>Ga0180009_10001788_pt1 | contig 25789 bp, 20 predicted proteins | sample OS_PC_MetaG_FD_123537 | JGI IMG/M metagenome (GOLD analysis project Ga0180009, IMG submission 123537) | Groundwater microbial communities from the Aspo Hard Rock Laboratory (HRL) deep subsurface site, Sweden - OS_PC_MetaG | ecosystem: Environmental > Aquatic > Deep subsurface > Groundwater... | reverse complement strand
GTCGCCCAGCGCATGTACGCCGGCTGCGACTCCTTTCATCTGCTGGCCGTACCCCTGTTCATGTTCGCCGGTGTGATCATGGAGGCCGGCGGGATCAGCCGGCGGCTCATCGACCTGGCCGAGGCCCTGGTCGGCTGGCTGCCCGGGGGTCTGGCCGCGGTCACGATCGTTTCGGCAATGTTTTTCGCCGGGATTTCCGGTTCGGCCGCAGCCGACACGGCGGCCGTCGGGGCCATTCTGATCCCGGCCATGAAGAAATCGGGCTACGATTCGGACTTCGCCGCCGCGGTCCAGGCCTCGGGTGGATCGATCGGCGTCATCATTCCGCCTTCCATCCCGATGATCATCTTCGGATTTCTGACCGGCGCCTCGATCGGTCAGTTGTTCGCCGCCGGCATTCTGCCCGGCGTCCTCATCGGCGGGAGTCTGATCGCGGTGGCCACGGTCATCTCCAAACGGCACGCCTATGTCGCCACGGCCGCCTTTTCTCCGGTCAGGGTCTGGCGGGCGTTTGGTCGGGCCCTCCTGGCCTTGGGCGCGCCGGTCATCATTCTGGGCGGCATCCTTTTCGGCATATTCACGGCCACCGAATCGGCGGCCGTGGCCGTGGCCTATGCCTTGGCCGTGGGCATGTTCGTCTATCGGAGAATCGGTCCGCGCGACCTGCCCGAACTGTTCCGCAAGGGGGCGGCCACCTCGGCCATCGTCATGTTCATCATCGCGACGGCCTCGATTTTCAGTTGGATAGCGGCCATGGAGGACATGCCGGCCCGTCTGGCCGGCTCCCTCCTGGACCTGACCGGGAACCGGATCGCCCTGCTCCTGCTCATCAATCTGGTCCTGCTCGTGGCCGGAACCTTTGTCGAAACCACGGCGGCTCTGATCCTGCTGGTCCCGGTCATTGTGGCCATGCTGCCCAGCCTGGGGATCGATCTGGTCCAACTGGGGGCCATCGTGGTGGCCAACCTGGCCATCGGCATGCTGACGCCGCCCATGGGCATCTGCCTGATCGTGTCCGGTTCGATCTCGGGCGACCCGCTGACGGCCGTTTCGCGGCGGGTCATACCCTTCGTGGCCGTTCTGCTGATCGACCTGATACTGATCACCTTCTACCCGCCCTTGACCCTGTGGCTGGCCCGGGCCGTGGCCGGCTAGGGCCCCGCCCCGGCGGCCGGTTCCGGGGCCCTAGCCGGCGGTGGTTCTTCAACCCGGATATTGCGGTTGGGTTCAGCCGGGGATCAAGCGCCGGCCGATCTCCAGGTAGATTTCGGCGGCGGTCCGGACTTCGTCAAAGGATATGGATTCGTCGGGCCGGTGGGCGCTTTCCAACTGGCCGGGCCCCAGAACGATCGGCTTGACGCCAGCGGCCCAAAGCTGATTGGCATCCGAGTGGCTGGGAAAGGGGCTGGTCCTCCAGACTCGGTCCCGGGCCAGGCAGGCCCCTTTGAGCGCGTCGACGACCGGCCCTTCCTCCGGCAGGATATACCCGGACTGGACCGTGTCGAACTCCACGGTCAGGTCGATATCCGGCCTGGCCTGGCGTTCCCGGGCCACAAGCGCTTCAATCTCGGCGGTGACCCGATCCAGCGGCGTCTCCGGCGGGAGGTGGATGTCCAGCCAGGCCTCGCAAGCTTCGGGCACGGCAAAACCGGTCTGGGAACTGAACAGGTCTCGGATGTTATAGACCAGGTCCGGCCGCTGGCGGTCGCGGAAATCGAGGAAACTGAGCAGGACCTTGAGCAGGTCCTCGACCGCGTGGCGTCCCCGGTTGGCCAGGGAGGCATGCAGTCTTTGGCCTTTGGCCGTCAACTGGACGGCCACGTACCCGTACACGCTCAGGCAGGGATCGAGTCCGGTGGGTTCGCCGATCAAGGCCCAGGGAAACCGGAAGTCCTCGATTAAATGTTCGGCGCCGTCCCCCTCCTCCTCCTCTCCGACCACCAAGGCCAGCATCAGGGGGATTCGGCCCTTGCAAGCTTCCCACAGACAGGCGAAGGCCTCGATCATGGCCGCGCATCCGCCTTTCATGTCCGCGGCCCCCAGTCCCTTGATCCGGTCCCCGTCCTCTTCATACCCGAAATCATCGAGTTCGTAAGCCGGGACCGTGTCCAGATGCCCTATGAGGGCCAGTTGCACGCCCATGCCCTCGGGCCGGACGATCAGGTTCTCCCTCCGTTCGTCCACTTCCTGGCGTATGACCGGCAGTCCCCGTCTTTTAAGATACTGGTGGACATATTGGACCACTTCCTCTTCCTTGCCCGAAGGACTGTATATATCCAGGAGGCGGCCGAGGAGCCGGCGCAGGCGTTGGGGATTGATGGTATAAGCCGGCTTCACGTCGAGCCGTTTTCCTTCTTGTGATTGCCGGCCTTTTTCTGGCCGGAGAGATTGAGGCTCAGGTAGATGTGTTCTTCCGGCTTACCGAAACCCAGTTTTCGGAAAAAGTGCAGCCCGGGCAGATTGTCCGATTCGGTATCGATGATCATCATGTTGACGCCCATTTTTTCCATCCGTTCCCGGATCTGCCGAAACAGGCGGTCCCCCACCCCGGCCCGTTGAAGGTCCGGAGCCACCCCCATCCAGGTCAAGAGGCCGTATTTCCAGGCCGACCGGTCCTTTTCCACGGTGGTCCCCAGGGCAAAGCCGACGATGCGGTCGTCGGACTCGGCCACCAGACAAAGTTCCCGATCCGAATCGAATAGCTGGACGATCTCATGCTCGTCCCAGGTCCGGTACAGGTTGGGCACGCTACGGGCCGTAAACAGTTTTTCCCCCAAATGAAAGACCGCGGCCAGATCGTCGATCTCCATCTCTCGAACAACGATGCCGGGGCGTTTTTTCAACATAAAGATATGGTTCTCACTTCCGATTCAATAAGTCTCGCGCCAGCCTCGGCCAGCCTTGAAATTATAGACCATTCCGTCGCCTCCCGACAAGCCATTCCGGGGACGTCGGGTACCCTTACCCGGATTTCTCACCCGCTTCCTGTCGCGGTCGGCGGAAATACTCCATGCCCCGATTCCCTTACCGTGTCCACCCGAAATGTTTCTTCCCGGCGGACACGGATTGTCATTCCGCGCTTTATCCTGTATAAACTCCTGATATCAGGTGCTGAACATGCGGGACAGGCACATTCCTCGCGGCTTGTTGCGGGGCTGGCCCGCCAACCCAATACATGGATTTCTTCCTTGCATATCGAAACTTCCCCGCGGCGAGACCGCAGGGAGCTTCAATTTCTCGCATCCGGAGGTTTTGGCCCGGCCCCGGACCATGGCCGGGTGATCGGGGATGGAGTTGGCATGACGGCTGAAGACAAGAGAGACGTGGTGGGTGGTCCGGTCGAAGAGGCCGGCGCTCCGGGCGTTCCGGGTGCTTCCCCGGACGGGTTGAACATGTTGGACGGCGCCCGGGCCCAGACGCCGATCATGGCCCCGGAACTCGCGGGCCAACTCCGGCTGGCGGCCGACCGGATGCTTCCGCTGGAGCAGCGGCTGGAGGCGATCGAGGACATTATCGATTCCGAGATCGGGGACACCAATTTCACCCGGGGGAGAAACGTCGAGCGGCAGTTCGGGCTGCGTCAGATATACCTCAAATTCGAGGGTGGGAATCCGACCGGGACCCAGAAGGATCGTATCGCCTTCGCCCATGCCATGGATGCGGTCCGGCGCGGCTTCGAGACCATCACCGGGGCGACCTGCGGAAACTTCGGGGCGGCCCTGGCGCTGGCCGCCTCCATGGCCGGCTTGAAAAGCCTGATCTACATTCCCGAGGGTTTTCACACCAGGCGGGTCCGGGAGATGCTCGATCTGGGGGCTTCGATCGTTCGTGTGCCCGGCGATTATGAGAACGCGGTCTCCGTTTCGGTTCGGGAGGCGGAGGAGAAGGAACTGTACGACGCGAATCCGGGCGGGGCCAATACGGCCTTGCAACTCCAGGCTTACGGTCAGATCGCCTATGAAATTTACGACGAACTGCGGGACGCGCCCAAGGTGGTGGCCGCGCCGGTTTCCAACGGCACTACGCTGGCCGGCGTTTACCGGGGTTTTCTCAGTTTGTATCGGCGCGGCAAGACATCCCGCATACCCCAGATCGTCGCGGGGTCGAGCCACAATAAGAATCCGATCGTAACCTCTTTCATCAAGGGCCTGGAAAAGTGCGAGGACCTCCATCCGGGCCGGATCAAGGAGACCCCGGTCAACGAGCCGCTGATCAACTGGCATGCCATCGACGGGGACCTGGCCCTGCAGGCCATCCGACAGACCGGCGGCTGGGCGTCGAATGCCACCGACAAGACCATGACGGCCTATTCCCGGCTGATCCGCGAACAAGAGGGTTTGAACGTGTTGCCGGCCTCGACGGCCGGTCTGGCGGTTTTGCTGGAACGGCATCGCCAGCAGGTCTTGGCCGGGGACCGGTACGTGGTCCTTTTAACGGGGAAAAAATGATGACCGATTGGCCTGAAGGAAACGCGATCGTGTACTGCGAGGGGGCCTACCAGACCCCCAACGGAAAGACCGCCCACGGGTTGGTCAGGCGGACCCGGCGATACCGGGTCATGGCCGTAATTGATTCGACCTGCGCCGGCCGGGACGCGGGCGAGGTCCTCGACGGCCGGGCCCGGGGCATCCCCCTGGTGGCCTCGATTCAGGAGGCTCTGATCGAAGCCCGGACGGCCGGGCGGGCGGCCAGCCATCTCGTGGTCGGTCTGGCGCCGGACGGCGGCCGGTTCGAGCCGGCCCAGCGCAAGGACCTCAGGGAGGCCCTGGACGTCGGTTTGAACATCGATTCCGGCCTTCACGATTTCCTGTCCGAGGATCGGGAACTGTCCGACCTGGCCGCGGCAAAGGGTCTGGTCATCCGGGACGTCCGCAAGCCGCCTCCCCGCAAGGCTCTGCACTTTTTCTCCGGAAAGATCGAGGAGGTCTCCTGTTTCAAAATCGCCATGCTGGGCACGGATTCGGCCATAGGCAAGCGGACCTCGTCCTGGGTTCTGCTGGACGGTCTGGAGGAGGCCGGCCTGTCCGCCGAACTGATCGGCACGGGTCAAACGGCCTGGATGCAGGGCGCCCGGTATTCGATCATTCTCGACTCCCTGGTCAACGACTTTGTATCCGGCGAGATCGAACACGCGGTCTGGAGCGCCTGGACGGAGCGCCGTCCCGACGTGATCGTGGTCGAGGGCCAGGGCAGCCTGATGAATCCGGCCTACCCGGGGGGGTTCGAGATCATGGCCGCGGCCCGTCCCGACGTGATCGTTCTGCAGCACGCACCGGGCCGCGCAGAGTATGACGGATTTCCCGGCTATCCCCTCCACCCCCTGGAAATACAAATCCAGGCCATCGAACTCATTTCCGGGCGCCCGGTCGTGGCCGTGACCATCAACCATGAAGGGCTCACCGCCGAGGACCTGGCCGGGGCGGCGGCGGATATCGAAGCCCGGACGGGCCGTCCGGCCGTGGACCTTCTGATTGAAGGCCCCGGAAGGCTGGTCGAACGGCTGGCCCTGCTGATGAAACGGAAGACGGCGGCCTCATGAGCGGAACGGCCCTTGAACGTGACCCGCTCTCCCCGCTGGGCGCGATCCGACGCCTGGAGGTGGGACCGGTGCGTATCGAGTCCCAACGCCTTCGCTGCCCCTACACGGTGATCGGCAAAGGGGTCCGGGACTCCACCGAGCTGATCTACCGTTATGAAGAGCCGGTCTTCGATTCCCAGGATATCCGTTCCCAAAACCTGGCCTCCATGGTTGCGGCTCAGGTCGCCCTCAACTACGGCCTCTTCTGCGACGAGATACGCTTTATCGGACCCTTCGACAGCCATGACGCCCGCTTCCTCAAGGACATGGCCCAGAACACGGCCCGGGAGATTTACGTCAAGAAATTCATCGAAGCCAACCCCTTCCTTAAGGGGCCGGCCCGGGACCTGCCCCTGGTCAAGCGCAAGAATTACCTCCGGGCCCGGATCGAATTCCAAACCCTTCAGCCCGATACCATCGCGGATTCGCCCTGGGCGGACGGAGAGGCGGCCCATGCCGTCCTTTCCAGCGGGGGCAAGGAAAGCCTGTTGACTTACGCCCTGCTCAACGAGATCGGGAGTGAAGTCCATCCGATCTTCATCAACGAATCGGGGCGTCACTGGTTCACGGCCCTCAACGCGTACCGGCATTTCTCCAATGGAGTCCCCCTGACGGCCCGGGTCTGGACCAACGCGGACCGGGTCTTCACCTGGATGCTCCGACATCTACCGTTCATTCGCCCCGACTTCGCCGGGATCCGGGCGGATGCCTACCCCGTCCGTCTTTGGACCGTGGCCGTGCTGGCCTTCGGAGCGCTGCCGCTTCTGAGAGGGCGCGGGGTCGGCCGGCTGGTGGTGGGCGACGAGTACGACACCACCGTCCGGGCCAGCCGCCAGGGAATCGGCCATTACGACGGGCTGTACGACCAGTCCATCTTTTTCGACACCGCCCTCAGCCGCTACTATCACCAAAAAGGATGGTGTCTGGACCAGTTTTCGATCCTCCGTCCCCTTTCGGAACTGCTGGTCCAGAAAGTCCTGATCGAGCGGTATTCCGACCTCCAGCGGCACCAGGTCTCCTGCCACGCGGCCCACAAGGAGGCTGAGCGAGTCCGCCCCTGCGGCGCCTGCGAAAAGTGCCGTCGGGTCGTGGGCATGCTCACCGCCCTTGGCGGCGATCCGACCGCCTGCGGCTACGACCGGAAGCAGATCGCCCACTGTCTCGACGACCTGGCGACCAAAGGCGTCCACCAGGAGGCTGACGCGGCGCAGCAGACGCTTTTCCTGCTCGGCCAGAAAGGGCTGTTGAAAACCGTGCCCAAGGTCCGGCCCCGACCGATCGTCATGAAGCTGCGTTTCGATTCGGTCCGCGCTCCGGTGGAAGGCATACCTCGCGATCTGCGCCGGCCGTTGTTCGCCCTGCTCGGAGAGCATGCCTCGGGCACGGTCCAACGGACCGGCCGGGTCTGGCTCGATTTCAATCCCCTTGACGATCCGTCCCTGGACCATCCCTTCAGTTCGGAAAGCAGTTCCCTGGCCAGGTCCGCAACAGAAGCGCCCTTGCCCGGCTTTGTCCTGGGCGAGCTGACCTGGCCCCAGGCCGAAGCCCGGCTCAACGAAGTCGACCTGGCCCTGCTTCCCGTCGGGGCCCTCGAGCAGCACGGGCTTCACCTGCCATTGGATACGGATGCTTTCGACGCGGACTACCTGGCCCGCAAGGTCGCCGAGCGCTGCTCCGATCCCAGGCCCCTGGTCCTGCCGCTGATCCCCTACGGCGTGTCCTACCATCACCAGGACTTCCCGGGGACGTTGGGCATCAGCCCGGAAACCCTGTCCCGCCTGGTTTACGAGGTCGGTATGGGCGTGGCCCGATACGGCGTGACCAAACTGATCATCGTCAACGGCCACGGCGGCAACGTGCCCGCGCTCAACTTCGCGGCCCAGATGATCAACCGGGACGCTCGTATCTTCACCTGTGTCGAAAGCGGGGAAACCAGCGACTCGGACATAGCCGTCCTGACCGAAAGCCGCAACGATGTCCACGCCGGTGAAATCGAAACCAGCACCACCCTGGCCGTCAGGCCCGAACGGGTCCGGATGGATATGGCCCGGGAGTCCGTCCCCTCCTTTTCCAGCCGCTTTCTCGACTTCACCTCCAAACGCAGCGTGCCCTGGTATGCCCATACGGCCAAGATTTCGGCCACCGGCGTTTTGGGCGATCCGACCCGGGCCAGCCGGGAGAAGGGGGAGCAGGTCTGGGAGATCATGATCCGGCGGCTGATCGAGTTCATCGAGGACGTCAAGGGCCTGACCCTGGATGAAATCCACCAGCGGCGGTATTGAGCATGCGAATCGCCACCCTCGAGGCCTGGCCGGTCGAGATGGGATTGAGCGAACCCTACACGATCGCTTACGAGTCCGTCAGCCGGGTCACCAACGTTTTCATGCGGATCGAGACACGGTCGGGTCTGGTCGGGTACGGCTGCGCCGCGCCGGACAAGCGAATCACCCGTGAAACTCCGGACGGCGTTCTGCGAACCCTCCGGGAGACCGCCGCCTCCCTTCTGATCGGCTCGGACCCCCTCCGTCCGGCCATGTTGCTCAGGCGTCTCCAGGCCAACGGTCTGGATATCCAGCCAGCGGCCCTGGCCTCGGTGGACATCGCCCTGCGGGACCTGATCGGCAAGGCGGCCGGGCTGCCGTTGTGGAAGATGTTGGGCGGGTTTCGGGACCGCATCCGGACCAGCGTGACCATCGGCATCCTGCCCCTTCAGGAGACGGTAGACCGGGCCAGAGCCCTGGTCGGGCAGGGTTTCCACTGTTTGAAGCTCAAAGGCGGACTGGACCCCGAGGCGGACGTGGAGCGGGTTATGGAAGTCCGCCGGGCTGTGGGCCGGGGCATCGAACTCCGTTTCGATGCCAATCAGGGCTTCGATCTGGACGAATCCGTCCGTTTCGTTCAGCGAACCAAATCGGCCCGCCTCGAACTGCTCGAACAACCCACCCCCAAAGGCGCGCTGGACATCCTGGGCCGACTGACCAGCCAGGTGCCCATTCCGGTCATGGCCGACGAAAGCCTGTCCACCCTGCGTGACGCCTTCCGGCTGGCCCGGCGAGACCTGGTGGACATGGTCAACGTCAAACTGATGAAGGTGGGCGGCATTTCCGAAGCCCTGAAGATCGAAGCCATCGCCCAGGCTGCCCGTCTCGAGGTCATGGTCGGCTGCCTGGACGAAGCCGCCCTGGGCATCGCGGCCGGCCTCGCCTTCGCCCTGGCACGTCCGGCGGTCCAGTACGCGGACCTGGACGGCCACCTGGACCTGGTAGGGGACCCGTCCCATGGCGCGGTCATCCTTCGCAACGGCATCCTGTATCCCAACAACCGCCCCGGCCTGGGTTTCGATCCGATCACCTGACCGAGGGGATTTCTTTCGATTGCCCGGACTCCCCGCTCGCGCGGCCTCCTGCCCTGCCCAGCGCGTCGGGCCATCCCGGCGAAGGCTATCGGCATACCCCTTCCCGCCCTGGGGACCGCCTGAATCCAATCCCGTCTCTTTTTATCGAAACCGACCCTGAACGCATCCATTTTTTACGGTTCGCCAAGTATGCTGACAGGCCGGCCACGGTTCGTCTCAATCCGGAATCCTGTCATTTTTTTTATTAACAGCCGGTTAACAGGGCCGGGCGTCCTGGCACGTTGGTTGCCTATTGGGATTACCGACCGGTCTGACCCGATGCGGGAGCGCCCGGGACGCCCGAGCGCGGCAGGCCAGGCACGGTCCCGACTGCTTGAACCTGGAGGTAAGATCGATGTCGGAAAAGAAAAAGGGACTGACTCGACGAGAATTTCTGAGAAAGACCGGCGGAGCGGCCACACTGGCGGGCGTGGGCGCCGGCGGATTGATGTTGTCGCCCATGATGGCCCGGGCCGATGAGGCGCCCAAGAAGTGGGACGAGTCCTATGACGTGGTGGTCATCGGCAGCGGATTCGCCGGTCTGGCCGCCGCGATCGAGGCCAGGCAGGCCGGGTCCTCGGTCATGGTCATGGAAAAAATGGCGGTCCCGGGGGGGAACTCGATCATCAACGGCGGCGTAATCGCGGCCGCGGGTTCCCCGTTGCAGACCAGGGCGGGAATCAAGGACACCCCGGATCTCCTGCTGGAGGACATGCTCAAGGCCGGGCTGTATCTGAATCATTTGGACCTGGCCGGGAAGGTGGCGGAAAAGTCCAACGAGGTCGTGCAGTGGACCATCGACTTTCTGGGGACCCAGTACCAGGAGAACCTGGTTCATCTGGGCGGACACTCCGTGCCGCGCAGCTATTCCACTTTCAACCATAGCGGCTCGGCCATCGTCCTTCAGCAGATCGCCAAGTTGAAGGCCATGGGGGAGAATGTCAAAACAAAACGGTTTCTCGAGACTTTTATCCGGGACAAGGAAGGCCGGATCATCGGCATTCGGATGCAGGACGGCTACCGCTTTCCCAAGGGTGGGGGAGCGGTCAGGTTCGTCCAGGCCAAGAAGGCCGTCATTCTGGCGACCGGCGGTTTTTCGGCCGATCTGCCCTTTCGGTCGATCCAGGACCCCAAGCTGACCCGGGACGTGGATACGACCAACCAGCCGGGGGCCACGGCCGAGGGGCTGCTCGAAGCCCTCCGGATCGGGGCGACGCCGGTCCAGATTTCCTGGATTCAGTTGGGCCCCTGGGCCAGTCCGGACGAAAAGGGGTTCGGTATCGGCCCCCATTTCGCGGCCGGGGCCGCCTTTCCTTACGGGGTCATGGTCGATCCGAAAACGGGCCTTCGTTTCATCAACGAACTGGCCGATCGGAAAATCCGGGCCGATGCCATTTTAAAAACCGGCCATCCCTGCGTGGTCCTGGCCGATTCCCAGGGTGTGGCCAAGATCGCTCCCCTGTTGCCCAAGCAGATCGAACGGGGCGTGGTCAAGAAATTCGACACGCTCGATGCCCTGGCCGCCTCGTACGGCATTCCGGCCGGCAGCCTGCGGGAAACCGTCGGCAATTACAACGGGTTCATCAAGAACGGAGAGGACAAGGAATTCGGCAAGTATCTGCAAAAAGACGTCAAACCCATCGGGCAGGCGCCATTTTATGCCATGCGGGTCTGGCCCAAGGTCCACCACACCATGGGCGGCATCCAGATCAACACCCAGGCCCAGCCGCTCGACCTGGACCACCGGCCCATACCGGGCCTGTACGCCGCGGGCGAGATCGCCGGAGGAGTCCATGGCGCCGTTCGCCTGGGCAGTTGCGCGGTCATCGACTGTCTGGTCTTCGGCCGAATCGCCGGCCAGAACGCGGCAGCGGAAAAAGTCCGGAGTTGATTTCAGGCCCCATCGGCCAGATTAAACCCGTTCGGGGGAAGGGGTGATCGCCCCTTCTCCCGAAAAATCAGCCTACGGTTCGAGATTATGGAAAGAAGCCTTTTTACCCGATTGATACGGTTGGCCGGCCTGACCGGTCTGTTGATGGTCATGAGTTGGCCTTGCGGCCCGTTCGTTTCAAGTCAGGCCCCGGCCTCGGACGAAGCGGCCGGGCCGAGCCGGCTCGAAACCGCGCCCCCGGGCGATTGCGTCGCCTGTCACGGCTCGAAGCGGGTCCTGCCGGCCGATCACGGAGAGACGAAAAAAATGGCCCGCAAGGACTGTCTCGAGTGCCATGAGGAAAAGACCAAAAGCCTCAGGACCCGGATGCCGCTGAGCCACACCCACTGGCTGGGACACGTGTCCTGTGCCGAATGCCATCCGTCCGGGACATCGGGTCCGGCGCCTTCCACGAATCAATGCCTGGAATGTCACGGCAGTTTCGAAACCGTGGCCCGGGCGACCCGGGGCATGGACCCAGATCCCCACAACTCGCCTCATTACGGGATGAAACTGGACTGCGACCTCTGCCATCACCAACACGCCAAATCGGAGAACTTTTGCGCCCAGTGCCATTCCTGGACCCTGTCCGTTCCCTGATCCGCGTCCGGCCGTCGACAGGGGGCGGCCGGTCGAAAAAAGGTCCCCCCCTACCGCACCGTGACCTCGACCCGGCGGTTTTTCGGTTCGGCCACGTCATCGGCCGTGGGAATCAGCGGATTCTCCTCGCCGTGGGAGGTCACCTCGATCGAGTTCGAGTCCGCTCCTTTGGAAATGAGTATCTCGGCGACGCGTGAGGCCCGGTTGACGGAAAGCCGGCGGTTCATCTCGGCGGCCCCCACCCGGTCCGTATGACCGATGACGCTGAGGTCCGTTGATTTCCGGTCGCGAATGGCGGCCATGATTCGGGGAATCTTCTCGATGGACTCTTCGGTCAGGTCCGACGTCCCGCTTATGAAATATAAAATAAATGTCACGGCCGGATCGGGCTGGGCTTCGAGGGCCGGGCCGAAGAGCTTGGTTATTTTGTCCTGGCTCCAGACCGTGGGCGGCGACGGGGCCTTGTCGGCCGAGTCCACGCTGGCGCCCATATAGGCCTTGTCCAGCAGTTGCGAACCTTTCTCGTTGGAAACCGTCAAGGCTCCGACCCGGCCGTCCGGATCGGGCAGCAGCAGGAACTGGCTTTTCGGACCGCAGCCCGCGGCCAGGCCGCAGGCCAGGAGGCAGAGGCAAAGCCCGGTGAGGTACCGGCCCAGGGCTGTAAACATCATGGCTCAGTCTCCCTGGACCTGAATGGCCAGACGCGTCCCCCGGACGCCGGCGACCGCGGTCGTGGTTTCAAAGCGAACGGAGTCCCGACCGAGTTTTGCAATCAATCCGCTGAGATAAACCATCGTCCCCTTGGTGACCCGGGCCACGAAACCGAGCTGGCTGGCCGCGGGATCGAATACGTATCTGGTAATCTGAAGCCGGCTGTCCGGTCCCATGGACAGGCCGCTGTTATCCTTGAACAGGACGCCTATCGTTCCGGCCTCACCGGTCACGATGGTGTCGTTCTGGTACAGCCTCGACCCGACTTCGGCCGGGACCGTTTCGCCACCCCTGACGATATGGACCCGGCCCTGGATGTTTTTCACGCTGCCCACCGAAACCGGTTCGGCGCCCGCCAGGCCGGCCTGTAGAAAGGCCAGGGCCAATAGCAGACTGATCAGTCTTTTCAATTTCTCCTCCTTGTCAGGCCGTGTCGGATGTCGCCGGGATATCGAACGAGTCTCCCGGTTCACCCAGATAGGCATAGACCTGGTCTACGTACTTTTTGATATTTTTGTCGACCAACAGGTCCAGTTCCTCCCAGCAAAGTCCGATCAATAAAATGGTTTCTTCTCGACTGACGTTCCGAATCCGGCAGTTCAGCGTCTGTTCTCCGGCCATCCCCAACAAGCTGACGTTGATGGTCAGCAACTGGTCAGGATCGAGGCCGGCCTGGTCCAGAGCCTCCGAGGGCTGGAACCCGACCCGGCAGCCGCCGGGCGATATATCCAGGATGATCGTTTCAGTCCGCGTGCCGGCCAGTATCGCCGAGGCCGGCAGGTAGCAGCTGATCCGCTTTTCCTTCCTCAGCGAATAGCTTTCCACGCTTTCCGGGTAGGTCGTGATGGCCAGGATGAGTTGGGGCTTGAAGCAATTGCTGAAGATATTGCCCCGAAAAGCGATCACCTGTCCCGTGGCGTGGGAAACCATTTTGAAGACGGCCGCGTTGCCTTCATACAGGTGATCGTACAGCCAGCGCAGGATCGGAAACCGGAGAATCAGGAAATGTCCCGGATCGAAACCCACCAGTCTGGCCTTGGCGGTTCGCGGTTCTCCATCGAAGGAGACCACGACCGAGGCCCCGATCTGGAGGCTCCTTAATTCTTTGGTCTCGCCGGACGGCATCATCCAAGTCCCTGCGCGGGACAGCCCCCTTTCTTGGATAATATGTCAAGCACGCCATATTGATGACTGTAAAAAAGCTACCATCCTTTCATGGCGATTGCAAGTGACCGTTTCGGTGCACGAATCGGTTCGCCGATGCGCCTGGATCGGCCGGTCTCCGGCCGCCGCGGCAAGCCGCGAGGAAGCCGTTCGCCCTGCATGTTCAACCAGCCTGACGACGCGCTGCGTCCAGGCAGGCCATCAGCTTGTCCATCGCCTCCGGATCGATGAACGGGGACATGACGTAGGACTTAAGGGCCAGAATCGGCTCACCGCCCGCACTGACCCGATACCGATCGGTCAGGGACAGGGCCAGTCCCTCCCCGCTTTCGGCCTGATGGTGCAGGACATCGAAAACACGCTGGTTGTATTCGTTGTGCCGGAGTAATTCCGCTCCCGCCGCCGGGTCCTCGACCTCCCGACGATAGGCCGCCATCGGGTCCACGCCGTCAGGGTAGGCCCGGAACAGCGTCACGGGTCCGTAGTTGTAATCATTGACGACCTGGACATGGTCGTTTTGCGTCAGCCGGGCCCGGAGTTCCTCGGCCATGCTGACGATGTGGCCCAGTATGGCCCGGTAACCCTGCTTGCCGAAAAATTTCAGATTGGCCAGAGCGGACATGACGGCCCCGCCTGACCGGGAGGCCTCCATGGTGAACACACCCGGGTGATAGTTGCCGAACTGAAACAGGTAGGGCATCAGGGCCTGGTCCCGGGTGATCAGGTCCAGGTCTTCCCGCCGACGACAGATGAAAAGGCTTGAGGTATATGGAGCATACCCGGTCTTGTGGAAGTCCAGGCCGATGGAGTCGGCCAGGCCAAGGCGCCGAATCTGGGCTCGGGCGTCCCATAAAGATCGCAGGGTCCGGGCGGGAAAACCCATGGGGTTCCGGTCGAAGTCGTAGTCGTTGAAAACGCTCCAGGGCCAGCCAATGACCGCATCCGCGTGGACGTGGGGCCGATAGTCCAGGCGGTGATCGAGACAGAGCCGGTCGCGGAGGCGGACGATGTACTCGAGGTTGTCGATGCCGAAGGCATCCGTCGTGCCCATGGTGGCGATGATACAGGCGATTTTCACGCCCCGCCGGACCAGGTCCGTCAGAACCGTCTCGAGTTCTTCCAAGCCCATTGAATTATCGCCATCGGTCTGCACGGTCGTCAGATTGTCCGTGCCCAGTCCCAACCAGCCCAGGGCGCTCAGCTTGGCGTAGTGCCCCGCCTCGGAAGACACTACCTTCGCCGGCTCCCTCAATCCGCCGGTAAAGCTGCCCGGCAGGGCCTTTTCCAGTCCGAGTTTGACTCCGTAAAAGATGGTCCCGGTGCCTCCCCAGGTGAAGACCCCGGCCGACCGGTCCGGATCGTATCCGATCAGGGCGGCGCACATGCTCGAGACCTCCAGTTCGGCCTCGGCCAGCCGGTGGCTGTATTCGTCCCAGATGATATTGGGGTTGTAGATGGAGGCGAAAAACTGTCCCACGATGCTGGGGATGCTGGCCGGCGGGATCACATTCTCCTGGGTATAGGGATGCCCCCAAATAATGAGTCCCTCGAGATAAGAGGCCAGTTCGGCCACGGTCTCGTCCAGCGTGGACATGTTTTCAGGCATGATGGATCGACGCGCCCGGTCGTAGTTCAGCGGGGCGTGTCGGCCCAAAAAGGGGCGTTGGCTTTTCATGCCGTCCAATCGTTCCAGACCCCGAGCGATGGTCTGAACGAAGGAGGCGTCATGAAGCTGATCTGAAACCGGAGAGGGAAAGGCTTGCCGGATACCGGCCAGCAGGTCGGCCTGGGTCGCCCGCGCTTCCGGGTCCTTCTTGTCCGCCGCATGCCCGGCACTCCCATCGGCGATCAGTTCCCCGAGCCCGGTCATGTCCAATACCTGTTTGACATTTCCCGAAGGATTGACCACCCTGAGTATCGCGGGCGGCCGGAATCCGCCCTCGGGAATCCTTGAATACAGGGACTTGCTCAAAAACAGGATGCTGCGAATGCCGGCGCTGGACAGGTAATCGACATCTCCCAGGTCCAGGACGACCGGCCTGTCGCCGTCCGACGGCAGGGCCTCGATCTCGGGCAGGACCGCCTTTTCCAGGACCGGCCCGCCTTCGGCGTCCAGGCGTCCCTGGCAATAGATCATCATCCGGTTCGATCGTTTTTCGATTTTGATATTCATATCCAGACCGTGCCCCTTTCCTGGCCAGCGCCCAGGGCTCGGCGCCAAATCCGTTGCCTGTCGCGCAAGGGCTGTCGTCCGGCCCTATCCGATGTTGCATGTTCGGCGGGAGAAGCCGTCTCCACGGGTCCACCGTTTATAAATTATACCACAAGCACCGGGGAGGCAACATGTGCATCCCCGGTGCCTCATCGAAGGGTTTGCCGGAAAGGCGAGGGATTTTATTCGGTTCCGCTCAGGATGAAACACCCCCCGGAACCGCCGCCGCCTCCGGACCCGGCCGGAACCGTGGTCTGGCCGGCCGTGACGCCCCGCACATTCACCCGTTTACGACCCGGAAACCGGGTTCACAAATCAGACCGGGACATGACCTCCCGGGCCAGTTTGTCCATGATGGACACAAACTGGTGCAGGTCCTTGAATCGCTGGTCTTTTGTCTGTCCCTGGTAGTAGCGGTAGTACATCTGCTGGACGACGACCAGCATGCGGAACAGTCCGAACAGGTAGTAGAAGTCGAAATGGCCGACCTGGCGGCTGGTCTTGCGCTCGTAGAGCCGGACCATTTCCTCCCGGGTCAGCATGCCTTCCAGGTTGGTGGGCACGGTCCGGGCGAGTTCCATTTCCGGCGGATCGCCGGGCTGGACCCAATAGGACAAGGCGATGCCCAGGTCCATGAGCGGGTCGCCGATGGTGGTCAGTTCCCAGTCCAGGATGCCGATGATCTTCAAGGGATCGTCCGGATCGAGAACGACGTTGTCGAACTTGAGGTCGTTGTGGATCAGCGCCGGGCGGGGAGTGTCCGGCGGCTGTTTTTCAGTGAGCCAGTCCATGAACGCTTCGCAGTCGGGCACGTCCGGCGTCCTGGCCGCACGGTAGCGCTTGCAGGTACCGGCGACCTGCCTGGCCACGTACCCCTCCGGTCTACCCAGGTCCCCCAGACCGACCCCGACATAGTCCAGGGTCTGGAACTCGACCAGCACGTCCAGCAGGTTCTCGCAGAGTCTGGCCGCCTGATCGGGGCTGAAGGTCAGTCCGGGCGGGAGGTCCCGCCGGAGGATGATGCCTTTGACCCGCTCCATGACATAGAACGGTTCGCCCATGATCGAGAGATCGTCTCCGAAGGCCAGTGGTCTGGGCGCATAGGGGAAGACCGGGTGGAGGGCTTCCAGGACCCGGTATTCCCGGCCCATGTCGTGGGCGGACCGGGCCTTGTACCCGAAGGGCGGCCGCCGGAGGACCATTTTCCGGTCGCCAACGGCCAACAGGTAGGTCAGGTTCGAATGGCCGCTTGGGAACTGGCTGACGATCAGGGTCCCTTCAAGACCCGGAATGCGGTCTTTGAGAAACGCTTCTACCGCGACGAGGTCCAGTTCCTCGCCCGGACGGGGCGGAGCGGCCTGGTCGAGGAGATTCATGAACATCTCCCGGCCATTAAAGGGCGTCCATGGCGATACAGGAATGGGCCAGGGCCGCGCCGGCGCTCATGGCCACGCCGACGAATACGGCCTCGGCGATCTCCTCGTCCGTGGCTCCCGCCTTTTTGGCCCGTTTGACGTGACCCTCGATGCAGTACGGGCAGCGGGTGATATGGGCCGCGCCGATGGCGATCAGTTCCTTGACCTTGGTGGACAGGGCGCCTTCCTCGAAGACCTTGCCGTCAAAGGTCATGAAAGCGGTCAGAAGCTCCGGCTTCATGGCGACAAGTTTTTCGATCTTCTTCAATCCGTCCTTGCCGTAATGGGCGTCACTCATTTTTCTTCCTCCGATTGATATGGGGCGGGTCGGCAATCCGATGCCGCCCGCTTCGTTTTCCGACATTCTTCCATCGAGGCCCTCAGGCCGTATCGGCCAGCCCCAGCCGGCCGAGTTCCTCGGCCGAGGGCACGCCGGTCTGTTTGTCCCATCCCCACTCGTCGTAATAATCCTCGATCATCCCGCTCGCTTCGGCGAGACTCAAGGCCTGGCCGGTGACATAGTCCTTGAAACCGGCCTCCCGGAACCACCGTTCCGGCAGGGCCTCTTCCACGGAGCGTTGAAAGCCCTCGCGCAGGTTCATCATCCGGTACAAGGTCCAGACCCGGTCCACCCGGTGGCGAAGGGCCGCCAGATCGGTTTCGATGCCCGTCACCGCTTCGTACAACCTCGCGCACAGATCGGCATTGTAAAAGCGATTGATGTTGGCCCGGGCGCAGGCCCCCAGGGACCCCAGAATCGTGAACCAGGCGTGAGAGTAGCGGAGCAGCGCGCCGACTTTCAAGTCCTCCCCGGGCAAGATCCGTTTGATGGCCTCCTCGGGAACCCCCATGCGTTGGAGGTGTCCGGGGAAGGCCTCCAGGGGTCTCCGGGCGAAATAGGTGGGCGAGCCGCCGGAGCCGACGTGCGGCCCCCGGGGATCGAGCACCTGCCCCAGTTCCATGGTCCCGAACAGGTCCCAGGCCAGGGCCGAGCCCGGGCCGGCGTAAGGGTGCATGCCCTTGACCAAGGCCGGCGCGAACCGGGCCGCATCCGGGCCGAAAGTCTCGATGATTTTTCTGAACCCGCCGGCGAGCACGTCGCCGAGTCCCTGGCGTCGACTGATCCGTTCCACCCAGGCCTCGACCAAAGCCAGGGAATCGAGGCGGACTTCCGGTTCGGACCGGTCCGGAGTCACGATGCCTTCCTCGATCAGGGTGCGGACAAAGGTCATGATTCCGAAGAACTCGAAGGCGTCCAGACCATATTCATCGAGGGTGGCCATGCACCGGATGGACTCCCGGTAGTCCTGAATCCCATATAGAAGCGGCGTGTACAGATTGATGACCGAGCTGGTGCATTTGACCAGGCCGGCGAACTCGCCGTCGGGCACCTCGATGACGTCCTTGCAGCCGATAGGGCAGGAGACGCAGGCGGCGCGGCGCTTTTTCATGCGGCGGTAGTCTTCCGGCGAGATAACGGGAAAGGACTTGATCAGGCCGGCGGTCTGGGCTTCCTTCAGATGGGGCCAGGAGCCGATTTTTTCCATCAGTCCCGCGGCCAGTTCCCGGTACCGTTTCCGGTCGGCGACCCGAACCCCTCCGCCTCCCTTGACCGCGACGGCCTTCAGGTTTTTCGAACCCATGACCGCGCCGAAACCGCCTCGTCCCAAGGTGGAGATGCGGTCGATAAAGGCCATGGAATAGGCGACCCGGTTTTCGCCGGCCGGACCGATCGACATGACGCCGGCCGGACGCCCCAGCCTTTGGCACAAGACCTCATAGGCGGCATCCACACTGAGGCCCCAAAGGTCTTCGGCCCCGCGGAGTTCGACCCGGTCGTCGACGATCTCCAAATAGACCGGTTTCTCGGCCCGGCCCGTGATGACGACGTGATCGAAACCGGCGTATTTGAGCATGGCTCCGAAATTGAAACCACCCGCGCCGCACCAGCCGATCGTCCCGCTGGTCGGGAGTTTGCAAATGCTGTAGACCCGGCTGGTCGAAGGCAGGCCGGTCCCGACCAGAGGGCCGGCCCCGAGGACGACGACGGCATCCGGGTCCAGGGCGTCGAGACCGGGTCTGATGTAATCCTTGACCAGCTTCAGGGACAGGCCCAGGCCGCCGATGTACTGTTCGGCCAGGGCCGGGTCCAGGGGTTCGACCCTTGTCCGCCCTTTGGACAGATCGACGAACAACACTTGGCCGGCAAAACCGCCCACGCTCATCGGTCCCCCTCCTTCCGCTCCTTTGACAGGGTGTCGTACAGACAGTTATCCGCGCAGATGCCGCATTCCACGCATTCATCCGTGAAGGATATCTCGCAGTCCGGGCCGGTCATGACGACCCGGATTCTGGCCGACGCAGTGCTGAACGTCTTGGCATAGGCGTCGGAACAGGCCAGTTCGCATCGCAGGCAGCCGGTGCAGTTGTCCGCCGCGACCGTGATATCGTATTTCGCCACGTTAACACCTCCTCTCCCGGTCCTCCGAACCGGGGTGATTTTCCCGGGACCGGGCCGTCAACGAGTCGGGACTTCCCGGCCCGGACTCAATCCATCACTTCCTCTTGGGAAAACCGGAATGGTAGCACCGAAGGGGGATGGCATTGGGAATAATGGCCAGGCACTTGTTGCAGGAAACGCAGGCCGCCTCCCGGGCCCGACCTTCCATGAACCGCTTGACCAGGAAAGGCTCCCGGATAAACGGCCGGCTCATCGAGATCAGGTCGGCCGGTCCCTCCTGGACGGCCTGCTCCATCCGGGCCAGGGTGCGCCAACCGCCCACGACGGCCAGGGGCATGTTTCCGACCGCCGATCTGACGAGTCGGGCCGGTTCCATGTTGTAGCCTTGGATCAGATCGTACTTGCCGGCCCAGGACTTCATGACCAGCCGGCCGATCGGCCGCATCCACCAGGAAAAGGGCTGGACGAACTCCTCGAAAGGAACGTCCCCCCGGCAGACGTTCATGGGCGAGAAGGTGCCGTTGCCGCCGCTGATCTCCAGGCCGTCCAGTCCCAGTTCCGCCAGCCGGCCCGCGTACCGCGCGGCCAGCTCCGGCGTAATCCCCTTCGGGCCGAGGTGCTCGTCTCCGGTCATCTTGGCCAGCAGGGCCATGCCATCCGGGACGTTCCGGCGGGTTTCGACCAGTATCTCGCCGAGCAGCCGGAAACGGTTCTCCTCCGAACCGCCCCACCGGTCTTGACGGCGGTTGATGAAGGGCGACAGAAACTGGCTGATCAGGTACCCGTGGGCGGCATGAAACTGAACGCCGTCGGCCCCGGCTTCGGCCGCCCGGTCGGCGGCCCGGACAAAGTCCCGGACGATTTCCAGAACCTCGTCATCCTCCAGGGCCCGGGGCTTGAAAAAGTATATCGGGTCCCGGACTCTGGCCGAAGGCCCCCGGGGGGTACGGCCGATGATTTCCGGCGTGGTCTGCCGTCCGGCGTGGGCCAGTTGAAAAACGATCCGTCCCCCTTCCTGATGGACGGCCTCGACCAGTCTTTTAAGTCCGGGAATCATCTCGTCGTCGTGAATCCCGGTCTGACCGTGCTGGGCCCGGCCCTGCGGGTGAACGAACATGTGGCCCGGCACGATCAGCCCGATCCGGCCCCGGGCCAGATTCCGATACCGGGCGATCAGTTCCGTGGACACCGCGCCGTTTGCCTCGGCCAGACATTCATAGGTCGCCGAGTGGACGAAACGATTCTCGACTTCGAGCGAGCCGATCCGAAAGGGCTCGAAAAGCAAGGACATCCCTGACCTCCGGAAGCGGAACAGCGGACCGGTCGACGGGCGTCAAGTCAGGCTGTCACGCAGTTCCCGTCTGAGTATCTTGCCGGCCGCGCTCACGGGAATGGCCTCGACGAAGACCACCTCCCGAATCTTTTTATACGGCGCGACCTGGTTGTTGACGTGCCCCATGATGTCTTCGGTGCCGGCCTGGGCGCCCTGTTTGAGTTCCACGAAAGCCACCGGGTACTCGCCGGTGTCCAGGTCGGGCTTGCCCACCACGGCGCACTGCTGGACCGCGGGATGCTCGAACAAGACCTCCTCCAGCTCCCGGGGGTACACATTGTAGCCCTTGTAGATGATCAAGTCCTTCTTGCGGTCGGTGATATAGAAATAGCCGTCCTCGTCCTCACGGCCGATGTCGCCGGTCAGCAGCCAGCCGTCGCTCAGGACTTCGGCCGTGGCTTCCTGCCGGTTCCAGTAGCCCTGCATGACCTGGGGCCCCTTGATGCAAAGTTCCCCCTCCGATCCCGGGGGCAGGTCCTCTCCGGTCACGACGTCGATGACCTTGACCTCGGTATCGAAGACGGGAATACCCACCGATCCCTGCCTCAAGGCATCCCGGGATGGCGGATTATAGGTCGCGCCCATGGTGCATTCGGTCAGGCCCCAGCCCTCGCCGACCACACCCGAAAAGGCTTGGAGCATCTTGTCCAGAACGGCCTTGGCCAACGGCGCCGCCCCCGATCCGGCCGTCTTGACCCTGGACAGATCGTAGCGGTCGAAGTCCGGGTGATTGATCAGGGGGATATAAAGCTGAGGCGCGCCGCCGAGCATGGTCGCCTTGTACTTGACCGCCCCGTCCAGATACTCCTTGGGGTCGAACCGGGGGAAGACGACCATGGTCGATCCGCCGGCCACCAGGTTGTTGAGATAGCCGACCGTGCCCATGGCGTGAAACCAGGGGACCACGACCAGTGCGGTCTCCTCGTCCCGGGCGATGAGCCGGTCTTTTTTCGGATCAACGCCAGGGGGGAAGACCATGTCCAGAACCCCGTCCTGATATCGGACCTGGGCGCCGGAAAACCAGTTGCTGAACTGGAGCACGTTGCAGACCACATTGTAATGGTTGATCATGACCCCTTTGGAGACGCCGGTCGTCCCGCCGGTGTAGGCCAGATGCACGAGGTCCTTTTTCGGCTCGATGGGTACTTCCCGGGCAAAAGGTTCGTGCTGCCTGAGCAGTTCGACGAAATCCAGGGTGTCGGGGACCGGAATTTTCCCCAGAGGCTTGATGGGGGCGATGACGGCGTTGTAGCAGTCGGCCAGGCTCGTGGTGATGACCCGCTTGACCCCGGTGTCCGGAATGACGGCCTGGATGCCCGGATAGAGCAGGTCGAGGGATATCAGGGTTTCGGCCCCTGAATCGTTGAGCTGGTGGAGGGCCTCCCGAGGTGAAAGCATGGGGCTGAGGGGCGTGAAAATGGCCCCCAGGCGAATGGCCGCGTAGTACCCGATGGCGAACTGGGGGCAGTTGACCAGGTGGATGGCCACCCGGTCGCCCTTGCGGACGCCTTGGGCGTCGAGGGCCGAGGCGAAGCGGTCGGACAGGGTTTTCAGTTCGCCATAGGTCAGTTCCATGCCGCCCCAGATCAGGGCGATCCGGTTGGGTACCCGGGCAGCAGCCTGGTCCAGGAAGGTGAAGACTGGAATCTCCGGGTAGTCGAGGCTTTGAGGCCAGCCCTCGGGCCAGGCTTTGAAATTCTTTGCCATCTGACGATCTCCTCCTGACAGGTTATCTTTTCAATCGAGTCGGCACGGGGCCTCTATCGGACCTCGGCCGAGACCGGGGGGCGCCGGTCGGCCCAGGGTCTTGCCTCTTCCAACTGGGCGGCCAGGCGGAACAAGGTGGCCTCGTCCCCGAACCGGCCGATAAAATGGACCCCCACGGGCAGGCCGTCGGCAGTCCGGTGCAAAGGCACGGACATGGCCGGCTGGCCGGTGGCATTGCAGATGGGCGTGAAGGGCACGTATTCGGCGGCCCGTTCGATGCCCAGTCTGGGATTTTCCGGCGTCGAATCGAAGGCGCCCAGGAGCGGGGGCGGTTCGGAGACCACGGGGGTGATCCAGACGTCGTAGTCGGTGAAATAGCGGGCCACGGCACGGGCGGTTTGCTGGAGGAAGGCCAGGGCGTTGAGGTAGTCCGCGCCGGTATAGCTTTTGGCTTCCTGGTACAGGGCCCAGGTCAGCGGTTCGACCATGTTGGGGTCCGGTTCTCCGCCAAAGGCCTTGGCAATGAGGCTCAGGGTCTGGGCGCATCCCGAGGTCCAGACGATCATGAAGTTTTCCGAGATCAGGTCGCCGGGAAGGTCCATGTCGCTTTCTTCGACGTGGTGGCCCAGGTCCTGGCAGAGCTGGGCTGCGTCCTGGACCGCTCGAACGCATTCGGGATGAATGTCCGCGCCGGTGGCGGCCCGGGTCGTAAAAGCGATGCGCAACCGCCCCGGGTCGGCGCCCACCTCTTGAAGGAAAGGGCGGGCGGGCGGCGGGGCCCAATAAGGATCGCCCAGGTCGGGACCGGCGGTCGCGTCGAGCAGGGCCGCGCTGTCCCGGACCGAACGGGTCAGCGCGTGTTCGCAGACGAATCCCGAGATGCTGTCCCCCCAATCCGGCCCCATGGGATTTCTGGCCCGGGTGGGCTTGAGGCCGAACAGGCCGCAGCATGAGGCCGGAATGCGGATGGATCCGCCGCCGTCGTTGCCGTGGGCCATGGGTACCAGTCCGGCGGCCACGGCCGCCGCCGAACCGCCGCTGGACCCGCCCGTGGACCGATCCAGGCTCCAGGGGTTGCGGCAGGGGCCGAAAAGGCGGGGTTCGGTGGTGGGAAGTATACCGAACTCCGGGGCGTTGGTCCGGCCGCAGATGACCAGCCCGGCCTTTTTATAGCGGGCGGTCAGTTCGGCGTCCTTGTCCGGAACCAGACCCGCTAGGAGCGAAGACCCGCAGGTCATGGGCACGCCGGCGTAGGCGGCCAGAAGGTCTTTCAACAAAAACGGGACGCCGGCAAACGGCCCTTGAGGCAAAGGACCGGAGGCAACGGCCCGGGCCTGATCGTACATGGGTGTTACGACGGCGTTGATGGCCGGGTTGACCAGTTCGATGCGTTCGATGGTCTCCTCGAGAAGTTCGAGCGGCGTGACCTCCTTGTCGCGAACGAGCCTGGCCAGGGCCGTGGCATCCATGTAAGCCCAGTCTCCCAATTTCGGCATCGGACGATTCCCCCCTTTCTTTGAGTCTGCGGGTCTTTTGGCCAAAGGGACGAACGCGAGGGGAGTGATCCCCGTCCTGGATCGTATGGCCGCATCTGACGACGCGGATAGGCCCGGCTTGTTCGCCCGGATGGCTCCGGTTACGTTTTCGATTGGATACTACGGTATCAGGGAGTTGCCGGCCGGTCAAGCGGGATGTCGCAGGCGGGCCGAAAGGGGTCGCTCGTGGTTCGAACCGGCCGGGCAGGCCCTCGAACGTCGCCAGCGCTGGTATTCGAGGGCCTGGGCGTAAGTGCGCATGGCCCGGTCGGCCGTTTCGAAATAAGGGATGCCGGCATCGCAGAACTTGCGGCCGACCACCTCGGTCAGGCCGGGGATGCGAACGACGAGAATCGGCTTTTCCGACACGTTTCCGACCCCGATAATGCAGTCGGCGAAAAGTATGCTGGTCCGTTCGTCGATGCCCGCGCCCACGACCACGATGGCGTCCACGTTGGGGTCCGAGTCCAGGGCCCTGGCCGACTCGTTGTAGATGTTCAATTCCATGGAGGCCGAAAGGCCCACGTCGATGGGATTGTTCAGGCTGGTGCCCGTCGGCGGTACGACCCGAGCCAGAGCGGTTCGGGTCTCCGGCGCGATCTCGGCCAGCCTCATACCGTTCAGCCCCACGGCCTCGGCCGTGGAAACGGCCAGTCCGCCCGGGCCGGACAGGATGGCGATCCGGTCGCCCAGCCCATCGGGCAGCATGGAAAAGGCCATCATGGCGTCGATCCAGGCCTCCCAGCCGATGACGGGGACCCCGCCACCCTGCCGGACCACGCCGCGCCAGACCTCGCCCGATCCGGCCAGGGCGCCGGTATGCGAAGAGGCGGCCCGGCCGCCCTCGGGGGTCAGGCCCGCCTTCCAGAGGATCACGGGCTTTTTCAGGGAGGTCCGCCGCAGGGCATCGAGGAAGACCGGACCGTCGCTGATGGACTCGATGTAGGCCCCGATCACATGGGTGTCCTTGTCCTGGGCCAGGTAGTTCAGAAAGTCCACCGCCTTGAGATCGCATTCGTTGCCCAGGCTGATGGCCTTGGAAAAACGGATGCCCTTGGGCTCGGCATTTCTGCCGATCATGTTGGCCAGGGAGCCGCTGTGCGAGATCACGGCCACATGCCCCGGCGTCCTGGACAGTCCGGGAAAAAAGGAGAGCCCGGTCTTGGGGACGTAAAGGCCCATGCAGTTGGGCCCCATGATCCGCATACCGCTGTCGCGGGCCAGGCGAACGATGGCCTCTTCTTCGGCCCGGCCTTCCGGCGTGCCGAGTTCCTTGTACCCGGCGGTAAACAGGACCACGCTTTGAACCCCTTTGGCCGCGCAGTCCTCGAGCACGGCCATGGCCCCGTCGTGGGGCACCAGGACAATGGCCTGGTCCACGGGTCCGGGTATGGCCGAGACGCTGGGATAGCAGGTCAGGCCGTCGATCTCGCCGGCCGTGGGATGAACCGGATAGATCGGGCCGGGATATCCCATTTCCAACAGAGAGATCAGGAACAGCTTGCCGGACTTCATTCCCCGGGGCAGGCCGACGATGGCGATGGATCGCGGATTGAACAGGTCGTTCATCTGGGTGATGAAATTGGCGTCTTGCATGTTCGGTCTGCCTCGTCCCGGTGGTTCAGTGGGCGCGTGAGGAGAGAAAAGCCCGGTATTTGGCCATACCGGCCATGACCCGGGCGGCGTTTTCCGGGGTGCTGATCAGGGGCGTCTTGTCCCCAAGCTGTTTGGCCACCAGGGTCCGGAGTT
>Ga0180009_10001787_pt1 | contig 25803 bp, 23 predicted proteins | sample OS_PC_MetaG_FD_123537 | JGI IMG/M metagenome (GOLD analysis project Ga0180009, IMG submission 123537) | Groundwater microbial communities from the Aspo Hard Rock Laboratory (HRL) deep subsurface site, Sweden - OS_PC_MetaG | ecosystem: Environmental > Aquatic > Deep subsurface > Groundwater... | reverse complement strand
TATATACTATCCAGTATCTTTGTATCCCTTGAATATAGCGAATAGTAGAATCCGCAGCGGGTACAGCAAACCCATTTCCTGAAGTAGCCTTTCCCGGGCTTCACTCCTACGGATAACTCATATTTGTCCGGTTTCTTATAGCAAAATATCTGTTTGCTGCTTGCGCACCCGCAAATCTGACATTTTATCTTACCTTCATTCATATTTTTTATTCCGAAAGCACTTCGTTAAGTTTCATCAAGCCTGTTTTCAAATCAACTTCCGGACGCCATTTCAACACTTCCTTCGCTTTCCGGTTCGACACATTCCTTATGTTCGGGCTGTCAGGGTTCGTCTCGGTGACTTTTACATCTTTTCCGAGAACGCTCTTTGACGTCTCTATCACATCGCCCAGCGTAATCAGTCCGTCGCCCTGCAGATTCAGTACATTAAATCCATCCAATCCTATTGCTTTGATTATTCCCGATACAATATCACTCACGTAAATAAAGCAGCGGCCGGTTTTTCTCGAACCGGTTTTTACTTCCTCTTTTGTTTTAACCATGTTGAAAATAGACTCCACCGCCGACCAATTCTGCTTGCGGGCGCCGTAAATGATTCCAAAACGAAGTATTGTCACGGGACAGAAACCGTGATTATATTTCTGTCTAAGATTCTGTTCGCTTACAAGTTTTGAAAGCGCATATTCGGAATCAAGCAGCGTAATGTCTATGGATGTTTCTTCGTCCTTTACTTCATCTTCCGCGAATGAACCATAAACCCATTCGGTAGAAGCGAATATAAACTGCTTTGCTTTTCTTTTCTCGGCGGCATCTATCATATTAAGTGTCGCCATCACGTTTGTATTGAAGCATTCATACCCCTTATTCTTACAGTCGGGGTCTCTGGACAGAGCAGCGAGGTGTATAACAGCGTCGGTATTTTCGGGAATCAGGTCAGCTATATCTTTCGACCCTATGTCAGCTTTTCTGTAATTTGCCGCAGAACCATCCGCAATATCTACAGCTACGTAATCCAAGTTATCTTTGCCACAACGTGCCATAAGAGCTCCACCTATAAACCCGCCGGCGCCTGTAATAAATAGTTTCATTTTCAGTCTCCTCCCGCTACCGTGAATGTCTCTCCGGTTATAAAGCTGCCGCATTCGGACGCCAGATACAATACCATTCTGGCGATATCGATCGGCTTCCCCGATCTCTTCAACGGAATAAGTTCTATCCTCTGCTTAAACAGCTTTTCATTATATCCCTTAATCTTTTCATGCATCTGAGTAGCTATAAGGCCGCACCTGATGGAATTCACAAGGATATTATACTTGGCTCCTTCGCGGGCAAAACCCAGCGTAAGGTTTTCCAAAGCGGCTTTTGAGGCAGTATAATGCACGCTCCTCGCGCTCCCCCCGTACTTTACGTTTGCCGAACTGATGTTAATTATCCTTCCTCCGTCATTTCTTTTCATATTCATAAATGCGGCTGCCGAAAGATAATATGGGGCTTTAACATTTAAGTCAAAGGTATAGTCCCATGATTTTTCAGCCAATTTAGAAAAATGCTCATAATCATAAATTGCTCCCGCATTATTAACAAGAACATCTATACGTCCGTACTTTTTAACAAAGTTTCCGACGAGAGTATTTCTGCTTTCTGGCTTTTGAAGGTCGCCCTGAAACAGTTCAATCCTGATGCCTTTTTTCTTTATTTCTTCCGCAAGCCGAACAGCATTCTTTTTAGCGCTGCAATAATGTATCCCCAGACAGGCGCCGTAAGAAGCAAAAAGCCTCGCAATGCCTGCTCCTATACCGCCGCTAGCACCCGTAATCAAGACTTTTTTGTCCTTTATATCTTTAAATTCCGACATTATTTTTCCTTAATTTCTTTCAGCGTGAGTTTTTTCAGGAAACCCTTGGGGCTGGAAGTTATTCTTAGTCTGTTATACCGCGGATCGATCACAAACTGCTTGTTTTTTCCGGTGAACTCCTCAATTGCCTTAAGCGGGTTGTCCTCTTTCCACTCCGGTTTTCCATCAGGAATGTTCCATGCCCATTCCCGAGCGCCGTCCATCGTCACTATATAACTTCCGGGAGTCACCATTCCACTATACATGGCAAGCTCCTTCAGAACATGTTCTTTAGAGTGGTTTGAATCAAGCACAACCATAACTTTATCAGTATCCTTTATATATTTCTTGACCTCAATAATAGCCCTCTCCGAAACAGAACTCTCTTCAATCATCTCTATCCTGTGTTTCATAGGGTGTTTATCAAGAGCCGCCCGGTTGTGTTTGCGTATTTCGACATCGACACCTATAACTCTCCCTTTTCCTATCAGTTCGAACAGCGAGGCATAAAAAACCAGAGAACCGCCATGCGCAATGCCACATTCAACAATAATATCGGGGCGTTCCTTCCAGATAAGCTCTTGCATCATCATTATGTCTTCGGGAAACTGGATTATAGGTATGCCCATCCATTTAACGTCATGAGTAAGCTTGTACTGCGCATAGAGTTTTACCCATAGTTTACTGACAAGCTCAAGCCCTTCCTCAGAGTACACATCAACGGTCGTTGTCTCTTCCCCTTCAACCAGTGTTATTTTTGCGTCATTACTCATCTTACCTCCGTATTATAAAGCATCATGCTGGTCACCGACATAGATTATCTTGCTGCCCTGCGGTTCAAACATGAAAGGAGATTCCTTCAAGTCGGACAAAACCGCTCGGACTTCGTCCTGTTTACATTCCTCGCAATATAGCAAAAGAAATCCTCCGGCGCCCGCGCCCAGTATCTTTCCGCCAAGAGCCCCGGCTTCTCTGGCCTTCTGGTAGTATTCATTTATCTGGTCCGTGGTTACACCTTTTGCCAGCTTTGTCTTGATGAGCCAGCCTTCGTGCAGTATCTCACCAAATCTGCTCAAATCATTATTTATAAGACAACAACGCAGATCTTTTGCCAATCCGACAATCTGGTTAAGATAATCAATATTGGATGATGCATTTTTATCCTGTTCTTCAAGAATATCCGAGGAAACTCTTGAAATACCTGTGTAGAAGAGCATTAGTTTACTGTTTAATAATTCCCTGGTATCTCTTTTATATATAATCGGATCGACAAACACGGTCTCATCCTTGTTGAACTGTATATAGCTCAGCCCACCGTATGCAACTGCATACTGATCCTGCTTGCCGATAGGATTTTTCAGTATATCAATTTCTATCTTGCATGCTTCCCTGGCCAGTTTTGCGGCTGATACGTGCACTCCCTTGTAGGCATAAAGCGCGTTAAGAACACCTACCGCAAGACTGCTTGATGACCCCAACCCTATACCGGCAGAGCCAAGCGGAATATCTCCCATATAAACAACTTCTACTCCTTTCTCTATCCCAACAACCTTCAGAGCTTCCCTGATTATGTTATGTTCCACTTTGTCTATATGGTCCACCATCTCGGTCTTTGAATAGCTAACCCTTATTAAATCATCAAATTTTTTGTTAACGGTTATGTAAATATACTTGTTGATTGCGGCACTAACAACTGCTCCGAAGCCTGTACTGTAATACGACGCTAAATCCGAACCGCCGCCCGCAAAACTCGCCCTTAATGGTGTCCTTGAAATTATCACATTGCCTCCAATTCGCTTAGATAGTTCTTTATTCCTTTTCTTATATCAATTTCCGGTCTCCATCCCAGAGCATTGACCGTTTTAGTTATGTCCGCCCGGAAATTTATTTCCTGTTTTTTCCTCAATGATTTTCTTCGCAGTTGTTTTGAAAAATCATCCGTTCCACTGATATATTTTTCAGATATTCTGCATATATCCAGAACTCTTTCTGTTTTTCCCGTACCAAGATTATAAATACCCGGCTCAATCTTTTTTTTCACAGCGATTGCAAATGCCCTGGCAATATCTCGCACGTCAATAAAATCGTTCGCATTCAGCGGATTTCTTATATCCGGGCACTTGCCTTTTTTCAAGGAAGCCGTTAACTCCGGAATAAGAGCTCCTTTGCGTTGACCGAAGCCATACACATAAAAAAGACGGAACCAGACAAGGTCAATACCTCTCTCCCCGCAAGCTGTTTTCGCATAGTTATGCAGAGAATTCTTGGCCCATGAAAAAAAAGAAGTTATATTAACGGCATCTCCTTCCCTGCATATTCCTTTAATCTTCCCATATTCCCAACAACTTCCGCTTACTATAAGTTTGCTGCAATTTGTCTCATTGCTGATAAAATCAACCAGCTTTATGGAATTATCTAAATTCCGTTTGCTGATCTCTTTCGAGTAATCCGGAATACCCTCCCAGGCAAGATGAATACAAGTATTCGGATTAAAAAGTTTTATAATTTTTCCGAATCTTTTTATGTCTTTCAGATTCCCTGTCACTATTTTCTGATCATATACCGAAAGAATTTTTTGTTCTTTTTTGTCCTTTGCTAAAAACATCAGTTTATTTGAACTTTGAAGCAGAGTTTTAACAACATTTCTGCCTATGAAACCCGATGCTCCTGTTATAAAAATACGTTTCATTTATTTCCTTTGGAATACGAGCCCGCAGATGGATTGAAATCCGGATAAATACTATCCTTCTCCGATATTACTTCCGGCGTTGTCGGCCACTTAAACTTGAAAAATGGATCATTGTAACGGATTCCCTTTTCCGCACCCGGATTGAAGAATTCGCTGTGGTGATAATACATCCATGTGTTCTCCTTTAAAGTCAGCCAGGCATTAGCGCAACCATGCGGCAAATAAAGACTCTTTCTGTTTTCTTCTGACAAATCAAATGATATCCATTTCAGATATGTCTCTGATTCCGGCCTTAAGTCAACAAGAATATCATATACACCGCCCTTAAAACATGAAATAATCTTTGCCTCGCCATAAGGATATATCTGGTAATGGAACCCCCTCAAAGTACCTTTGCGAATATTTTCAGACACATTGCACTGTCTTACGCAAAAATCAATATCATGTTCCCTGAATTCATTTTCGCAGAAATGTCTTCTGAAAGTTCCCCTATGATCGACAAACAGATCCGGCTCTATAATGAATACTCCCCTAATACTCTGTTCTGTAAATTTAAGTTTTTCGTCCATTATTTACAACCTTTTATCAAAACCGGTTTTTTAGGAAAAGGGACAAGATAGTCGCCTTTATACCCGTTCTTACTGCATTCCGCTATTATCTCATCCCTGAAATTCCAGGCAAGTATAAATATGAGAGACGGTTTCATCCGAAATCCATTTTTGAAAGAAACTATAGGCAACGCTGACCCGGGCGCATAGAGCCCCTGCTTCAGTTTGTTGTTATCTATAATCGCTTTCATGTGCGAACGGTTGAAACCGCAGAAATTAAGATAAGTCGAACTCCTGGCGGAAGCTCCAAAACCTATGACGGTCTTACCTTTGAATTTCTTCATTATGCTGCGGGATTCCTTCCGATGGCGTTTTGCGCGGTCGGCAAATTTTGCCCACGACAAAAAGTTATTCACGGCATTCCTCTTTTCCCCTGCCTCAAGTTTTCTATACTCGGGGCTTTTCTTTTTAACCCTTTTAGAAAAATAAATTACAAAAGAGCCGCCGCTAATGGGACTGATGTCTATGTGATATGGTTTGAGACCATGCATTTTCAAAAGGTATGTCATGGATTTTATTGAAAAGAAACAAAGGTGCTCGTGATATATTGAATCATAATGAAGTTCCTTGAGTATCTTCCCCGATTCGTGAAATTCAATTATTCCAGTGCCTTCAGGCGACAGGCATTCATAAATTCCCTCAATAACTTCATGCAACTCGCTGACATGCGGGATTACATTTCTGGCGATTAGTGCCTTTGGCTTTCCTAATTTGGATACAATAAATTCGGCGCATTCCATATCCCAATATTTATTGACGGTATTGACCCCCGAACGGTTAGCCATTGCGGCAATATTAGCGGCGGGTTCTACTCCGAGAACATTATATCCTTTTTTAATGAACGGTTTTAGAAATGTCCCGTCGTTGGATGCAATTTCCACAACAATATCGCCCTTCCTGAGTCCGGCGGTTTTGACCGTTCTTTTAAAAAATGTCTCAGAATATTTTTGGGCAGTGGCTGAGGTGCCTGTCACCCATACATATCTGTCGAAAAGAACCTCTTTTCTGACCGTTTCCTTAAGTTGAACCAACGAACATTTCGGACAAAAAGCTATTGTCAGTGGATATTTCTTTTCATTATTATCTACTTTTTTATTCAGCGAATTGGCAAGAGGCTGTCTTCCCAACGCAAGAATAGTTTTGATTTCTCCGTATCCGCACACCCTGCATTTTCTTATACTTTTATATTCTTTAACCAAACTCATTTGAACCACCGCAACTTATCATTAATTTTATTTTCTGACATAAGATGGTTTATTTGCTGGAGCCTATTACAACATCTCCCCCTGAACTGTTCTTCGGTAAAATTAATCTTTTTAAAAAAATCAACAAGTTCTCTACCACCCCTGTCCAGATCCCATTCGGGCTTAAAATAATCTTTCAATACACTCAATATCTTTTTAAAACTCACCTTATATGTTCTGGCATCTGATCCATGCTCACCTGTAAATACAAGCTTGCTTCCCGATACCGCCCTTTGCGCGGCTTCCGCGATATCCCTTACTGTATAATTGCCATTCTTTATTCCGACATTGAAAGCCTGTCCGGCAATCAGTTCCTCCGGAGCCTCTATTCCCGCAATAAATGCGGAAGAAACATCCCTTATGTGTACAATGGGGCGCCAGGGGGTCCCATCACTCTTTATCTCTATCTTACCAGTCGTATATGCGCAGGCCGTAAGATTATTGAATACAATATCACAGCGAAGCCGGGGACTCACTCCGAAGACCGTTGATGGCCTGAAACATACCGTGATAAAATCCTTTGAGCACATTTTCTTTAGCTCACATTCGGCATCCCACTTTGTGCTCGCATATGCTGTAAGCGGGTTTTTTTCACTGTTATCTTCATCCAGCTCACTGCAAGTATTGGATATACCATACATGCTCTGAGATGATGAATAGATAAACCTCTTTACTCCCGCTTTTCTTGCGCTGCGGGCTATATTAACCGTGCCTTGAAAATTAATCTCTTCCGTCAACCCGGGAGCGAGTTCACCCAAGGGGTCGTTTGAAAGAGCGGCAAGATGAATTACCGCATCTATGCCCTCAAAATCGGATGATTCTGCGTCCCTGATATCCTTAGTTATCTGCTCTATCCGCGGACTGACGTTATAAAGTGCACACTCTGAATAATACCCCGTATCAAGACCTTTGACAACATACCCCCTGTCTAACAGAATATCCGTCAACACCGAGCCTATGTAACCCAGATTACCGGTAACTAGAACATTCATCCCGTACTCCTTAAAATAGCCATGCCGCGAATAATTAATACAATATCCGGCAACATTCTCAACTTATTTTATCCCCTATCGCGGAAAGCAGTATCCCGTGCACCGCTTCAACAATATTATATTCTTCGCTGTCAATCCAGATATTGACGGCCCCCATACTGCTCAAAGGGTTATCGTGTTTAAAACCTGTCAGGGTTAGCACGGGAAGATTTAACTGCCGGGCTTTTTTTGCCGCGTTTATCATATTTGCCGACCGGCCGCTGCTGCTGATAAGAATCACAGCATCCCCTTCTTCAGCATAAAACTCAAGCGCCTTTGCCACCCACATCTCGTAACCGTAATCATTGGAAAAACAGGTGATGAGATCCGCATCGTTGAAATTTACCGTCCTTACGCCGGCATTCTTAGTCATATCAACAGAAATGTGACTTGCAATCGCCGCGCTTGCTCCGTTGCCGGCTATTATTACCTTTTTATCCGCACGCTTCACCCCGGCAAGGATATCTGCCGCTTCACCAAGCAGCCTGATATCCACTTCCCCCAGATTTTTACTTATACGCTTAAAATAATCTTTAAAATAACTCATATCATTGCTCCCCTGTTAAATAATATCTTCGGTATCGGCTTAAAACCTTCTTCTGCCGAGGCGTCCTCAAAACTCTTCAGGCTCTCACTATCCGTTATATAATAGTATTGCCTGTCTGTCACATAGGCTATAAGCTGCTTTTCAGCAATCAGCGGAGGAAGCATATCTTCTTCAAAAGAAATATTACTATTAATTCTCGGATTAATTGCGGTTTTATCTACTATAAAATATCCTATATCTACTCCATTCATACTAAGAGACTTTCGGCTCTTGTCATATTTCTTTACTATATTGTCATCTCCCACTTCCACGTTGTTTTCTTTGCCGTATTCCGCTGTACCATCAATGTTACTGAAGACTGTAGTTGAAACCTTAACTTTTTTTCTAGTATATAAGTCAAGCATCTTATCAATTTCGATGGGCCAGTAATTGTCTCCGTATAACAAAAGAAAATTATCATCCAGTTTGTCGTAAGCGTGGATAAGTCTCCTCCCAGTCATATCTTCTACTGTACCTGTAGAATACTCAATTTTCACACCATTGTTCAATGAAGACCCGTATCTATTTTTAATCACCTCATTACGGTATCCGACAAGCAATAAAATCTTTTTGATTCCTATTGTAACAAGGGAATTTATAAGATAATCAAGAAAGGGAATTCCTTTTACAGGCGCCATCGGCTTGGGAATATTGTCCGTCAAAGGCCTTAGCCTCTCCCCACGCCCGCCTGCAAGGACAACAGCTTGTTTTAAATCGAATCTTGCATTAACCATATTAAGTAACCGGAATTCTAAAAATACCCGCCGTACTGCTATATTCAGTGACCATTTCGGATTCTTCCAAAATTATTAAAACTTTATCCATTTGCTATATCTCCGTCCGCGACATAGCAATTCTGACCTATGTTGCAGTTTTTCCCGATAATCGCGCCTTTTGAGATGTGACAAAAATGCCATATCTTAGTTCCTTCGCCTATCTGTGCGCCTTTATCAACCAAAGCTGTTTCATGAATAAAATATTTTTTTTCCATCTGCCCATCCCTCCTGAAATGTAATTAATTTATCCCAAGCCATTACTCAGTACCATCCTATAGCCACAAGATTAATGATACGTATTAAAGACTGATAATCCTCAACCTTATTTATCCGGCCATTCAAAAAGTAATTAACATTTTTATCAATAGATTTAATGTTAAAATTCTTATCGTCTAAAATTTGGCGGTATGTATGCGTAGAGAGAATTTGTTTGAAATATTCCGCTGCGGTAGAATTGAAGTAGAAATGATAAGAGACGTCTTTTAGTGTTGAATCCGCCTCGGTCGGATAAGAGTGGATTCCTGCCTCCACAATATCAATCGGGAAATTTTTATTGGCGCGGGCCGCCGCTTTTAACGGATATTTTGTGTTGTTAAACTCGAGACCCCTGCCCCACGTAGTCGGCATTTTTTCTAGAAACTCAACCATGTTTACATCCAGAAAGGGTAACCTGCAATCAAAACCATTCAATCCGGCCGTTATCGGTATCATCTTTAATGTCGGGCCCTGAAGGTGAAACTCTTTATATAGGTTGATTATAGCGGAATAAATATTTTTTTCATTAATTTTATTCGCTATGTCGCTAAAAATACCTGTACTTAGAAACTTCAGAAGCCGCTCCCTATGTCTTACTGTTAAAATATTTGATGTAAGTACTTTTTCAAAAGGGATACGGTGTTTGCCTAGTAATACAGGGAGCAAATATTTAAAAATAATTTCGTTACGGGCGTCCCGCTTACCCGGCATCTCGCATACATCTCCGCTAATAGACTGCCATATTTTAAATACCGCATCATTCTGAAATTTTCCATCAAGCGTTTCTTTAAAAAAATCAGGGCCGTAAAGATAATTTTTTGTCTTATCTCCGTATTCTTTAAAAGCGTAGCTTTTATGAAAAAAACTTAGGTACTGAGAAAAACCGAAATTGTGCAAAGAATCGGCAGCTTCGCCACTAAAAATAGTTCCTTTTTGCTTTACCCCTAACCATTTTCTTGTACCTTTATATAATATAAAATGGGGCAAGGGAGCAATATAAATATTTTTTGAACGCAGACAGGGAAGCAATTCCCTTAAATTATCAGTTAATACATCCGAAGTGAAATCCAATGGAACTTCCATATGCCTAATATTAAAGTGCTTCGCAATCTTCTTGGCGCGGATTTTTTCATAGATATTCCAGTCTTTACCATCTTTAAATTTGCAATTATAAATTGAGCTTACGACCTTATCCTTGCCGAGCAATTCCACTAATATAGTAATGATATATGTTGTATCCCAGCCCCCTGTACTGTTGGCTATGTTTAGGCCTCTGCCCACTCTTCCTAAAACTGCCCGGTTGAATATTCCCGAATATTCCAATAACTTACTCTCATCATATTCCTCAATGTTCTTCAATGCAAGTATCCTGTTTTTCTCAAAACCATTCTTCGAATATTTAATACTTTCATCCGGCGCAAGTGCGTATATATCCTTATAAATTGTATGCCCCGCCGGAATATAATGGTATTTAGAAGACAACATAAGTGCCAGAATATTCTGGTCATAGTCTAATTTGCTTTTTCTTTTCGCTAAATACTCTAAATCGGAAGCAACACATAAACTTGTACTATTATAGGAATAAAATATTTCCCGTCTTTTTAACCTGTCCCCTATTATTTTTATGGATGTATTGTTGAATATTACTGTGTTGTATTCCCCCTCGAGATGTCTGATGCAATAGTCCAAACCCTTTCTCTTTATAACTTTTGTTAAAAATTCGCTTATGTATTTTTCCGACTTGTTCAGTAAATACTCTGTTTCTTTTTGATCAAAATAATAATATAGCGGCCCTTCGAATAGTATTCTTTCATCGCCGGCTTTTAAGATTATTGCGCCCTGTTCAAATTCAATAAATAATTTTTTTCCTAAAACCCTTGTGGCAATACCATTCGCCTTTACGCCTACATTCCTATTTATATTGTAATTGACAATCATTGCCTATTGCATCCTGTTTGATATAATCGGCGATCTCCGGTCGGCCCAGGTCCACAGTTTTATGATAAAATATTTATTTCCCATCCGCTATTCTCCTCTGAACACACTTGCGTTCATAGCGTTCAATGCGTTCTGAACACATTATATGCTTATTTATGCCCTCTGTCAAGAGCCCGTCTGCTCAGGATGTCTCCCCATTTGTTTTTGAACGGAGAACCTCCATAAAAGCCGCCAAAGCTTCCTTCCAGCCCCTCACGTTTACATTCAATTCTCTTTTTATCTTATCCTTCTTAAGCAAAGAATAGGCCGGCCGCATCGCGGGCCGTAAAAATTCAGAAGTAGTCACAGGAACTAACCTGACCTCGCTGGTTACCAATCCGATACTCTGCCCTATTCTGTATATCTCACACGCGAATTCATACCAGCTACACGAACCGCTGTTGCTGAAATTATAAATACCGTATTTCCCCTGGTCTCGTGTTATGCAGCTCAACACTATTTCCGCAAGATCACAAGAATAAGTGGGAGACCCTGTCTGGTCGCTGACAATTTTGATTTCATTCTTCTGTTTAAGCAGATCCAGAATTGTCAGAACAAAATTTTTCCCATAAGCGCCGTAAAGCCAGGATGTCCGTATGATATAATGTTTAGCCAGAATATCATTCAAATACAGTTCGCCCTTCAGCTTACTCTCCCCATAAGCATTAACCGGTTTTACCGGGTCGCCTTCACTATATCCTGATTTATTTTGGCCGTCAAAAACATAGTCCGTCGATATATGGATAAGCCCCGCATTAAGAGAGCCCGCTGTTTCAGCAATATTCTTTACGCCTTCCGCATTAATATTAAAGGCTTTTTCTATTTCCTGTTCAGCCCGGTCAACATCAGTGTAGGCGGCGGCATTAATTATCCAATCCGGCTTTCTGCCTCCCAGGAAGTTCATAACATCGGAATTACTGCATATATCAATTTCTCTATCACTCGATATGAATTCAACTCCGGTTTTTATAAGGAGTTTTTCAATATCGCTCCCGAGCATCCCTTTATTCCCTGTCAGCCAAATCATATACCTTTCGTCCTTTTTCCTTGTTGCCAGTTGCCAGTATCCAGTTATTTTTCACACTCACGGCTTCCAGCTTCCGTTTACCTTTTCCATTCTTCGCTTTTTCACTATTCCCTAACCCCTATTATCTTTCACTTGATCCGTGTTTCCGTGGTAGTTCTTTTATAAAATCCTGATAAAATTCATCTCCTTTATCTTCATGCCTTATTTCATCTATCTTTTCTTTCTTACCTTCACCGGCAAAAAGGCGGTCCGGAAAATTAAGAACCATACCGTCTTTTTTGGAAACATTTCTATACCCGTGTACCACTCCGGGGGGGACTATAAGCGTCAGGGGACGCGATTCACCGGCTGTTAAAACCATCTTATTCCTGAATGTCCGGCTATTGTTCCTATTATCCCACAGATGCACTTCAAATTCGCCGGGACCTATGAAACTGAAAACATCCGTCTGTTCAATATGCTCATGAGGGCCGCGGCCTATCCCCGGATGCGTATATGAAACATACGACATCACAGGTTGAATCCCCGCGGGGAGAGTGTCTGTTCTATAAGTCTCCATAAGGTTACCTCTGTTATCCTGAAAGCCCTGGATTTCTTTTATCACAACACCTTCGATCGCACCTTTATTAAAATCCATTTTTACCTCCGGCTCCGACAGCGCCGCCAGCAACAGCATTTTTTAGCCGCTTATGCCCGTTTGTTTTTTCTCTTCCAACTTTCAACTATCAACTTCCACTTAATCGCCCTGCCTGCCGGCAGGCAGGTATTTACTATTAGCTATACTGGCGTACACCCGATTAATATATTTTTCGGCCACGCTACCGATTGAATAGCCCCGGACTATTTTACTTCTTGCGGCTGTGCCCGCCGTAACATCGCGGCCGGCCAAGCCTTCTTTTATTAAATCCATCAGGCCGCCAGGATCAGTGAATGAAAACAAGAATCCATCCTCTCCGTCTTCTATAACTTCCCTGTTGGCGGGGATACCGCTGGCTATAACCGTCAGGCCGCATGACATAGCCTCGAGAAGAGCGTTTGAAAGCCCCTCGGCGCGGCTTGGAAGGACGAAATAATCCGCGGCTCTGTAAAAGCGGAGGATGTCGTTTCTTTTGCCGGCGAAGACAATATTTTTTATTTTCTTTTTTTCCGCAAGCGCCCTGAGCGCCTTTTCCTGAGAGCCTTCTCCGGCAATTACAAAAAGCCCGCGCTCATCCGAAGATGCCGCCCATGCCTCTAGAAAAAAAGCTATGTCTTTCGGTTCTTCAAGGCGTCCGGCGAAAAGAAACACTTTTTTTCCGACCCACCGCATTTCTTTTCTGAGCGCTTCCCTCTCATCCTGCGGAAGCGGCGAATAATAAGAACACTCCACGCCGTTTGAGATTTTTACAACGGATTCCTTATTAAATCCGGCCCCCAGAAGCTCCGAGGCGACCTCATCGGAAGGCGCCGTGAAAAGCGCGCGGGATTTCTTCAGAATATAGAGTTTCAGCCGGCCCCATGGTTTTCCGCGCGAAGTGCCGATATCCCCCGTCCTGCCTGCGCCCGCGAATTTGACCACACAGCCCTTCCCGAGGATCGCGGCACTCAGAACAGCCGCAAGAGCGGCGGATGTCGCCAGATGAACGTGTATTAAATCGTATTTAACCCTATTTGAAATCAGAAAGAAAAGAGCGCTGAAAAAAAAGCCGAACGAGAATATCCCCGGAAGGGCAAAACCCGGAAGCCTGTAAACATCCACCCCGTCAAGCGTCTCACAGGCGGCGGTGTTTTTCTCTCGCTGTGTCAGCACAAAGACGCCGTGACCCATTTTAAAGAGCTGTTTTGAAAGAAGGCGGCACTGATTTTCCGTTCCTCCCATCACAGGATAAAATCGCGGTATAAGCATGCAGATCCTCATTTTAAGACGGATATTATTTTACTGATTATCCTGAACTTTTTATCCGACGCTGACTCGGGGATGATCTCTACCGCTTTACGGATACCCCCCATAAGTTTTTTGATCTCGGCGAGCCTTCCCCTGTAAAATTCGGCGTCTTTCGCGGCCGCACCGCCCTTGAAATCCGAATCCCCCGCTTTTTCAAGCGCCGGCGCCAGTTCATCAAGTCTTTTCACCATACCTTCTTTGAATCTTTTGAGCGCTATGGTCATTATATCAGGATTTGCCTCATAGTAATCTTTTCTGTCTGAATTAACCCACAATTTCCGCACAGCCCCCCATGCTTCAAGGATCCTTATGTTCATTGAAGCTGAGCCTTTGCTGATCCCAAGCTCCCTGACCATGTCGTTGAGTGTGACAGGCCCGTCGCTCATATAAAGAAGAGCATATATCTGACCGGCTATGGGACTGAGGCTGAATCGGGAAAAGCCCATTCCGGCGAGATTGATCATATCTCTCTTTATATCAGATTGCTGTTTTTTCATATCGTTCAACTCGTACTGAACATATTATACGGTGTTCTTGTTATTTTGTCAAGACATTAAAGTTTCGGATATTAGCGCAGGAACACTCCGCGTCCAATTGAATTACACCGTCTTTTTTTGTTTAATAGCGGATGAGCAAAACTGAAACCATTCTTGAGTTAAGGGACATTGCCTTAAAACTGGGCGGGAAGAATATACTGCAGAATATAAACGCCTCTTTTGAGTCCGGCATAGTGCATGCCGTGGTGGGGCCCAACGGCGCAGGAAAATCCACGCTCGCGTCCGTCCTCATGGGCCTGCCGGATTTCAGGCACATAGAGGGAGACATCCTCTTCGAGGGGAAATCCATAAAAAATCTGGACACGGACAAAAGGGCGAAGCTTGGAATAACACTGGGCTGGCAGGAACCGGCGCGTTTCGACGGCATCAGCATAAGAGATTTTCTCGAAGCATCCGCCAAAGACAAATCCAGGGAAAATCTGGAAAAGGCGCTGGACGCCGTGGGACTCAGCCCGAAAAATTATCTGAACCGCGACTGCGACAAGACTTTGAGCGGCGGGGAGAGAAAAAGAGTGGAGATAGCCTCCATTCTCGTTATGGAGCCGAAACTCACTCTTCTGGACGAGCCGGATTCGGGGATTGATGTGGAAGCGCTGGATAAAATGTTCGAAGTCATGCAGATGCTCAAACAAAACGGCAGCAGCGTCATCCTCATAACTCACAGCCTGCAGGTGCTGAAACAGTCTGAAAGAGCCCTGCTCATGTGCCACGGCGGTATAAGAGATTCGGGTTCGTCTGAAAAAATAAGCTCCTATTTCCATGACAAATGCATGCCCTGCGATCTCAAATACGTGGCGGAACAGGGGATACCCTATGACAGATAAAAAAACGGCTCTTGATGAGCTTCTAAGTTCGATAAACAAAACGGCCGACGAACTGCATGACAGGCACACTGCCCATCTTGTCGTGCACCACAACAAAGTGCTGGGATCGCATCTTGTCCCGGGGTTAAAGCTGGACATTGAGGAAATAAAAGACGGTATCCGCGCGGTTATGAGGATAGAAGAAAACGCGGTGATAAACAACCCCGTTCAGATATGTTTCGGGATGCTCCCCGAAAAAGGAACGCAGAAAATAATCATGGATGTCGGATGCGGCAGAAATTCAAAGATATCCATAATCGCCCACTGCAGCTTCCCTAACGCCATTGATATAAGCCACATAATGGAGGCGGTGATAAACATAGAAGACGGAGCGGAATACCGGTATTTTGAAAGACATGTGCACGGAGAATCCGGCGGCACAAAGGTGTACCCCAAAGCGAAAGTCAATCTTAAAAAAGGCGCGAGTTTCGCCACGGAATTTGAGCTGGTAAAAGGCAGGGTCGGGCTGATTGACATAGATTACGAAACGACTTGCGGCGAAGACAGCTCTCTTGAGATGACAGCCAGAATAAGCGGCTACGCGGACGACATTATAAAAATAAACGAGACGGGGCATCTGACCGGAAAAAATTCGCGCGGATTTCTGAATTCAAGAATAGCGGTTCGGGACACGGCCCGGGCCGAAATATACAACAAACTCACGGCTTCGGCTCCGGGAGCGCGGGGTCATGTAGACTGCAAGGAAATCGTGCAGGATAAAGCAGTGGCCTCGGCCATTCCCGTCGTAGAGGTGAGCCACCCTCAGGCCCGCATAACACACGAGGCCGCGATAGGAAGTGTGGATTCCAAACAGCTCCAGACACTGATGGCGCGGGGCCTCAGCGAAAAAGACGCCGTGGCCCTGATAATCAAGGGCCTTCTTAAATAGAAGAGGAACACGCACCTTGACATTAAGATCCCAGGTCAACACTCTGCGGCCGGCTGAAATAAAAATCCTCTGGCGCGGGGTGCGGAGTGATCTGCTGAAAGCTCTTGAAAGTTTCCGCAGAACAGGAGAATCCGGAAGCAAAGAAAAAATATTTTCAGAAATGGTTTATTGCCTTCTTACCCCCCAGTCAAAAGCCGTTTACTGCTGGGCGGCGGTCGGCGAACTTAAAAACAAGGGGCTGCTGTTTAAAGGCGGGGAGGAAGAAGTAGCCGCCGAGCTGCGGAAGGTCCGTTTCCCTAACAATAAATCCCTCTATATACTGGAAGCGAGATCAAAACTGCCGGGAATAATGCATTTTCTCAAGCAGGAAAACAATCCACTGGAATTACGAAAGCGCCTCATTAAAGACATAAAGGGCTACGGCTTCAAGGAAGCGAGCCATTTTCTGCGCAACATAGGGAAAGGAGAACATCTGGCCATACTCGACAGGCACATCCTGCGGAACCTTAAAACTTTCGGAGTTATAGAGGAAATCCCCGAGTCAATTAATGAAAAAAAATATTTTGAGATCGAAAAACTATTTATGCTCTTCGCGAAGGATCTGAACATACCTCCCGCGGAACTGGATCTGCTGCTCTGGTACAAGGAAACCGGAAAAGTTTTCAAATAAAATTTCCCCCGCGCCTACGGAACCGGTCTTCCGAAGCGCTTACGCGGATACCCTGCGCAAAAAGCAGCCTGCCCGCTTTTACATTATTTGCTGTATAAAACCCGCAGAAATTCCGCGATTTTGCCGTTATCAGCCGGCCGGGGATTGACCGCCATAAGGGAAGACACTGCGGCTTCGGCGGCTATATCATCTATCATAGCTTCAAATTTCGCGCCCAGAAAAGACAGCGAATTGTCTATCCCCATTTTTGAGTTGAGTTCTCTTATATATTCCGCCAGACCTCCGTGCGCTATAGCCAGAGAAGACGCTATCCTGTCATATTTTTCAAAGGCTTCGGGAAAATTGTAATCTATCACCGAGGGGAGAAGAATAGCGTTTATTCTGCCGTGAGCGACGCCGAAACGCCCGCCTATGGAGTGCGCGAGAGCGTGGCAGAGGCCCAGCCTGGCGTTTGAGAAAGCCTGCCCTGCCATCATGTTTCCGCAATGCGCCTGTTCGCGCGCTTCGGCGGAACCTTTATAGCCGGCAAGCACGTTTTTCCCTAACATCTCCGCAGCTTTAAGAGCCATTGTGTCCGCGGGGATATTCTCTATGGTTGAAACATAGGCCTCAACGGCATGGGTCAGAGCGTCCATGGCGGATGAAGCGAAAACATCCGCGGGCAAAGACGCTATAAAATCGCTGTCATAATAAGCCTCATCAGGTATAAGATACGGCGAGACGACGCCCCTTTTAACATTGTCTTTTTTTGTCACAACGGCCACGCTCGTAACAGCTGTACCGGTGCCGGATGTAGTTTCCGCGGCGATCAGCCGGGGATAGTTTCCGCAGGGAATGCCTTCATTATAAATTTTTTCAAAAGTCAGCCCCGGACAAGCCGCTACGCACAGAGCGAGTTTCACCCCGTCTATGACAGAGCCGCCGCCGACGGCTATCACGGGCAGCTCCGGAGAAGATTTTATTTTTTTTCTCAAAACCCCGGCAAGCTTTAAAATGTCTTCTTCGCAGGGCTCGCCGGTTGAGGACGCACGGGAAAACAAAACAGGATCCGGGTCAATGTTTTTAATCAGCGCCGGAAAATGCCTGTATACCGAGGGACTCACCACGGCGTTTCCGCGCGGGATACGCTGCGCCGCGCCGGACCCGAAAAAAACAAACTTCGGCCCGTGAAATGTTATTATTCCGATTTTTTCCATAGAAGTTATTTTACCAAATAAAAATGATGCCGACCACTTTTTTATTTCAGGAGCTGCTCATAATATTCTTTGAGCATATCTTGGTATTTGAGCGGACGCTCGCCGCGCATAGCGTCATTGATGATCTCGCCCTCAGCGTCATAACCGGGCCGCAGAGAACGGGGAATGTTAAAATCATATTGCTTAAACCCCGCGCCGGGAGAAGATTGCCCCGGAGAATCTCCCTTCCCGCCTGAAGAAGGAAAAAATGAGGGCATGGATGAGCCGCCGGGTTCAGACTGCGGGTTGAATTCAAAATCATCCATTCCCTTCTGGGCTTTTTTGAGCTGATAGAGCGCCCTTTCCTGAAAGGCCAGAGAATCCGCCGGCAGGCCCGCCTTCAGGGAAGATGCGGCGGAAATCATCTCTCTGCGGGCGGCTCTGACATTTCCCGCGATAGCGGAAGGAAACTGGGCGCTCTGCCTTGAGTACTCGCGCATCTTTTTTTCAAGAGCCGCCGCGCGCCCGGCAAGAGCCGTCTGCGCCGACGATATTTCCATAGCGTATTCCATCTCATCCTGATTCAGAGTCCGGGCGGCGGTATCGGAATAAATATCAAAAAAATCCCTTATCTCATCCCGCGCTTCGCTCAGTATATTCGCTGTTGAACTGCTGATATCCATGGCCGCCAGCGCCCGGAGCTGTTTTTGGGCATCTTCAAGAGGCCTTTCAAAATCAAAACCCTTATCCATAAATCTTTCAGCGAAATCCGAAACATTTCTGTTGAAATTATAAAGGCCCTGCGAAAGCCGCGCGGCCTCTTTAGCGAACAATTTGTTTCTGTCGTTCAGCAGGCGCGCGGCGGAATTTTTAACCCCGTCAGCGCGGCCCCTCAGCTCCCGCGCTCTGCGGGCGGAGATCTCTTTCAGCCTGTCCCGGCCCCGCGCGAGCAGCGCTTCACTGCTTGCGATTATCTTTTCCTCGCCGCTTATTATTTCCGCCAGCGCCGTGTCTTTTTCTTTCCGGGGGAGCGACGGGGCTTCGACAGAAGAAAAACCCGCTTCAAGATTCTTCCTGATACCGCTCAAACTTTTAAGGAGCGCCTTCGCGTGTTCAACGGCCGAAGTGATGTCGCCTGAAGAAAGCGCCTCTTTGAGTCCTGAAACAGAATTCTCGACGGAATTGAAATCCATGGATTTGACTGAATCGGAATTCACGAATTCCTCCGGCAGATTCTGCGGCATGTTCTTAACTGTTTCGGCCAGCTCTCTCATGAGCTGGCCAATTTTTTCCGTCAGTGACCTTAACTCTTTCAGCATTTCTTCATCGGGGGCGGATGAGCCGAGAAAATCATTCAGTTTATCCGCCACTTCGGATGATTCGCGGGCTATGTTTCCCATATTATCCATCGAACTTCTTTTAAAAAGTTCTTCGCTGAAAGCGGAAAGTTTTTCCAGAGACTCCGCGATGTCATCCTGCGTATCAAAGGCGCCTTTCTTATCCCCCGCTTTCAATTCGTCCTGCGCTCGGCGGGCATCAGCGGCCAGCCCGTCCAGAGCTTTGCTCAATCCCCTGTATTCAGCGCTGTAATAGCTGCTGTAAAGAGGGTCTTTTTCCGCGCGCGCGGCGGTTAATGCAGCCTCCTCGGAAAGAGAGAGCAGTTTATTCTCGACTTCTCTCTGCCGGCGCGCGATCTCATCGGCGCTAAGGGCCTCGCGGTTAATATTCAATTCCGCCTGCTTCTGATAAAGGGCGAAAATGTTTTCCTTTAACGCCTCCTCGCCTCTCATATTTTCCCTGTGCGTGTGCAGAAAATCCTTTAATGTAACGGTGAAACGCCGGCTCTCGCCTCGCGCTCCGGATGCATCCAGGGCGGCAATCCAGTACTCCATCACATCCGCCGCCGCCATGACCTGCGAAAGTTTCCAATCCCATTTTCCGCGGGACGTTTTGGCATAACTGTTAAAGATCATTGTTTTTACGGGGGGGCCGCCGTTTTTTGAAGAGTAGAACATCACCTCCTTGACGCCGAAATCATCTTCGGCGAGCCAGGCGATATCAATGCCGGAAAAACTCTCATTTATTATCAGGTCCTCGCCGGGGCTCAATATATATGCCGACGGCGGGCTGTCCTCGGCCGCGTCCACCTTCCACACAACCGTTCCCGAAGAGACGAGCCCATCGCGTGAGAGGAGCTCTACCTTCCAGTGCCCGGCGCCGGATGCCGTGAAGGATCCTTTTGCCTGATCCCCCGATACAGCCATTTTTATTTTCTTTTCCTTCCCTTCAAAAACAGCGGTAATAGAGGCGCTTTCAAGTTTTTGCGACGATTTTATTATCAGCTCCGCCACGGTGCCCGGAAAAGCGGCAAAACCGCCGAAAGAACTCTCATCCTCCGGCAGGTTCAGATAAGCGGGGTAATTGATCTTGATTTTCCGCCAAAGGACTCTTGGCCTTTCAAGAAGCTTGATATCATAAACCTCCGAATATATATTTTTCCACCGGAACCTGATCTTAAAAGGCACGAGACACTTTTCTATCCTGAAAGAAAACAGACCCTCGCAGCCCCCGAGCTTCCTTTCCACCCATGTCGAAGAAGGGAACAAAAACATAGCCCGCGGTCTCGCCCCGGGGGTCGCGCGCGCAATCAGTTCCCAAGGCTCGCCCTTGACGGCGGTTTTCTCCATTTCGACAGACAGATAGCTTTTTATATCATCTCCGCGCGGAACAATCACTCTCCTCGCGGAAACAGAGTTAAAAAACAACACAGAGCCCGCCGCTATCATGGCAAGGACGGCTTTCGGATTCAACGACACAAATGACAACAGCCGGATATCTTTCACAATTTTCGCGGCAGTTTTGATTTCCTCGTCTATAAGCTCCCGCGAAATACCGAGCCCGGAGAGTTTTTCCCTGCTCACCGAAAGATCCCAGGCCCTAAGCACATCATCCCCTGCGGCCCGGGCGCTTTTCTCGCGGGCGGAGCTAAAAATTTCAATCAAACCCGTGGACAGTCTCACCATAAAGTAAACGCCGAAAAATATCAGCACAAAGCTCCTTATACGGAAACTCATGGGGAAGACAAGATCAGCGAGTGAAAAAACGGCAAAGCCCGCCGCGAACGAGGCCAATCTTATCAAAAGACAATTGGCCAAAGCGGCCATTACGCGCACTCCGTGCAGAACGCCCAGCCTCCTCAGGAAATCATCATTTATCATCGCGTGTTGTCCTTAAACCACAGCCACACGAAGAACAGAGCGGTAAAGATCAGATAATAATTTTTCATCGCCGGACGGTAAAAGAGCGAATCGTCAACGGGCGCGGGAATATCCGCGGCGCGGAATGAATCGCTGCCCAGATATTTTCCGAGCGAAAGGCGCGAGATCTCATGCAGATGAGAATGTTTGGCGAAAGTGTTTTCTTCTTCTATGCTTTTTTCCGTGACAGTGAATGAGAAAACCTTTTCCGCGCGCACACCCCTCTCACCCGAAACGGATACCCTGACGCTGTGCGGGCCGGACTCCTCTATTATCTTTTTCACCGCAAAAACGCCCGGCGACACCATAACCGGCGGAAGATAAGATTGTCCCCCGGGCGCGACATGCCGGACAGTGACGCCGGAATTCAACGCGTTCCTCAACTGTATCCGCAAAAGCAAGTCCTCTCCGATTTTATAATTCTTTCTGCCCGAAAGACTTATCTCATCAAGCAGGGGAGACCGCGTCAGCCACGCGAAAGAATTCTTAAAGAATTCCTGGTAAAAATACGACGTTTCCGGGCCCGCGAAAAAAAGGCGCCAGAGGCTGTTTGTCAAAAGCGTCATGATCCGGCCCTTCCCGCAGTCCCTGACGGCGGCAACAGGGTCGCCGCCGGAAGTTGTCAGAATACTCTGCGCATCAGGCGCGAGCCCCAAGGCGGGAGACATGCCCTTGAGCGGCACATCTCCGGATGCGGAAATACCGGAAATGAGGGAAGTGACGGGATGGGCGGGAGAGGCCCTGAGAAAAAAATTTTCTTCGCCGAAAGATCCGCCCGGGAGCTCTTTGACCGGAAGAATCTCCCCGAGCGGGCTTTTAAAATAATTCCCGTTACTGAAAAGATCTTCTCCGCCTATGAGCATAAGAGCCCCCCCTGATCTAATATGGCGCAGGAGCATCGAGAGATAATCGGGGCTTATGAATTTTGTGTAATCGAAATTAAGGAGTATCACAAGATCGTAATTCGTGATATCGTTTAAAAAGATTTCCCGCACGGGAAAAGGGATAAGAGAAAGTTTGTTGTCGGGGAAAGGGACATAATCCGAAGGGTTTCTCAGTATCACGAAAGAGGTGAGGTCTATCCTCTTGTCGGATTTTATCAGCGCCCGCAGATTGCTGTATTCCCAGCCTGGCCGGCCGCTTATAAAAAGAACTTTTATCAGCGATTTGAAAACAGACACTCTGAAAAAATCGGAGTTGTTCCCGGGATTAGTGTCGGAAGGCAGAAGCTCAACGTTATACCTGATATTATCCCCCGCCTCACCCGGAATAAACTCAACATCGATATCTTTGACAGTTTCACCTTCCGAAAAAACGACCGGCTTTTCGCCGGCTTTCTCCCCCGGGCGGCCTATTCTTATGCGCGCCTGGAAGCGGCCGGGAGGGCGCTCCACGCGCACACGCGCTTTTGAAACGGCGCCCTGAAACACCTTTTCGGGATACTCCAGTATTTTGACCGACATGTCATCCTCAAGAAGCTGTCCGAACCCTGCGGAGTGCACCGGTTTTGAAAAATAACAGGACTCGCCCGCCGTGTCTCTGCCGTCGGAAAGAAGGAGCATGGAGCCGCCTTCCGGCAAAGATGCTGTTATTTCAGAAGCGCTACGGGAGATAAGCGAGGAGCCGCCGGAGGCGCGGGAATTGAAAAACGCGCTTTCCTCGAGAAGGCACGGCTCGGAATCAAATGTGTAAAATAACAGCTTGAATTTCTTCTTAAGATCCGGCAATTCTCTCCGCAGCGCTCCCTTCGCCGCCTCAAGCCGGGAAGACCTGCCGTTTTCAACAGCCATACTCAATGAAGTATCAAGGCAAACGGCCAAAACAGGGGCGGGCGCGCTGCTCTTTTTTCTGATCGCGGGATTGGCGATGAGAAAGAAAACAACCGCGAGCGCCGCGAGCCTGTAAAAAGCTCTGCGGCGGCGTATCGTCAGATAGGCCAGCAGCGCGAAAAATACAAGAGTCAGATCTTCAATCATTTATAAAACAAGCGCCTCAGATGGCACCCGTAGACGGCCGCTCACGTATGCGGTTCGCTGCCAATTCGTATCGGGCGCTATGCAAAACCCCTCACTCATATGGCCCGCCCGCCACAGCGGACTTTCAGCTCCGGCTGCCATCTGAGGCACTTGCTGTACAATTTCAACCCGGTTACCATGATTTCAGTTTCCTCTCTATAAAATCCCTGTGTATGATGTCTTTTTTATAGGTGCCGGTCAGCGAATACATCACGATATTCACCGTGATTTTCACGGCCTCCAGCCGCTGAGCTTCGCCTCCGGGATAACAGCTGTAAATAAATCTTCCGCTCTCATCCCTGGCCCATGCGCCGAAAATATCGTTCCGCGAATATACGATCACCCAGCGCCCGTCTATCCGCACGCCGTAAAGAGAGGGAGAGACCGAATTGCGGCCCGCGGCCTTCGGCTGCAGATAGAAACTCCTGAATATGACATCATCCTCCGGTATTTTTTCAAGCGCTGCGGAGGGGAAAATTCCGGAGCTGAAATCTTTAACCGAGCGGTAAAAATCATCAAGCCCGTAGGACTCGGTCTCATCTATAAACAGAAAACCGCCTGATGAAAGATGTTTGGCTAGAAGAGCCGTTTCCTTTCTAGTAAAATCAGGCAGCGACCCCTTGCCCGTGACGCAGAGAAAGGGATAATCAAAGATACCCTGTCCCACCTCAAGATAAACCGCTTCCTGAGGGGGATCTATGGATGTGGACGAGGCGAGATATTTCAGGACGGCCTCCACAGAGCTTGACAGCGGCGAGGAACCGCCGCTTTTCTTTATTATGCAAAGCTCAAAAAGATCGCCGGCGAAACAGCATGCGGACAGGAGCAAAAAAAACAGTATTTTAAAAACTTTCATTTTCCGTTCTTCACAAGCGCGAGGTTGTATTTTAAATTCTCATCATCAGGATTTATAGACAGGCCCTTTTGAAAAAATTCTCTCGCCCCCGCGATATTGCCCGATCTCATCTCAATAAGGCCGAGTTCGTTCAAAGCGGCGTAATTAACGGGGTTTATGTTAAGGCATTTTCTAAACGCGGCCTGCGCTTCGGCCGTTTTCCCGAGCTTGCCCAGCGACAGCGCCAGATTATAATATCTCACATCATCCGGCGAGAGAGAGACAGACTCGGCGAAATGACGCGCGGCGGAATCATAATCTCCCTCCCCGAAATCAAGAACGCCGAGATTATTTAATGCCTCCGGCAATCCTGGATTTATACTGAGCGCCGCTTCGTATGACTTACGGGCTTCGTCACTTCTGCCGAGCCCCGCCCAGACAGGCCCCATATTGGTCAGGAGCCAGTCTATGTCTTTGCCTAAATGAGAACATATGCGCGCGGTGCCGGGACTTGGGTTTTTTAGCGCCCTGAAATAATAATCAAGGATCTCAAGCGAACGCACCCTGTAGCTTTTAAGGCCTGAAGTACGCCAGAAAAAAGCGGGATTGGGTCTGTTTCGTAAAGCGTCTTTCGTCCACAGCAAACCGTCAAAACCATAATCCGGAAAAGGCAACTGGGATTTTGAAAAAGCGAAAAAACTTTTTTCCGGGCCCGAAAACATAAACTTCATCTTCGCCGCATAGCCTCTGGCGTGGGAAGGATTCCGTAAACCCGAAGTTTCCCGCGGCGCATCTTCTCCGTAAAAAGACGGGAAAACGGCGCCGTAAGACGTGTATACCGGCGGCATTTTCACTTTCTGCGCCCATTTTTTGTAGGCGAGCGCGAATATCAGGTCATCCCCCACCGCGCCTTTCTCTATAACGAGAGCGTTTCCCCGCGGCACGGCCCTGATGACGGAATCCGCGAAATCGGAAAGCGAATAAAAATTTCTCAGCGATTGCCCTTTTATGGAAAAAATGAACAGTAGCGCGAATGCCCACACGGCGGATGTGAAAATTTTCCTCAGAGATATAAAGCGCCAAAGCCCTCCGGCGAGAATGATAAGAATCGCCGCCGGCAGAAGAAAGAACCTCTCCGTTATCGCCTCGACAAAAGCTCCGCTTGAAGAGGAAAGCCCTGTGGCCATGAAAAAAAGCGGGCCGCTGAAAAGAAAACAGATAAAAAGGAAGTGATTGAATCCGTCCGCTTTTCTGAAATGAAAAAAATACAAAAGAGGGATAAAAATAAAGAGAGGCCCGAAAAAAATAAAACCCAGACGAGGATAATCCAGAAGAGCATTGAGCGTAACATGATGATGCGATCCATGAAGGGCGAAAGTGCCGTAATCCCGCCTCAAAAGCACATCTATCCATCGGCTGAAGGTTGAGGGATCACCCCAGTTGAACACGGCGCCGCTCTGCGCGCGGACGATTAAAAATAAATTAGCGGAAAAACCGGCGATGGCCGCGCAAAAAACCATAAGGACAAAAGGGAAATCAAACATTTTTCTTTTAATGAGCAGATATATTACTCCCGGCAGAAGGAGGAT
>Ga0180009_10001786_pt1 | contig 25809 bp, 20 predicted proteins | sample OS_PC_MetaG_FD_123537 | JGI IMG/M metagenome (GOLD analysis project Ga0180009, IMG submission 123537) | Groundwater microbial communities from the Aspo Hard Rock Laboratory (HRL) deep subsurface site, Sweden - OS_PC_MetaG | ecosystem: Environmental > Aquatic > Deep subsurface > Groundwater... | reverse complement strand
AATTTCGGCAGTGCCTGAGGAGGCGCCAGGGTGTGCGGCCCCTCACCTAACGCTAGGTGAGGGGCCAGCATGGAGCTGGCATAGAGCCTACAGGGATGTATTCACGGCGTCCTTTGACGGACAACCTGGTGCCGAATTTTGATCTGCGATGGGTATAACCGCATAAAAACGACCTAGCGATAAAGAAAAGGGCCGCTTTAATACTTTGTCAACAACACTGCCCCAGCAGCGCCTCCTGCTTTTATGCTGCCAATGTTTCTACGATATTACCCCGACGCTGTAATACGGTAATGCCTTGTTCTAAAGCCATTCGCTTAACATCTTCTTCCACGGCAAAACTCGCTAATGCTAAATGAATTTTGTAGTCCCGGTATTCAGGAAATAATTTTATAAAATTAGCTCGTTTACGGCCTAATAAACACGCTATATCTTTAGGATGTAAGCGATATTTAACTTCCACAATAAATACGTCTTTACCATTGACCAGCAATAAGTCGTATTCTTCTTCAATATCGCCTTTGCTTCGCGTGACATTCTTCTCAATAAAATCAAACTGAATACCGTTGAGTTCCAGCTTGTGCTTTAGCGAATTATAATAAAACTCTTCGGCAACTTTGCCTTGATTATTGCCGACTCCCCCATACATATCGGCCAGTTTGCTCAATTTAGCATCTGTTTTTGCCAACAGCGCATCTGTCTTAGCCAGCTGCGCATCCGTCTTAGCCAGCTGAGCATCCGTTTTGGCTTGGGACAGCGCTAAATTAGCAACAATTTCCCGCAATTCATCATCGGTCATAGCTACTTACCAAAAAAATTTCATTCATTATATACCTTTCGCACTTCCAATTTCGGCGAAGCTTTAGAAGGCGCCGGGGAGCTCTGTCGCTCACCTAACGCTAGGTGGGCGACTGGCATGGAGCTGGCATAGAGCCTACATAGATGTATTCACCCAGCACCTAAATTCCATAGCCCATTGGCCATGGTTAATTGCCTTGGATAATTTAGGGCTGGGTTCATGTCGTCCTTTGACGGGCACCCCGGTGGCGAATTTTGATCTACCATAGGCATAAAGTAAGGGCGCACCTGTTACGGAGGATCAGTTAGGCATTTTTTTCACTTACCCCAATTATCTAAACACATAAACACCTGTTCCGGTTTTCAATTTAATGATTGTAAATTAAAGCCCCCCTTTCTTCTAACCAGGACCTTTTATGCTTTTGTACCGAAACAATGAATCGTAAAGTTTTTGTCATACTTGCTACCGTATCCGCTATAAACCCAGAATAGCTCAAACCATCTACGGAAATCGACTACAGTTTCAAACCAGTATTCGCCATAATTAGGGTCAAAAAAACATACGTCTTGGGCAACCCAGGCAGCTGTTGCATGAGCCCCACCTGCACTGGAAAAACTTAACTGCTTATACATCGCGCCTCCCATCTTGTAATCAGGAGCCAACACAGCAGCAATTTCTCGTCCACGACCAAGACTTGTGCCACTGGTTAATGCTTGCTGGTTGGTTGAAAGACTTCCGCCTGTCGCAGTAGTACGTGGAACTACACCTGCCTTAGCCAATTGCTTTCGCATAAATTCAACTTTGGATAGACCTGAAATCTCTCGAGTAGGAACATCACCGTGGTCGAGTCTACTGCTATAAGAACCATGTAGATCGCAAATAAACCCGGCAACCTCAACATCGACATCACCATTTGGGCCAAATAGCCATCCCCAAAAGTCCTCGTCATTAGCATGGAACGCAATCCAAAACATACATAGAGCCTTACAGACACCGCTCCATTTTACGCCCGGTGATTTCATCCGCAGATGGTAAATCGACCCTACACCTTTGTTTTTTTCATCGCTTCCCTGACTGAATTTTTTGGTACATGCGCCACCATGAGTTAGTGCAACAGCATGAATTCGTTGATGTTTAAACGGCATATCAATTTCCCAATCAATAGCCTGAGCATAGGGTAATACAGAAGTTCTAGCCATTTTTTTTCCTCATGAGTTGTTTGACATTTGCGGTTATTAAAAAAAGGGAGGGGTAGATATCAAATTTAAGGCCCGATCTCCGAGCAACTAAATTTCCCAAGCTCCTGCTCTTGCTGTTATACGCATTTCTTTGAGATACTTTGTTGGTCATCCTGCGCGAAAATTACGTAATCGTTGGAACTCCGAAGTGTACGCCGTGCGCACCATGGATACCCCTCCAATATTAATCAATGGCTACCTTACCTCCAGTATCCATGCAGTCGTCTTTTTGAAAGAGGGAGACTGAATTTTTACTTAGGAATGCTTTATATCAGTATAAAAACAAGCTTTGTATCGCTGTTTGAACGTGAAGCGGGAAAACTAAGGCGAATGCCGTTTCATTAACTATAGGCATTGTAAAACTGCTTTGCGGTTCGACCGCTTTTCGATGCCCTGAGCTTGGCAAACTCTAGGGCTTCTTGATGCAATTGTTCGCGGTCGCCGTCATAACCGGTAAACAAACTATCGACGATTTCCAGAAAGGTTTCGGTATGCGGCGGGTAAAAGGACAGCCACAAGCCGAAGCGGTCGGAGAGCGATATTTTTTGTTCGACCGCATCGGAATAATGAACTTCGCCGTCGACCAAGCGGGTGTTGAGATTGTCGCGCATCTGTTCCGGCATCAAATGGCGCCGGTTCGATGTGGCATAGAGTAATACATTTTCCGGCGGCAATTCGATGGAACCTTCCATGACGCTCTTCAATGCGGTATACAAGCCGTTATCGGCTTCGAAGGAAAGGTCGTCGCAATAGACGATGAAACGCTGTTCTTGCTCGCGAATGTCGTCGACGATTTCGGGCAGATCGATCAAATCTTGTTTGTCCACTTCAATGACCCGCAGACCCCGATCCTTGTATTCATTGAGCAAGGCCTTGATCAACGACGATTTACCGGTACCTCGCGCGCCCCAAAGCAAGGCGTTATTGGCTGGCTTTCCGGCTAAAAAGCGCTCGGTATTGTCGATCAAGCATTGCTTTTGCCGATCGATACCGAGTAAATCATCGAGCCGAATCGTATCCAGTTTTTTGACCGGTCGCAAACATTCTTTCCGCCGCCGCCAAATGGCGGCGTAAGTTTGATTCCAATCGATCATGACAGCTCCTCCTTCGATTAGAGCTTAGGGTTTGGTCGTAAATTACTTCCCAATTTTAGGAAGGATTCGGTTGCTCGATTGGCAGGTGTCGGCGGCACGGAAAGCCGCCGTCAAGCCTACACGGACGTGTTCACGGCGTCCTTCCAAGCGAGTTACCGAACCCTCAACAAAGCCCATAGTTCCAAGACGTTATTTATCACGAAATCCTTAATTCGCCGGTTGACAAAGCAATTCCAAACGCACCTTGCGCTCGCTGATGTGCTGGGTCAATTGCCTGGCCAAGTCGCCGAGCGGGTCTTCACCGCTCACTTCGGCTTCGCCGACCGTGTTCATCAATTCGTATAATTCCGTTTGCTTTTGTTCGCTGAGTTCCTGTTCGGCTTCGGACAAACGCCTGCGTAATTGTGCGATACGGCGAATCACTTTGACCAAGCGCGCGCCGGTATCGCTACCTTCGACGGCTTCCGAATCTTCGCCGAAATCGATAATCAATTGTTCGATTTCCGCCAAAGCACCAGCCTCGTAGGCACGATTGACGCGAGCCATCATGATTGTGCGACGTTCGCGTTCGATCTCGTTGGTGGCGCGGTCGGGGTGCATCAGCTTAGTCGCTTTACGGTAGGCTTGTTTAATTTCCGACGTAATTTTGGCCGGCGGCACCTGGTTTTCGGTTAAACCGGCTTCTTCGGCCGATCGCCTCGCCTGCTTCTCGGCATCCTGGGCCCACGCTTGCAACTCGATATTGTCGGGGTAGCGCTCTGCCTCTTCCGATGCAATTCGGGCATCCAACTCATCCATTTCGACATACAAATACCCCACCAGACGGTAGTAGCGGTAATGAAACTGCGACATTTCAGTTTTTAACGTTTCCAACGCCAACTCAGAGGATGCAACCTGCTCCTCGAGCTCTGCTTCTTCGGTCTCCAAACGCTTGAGTTCTTGTTCTTCCGGTAGCATTATCGATTTTTCCAATTGATACCGAATTTCGACAGAAATTCTTGCGTTTTCACATGCCCACGACCGGCAATCTTGCGATACCAATACAAGGCTTGCTGATCGACGGTTTCAACCGCCGGACCGTTCGGATAAACTCGATGCAGCATATCTTGCGCTCTCGGCGCACCTTGCTCGGCGGCTTGTCGATACCAAAACACGGCTTTTTCATAATTTTGCGCCACGCCAAAGCCGGACCAATACAATTCGCCTATAAAATCTTGCGCATAAGGATGACCTTGCTCGGCCGCTTTTCGATACCAAAACGCTGCTTGCTCGCCATCTTGCGCCACACCGACACCGAACTCATAGAGCGCCCCCAGTTCGATTTGCGCATAAGCGTAGCCTTGCTCGGCGGCGCGACGGTACCAGAATGCGGCTTGCACTGGGTCTTGCTCGACCCCGTAACCGCATTCGTAATTCAAACCAAGGTTGCATTGCGCTCCGGCATAGCCTTGATCGGCCGCCTTTCGGTACCAAAAAACGGCCTGAATTGCATCCTGCTTGACACCTAATCCGTATTCTATTTTTAAACCCAAATTATATTGAGCGCAGGCCAGACCTGCTTCGGCAGCCTTGCGGCAACATGACAATGCCTGAACCGGATTCTGTTCAATGCCAAAACCATTACCGTACATTTCTGACAGATCCATCCAAATTTCCGGATCGGCAAGCGCTTGATGAGCCGTACACCAGTTGAACGCCATGCGCATATAATATTCGGCTTTTTCGGCATTTCGAGGAATCCCTTGTCCGCCCAAATACATTCTCGCAAGCGGTAAATAGGCCTTGCCGTAACCTTGATCGGCTAATTCTTGGAACGTCGAGAAATCTTGTTTCAGCTGCTGCCTCATCGAAAACAAGGGCCGCAGCGATTCGCTTTCATTGCCGTTTATGACTTTAGCCGTCGCATCGCAGTTAAATCGGATTTCATTGCCATCATCGGTAATGCGATTATAACTATCGCGAGCTAAGCGGTAACGCTCGTCCATATTGACCTCAGGCTCATTGGCTTGAGAATTACGGATGGCCTCCAATCCGCGCCCGACCATGCTTGTCGATGACGAAAAAGGGGAAGAGAGACTACGCTGCACGCTGACAGAGGGCAATCGTTCAGCCATGTCTATTTCCTCGGTAATGCTTCATGATTAGAAAACTTGAGTCGTTTCGTAAAATAGGCGGTGTCGGCGTGCTCCGAGCTTAGTAATTGTTTCAAAATAATTACCCCGTTTTATCGGCCAGTATCAGGTAACGCTTCCAGAAGACGCCGTGAATATATCCCTATAGGCTTGGGCGTGGCGTCCATGCCGCGCACACTTCTTCCAGCGTTACCTGATACTAGCCAAATCGGGATATAAATTTTGGACACTTACTTAAAATGGACAATCAATTAAACTTTAGCAATTTCAAAGATTCTGCAACCCCAGTCTCTCGCCCCGGTAACTGCCGTCCAATACATTGGCCCACCAGGCTTTATTATCGAGATACCATTGCACGGTTTTTCGCAGACCGGTTTCGAAGGTTTCTTGCGGCTCCCAACCCAATTCGCGTTTGATTTTACAGGCATCGATCGCATAACGCAGATCATGTCCGGGACGATCTTGAACGAATTGCATTAAATTTCTATGCGGCCTGAAATTCGAAACAGGCATTAATTCGTCGAGCACGGCGCAAATCGTTTCGACGACTTCCAAGTTGGTTTTTTCATTGTTGCCGCCGATATTGTATACCTCTCCGATACGGCCTTTTTCGAGCACGGTCTCGATCGCGCGGCAATGATCCTCGACATACAGCCAGTCGCGCACATTCAATCCGGCCCCGTAAATCGGCAATGACTTTCCGCTAAGCGCGTTCAAGATCATCAACGGAATCAGTTTTTCCGGAAATTGATAAGGTCCGTAGTTATTCGAACAATTGGTCGTCAATACCGGAAAATCGTATGTGTGATGATAGGCTCTGACCAAGTGGTCGGACGCAGCCTTCGACGCCGAATACGGCGAATTTGGTTGATATGGCGTTTGCTCGGTAAATTTGCCTTCCGCGCCGAGCGACCCGTAAACTTCATCGGTCGAGACATGGAGAAACCGAAAATTTTGCCGGTCTTCGCTATCGAGTTGCCGCCAATAATTCTTGGCCGATTCAAGCAAGCCATAAGTGCCGACCACATTGGTCTGAATAAACGCACCGGGGCTGTCGATAGATCGATCGACATGGCTTTCGGCCGCGAAATTGACGATGGCATCGGGTTGATAACGCGCCAACAAATAATCGACCAGGCTTTTGTCGCCGATCGACCCGAGTACGAAACGGTGATTGTCGTTACCGTCCAAATCCGCCAGGGTTTCCAAATTACCGGCGTAGGTCAAGGCATCCAGATTGATGACTTTGCTAGCGCCTTTTCCCACTAAGCTGCGGACGAAATTGCCGCCGATGAAACCGGCACCGCCGGTTACCAAAATTGTTTTGTGTTGCATTAGGCGCCCCCTCCTTTTCGAGTCATCATGCCTTTCGATGGGTTATAACCCAGTATGGCCGCCGTCATGAAGATGACAAAGGCCGATAGTGTGTAGATAAAAGCCTCTTGATTGAATTGGTTATACAACGCAAAACGAATCAATTCCACCGCTTGCGAAAACGGATTGTACCGAGCGATATCATGCAGCAATTCGCTGGACTCCTTGATTTTCCAAAGCGGATACAACGCAGTCGACATGAAAAACATCGGAAAAATGACGAAATTCATCACGCCGGCAAAGTTTTCCAATTGTTTGATGAACGACGACAGCAATAAGCCCAATGCGCCAAGCATCATTCCGGACAACAACAAGGCCGGCAATACCCACAGATAGCCTTCAAGCGGCGCCTCGATCTCATACAGCCAGGCAACGCCGAGAAAGACATAGACTTGCAAGACCGAAACGGCGGTTCCGGCAATCAGCTTACAAAACAGCAAAAACCAACGCGGCAGCGGCGCGACCATCAGAATCCGCATGCTGCCCATTTCGCGGTTGTAAACCATCGACAACGAACTTTGCATGCCGTTGAATAATTGAATCATGCCGATCAGACCGGGCGTAATGTAGACTTCGTAAAGAATGTAGGTTTCGTAGGGAGGCGCAATAGCGATGCCGAGCGCCGCGCGAAATCCCGCCGCGAACACGAACAACCAAAGCAAGGGCCGAACCAGGGCGGAAATAAAACGTTCGCGCTGCTTGACGAAGCGCAGCAATTCGCGGCCGATAATGCCCCACATCGCCCGCCAATAATGCAATATTCTCATGCTCGTCCTCCTTGAGTCAGTGCAAAAAACGCCTCGTCGATCGACTCTTTGCCGGTCTGTTGTAAAACTTTGGGAATCGCGCCGTTCGCCTTGACTTGGCCTTGATGCAACACGACCAAATGATCGTCCGGATAAATTTCGTCGATAAGATGCGTCGCCCACAGCACCGATAATTGTCCGTCCTTAACCAATTGATGAACGTGTTCGACGATCGCCTTGCGGCTCGGCACATCGAGCCCGACCGTCGGTTCGTCAAGCAACAGCAGCGACGGTTTATGCAACAACGCCCGGGCAATTTCGACACGCCGCCGGTGCCCGCCGTTGAGTTGGCGTATTTTTTCGAAACGGCGATCGTACATATCGAATCGCTCCAGCTCTTCCTGTATACGCTGTTTCGCCACTTTACGCCTCATGCCATGCAGGGCTGTGTGGTAACGCAAATTCTGCATCACCGTCAGGTCCATATCGAGCGTGGTTTGCTGAAAAACCACGCCCAACATCGCCAAGGCCTTGCGCGTTTGTTTCTTGACATCGAAGCCGGATAATTCGATGCGCCCGGAACGCGTATCGTAAAGCCTTGTAATTAACGCAAACAAGGTACTTTTTCCGGCGCCGTTCGGTCCGAGCAGAATCGTACATTCACCGGGATTTATCGAAAAGCCGACCTTATCCAGCGCTTTCTTGCCGCTGTAGGAAAAACTTAAATCTTCGACGGACAGCGCGATCGAATTCATGGCTTCGCGACCACTCCCCAGGGATAACGCCCTACTCCGACCGATTTGGTGACTTTATGGCTAGCCAAGTCGATGATCGAAATATCATTGCTGACGCCATTGGTCGTATAAAGCCGTTTTTGATCGGGCGAGAACGCCAGATTCCAGACTCTTTCTCCAACCAGTAGAAATTTTTCGACCTCGTAAGTCTTGGCGTTGATCACCGCGACCCGGTTCGCCGGCCCCAATGCGACATAGCCCCAACGATTGTCCTTGTCGATCGCAACGCCGACCGGCTGAATCTTATCGAAAGTCACTCCCGGAACTTCCAGTTTAATATTCTTGATGATTTGTCGAGTCTCTGCATCCAGTATCGTCAAGGTCCCGGCCATTTCGGATGTCGCCCAAACGAATTTGCTGTCTGCGGTAAAACTCAACGCCCGAGGGCGCGGGTCGACTAGCGTGTTATCGACGATAGCAAGGCTCTCGGTATCGATCCAGTGCAGCATATTGGTCGTTTCCGAGGCGCTGATAACCCAGCGACCGTTGGGACTGGCCGCGATGCCTTCCGGCTCTACGCCGACCTTGATTTCCTTGATCGCCTTGCGTTCTTGCACATCGATCACGGTAACTTGACTGTCGTCCTCGTTCGATACAAACATAAGGCTGCCGTCGGGACTGACCGCAAAGGTTTCGGGATCTTCGCCGGACGGCAATCGTCCGACTTCCTCAAGGGTTTCGGCATCGATGATTTTAATCGTATCATCGTCGCTGGTCGCTATGTATAGGAACTTATTATCGGGGCTGATGGCAATACCGCGAGGCCTTTGCCCGACCGGCACCGTTTTGGTTAATTTTCCGGCAATCGGATCGACGACGGCCAAGGCATTGTCTTTTTCCAGTGTGACATAAACCGTTTCGGCTTGAGCCGTAACGGCAGCGCATAGCGCCAGAGTCCATAAAATATTTTTCATAGTGTCTACCTTTTACTTACATTTGGTTTCGGGTTGATCATAACCCAGCGTATCCAATTCGGTTTTCGGGTGTAAAAACCCTTCGATCGGGGCAACCGCGACCAAGGAACGTGGCGCCGCGAGTAACAGTGGCTGTCTCAGCTGACCGTTCCAAATCCGGAACGACAATGGCCTGCCTTTATAGCCTTGCAACGTGAGTTTATCGCTCAACAAATAAGGCTTAATATCGTTTAGTTGGCTCGATTGGGTCCGGGTCGCGGCCTCGCCGACGGCACGAATCGCTAGATAAGCGCCGTAATCCGCCTCTTCCATCCAGCGGCCCTTTTGTTCTTTGAAACGGTTTTGAATTTGCACCGCGCCCCATTGTTCATGCGTTCGATGCCATGAAGTCGCGATCAAGCCTTGCGTTCCGACAACCGGTCTCGGAATCCAGGTCCGGTAATCGAGATATTCGCCGAACAAGCCTTGTTCGTCGGCAACGATCAATATATCGTAGTCAACGCCCTGCGTGAACACCGGCACATCCGATTGAGCGGTTCGTCGTGCGTCATAGGTATGATCCCAGGCTTTCTCGGCGACAATGTTCATGCCGAAACGCTTCGCCGATCGCTTGATCGCGGCGGCGAATAATTTATCTTCATCGCTCGCACCGGTCACCAAAAACCACTTGGTCCAGCGCTTTTTCAACAGATATTGAGCCAAAGCATCGGCACGCATCGCGCGGCTCGGCAAGATATGCAGTACATCAGCGCCGCAACGCTGCCGCAGACTGTCGTCCGTCGTTCCCGTATCGAAAATCAAGGTTTGCTCCGGCTGATTCGCATCGATAATTTTCAGCAAATCATCGACCGGCAAATTGGCGACAACAAAGGAGAATTTCCCGGCTATCTTGTCGTTAAATTCCTGGGCGACATCGCCGTCGATCGGCACGATAATCTTGTTCAGTTTATACAATTGACCGGTAAACTGCCCCGTAGTGTTGTTATCGTCGATCGCCAGCTCGGCGCCGAGTTCGCCCTTGTCTTTAATAAACGGATCAAGATTCGACAAGGCCGGCGGGGCTATTTTTTCTTGGGTAAAGTAAACAATTTCGATTTCCTGTTTTTGTTCCGCTTGCGCAACAAAAACAGTCAACGACAGCATACTAATACCTAACAATAAAGATCGGACGATCATTTTTCCTACTCCATTCATTTGCTGTGGCTGAAATAAAGATAAAGAAAGCAAAATGAAGACTATACAGAACCAATCCATTCAACATTCTCTGTTTAACTTAACCCAGCTTTAACATTTACCGAGCATAATCTTTTGAATATTATGATAAAAGTAATGATACGGCACTGCAAAGCTATTTTTGGAATGCTTTTTAATTCTTAAATTTCAACAATATAGACCGTATGCAATACATTTGTTAAGGTTGGGTTAACAATTTCTTAGCGCTTAAGGTATTGCTCAATCAAGCATTATAAACATAACTGCGCAGGGTTTCCTTATGCATCAACACCGCCAATAATAAACTAACCACTATATACAAGCGAAAACACACTATAATTTAAAAATAGCGCCACATTATTCGATAACCCAATATTACCTCTGATTTCGTAATCTCCATGGCCGACATCAATCCCCCTTCAGAAAATCATCGCGATATTTTCGATTTAGATACCGATGATACGATTCAAGATAATGGCCGTAGATCGGTTCGCTATGTCAGAAACGATATTAAAGTCGTGTTGATTACTAAAAACCTTCTCGGGCTCGATAAAAAAATACAGGCCCAACTTCAAGACATCAGCAGTAAAGGGTTACGCGTGAGCGCCAAAGAAAAACTGAGCATTAATAAAAAAATTACTGTGGCGCTTAAATTCAAAGACGGCAGACGATTTAATATGAAAGCCAAAGTCGTCCGCCAATCCAGCAGCAATAAGTTTGACTACGGTATCAAGTTCGAAGAACGACAAAACGATCTTGGTGATCATTTACTTGAAACTCAAACGGATTTACTGCTTAAATGAACGATCAAAGGAAATTATTGCCAAATTAATAGCTAGGCATTGCCATTCCTGCCACAGAATTCTGGCAATCCCTAGCTGAATGACGCGCTTTTCCTTGAACTGGCGTTTATTGCCGGAAACCTTTACATCTTGAGCAACCCGATACCGGCAATTTGATGCCATATCGGTACCAATGAATACTTTGTTAGTCAGGAATCTTTTCGAATGAGGAATCCAAAATGGAAATCCAAGCCATAACACCACGCATCGACAATACTGTACCGAACGATACCACTCAGCCGGAGCTAAATCGCAGACTGACTGAAGAGCAAAAGCAAGACGTCGCCGCACCAAGAGCGCCAATTGTCAGCGACGAACAAAATCTCGAATTATCGGATAACGCACTGCAACTTTCCGAATCGTTTCGTAACCGTGAAGCGCAAAACGTCAATACAGCCCCTCCCGTCACCGAACCGGAACAGGCCAACGAGATTGCCAGACAAACCGCCAACTTGATTAATCAATTCCCAGTGGAAAGTCTAGCCGCTCAGAGCAACCTGACATCGACCGTCGTGAAAGGACTGCTTGGCTAAATGATGCCTTCGCCACTCCTAAGCGAAATTTATATCTATCCGGTTAAATCATTGGCGGGTATCGCGGTCGACCGCTGGCCTGTGACTGAAAAAGGTCTGCGCTATGATAGGCAATGGATGTTGGTTGATAAAAACAGAAAATTTTTATCCCAACGACGCCTGCCTAAAATGGCATTGATTCGCACCGCTTTAACCGAAAGTTGTCTGACTCTTTCGGCGCCGGGTTTGGACGATTTGGTGCTACCGCTGGAGGCAACAAACGGTGAATCGCTCGAATGCGAAATATGGCATGACCGCTGCCTAGCGCACGAGGTTTCAACACAAGCAAACCGATGGCTCAGTGCTTTTTTACATATCGACTGTAAATTGGTCTACCAAGCGGAAAAAACGATTCGCCCGGTTGATCCGAATTACGCACGGCCCGACGACAAAGTTTATTTTTCGGACGGCTTTCCATTCTTGATTCTTTCGGAAAGCTCTCTGGCCTCACTCAACCGCGCCATGAATCTGAATTATCCAATGGCCCGTTTTAGGCCTAATTTGGTCCTTTCAGGCTGCGATAGCTACGCCGAAGACAACTGGCGAACGATAAGCATCGGCGAAATCAGCTTCAGATTACCTAAACCCTGCGCGCGCTGCTCGGTACCGACCATCGATCCGGAAACGGCAGAATCCGGACAAGAGCCGCTGCTCACACTAAGCAGAATCCGCAAATGGAATCAAAAAGTTTATTTCGGACAAAATGCCTTGCATGACAATACCGGGACATTAAACATCGGCGATCAAGTGAGCATCTATAAAACCGGACCTAAACAACCCCCGATAGTCTAAAACTAAATATTGATGCAGCCATGATCACGCTCAATAGAATGGCAAAACTATTAAAATTAAGACGTCGCGTTTTACTGAAACTTCCTAAGCCTACTTAAAAGTTTTTTAGTCCTTATCTCAAAAGTACGATGCAAAAAATTTTCCTGATCCTGGGCATTCCCTTATTGAGTATCGGCTTTTGGCTTAGCGAAGAATTTAAAGGCATCGCGGCCGGCGTTGCTATTTTTTTGTTCGGCATGATGTCGCTCGAACAAGGCTTCAAGGCATTTACCGGCGGCACGCTAGAACGCATTCTGCAAAAAACCACCGATACGCGACTCAAAAGCTTGACCTTCGGCATCGTCGCCACAACCTTGATGCAATCGAGCTCGCTGGTTTCGATCATCACGATATCCTTTCTAAGCGCCGGTTTGCTCGATTTGGCCACGGGCATCGGAATAATCTTCGGTGCAAACCTCGGCACTTCGACCGGTGCCTGGCTAATTGCCGGTTTCGGGCTTAAAGTCGATATCGCCGCATACGCGCTGCCTATACTGGTTTTCGGTATATTATTTATTTTTCAAGCCCGGAAAAAAGTCAAGGGCATAGGTTTCATTCTGACCGGACTCGGCTTTCTGTTTCTGGGCATCGACTATATGAAGGATAATTTCGAGCGCATCAAGGAAACCATCGATCTAGTCGAATTCGCGATGCCGGGCATCAAGGGCTTGTTAGTTTATACGGCGGTCGGCGTTGCCGCCACGGTCGTCATGCAATCGAGCCATGCTACGATGGTCTTGATTATCACGGCGCTAGCGGCACAACAAATCACTTATGAGAATGCCTTAGCATTGGCGGTCGGCTCTAACATCGGCACGACCATCACGGCCATTATCGGCGCACTCGGCGCCAATATCGACGGCAAACGTTTAGCCTGGGCGCATTTAATTTTCAATTTTTTGACCGGCATCGTCACGCTTATATTTATTCCTTATTTTGTCGTGTCCGTGGATTGGCTTAGCGATAAGATCGGAATAAACCCCAGCGACTACACATTAAAACTCGCCATCTTTCATACCTTATTCAATTTTGCGGGAATCGCGCTATTATTCCCGTTTATCGGATACATGGTCGAGTTTTTACAACGCTTCATCAAGGAAAGAAAAATCAGTATTTTCATGCCGAAATATTTAAATAGCTCGGCGGTCGAATTTCCTGAAACCATGAACGAATCGATACGACTGGAGACGCTGCATCTATACGACAATGCCGTTTATGTCATTCTAAGAACTTTCGGATTAAACCGCCGGGATCTTCAGGATAATGAACAATTACTTCAAACATTGATGAAGCAAGAAAATCCGGCCGAATACGATATCGAAAATGCCTACGAAAAACGCATTAAAGGTATTTATAGTGCCATTATCGCCTTCATCAGTCGCGCTTCTTTTTCGCCGGAACATAAACCCACTGCAAAACTTTATTGGCTGCGCGATGCGAATCGGCATATCGTTGAAGCGATCAAAGATACCAAGCATTTGCAAAACAACTGGCTACATTTCGCGACTTCGCGTTACCGCTACGCCCGCGATGAATATCAAAAAATCGCTTATCAAATCGCATTATTGATTAAGCAAATCGATGAATTCATGAAAAACATCGAGGCCAATGAACTCCCTTTCGTTTCGCTCGACGCACTCAAGGCTAAGATCGAGGACGACGACCAACAGATCACACGTAGCATCGAGACATTGATTCGCGAAAATAAAATCACCGCCGAAACCGGCTCGTCGTTGATCAATGACAGCGCTTACATGTTCAGTATCAAAACCAATCTGGTGAAAGCCGTCGAAACCTTGTTTTTGCATAACATGCAACAACTTGAGCCCGAACCTAATCTGGCATTGAATGAAGCGGAAATAAAAACGGTCGTGGAAACAGTCAACCCCTAAGTTAAAGGCACCGGATCATGAAGGCAAAATTTTTAACCCAATTGGAACATTTCTTCGATCCGGAGCATAAAAAAACCAAACACTATGGCAAGGAACTAAAAACCGTTCTCCGCAAACTGAAAAAAAAGGAACGCAAATTGACCGAAGCGCTCGAACAAACCACCGATCAGGAACTGACGAAGTTGTATAAAACCGAATTGGAAATCATCCGGATTCAACGCAAAAAAGGACTGGATATTTTGCAGGCCATTCGCAAGGAACGTCAGAATAACCAATAACTTAGGAAAGATCGAATGGAGTGCAATCGCTGACCGAATAACGCAACTTTAGTCAACATTGCATTATGACGGGCAAAAAAAGCGGACAGAAACTGTCCGCTTGGGAAACTCTTAAAACCCTTTAGGAGGAAAGCTTGCATAACGCAATTAATCAAGAGTTGTACGCATTATAAAGAGCGTAAAAACCCTTGAAAATATGACCAATTGACGCGCGACAGCTTGTCGCAGCGAGAAAAGCAATGATCTATAACTTTCGTTCTTCAAATTTCGACAGTGCCTAAAAATTTGGTCGTAAATAACTTCCCTTTATTTATGGGGGACTCGGTAACTCGATTGGCAGGTGTCGGCGGCAGGGCAGATTTTTGCTCCTGCAAAATCTGCATTCACTAGCACCTAAATTCCATAGCTCGTTGGCTATGGTTAACTACCTTTGATAATTTAGACGCTGGGTTTACGGCACTCCTCGACAGGCATGCCCCACATCCTGAATAAGGCGAAATTTTTCAAACTGGAAATTGCTGCGGTTGATCAGCTCGCTTTACGAAAATCGGGAATTGAAGTAGTATTGCCCGTCATTTTGTGCCTATTTATTTCGTTAATACTCCTAATTTTAGAAGTATATGGTTTATTTGGTAAGAATGTTCGCCGCAAGGAGCTATCATAAACCTAAATTCGGCAGTTTAACCATGAAAAACATGAAGTTTATTAATTATTTCAACAAATTACCTAATAATTCTCGCTAACCTTTTTGGTGAACGAAAGTTCTATGCAAACATATAACAAGTTATTGAATTAACTCCATGATCTTCATGGTGAATTGTTTTTACTAGGATAAAGCTTTTACGGATCGGGTTATCCATACGCCCTAAATCCCACCCGCCTTCCTTTTCAGATTGCATTTTGCTGATTTAGAAGCCGGATTTCTCGACAGATAGGACCCGAACCTTAAACGAAGCTAATCGATTTTCAGTTCGAAATAAGGAAATTGGCCATTAAGGATTTGGTCGAAAATAACTTCCCTATTTTATGGAGGGTTCGGTAGCTCGATTGGCAGGTGTCGGCGGCAGGGGAAGCCGCCGTCAAGCCTACATGGACGTATTCACCCAGCACCTAAATTCCATAGCCCATTGGCTATGGTTAACTATCTTAGATAATTTAGGTGCAGGGTTCACGGCGCCATGTCAAGCGAGTTATCGAACCCTCAACAAAGCTCATAGTTCCAGGATGTTATTTATCACGAAATCCTAAACGCGATATTTTCAAATCCGAATTCGGCATTACTATTACCCATCACTTATTTGACCGCTCATGTCATCAAACGAAACGCTGCCTTCCAATTTCATTCGCCAGATCATCAATAACGATCTGAAACAAAACAAAAATAACAGCAAAATCGCCACGCGCTTTCCTCCGGAACCGAACGGCTATTTACACATCGGCCATGCCAAATCGATTTGCTTGAATTTCGGCATCGCGGGTGAGTATCAGGGCACCTGCAACCTTCGTTTCGACGATACGAATCCCGAAAAAGAAAGCATCGAATACATGGAAGCGATCGAACGCGACGTGAGTTGGCTAGGCTTTCAATGGCACGAACTGCGCCATGCCTCCGATTATTTCGAAAAGCTTTACGATTACGCCGTTGAGTTGATTCAAAAAGGCTTGGCCTATGTCGATAGCTCGACGCCCGAACAAATGCGTCAGAACCGGGGCACGCTAACCGAACCCGGCAAGGAAAGTCCGGACCGCAACCGATCCATCGAAGAAAACTTGGACTTGTTCACGCGCATGCGCGCAGGCGAATTTGCCGATGGGCAATACGTCTTGCGGGCGAAAATCGACATGGCTTCGCCGAACATCAACATGCGCGACCCGGTCATTTACCGGATTCGCCGCGTGCATCATCATCGCACCGGCGATAAGTGGTGCGTCTATCCGATGTACGACTACACGCATTGCATTTCCGACGCAATCGAAGGCATCACGCATTCGCTGTGTACGCTCGAATTCGAAGACCATCGACCGCTCTATGATTGGGTGCTCGACAACATTACGATAGACTGTCATCCGCAGCAAATCGAATTCGCGCGACTGCAACTCGAATACAGTATCGTAAGTAAGCGTAAACTGAATCAACTGGTTACCGAAAAACATGTCGGCGGCTGGGACGATCCGCGCATGCCGACACTCGCCGGCCTACGCCGCGCGGGCGTGACGCCGGCCGCGATACGCGACTTTTGCGAACGCATCGGCATCACCAAAAAAGATTCGTGGATTGAAATGGCCGTTCTGGAAAACTGTATCCGCGAAGATTTGAATGAAAATGCCCCACGCGCGATGGCGGTGCTACGCCCGTTAAAGCTGATCATCGATAACTATCCGGACGACAAAGTCGAAGCGCTCGAGCTCGGCAATCATCCGCAAAGACCGGAACTCGGAACGCGTAAAGTCGAGTTCAGCAAGGTTTTGTATATCGAACAGGACGATTTCGCCGAAAATCCGCCGCCTAAGTACAAACGCCTAGTCGAAGGCGGCGAAGTTCGTCTACGCGGCGCCTACGTGATCCGTTGCGACCATATCGTAAAAGACGAAAACGGCTCAATCATAGAACTGCATTGCAGTTACGATCCGGACACATTAGGTAAAAACCCGGAAGGTCGTAAAGTCAAGGGCGTGATTCATTGGGTCAGCGAACGCCATTCCGTACCTGCTGAAATACGCTTGTACGATAGGCTATTCAGTCAGCCGAATCCCGATTCGCTCGATAACTTTCTGGACGCTTTGAATCCGGATTCGCTGGAAATCCTAACCGAATCGCGCGTCGAATCGAGCCTTGCCGATGCGCCGCCGGAAAGCCGTTTCCAATTCGAGCGCATGGGTTATTTCTGCCTCGATGCGACAGACAGCACCCCCGACAAGCCGGTCTTCAACCGAACCGTCACGCTACGAGATACTTGGGGAAAATAAACCAGCCGATCAAGCATTGAGATATACCTTTCGTACGTCAATTTACGGTATTGATTTAATGGAGTATTAGGGTTTGGTCGTAAATAACCTCCCTATTTTATGGAGGTTTCGTTTGCTCCTCGGCAATTGCTGAATTACAGGGATGGCATGAATGCAGATTTTGCATAAAGCAAAAATATGCATTCATGCCGACACCCTCGCCAAGCATGCTCCACAACGTTTTTTCACTCAAATAGAAAATTGCCGCATACATAGCCAATTCCCCCCCATCAAACGCAATCCTATCCGAAGCAAATCGAACGCAAGCGCCTGCCTTGCTTTAAAATCGATGCTTCCTAGCCGTAGCCTTTTGCTATACTTACCTCATCATCACACTCCTGACTGTATGACTCGTGGCTTCAATCAAACCACCCTCGGCACCCGTATTCGTCGATGGACGCCTCAATTACTGACTAGTCTAATGCTGCTTGCCGGACTCGGCACTACCGCTTTTTCTTGGCGACACGCAAGCCAAGCAGACTCGGATAATATTCGCACCGCTTTCGAATTATCGGCAAATCAAATTACCCATATTATCGACAACAGAGTCAATACCTATAAAGTCGTCATGAAAGGCGTCAAAGGCTTTTTTGATGGTTCGGACGATGTCACTTTAGAGGAATTCCGCGATTATGTAAGCGCGCTGCAAATTCAAAACAATTTGCCCGGCATTCAGGCAGTGGGGCTGGCGATACCTGTCGCACATGCCGACAAAAGCCGTCATATCGCCAAGATTCGACAACAAAACATACCGAACTACCAGATCAAACCTGATGGCGATCGAGAAAAGTACGCACCCATTATCCGCCTCGAACCCTCGACAGCGGAAAATCGGAAAGCCTTAGGCTTCGATATCTACACCGAGCCCGCCGCACGAGAAGCCTTGCAACGGTCGCGCGACACCGGCGAAGTCATCATTACTTCAAGAATTGTTCTCATACAGGATGCCGATAAAACCGATTCATACGCCTTTGTGATGTATTTACCTATCTACAACAAAAAGGAGAGCCTCGAATCGATAAGAGACCGTCAATCCGCCATTTCGGCCTGGGTCGACGTACCTTTTCGTATCAACGATCTGATGGCCGGATTGCACGAAGAGCTCAATCCGAATATCGAACTCGAAATTCATGACGGAGAACCTCAATCGAATCAAACACTAATGTATCACTCGAATGAATTAGCCACAGATCGGCTATCCGGCGACAGCAGACTGGAAACACGGCGTCAAATCAATATCGCGGGTCGTCAATGGACCTTGGTAATGCGCAGCACTCCGGCTTTCGAAGCCGGCGTCTCTCAACATCACCCTGCATTCATCGCCAAGACAGGTATAACGGTAACGCTGTTACTCGGAATGCTAACTTGGCAACTAGCCAAAGGCCGCACAAGCGCTCAACAGCGCTACCGGCAACTCTTCGATCAATCGGGAGACGGCTTACTACTGATTCGCCAAACCGATCATGGCTTCATCGACGCCAACCCTTCCGCATTAAGGCTATTGGGTTATCGCCATGAAGAACTGTTGGACTTGCAGCTACAAGACATATTGACTCACGATGAATTGCCGAAATCGACTCCCTACGCCGATAAAATCATCTCCGATACGGCGCATGCTGAAGAATGGACTTGTCAGCGTAAGGACGGTTCTAAGTTTACGGTCGAAGCCTGTGTTCACGCTCTTGATGGCCGACATTATTTTGCGATCTTACGCGATTTAACCGAACGCAAAAAAGCCGAACAACAATTACGGCTACATGCACAAGTCTTTGAATACAGTCGCGAAGGCATCATCATTACCGACTCTGAAAACAACATTATTTCGGCTAATCCCACCTATATCGAACTCAGTGGATACACAGCAGAGGAAGCGCTTGGCAAGAATCCTCGTCTGATCTCGTCAGGTTTACAAGATAAGTCATTCTATGAAAACATCTGGCAGGAAATTCATCAACGCGGACACTGGCAAGGCGAAGTTATTAATCGCCGAAAAAACGGCGATCTGTATCCACAGTGGCTCTCAATTTCGGCTATTCGGAACCCGCAAGGCCGAATCATTCATCATATCGGCATCATGAGCGACCTGAGCGAACATAAAGCAGCCGAGGAGCGCATCCGATTTTTGAGCCATTTCGACACATTGACTCAATTACCTAACCGCAGTCTGCTCCGCGATAGAACCGAACTGGCAATAAGCGGCGCCAAAAGAGCGCATGCACGCATTGCATTGATGTTTATCGATCTCGACCGTTTTAAAATTATTAACGATTCGTTAGGTCCCGCTATCGGCGATCGATTGCTGGTTAAAATTGCTGATCGGCTAATCGATCATTTACACCCTAACGATACCTTATGCCGACAGGGCGGCGATGAGTTTATTTTATTACTGCCGAACACTGATACCGAAAGCACAGCCCATGTTGCCCAGACCATTCTACAACTGATCACCCAGCCGTTTATTATCGAAGATCAACGTTTGATCCTGACAGCTAGTATCGGTATTGCCGAATTTCCACAAGACGGCAACAGCTTCGAGCAACTGTCGCAAGCCGCCGACGCCGCCTTATTCCGAGCAAAAGAAACGGGTCGTAACAATTTTCAATTTTTCACTCGTCAATTGCACGAACAAGCCAACCGTTTATTACAAATCGAAAACGAACTGCGTTTGGCTCTTGAGCAAAATGAACTGCGGCTCCATTATCAACCACTGATAGATATAAAAACTTCGAAGATAATTGGTTGCGAAGCACTGGTTCGCTGGCAGCATCCCGAAAAAGGCATGATTCCGCCGGGACAGTTTATCCCTATCGCCGAAGAAAGCGGCTTGATTTTAAAAATAGACGACTGGGTGCTGAAAACCGCAATTCGCCAAGTCGCCGATTGGCAGGCTGAAGGGCTGCCTGTCGTTCCGGTTTCTGTTAATCTATCGGGACTACAATTTCAAAAAGCTTCGCTCTATGAAAAAGTCGCCCAACAATTACAGATGAATCGGCTCGATCCGGCAATGCTGGAACTCGAATTAACCGAGGGTATAGCCATGGATAATTCCGAACGCACGATCAGCCTACTCCGTCAATTTCATCAGCTCGGCATCTCACTTTCGATCGACGATTTCGGAACCGGTTATTCGTCGCTCGCTTATCTCAAACGATTCCAAATAGACAAGCTTAAAATCGACCAATCGTTTGTACGCGAACTGAGCCGCGACCCCGAAGACGAAGCAATCGTCACTGCCATCATTAGCATGGCTAAAAGCCTGGGTTTTAAAACTATCGCCGAAGGTGTTGAAACAAGGGAACAACTGGAGTTTTTACTAAAGAATCAATGCGATCAAATACAAGGCTATTATTTCAGCAAACCGCTACCGGCAAATGAGTTTGCCGAACTATTGCGCGGTAAGGATTTATTTATAGGTCAATCAAGATAAGTCGCTCAAGAATACCCATCGTAGATCAACATTCGGCACTAGCATTTGGAGGCATCTAAACTTAATGTCCGAGAAGTATGACTTTATTGCATTTTCCAACCTGATATAATTAATACTTAAATCTTTCGATAAATTTCTTTAAGATATAAGCCTGCATATATCTGTAAAATCCAATTCCAGCCCTCAATTCCCATCCTAATTTCGGGGTACGTCTAACCTATGTTACGTAAAATACTGATTGCCAACCGCGGCGAAATCGCCGTGCGCATCATTCGCGCCTGCGCCGAAATGGGCATTCGCTCCGTCGCGATCTATTCGGAAGCCGACCGTTTCGCCCTTCATGTTAAAAAAGCCGACGAATCCTATTGTATCGGTAGCGAACCGATGTCCGGTTATCTCAATATTTATGCTTTGGTCAATCTGGCTGCAGCGACCGGCTGCGATGCCATTCACCCGGGCTACGGATTTTTGTCCGAAAATGCCTTATTCGCGAAAGCCTGCAAGGAACGTGGCTTGATCTTTATCGGTCCCGAGGCGGAAGTCATACATCGTATGGGTGATAAAACCGAAGCACGCAAAGCGATGGTTGCAGCCGGCATTCCGGTCACCCCTGGCTCGGAAGGAAATCTCGAATCAGTTGAAGAAGCCTTAGAAGTGGCCGAATCGATTGGTTATCCGATTATGCTGAAAGCGACTTCCGGCGGCGGCGGCCGTGGCATTCGCCGCTGTGATAATGCTGAGGAACTGCAACGTAATTACAGCCGCGTAATCTCAGAGGCGACCAAAGCCTTCGGCAGCGCCGATGTTTTTCTTGAAAAATGCATCGTTAACCCGAAGCATATCGAAGTACAAGTTCTGGCCGATCACCACGGCAATGCGATTCACCTCTACGAGCGCGATTGCTCGATTCAACGCCGCAATCAAAAACTGATCGAAATTGCGCCTTCACCTCAACTCGACGAAGCGCAGCGCCAATACATCGGCGGCTTGGCCGTGATCGCGGCAAAATCGGTCGGCTATACCAATGCCGGCACCGTCGAATTTCTGCTCGACGATAACGACCGATTCTACTTTATGGAAATGAATACGCGCGTTCAGGTCGAACACACGATCACCGAAACCGTGACCGGCGTCGATATCGTCGAGGAGCAAATCCGTATCGCAGCTGGTTTGCCTTTGCGTTTTAAACAACATGAAATCGTTCGTCGCGGTTATGCCATCCAATTTCGCGTCAATGCCGAAGACCCGAAGAACAGTTTTTTACCGAGCTTCGGCAAAATTACGCGTTATTACGCGCCAGGCGGACCGGGTGTACGCACCGACACCGCGATTTACACCGGCTACGAAATTCCGCCGTTTTACGACTCGATGGTCGCAAAAGTCATTGTCAATGCATTAACCTGGGAAGATGCCATTCAGCGCGGCGAACGTGCGCTAAAAGACATGGGCTTATTCGGCATCAAAACGACGATTCCGTATTATCTACAAATCCTGAAACACCCCGAATTCCGCACGGCTTGTTTCAATACCGGCTTTGTCGAAAAACATAGTGAATTAATTAATTATTCGAATAAGCCTCGCCCGGAAGTGCTCGCAAGTGTCATCGCCGCTGCGATGGCTTCACATACCGGCTTGTGATTTCCTGATTCAAAAAACTGACTGCCGACAAGATTCAATAGGATACAAAATGCCAAAAGTTCAAATTACCGATGTGATATTGCGTGACGCCCACCAATCACTGATCGCAACGCGACTGCGTACCGAAGACATGCTCCCAGCATGTGAAATGCTCGACAATATCGGCTACTGGTCTCTTGAATGTTGGGGCGGTGCGACTTTCGACGCATGCCTAAGATTCCTTAAAGAAGATCCGTGGGAACGCCTGAGTCAACTGAAAGCCGCATTACCGAACACGCGCCTGCAAATGCTGCTAAGGGGGCAAAACCTGCTCGGTTACCGCCATTATTCGGACGATGTCGTCAAGACTTTCATCGAAAGGACCGCCGCGAACGGAATGGACGTCTTTCGCATTTTCGATGCGTTAAACGACGTACGCAATCTGCAAACTGCGATAGAAGCCACCAAGGCGACCGGTAAACATACACAGGGGACGCTATGCTACACGACCAGTCCCGCGCATGATGTAAACAGTTTTGTGACATTAGCCAAGGAGCTGTCCTCGATGGGCTGCGACTCGATCGCGATCAAGGATATGGCCGGCTTGCTAACGCCTTACGCAGCTTCGGAACTGGTTAAAGCACTGAAAGATACAATTGATTTACCGTTGCATCTACACACACACGCCACTTCCGGACTCGCCGAAATGTGTCAAATCAAAGCAGTCGAAGCCGGCTGCGAGCACATTGACACCGCATTGTCGTCCTGGTCCGGCGGAACGAGCCATCCACCGACCGAAAGCCTCGTCACGGCTTTGAAAGGCACTGATTACGACACCGGTCTCGACCTCGATAAACTGCAAACGGTCAACAACTACTTCGCCGAAGTGCGCAAGAAATACCGCCGCTTTGAGAGCGAATTCACCGGCATCGACACGCGTGTGCACGTCTTTCAGGTGCCGGGCGGCATGATCTCGAATCTCGCGAACCAATTGCGCGAACGCAATTCATTGGATCGCATCGAGGAAGTTTACAAAGAAATTCCCGAAGTTCGTAAAGATTTGGGCTATCCTCCGCTGGTCACGCCGACATCGCAAATTGTCGGCACGCAAGCCGTATTGAATGTATTGACCGGCAAACGCTATGAAACGATCACCAACGAGGTCAAACGTTACCTGCAAGGCGGCTACGGCAAGGCCCCGGCCCCGGTCAACGAGAGTCTACAAAATAGAGCCATCGGCAAGGAAGAGCCTATCGACTGCCGCCCGGCCGATCTACTCAAGCCCGAGTTCGAACATTTACGCTCGGAAATCGGCCATTTGGCTTTGAGTGACGAAGACGTACTCAGCTATGCGATGTTCCCGGAAGTCGGCAAACAATTTCTAGAGCAACGCTCGAACGATAACTTGGTTCCCGAACCGTTGGAAATTGAAACTCAAGCAACCGACGCCGTACAAAAAGCGGCGACCGAATTCAATGTCGCGCTGCACGGCGAGTCATATCATGTCAAAGTGACTGGCGCCGGACCTAAAAATCAAAGTCTTCGCCACTTCTATTTCATGGTCGACGGCGTACCTGAAGAAATCGTCGTAGAAACACTCGACGAAATCGTCCTGGACGGCGGTACGCATGGAGCGGTAAAAAGCACAATTTCGAGTAAACGTCGCCGCCCATCTTCGGAAGGCGATGTCACAGTCAGTATGCCGTGCAACATTCTCGAAGTCTTGGTTAAAGTCGGCCAATCAGTTACAGCCGGCCAAGCTGTTTTGATCACCGAGGCAATGAAGATGGAAACGGAAATCACTGCACCGATTTCGGGTACCGTAAAAGCCGTGCATGTCGTCAAAGGCGAACCGGCCAATCCGGATGAAGTGTTGGTGGAAATCGAGGCCGCATAAGAACATGACCGAAACGGTTTTTGCCGACGATGCCGCAATCGCTAAAGCGGTTGAATTGTTGAATCAAGGCCGTTTAGTCGCCTTCCCGACCGAAACAGTTTACGGTCTTGGCGCCGACGCCGGCAGTGCCGAGGCCATAACCGGCATATTCAAGGCCAAAGGCCGACCGGTAGATCATCCTCTGATTGTCCATATCGCAAGTTCCACCCAGTTATCGGACTGGGCAAACATGGTCCCGGAAACAGCTCAACGACTGGCAAAACGCTTTTGGCCGGGACCGCTAACTTTAATTTTAAAGAAACGTCCCGAAGTACCGAATGAAGTCACCGGCGGACAAGATACAGTAGGGCTGAGAATTCCCGATAATCCGGTTGCCTTGCGACTCTTGCGAGCATTCGGCGGCGGCATTGCCGCACCTTCAGCCAATCGATTCAAGCGCGTAAGCCCAACGCAAGCCTCGCATGTGGCCGAAGAACTTGACGGGTTGGTCGATTTGATTCTAGACGGCGGACCTTGCCGAGTCGGAGTCGAATCGACCATCATCGATTTAAGCGGTGCAAGCCCCTTGCTGCTAAGGCCGGGCAGCATCTCTAAAGCCGAAATCGAACAGGTTCTGCAATGCGAATTGACCGAGATAAGCACCACGAACAACGATACGCCCCGTGCGCCCGGACAAATGGCCGTGCATTACGCACCATCGACCCCAACCCGTTTGTGCCCATCCGAGCAACTGAACGACACGATAAGGCAATTGGCCGAACAAGGAAAAAAAATCGGTTTACTGGCTTATCGCTTCGAATGGAATTCATCGATGACTATCATTCAGTTACCTGAAACTGCCGAAGCTTATGCACAAGGTTTGTACGCAGCGCTACGCGAACTGGATCGCCAAAGATTGGACATCATCCTGGTCGAACAACCACTAGAATCCAATGAATGGCATGCAATCAACGACCGACTGAAAAAAGCGGCTACGGCATTTTAGGCTTAGCCACACTGCTATCGATATCCACAAACTATTGAATATAGAGCCCGTGATTAATTAAGCTACATTCGAAGCGTATTTAGTATCTTCCAGTCTGAAAAAGGAGCTAATACGTTCTGCATTGTGCTTCAATGAATCCAATGCAAAAGTAATCCGTTCTTT
>Ga0180009_10001785_pt1 | contig 25825 bp, 20 predicted proteins | sample OS_PC_MetaG_FD_123537 | JGI IMG/M metagenome (GOLD analysis project Ga0180009, IMG submission 123537) | Groundwater microbial communities from the Aspo Hard Rock Laboratory (HRL) deep subsurface site, Sweden - OS_PC_MetaG | ecosystem: Environmental > Aquatic > Deep subsurface > Groundwater... | reverse complement strand
TGGCTTGACGCCGTGTCGCGATGCCTTGTATTTTGCCTCCGCCTGCGCTAGTCGCGCAGACTCCGGCAAAACACCCGGCGCTACGGCTATCGGGGACTAAAAATCTTCACTTCGCTGGCGCTCTGTTTCCAAGATTTTCAGCGAAGGCTATGTATGCGGTAATAGTTGAAAACACCACCACTACCGGAAGCACTTAAAAGTTCAATGTAAATTGTAGGGTACGCTGCGCGTACCTAATGTCGGCACAAGGCAACAAATTAGGACACGTTAAACTACGGGTGGTACGCACAGCGTATCCTACAGTCTTCAAGTTTCGAGATTGGTGTAGGATTCACTTCAACTATAAACGCGAACATAGCCTTCGAAAAAGGCTCGGGCAAAAAAAATGCGGCTAAAAAGCCGCATAAAGGATATTAGAAGGATATAAGCTCTTAAAAAAATAGCAGTATTTGAAAGTTTGCATCTCAAGAGTTGTGCATAGTTTATGCAAGATATCCGGCTTTGAAAATGTGGCAAATTGTCGCGTGGCGGATTGTCGCAGTTTATTTGTTGTCTTTTATTAGGTAGCGGCTCAAGGCCGCAAAGTCTTCCAGCGACAAAGTTTCGGCGCGCGCGCTCGGGTCGATGCCGAGTTCTGCTATTTGTTGTTCGTCAAGCAGATTCCTTAATGAATTACGAATCGTTTTACGGCGTTGAGAGAAGGCATGAACGACAACCTGATTCAAGTCTTCGACCGAATTGACCGAAACCGGGGGCTTGTTATGAGGAATCAGGCGGATAATTGATGAGGTTACTTGCGGTGCGGGGTCGAAACTTTCCGGCGGGACGTCGAATAAATGTTCCGCTGCGCAATAATAGTGCGCCATCACGCTCAGACGCCCGTATTTTTTGCTGCCGGGCTCGGCACAAATCCGATCCACGACTTCTTTCTGCAGCATGAAATGCATATCGGCGATGCAGGATGTGCTTTCCAATAAATGAAACAACAATGGCGTAGAAATATTGTAGGGGAGGTTACCGATGACTCTAAGCGGTTTGCCGTCCGTCGCCAGCGCTTGGAAATTGAAACTCAATGCATCGGCTCTATGAATCGTTAAGCGTTCGTTGTCGCCGAATTTCTTTTTCAACAGACTCACTAGGTCGCGGTCCAGTTCAACGATATCGAGCCGGATGGCATGACTCAATAATGGCGCCGTCAACGCACCTTGCCCGGGGCCGATCTCAACCCAGTGTTCGCCCGGACGGACCTGTATATTGCCAAGAATCTCTTCGATGATCGAATAATCGGTTAAAAAATTCTGGCCGAAACGTTTGCGGGCTTTATGCGTCATGGGTAGTGCGGTTTGGGGAAGATGAGGACATTGCCAGTGCCGTTGCCAAGGCATATTCGATGCTGCCCGTGTCGATAGAACCTGTCCCTGCCAGATCGAGCGCGGTGCCGTGGTCGACCGAGGTGCGTACAATCGGTAAGCCCAATGTAATGTTTACGGCGTTGCCGAAGCCTTTATATTTCAACACCGGCAAACCCTGATCGTGATACATCGCCAGTACTGCATCGGCCGTATCGAGATATTTTGGCGTAAACAACGTATCGGCCGGCAATGGGCCAATTAGGTCGAGACCTTGTTCGCGTAGATTTTCCAATACCGGTTCTATGATCTCTTTCTCTTCTAGTCCCAAATGGCCGTTTTCGCCGGCATGGGGGTTTAAGCCGCAGACTAGTATCTTCGGGTTAGCCAGATTGAAGCGCGTCTGCAGATCTTGGGCCAGGATGCGCAAAACGCTTCTTAGCCGGTTATGCGTAATCGCGGCGGTGACATCGGCAAGCGGGAGATGGGTCGTAACCAGTGCGACTCGGAGTCCCGGTGTCGCCAGCATCATGACCGGATGGCCGCCGGTAATGCCTGCAATGCATTCGGTATGGCCGCTGAAAGCAATGCCGGCATCGTTGATGACGCCTTTATGTACCGGTCCAGTCACCATGGCGTCAAACAACCCGTCTAGGCAGCCTTTTGCCGCGCGCGTGATTGTTTTGAGGACATAACGGCTATTTTCCATGTTGAGTTGGCCGCATTGCGCCGGGGCACTCATTTTAACCGGCAAGACGCTGATAGAGCCTGCGCTTTGTTCGACGAGTTCCGATGACGGGTCGAATGACTTGACCTTGAGTTTAAAACCCAGCGATTCAGCGCGTTGCATCAGCAAATCGGGGTCGGCGATCGCAACGAGTTCGCAGGCATGGCTTTGTTGTGCCAGCATGATACAAAGGTCGGGGCCGATACCGGCCGGTTCGCCGGGGGTGATGGCGATGCGCTTCAATGTAGGGGTTGCGTCCATGGGGTATTTTAGGAAAAAAGATTATTCTACCGTAATCGATTACATTTCGCGCGCTCATGTACTGTTACAACGTGGTCAAAGAATATCTTCCCGGTGCTCACCCTCAAGTCAATTCGTTCCCGCAGAACGATGGGGCAATTTGTGGAAGTTAATTTTGAACTTGTCCTAAGATGTCTTGATCAGCAAAGTTAATTCATTGAGTTTTATACATTCAAACAACAAGTTGTCGACCGACTCTTCGCAATGATCCGTGTATTGGAGCCCGCATTCATTATTGCTGAATTGATGTTTTAACATACCGTGAACGGTGAACGGTTCACCCGATTCGGGGAGATGCATGGTGATTTTTATTTTTTCGCTGACATCAGGTGCTAGTGGTTTTGTAAGTTTGATTCTTATCCCGCTTCGGCTGATATCGATAATGTCGGCGCTTAACGGAAATTCCAGGTCGACTCCGTCATTTACCATGACTCCTGCGCTCAATCCTTTAGGTTTGATTCGGCGATGCGTGCGTCTTTCGGTTGCCATGTGGTTCCTTTTGTTTGAATAAGTTAAAATTAATTGCTTGTATAGTTCAAATTGATAAAAATGCAAATCCGGAGCTAAAAATTATTGCGTAATCGGACGGATTTACGGCGTCCTTTGACGGGCACCCGGGGCCGAATTTGCATCTGCGATGGGTATAACTTTACACAACAACACAGATGATAGGATGATTAATCATGCAAAAAACCGATGAAACGCCTTTTTGGGTATTTTTGGCCTTTTCAAGTATAGAAACACGTCGAGGAGCTTTGATTTTACTCTGGAGCTCGATGTTGTTTACTGTTTACTGCATACCCTGGGTAACTCTCTTTCAAGGCCACGAGTGGGTCGAAATTCTATTTTTGATCGATGATTGGAGTTGGGTGGCGATGATGTTACCGATGTCGGTTTGGTATTGGTTGTGTTTACGGTGGGTTGATAAAAAAAATGGTTGGGTTATTTGAAGCCCGCACCGGCTTTGTTGTTCATTTGCCGTCTGTTCGCGTAAAATCTTCAATAATTCAATTGAGACGGGAAATACGATGAAACAGGTTTTAATAGTAGCGTTCTTTTTGATTTCCTTGTCCGCTCAAGCGGACGATGCCAAAAACGAATGGCATGACACCACGCTGTCCGACGCGACGATCAAGAAAATCCAAGAGTCCCAATATCATTATAAAAAATGTATTGCCAACGAATTGCAAGTTGCTTCGGCAAGGCCGCAAGATATTAGAAAAGGTACCGAAGCCATCGTTAAGAAATGCGAGAATGTTCTGGCCGATATGAGAAATGTCTATCTCGAGGAAAAAGTACCTGAAGTGATTGCCGACCGGCATTTAAAGCAAATGCGCATTCAAACCACGCGCGATGTGCTCAGAGAAATGATGTTCATCGAATCCGCGCGAAAAGCCGGACAACAATAATCAAATCAGTACGGATGTTATGAATACGACCTATACGATAGATTTAACCCTAAAGCCGAGCACCTTCGATTTATGGCATGTTTGTTTGGCGGGAACGGTGGCTTTATTAGCGATTTTGCTGATCGTGTTGTTGATAGTCATGTTGATCGGAATTTCCAGAGGTAGAAAAAAACTGCTTGAGGAAGCCTTACGCGAGTCTGCCGTCTCGCTGGCCGAAACCGTCAAGATACCCGAGCCTGAAGTCAAAGTCGTCGAGAAGATCGTCGAAGTCGAAAAAGTCGTTCAAGCGCCGGCACCGGAGCCGGTCGTATTAAAAGAAGCGACGCCGGATGCGGCGTTACAATTGTTGAGTTTATTACAAAAAGAAGCTCGCTTCATCGACTTCATTAAAGAAGATATTACCGCTTACAATGATGCCGATATCGGTGTGGCCGCAAGGGTTGTTCATGAAGGTTGCAATAAGGCGATCAACGAACACTTTAAACTCGTGGTCATCCATGAAGGTCAAGAGGGTAATAAAGTGTCTTTGCCAAAAGGATTCGATGCTGCTTCGATTAGACTGACCGGCAACATTATCGGCGAAGCGCCCTTTACCGGAACATTGATCCATAGAGGTTGGCAAGTGACCGACATTCGCCTGCCTAAATTAACTGCTGGACATAATGCCAAGATTATTGCACCGGCCGAGGTAGAATTATGAAAAGTTTGTTCGGACATTTACGCTCGGAAAATCCCGGAGAGGGGGCGCTTAACGCGGACGTGAGTCAAAATGAATCAAACGAAGATAATCCACTGGAGGACAGCAATGACGAGCAAGCCTCGGTCAAGCATTCCGGGCCTCGTTTTTCGGTTGGAATCGACTTGGGCACGACGCATTGCGTGTTGTCCTATGTCGATTTAAGTCAAAGCGATGAGGATGGTCATGTTCAAGAAGTGATGGCGATACCTCAGTTAACTTCGCCGGGTGCGGTCGAGGAATTGATGCAGTTGCCGTCATTTTTATATCAGGCGCATCACTCCGAATTAGCGGAAGGCTCGACGGCTTTGCCTTGGTCAGCGAAGCCTGAATTTTTAGTCGGCGAGATCGCTCGCGGCTTAGGAAGTAAAGCCCCGATTCGACTGGTTTCCAGTGCGAAAAGTTGGTTGTGCCATGCAGGCGTCGATTGTAAGGCACCCATTTTGCCGGCTGAGGCGCCTGAAGAAGTCGAGCGGGTTTCGCCTTTTCAAGCGACCGTCGCCTATTTACAGCACATACGCGATGCCTGGACGCAACTGCACCCCGATGCGCCGTTGGCAAGTCAAGACTTGACAATTACGGTGCCGGCGTCGTTCGATCCTGCGGCTCGCGAATTGACTGTCGAAGCGGCGCGGTTTCTCGGTTTGGAACAAGCGCTCTTGCTCGAAGAGCCACAATCGGCATTGTATAGCTGGATCGAAAGAAGTAACGGAGAATGGCGAAAGCAAACCGAAGTCGGCGATATTTTATTGGTTATCGATATCGGCGGCGGTACGACCGACTTGTCGTTGATCGCGGTTACCGAACAGGACGGTAATTTAGAACTCACGCGAGTCGCGGTCGGAGACCATATATTGCTCGGTGGCGATAATATGGATCTGGCCTTGGCTTATACCGTCAAAGCCAAGCTCGAAAAGGATGGTAAGCGTTTGGAATCCTGGCAAATTCAAGCCTTGACCCATGGCTGCCGCGAAGCGAAAGAAAAGATTTTCAACGACCCCTCGTTGGATGTGATGCCGTTGGTCGTGCCGAATCGCGGCTCGTCGTTAATCGGCGGTTCGTTGCGTACCGAATTGACGCGCGATGAAATCAATAATGTGTTGGTAGAAGGTTTCTTTCCGCGAGTCTCTGCGGCCGAACGTCCGATCAGCCGTCCTCGTGGCGGTTTGCGTACGGTGGGCTTACCTTATGCGCAGGATGCCGGTATCACACGGCATTTGGCGGCGTTTTTGGTTAAACAACTTAACGCAACCGACGACTTAAAAGATATCAATCTGCCAGAGCATGCATCGTTTTTGCATCCGACTGCTGTGTTGTTCAATGGCGGCGTATTAAAAGCCGCGCCGCTGGCCGAGCGCTTGATGGAAGTCCTAAACAGCTGGTTGACTGCAGAGCAAGCACCCGAAGCGCGCTTGCTCGAAGGCGCCGATCTCGATCTAGCGGTCGCGCGCGGAGCCGCCTATTATGGTTATGTGCGTAAAGGTAAAGGCGTTCGGATTAAAGGCGGCACGGCAGCATCTTATTATGTCGGTATTGAAAGCGCAATGCCTGCGGTGCCGGGTATGCCGCCCGAGATCGAAGCGCTGTGTATCGCGCCGTTCGGCATGGAAGAAGGCACTGAAGCAGCACTGCCCGATGACGAATTCGGATTGGTCATCGGCGAACCGGTGCGTTTCCGCTTTTTCAGCTCGAATACACGCCGCGAGGATCAGGTCGGTACCCGGTTGGAATATTGGACCGATGAAGAGCTCGAAGAACTGGATGAAATCGAGATTACCTTGCCTGAAGAAGGCAGAAGAGTCGGGGAGGTTGTTCCGGTGCATCTGACTTCGGCTGTGACCGAAGTCGGTACCCTTGAATTGCATGCGGTTTCGCGCCAGGACGACAAGCGTTGGAAAGTGGAGTTCGACGTTCGGGCCGGCGAAGAGGATTGATTCGGGTATGGGTTCCCTCGGAGGACCGTGGGAACCAGAAAATTATCTCTCGCAGGGGAGCTGAGAAAACACTTTAACCAACGTGTTTGGATACATTCTCATGGGTGGCTTTTGGCTACGGAAGCATAAAAATAAGAATTAAGCTTCAACTCTCTGCGCCCCTGCGCCTCTGCGCGGGAAACGAAATAAAGCCGTCTATAATGCCTTGACAAGTAACCACACCGTGCAAAAACAAAATCCTCAATTTCTGGTCGGTATCGACCTCGGTACAACGCATACGGTCGTAGCCTTCGCGCGTGCCGATCAAACAGCCTCCGAAATCCGAATTTTCAACATTGAACAATTGGTCTCTCCGGGCGAAGTCGCGGCGCGGCCTTTGCTTCCGTCGGTGCGTTACCATCCGGCCGAAGGCGAATTGTCCGAGGCAGACTTGGCGTTCTTGCCGACCGAAGACAAGGCTGTAATCGGCGAGGCGGCGCGTGTGCTCGGCGCGAAAACGCAGGGCCGCTTCGTGACCAGCGCGAAAAGCTGGCTGTCGCATCCGTCGATCGATCATACCGCGGACGTTTTGCCATGGGGTACATGGAGCAGCAGTGACGACATTTCGAAGGTTTCGCCGCTCGAGGCTAGCGCGAGTTATTTGGCGCATATCCGTAGCGTCTGGCGACACAAATTTCCGGACGCGCCGCTCGAAGATCAGGATATCGTCATAACCGTTCCGGCTTCGTTCGACGAAGGCGCAAGATCTCTGACAATCGAGGCCGCCAAATTGGCTGGGCTCAAGCAAGTCAAGTTGCTCGAGGAGCCGCAAGCGGTTTGTTACGACTGGCTCCGGCGTCATGACGGCAGTATCAAGCAGGAATTGGCCAACGTGCGTTTGTTGTTGGTTTGCGATGTCGGCGGAGGCACGACCGACTTGACGTTGATCAAGGTCGAACCGGCCGAACCGGAACCGAAACTGACGCGGATCGGCGTCGGCGACCATTTGATGCTCGGCGGCGACAACATCGATCTGGCTCTCGCGCATCTGGCCGAACAACGCATAACAGGCGGCGGTAAGCGCCTGTCGGCGGCGGATATGTCGCAATTGATCGAGCAATGCCGCATCGTCAAGGAAAAGCTCTTGGCCGACGATGCGCCCGAACAGCTCGGCGTCACGCTGCTCGGTGGCGGCTCGAAATTGATCGGCGGCACGCGTTCGGCGATGTTGACGCGCGATGAAATTCGTAGCATCGCGTTGGATGGTTTCTTTCCGTTATCGGGCTTGAATGACTTACCGGACCGCAAGCGCAGCGGAGTCGTCGAATTCGGCCTGCCTTATGCGGCGGAACCGGCGGTCAGCAAACATATCGCAGCGTTTTTGAAATTGCATAACCAAGCCGCGCTCGATGCTTTGAACGGTGAGGGTGCCGTGCCGGATGCCTTGTTGCTGAACGGCGGAGTGTTTCGTAGCCGCCCGCTGACCCAGCGGATTCTCGATTTGATTGCATCCTGGCGAGGTGGTGCGCCGAAGCTGCTCGAAAACAAGCATCCGGAATTGTCGGTTGCGTTGGGTGCGGTTAGCTACGCGCAGGCAAGGCGAAATAAACAAGTCCGTATCGGCGGCGGTGCGGCGCGCAGTTATTTCTTGATTGTCGATACCGAACGCGGCGAACAGAAAGGTGTCTGTATCTTGCCGCGCGGCAGCGAGGAAGGGCACGAGGTCGTCTTACAAGACCGGCAATTCGCGTTGCGATTAGGGCAGCCTGTGCGCTTCCATCTGGCTTCGACAACGGGCGACACCGAATATAAGCCAGGCGAGTTGGCTGTGATCAACGATGAGCGTTTTCATTCGCTGCCGCCGCTGGCGGTCGCGTTGTCAGGCGACGAAACGACGCCGCTCGAAACCAAACAAGTAAAACCGTCTACTTCCGAAGTGACTGTGCAATTAGCCGTCATGCAAACTGAAGTCGGCACGCTGAAGATTCAGTGCGTTTCGGTGCAAGACGCAAGCAAGCGTTGGGACGTCGAATTTCAAATCCGCAAAAAAGCGGATGCGGGCGTTCAGGCCGAATTGCCGGCACAGTTCGACAGGGCGGTCGAGTTGGTGCAGGCGGTGTTCGGTTCCAAGTCCAAACAAATTAATCCGAAAGCGGTCAAAAGTTTACGTGCCGATCTCGAAAAACTGCTTGGTTCTCGCGCAGATTGGGAGACGCCGTTATTGCGAGGCTTGTTCGGCGCTTTGCTCGACGGCATCAAATACCGTAAACGTTCCGAAAATCACGAACGGGTTTGGTTGAGTCTGACAGGTTTCTGTCTGCGTCCCGGCTTCGATTATCCGCTCGATAATTGACGCGTCGAACAATTATGGAAGATTTACGATCAATTGGTTCAATACGTCAATGAAGCGCAAATATGGAGCGAGTGGTGGACGCTCTGGCGGCGTGTCGCCGGCGGGCTCGATGTAGCCGAGCAGGAAAAGGTTTTCGACGATATCAATAAGTATTTGAATCCGGCATCGGCGCGGCAATCGGCCGTTGCGAAACAGCTCAAGACACGCGCTTATGACGACATTGTGCGCCTTGCTGCCGTGCTCGAACGTTTGTCGGTCGATAAAAAAATTCAACTCGGTGAATGGCTGTTGAAACGTTTGCAAAGCCCGGGTGAGTCCGAGCAAACCTGGTGGGCGGTCGGCCGAATCGGCGCGAGGATTCCGTTTCACGGTAGTAGTCATAACATCGTACCGTCCGTGACGGCATCCGACTGGCTCAAACAGATCATGCGAGTCGACTGGAAGAAAACGCCCCAGGCCGGATTTGCCGCGACACTGATCGCGCGCATGAGCGGCGATAGAAGTCGTGATATCGACGACGCGTTACGCCTCGAAATCGTCGAGCAATTGAAAGCAGCCAAAGCGCCGACGTCGTGGATTGCGATGGTCGAAACCCTGAAGGAACTTGACGAAAAAGAAGAGAAACAAATCTTCGGCGAAGCCCTGCCGCCGGGTTTGAAGTTGATTGGTTGATTCAAGAAATAATTTCGCGCTGAGTTCTTTTTCTGGTTCCCATGGTCATCCGTGGGAATCCATGCTTTGATTGCTGCTGTAAGAAAGGTATGCATTCCCACGCTGGAGCGGTGGGAGCGAGGATCCCCGCACCTCTGCGGGAGTAAAAGTCAGGTAGGCATTGAATCCAAATAGATAGGGGAACCAACATGGTTTTTTGGAACAAACTGTTCGGCGAATTCGTCGATTTGATCGAATGGACCGACAGTTCCAGTGATACGATGGTATATCGCTTCGAACGCTACGGGAATGAAGTCAAATACGGCGCAATGCTGACCGTTCGCGAGTCGCAGACGGCGATACTAGTCAGCGAAGGACGCGTGGCCGATTTTTACGAGCCGGGTTTATATCAGCTCGAAACCCGTAACATGCCGATTTTAACCACGCTCGAAAGCTGGCCACACGGTTTCAAAAGCCCGTTCAAAGCCGAAGTCTATTTTTTCAACATGCGCCGCTTCACCGATTTGAAATGGGGCACGAAGAATCCGATCATGCTGCGTGACAAGGAATTCGGGCCATTGCGGTTGCGCGCGTTCGGCACCTATTCGGTCAGAATTAATGAACCGCTAGCGTTCATTAAGGAAATCGTCGGTACCGGCGGGCACTTCCGCACCGACGATATCAGTTCGCAATTACGTAATCTGATCGTATCGCGCTTTTCCGACATCATCGGCGAGTCGGGCATTCCTGCCTTGGATCTAGCCGCGAATTATGACGAGCTCGGTGCTTATATCACAGAACGCATTGCGCCGGAATTTTCCAAATACGGGCTCGAAGTATTGCAGTTGTTGGTAGAAAACATTTCATTGCCGCCCGAAGTCGAAAAGGCGCTCGACAAACGCACCAGCATGGGCATCATCGGCGATCTTCACCGTTATACGCAATTCCAGGCCGCCGAGGCCATGGCTGCGGCCGCGCAAAATCCGTCAGGCGGCACTTCCGAAGGCATCGGCATGGGCATGGGTTTCGCGGTCGCGCGCGAATTGGGTAAGTCGCTCTCCGAACAGCCATCTACTCAGCAAGCCACGCCGCCGCCGATTCCAACTTCGACGGTCTATTTCGTTGCGATAGCCGGACATCAGGAAGGCCCCTACGCGCTAAAAGTCATCGAGCAAAAAGTCCGCAGCGGCGAAATCAATCGCAACACCTTGGTTTGGAGCGCTGGGATGGCGGAATGGACGCCGGCCGGTCAAGTGCCTGAGTTTTCCGCGGCGTTTGCTCATGTGCCTCCGCCGTTGCCGGGTTGAAAGCGGTTAGCAGTTAGCAGTTAGCAGAGAGCGGTTGCGGTTAGTAGATAGTAGTGAAAGATGAAAGGTGAAAGGTGAAAGGTGAACTTGACAAGTGGTTAAAATGTCGCACTATTCACCGCTTACCGCTAACGATGGGATCTTGTAACATTGGATTGCTATGAAAAGTTACCGTGCCTAAATTTAAGGCGTCTTTAAAACCCGGTGTCGAGCGGTTTCCGTGTGGGCAGTGCGGCGCGATTTTGAAATATGCGCCCGGTACCGAGCATCAGGTCTGCGAGTATTGCGGATTCGAAAATCATATCGAGCCAAGCGCCGCGCCGATTCAGGAATATGACCTGCAGCAAGCTTTGCGGCAGTTGGCTCAACCTCAGGCTGAGACGGTTAAGGCGCAGATTCATTGCGATGAATGCGGCGCCGGGTTTCAGTTCGATAGTCATATTCATGCCGGCGAATGCCCGTTTTGCGGTACGCCGATCGTGACGACGACCGCGCAAGCCAAGCCGATTCAGCCGAAATCGCTGCTGCCGTTTGCAATCGGCGAAGCAGAAGCTAAACAGCATTTTCAACGCTGGATCGCGAAGCTATGGTTTGCGCCGAATACGGTCAAAAAATACGCCCGTAGCGATACCAAGTTGACAGGGGTTTATTTGCCTTATTGGACTTTCGATAGCGACACCGAGACCGATTATGTCGGTGAGCGAGGCGATGTCTATTACGTCACGGTACCGGTTCAAGTGGTACGAAATAACCGTACCGTCACCGTTATGCGACGAGTGCCGAAGATACGCTGGACGCCGGTTTCGGGTCGCGTACGGCGTTTTTTTGACGATGTGTTGGTGGGCGCGAGCAAATCGCTGCCGCGTAAGATTCTGGATGCTTTGCAGCCTTGGGATCTCTACAACCTGATGCCTTACGACGAAAAATATTTGAGCGGTTTTCGTAGTGAATATTACCAAATCGAAATCGATGAAGGCTTCGATGCGGCTAAGCAAATCATGGATAGTGTGATTTACCGGGATATCGCGCGCAACATCGGCGGCGATCATCAGCGTATCCATCAGGCAAGAACAAGGCACGACAAAACGACTTACAAGCATTGTTTGCTTCCGGTCTGGTCGGCGGCGTTTCGCCATCGGGATAAATCTTATCGTTTTGTAATCAACGGTCGGACCGGCAAAGTGCAAGGCGAACGGCCTTATAGTGGGTGGAAAATAGGCTTTGCGGTGCTAGCCGCGCTGCTGACGGCTGCCGGTATTTATTATTATCTCGATGCCAGCGGCATGCTGCAGAATATTCAGCAAAGCGATTATGATGTCGCGCCTTATCATCAGCAATGGTGAGGTGATTTAGAGGGGGCTTGGAATCATGAAGACGGCGAATGGGTAGGCTGTCGAAAAAAAAGCCATTTTAGCTAATGTCTGTGTTCCCGCTTTTTAATCCCAAAATATCTTGGAAATTGTTTGTGATCATAGCTATAGAGCGACAGGCGTAGGGTGCGCATCGCGCACCTGAGTCGGGAAATAATGGGTTCGGCGCCGTGGAAAGGTGCGCGATGCGCACCCTACGGCTTCTTACTCCCTGGTGTTAATGCTATAGACACCCGCACGACACGGGCTTTTCGGAATCAGGCAAACAATTTTGCGTTAAATGAGGGTTGCGATTACAATCATTCTATGTTTTAAGTTTCATTTAATTTAAATCTATTGGGTGAAAGAGCGCCGAGTTCAAAAATAACAATGAATAATGCATACATCGGTCGCACAGTCAGCGAAACTCCGTTTCAACTCGAACTACTTGCGGCAAAGACAAGGCAAGCGATAGCTTGTGAATTCAGCAAGGCGTGTCGACTCGGTAGCGATACCGATAACGATGTTCAGGTAACTGGAGACGGGGTTTTACCCCGGCACGCCAAGATTTTTGTTAGTGAAGATAGCGCATTATTCATTGCTGCGATCGACGATGCGCCAATTACCGTTAATGGCACGCTTGCAGACAAACCATTGATGCTGAATAACGGAGATTGGCTTTTATTCGGTTCCACGCCTTTTCAAATCAAGTTTCAATCCAGTCAAGCCGCTGATGAGGTTTTGTCCGGTGACGATGCATCGGCCGGCATTGCACTAACCGGAAAGTCGGTGTTGACGATAGGCCGATTACCTCAATGCGATATTACGATACCTTCGCCGTTGGTGTCCCGCGAACATGCCAAATTAACCAGGGAGCCTACGGGGTGGATTATCGAGGATTGCGGCAGCACCAACGGAACCTTTGTCAATGCGGTGCGAATCAGCGGTAAGCAACCGGTGATAGCCAATGACTGGTTGAGCTTTGCCGCATTCGACTATCGGTTCGACAGGCATGCTATTTTTCCATCGAACCAAGACGGTCAAGTCAAGATAGAGGTGTATCGGTTGACCAAAGAGGTCAAGGATTCGTCGGGTCAGGTTAAACGTTTGTTGGATGGTCTGAGTTTTGCCATTCATCCGGGCGAATTTGTCGGAATTTTCGGCACCAGCGGCTCGGGTAAATCGACGTTGTTGGATGCGCTGAACGGGCGACGGCCTGCCACTAGCGGTGAAATTTTATATAACGAAATCGATTTGTACGGCGCGTTCGATTTGTTTCGTGCGGCGATCGGCTATGTGCCTCAACAGGATATCGTGCATCGCAAAATCGTTATGCAGCATGCGTTGAAATTTACCGCTAAACTGCGTTTGCCGCCCGATACCTCAGATATTGAAATGGATGAAAATGTCCTGAAGGTGCTTGAAAAGGTCGGGTTGGCCGAGAAGGCGGGATTGGCTGTCGATACGCCGACACCTTTGAGCGGCGGTCAACTGAAACGCGTTAGTTTGGCGGTGGAATTGGTCGCCAATCCGAATGTGTTGTTTCTGGACGAAGTGACTAGCGGACTGGATGCCGGTACCGATAAAAAAATGATGCAATTGTTTCGGAGTTTGGCCGAGGACAAAAAAACGGTCGTTTGCGTGACTCATACGCTGGAAAATATCGATACCTGTCACCTTGTCTTATTACTGCACCAGGGGCGTTTGGTTTTTTATGGACCGCCTCAAGCCGTGATCGGTTATTTCGGGATCGATCGGTTATCCGATGTCTATGAACTGCTCGAAAGTCGATCGGCTTCGTATTGGGCCGATAAATACCAAGCCTCGAATTTTCACGATACTTATGTCGAAAAGCGTTTGAAACTATCGGAGCAACACGACAATAAAGATGTTCTAAAATCAAACACGCGACCGACGAATAACAAATGGTTGCAGAGTTGGCGCCAAACCAAAACGTTAATGTCGCGTTATTGCGAATTGATTTTGTCGGATCGTAAAAATCTACTAATTTTAATCTTACAGGCGCCGTTGATCGCGTTGATCGTCAGTTTGGTATTCGAGATGGACGATCAGATAGCTCTGCGAGCGGCCAAGCAAAGCCAGATTCTGTTTATCATGGTGTTGTCCGCGATTTGGTTCGGTTGTCTTAATTCCGCACGGGAATTAGTTAAGGAGTTGCCTATTTATATTCGCGAACGCTCGGTAAATTTAGGCTTGGGGCCTTATATCGTTAGTAAATTGATTCCGTTATCGTTGCTTTGTTTTGTGCAATGCTTCTTGTTATTAGGCGTGATCGCGTTATCGATATCGGTGCCGGGCGATCTGGTGCAACGTTTTTTGATTTTGTTTGCATCCGGCATGGCGGCGACCACGATGGGGCTTTGCGTGAGCGCCTTTGTCAATTCCAACGATAAAGCGGTTGCGACGGTGCCGATTTTATTGATTCCGCAGGTCATTTTATCCGGTGCAGTGGTCAATCTCGAAGGCGCCGGGCTCTGGATAGCCAAAACGACGATGATTTCTTATTGGTCTTTCGACGCGATGAAATTGACGCTCGGCGAGGAGATTAGGGCTGTCAAGGATTTAACCGGAACCACGGTCGTATCGATCGCAGGAAGCACAGGGAGCGATTTGGCGGCGATTGCCGGGTTGGGTTTGTTTTTTCTGATCGCGACGGCAATAGGTCTGAAACTCAAGGATGCTAAAAAATAATCGAAGCCGATTTGAACACATATGAATGAAACAGTACAAGAACAGCCTCGTACCTGTCCCAAATGCGATCACCCGGATACGGCCGATGCGATCGCGCAAAATAAATACCGGTGTACGCAATGTCAATACGAAATAGCGCATATCGATACCTCGCCTAACGGCTCGATACGCGGTATTTTCGGTTGGTTGAAAGGCGTCGGCGATTTGATTGGCGATCGCTATATCATCCAAACAGTATTGGGAAAAGGCGGTTTTGGCGCGACTTATCTGGTCGAAGACCAACGCGTGAAAGGAAAACGTTGGGCGCTCAAGGAAATTCCCGAGATGCTGTTCGATGAATATGAAGTCTCGTTGTTGAGCAACCTCGATCACCCCTCGATCCCGATCATTGTCGACCGTTTCAATGAAAAAGGCATGGTCTATTTAGTGTTGAAATTCGGCGGCAGCCGAACCTTGGCCACCGAATGCAAGCGGCTCGGTAGAATTGTCTTTGCGGACCTTAAGGACTGGGTCGTTCAGGTCGGGCAGGTGCTCGAATATCTGCATTCGCGAAATCCGCCGATTATCCATCGGGATTTGAAGCCGGAAAACGTGTTGCTGGACGATGAAAACAGAATCATGCTAATTGATTTCGGCATCGCCAAGGAATCTTCACCCAACGAAATGACCCGTACGTTGGGGAGAGCGGCCTCGTTCGGTTTCAGTCCGCCAGAGCAGGTCATGGGCACCGGTACCGACGTTCGGTCCGATATTTATTCATTGGCGGCCACGGTTTATTTTGCCGCGACCGGTCAAACGCCAGTCGCGGCGCATGAAAGGGTGTCCGGTAAAGCTTTGACGCCTCCCAAACAAATTGCGCCCGAATTGCCGGACGTAATCAACAATATGATTCTTAAAGGATTGAATCTCAATGTCAACGAGCGCCCGCAGACCGTAGCGGAATTCATCGGCGTATTTTCAGCCGGCAGCCCAGTTGACGAGGAGGCTTTGCTGTCTGGTAAAACGGTGCAAATTTCGGATCTGCAATTCGGGCCGGTTATTAAGACCCAAGGGAATCGTTCGCAGCCGATCCCAAGTTCAACGACTCACTATGCCGAAGCCGACAATAGCTCCATAAAAAAGCTGGCGCTTGTGCTTGTCGTTGTCGTAGTGCTGTTTTCTGCTTTTGCCGGCGGCGCCTATTGGCTGTTTTTCAAAGACGGATCGGATGAGGCGCCGATTGCAAGTGTCGATCCCGAACCCGAGTCTTTACCGCGTGAGACCGGAATTGCCGAAGGGACGGTTCCTGCCGCAATGGATTCGCCGTTTTCCGCTCCCGCCGCTGTTTCGGAGCCTGTCGCGCCTTCGTCAAAGAAGCAATCTGCCGATTCCGGGTTATCGGCGCTGGAAATATTGAATAAACGCAGGACCGTTCAGTCGGAATCGGATAGCAAGTCTTCGGTTAATAAAGCTTCGCAAACACTTGATTCGAATCGCGTTGTTCAGCAACCAAGCGCGCCTCCGAAACCGGTTGCACGGCCTAAACCGAAGCCGAAACCTAAGCCTAAACCGATAGCCAAAACCGAGCCCAAGGAAGATAATTCCGGCTGGGTTATTATTCCGGGACAAACACAAAAAATACGTTAGGCGGGCATTCCGGAACCGAAATTTCACTAGCAAAGGGTATAAAAAGGTTAGTCGTTGTTTATGGGGGATTCGGACATTGAGTCCGATGGGTAAAACACTACTTTATAATGAGGAGTCTACGTCATGATGAAAAATTCAAGACAAACGCAACAGACCGGCAAAAAACGGTTTAACGGGGCAGGGAGCTTTATCGTACCTGTTTTGGTTTTAATGCAAGCCTTGTTTCTTACGGGGCCTGCACATGCCGGCGGCTACGGATTTGCTGCGCCCGGCGGTTACGGCGTTAAAGTCTATCGGGTAAATTATGCCTTGTATCCGTTTGTGCAATTGTATATTCGGACTTTCGATCAAAACATGCAGCCTTTGGTGAATCTCAATGAAATGAATATCGGACTGATGATCAAAGGCAAAAGCTACGATCCGATGAAACGCCAATACGGTATTCAAAGCATCCGCAATCGAAGTGAGGCAACCCGTTCCGTATTAGTAATCGATGCCAGCAAGTCGATGGCGGGAACCGCATCGGAAACCGCGCTCAGAGCCGCTGCCCGCTTTATCGACAGTAAACGGCCCCAGGATGAAGTGGCGATCCTGGCGATACGAGATACCAAAGAAGGCTATGATCTGGTATCTCAATTCGAAAGGGATGCTGGCGCCCTTGCCAGAAGGTTGGCGGATATTCGAATCGATGGTATGAAAAGCCGTATTTACGATAGTATCGGGGCGGCGATTCAGATGTGCGGCATGTCGGCGCAAGGATCGTCGGTTGACCCTTCGGCCGACAATGTCATCGCATCGTGTTCGGTGGTCGTTTTTTCCGACGGACGAGACGAAGGCAGTGCGCTTTCTCGAGAAGAGTTGAATGGCCGAATTACTTCGATGCGGATTCCCATTCCCGTGTATTCGCTTGCTTACGGCAAGAGTTCAGTGGACTATTTTAGAAATCTCGAATCCATATCGAAAAACTCGTTCGGCATCTATTATTCATTAGGCGAAACCTATGACAGGATGCAACGCATCGTCGAAGAAATTCAAAACATTCTCCAAAGCGACTATGTTGTGACCTTCCGATCTTATATTCCGGTTGACGGCGAGCAGCACTCGTTTAAGGTCGGTATCGAATATCCGACAGGTAGCGGTAAATATTATTACGATAATGGTCAATTCGAAGCGATAGAGCCGCCGCCTATCCAAGCGATTGATAACTACCTCAACCTATTGAATCAAAAAATTCCGCTTCTGCCGGATAACGATCCTTTTTATAAAAGGCCGTCTGTACAGTAGCAGCGCTAATCTAATGAGGATTTCATCATGAATCATGCATTCCCAAAAACCGCCCTAAGTGCGGTTGTATGTGCCAGTCTGATCACGGGATGTGCGACTACTCCCGAAAATCAACAAGCCATTGGTGCGGGATTGGGCGCGGTGGCAGCCGGTTTGACGACCGGTCTGTTGACCGGTAATGTCGGCTACGGTTTAGCGGCGGCGGCCGGCGGTGCCGCACTCGGTTGGGGCGCCGTCAAATTAGCGCAATACAGTTCTGAGCAGGTGCGCAGTCCTGCCGAGGACCAATCGCTATACGGGTTTACGCCTGCCGCCAATACCGTTCTGGTCCGTTTGAATAAAGGCACGGCTTCGCCGGATACTGTGACGCCAGGGCAACAAGTCATGGTTGCCAGCGATTATTCATTATCGGTACCGCAAAATCAAAGCATAGCCTCGGTCGAGGAAACCTGGACCTTAAAAAAGGACGGGAAGGTGATTTTCGAGGCCCCGCCTCAAAATGTGCAGCGTTCCGCCGGCGGTTATGCCGTCAATGCGACGATTCCGATACCTAAGAATGCATCGGCCGGTACTTATGTCGTCGAAACCAAAGTGCAAGCCGGCACCAGCAGCGATATCAATCAGGCCGTATTTATCGTTCAATAAGCGCTACTCCCTTTTGATCGAAAAACCGTATAAGAAAAAAGGTATGGGATATGTCTATCGAGGACCGCCGTAAACCCATCCATGGGGGCTTGACGGCAGCAATCCCTGCTGCCGACATCCTCGCTAGCCACACCCCATACCTTCATAAAGTTAGCCATTTTTTGAATATAAAGGGAGTAATGTTCCGCTTGCGGATAATGAAAAGCAGTGCGCCAAGGACTATAGCAGGGGTATTTTTTTATTTGCTGATCGGCGGCTGTTTGATTTTAACGTCGGCTTGGGCAAATTGCTCCGGCGAACAGCAGCATTCCGCGAATGCCGCCTATCGTATAGAACAGGAATGGCCGTTACGGCCGAGCCAGGACATCGTCAACCGATATCTGCAAACTCTCGGGGAGCGTCTTGTTCCCCGAAACGGGCCTTGGTTAAAGTGGTTCACGCCAATCGATTGGCCGGCTTCGGGATGGCGTTTTTTCACAGTCAGGGATAGCTCGGTCAACGCGTTTTCGATTGGCGACGGACGCACTTATATCACCGAAGGCAGTTTTCATTTCGTCAATAACGAAGCCGAACTCGCGGCGATATTGGCTCATGAAATGGGGCATCAATTAGCCGGTCATTTTTGTCTCCGTTCAGGCGTATCTAGCAAAAAGCATAGGCAAATAGGCACGCTGGTGCAGGTTATCGATATCGATAGGGAAATCGAAGCGGATGCGATCGCATTGGATATTTTGCAGGCCGCCGGTTTTCCGCCTGACGTTTTGCTGAATGTCATTGATCGCTTGCCGGTAAAAGGCGACGCACAGCAGCATCGAACTCGGCTAGATAAGCTATCGAAGCGATTGGAGTCGGGAGTCAATGATAATTTCTCAAGTTCCGTAGAGTTTTTTCGGATAAAGCGATTATTATCCGAATAGGAGCGGGCATGAAATTCGACCTATTTAAACGATTTATTCATAATCAAGCCGAAAAGTCCGATAGGCTGAGTATTCAATTTAGTTGTTTTACTCATCCGGGTAAAGTTAGAAGCAATAACGAAGATAGCTTTTTAGTGCTGCCTGAAATGGGTATTTGGGCCGTTGCAGATGGCATGGGCGGACATAATTGCGGAGAAGTCGCCAGCGCGGTCGGTTTAATGACCTTGCATCGCGAGCTGGCTTCCGGAGCAAAATTGATCGAAGCTATTCAACGCGCGCATCTCGAAATCAAGGAGCAAGCTTTCAAAGATGCCGAAGCCCAAGGGATGGGAATGACCTTGGTCGCGGTACAAATAGAAGAGGGGCGTTATCAAATTGCCTGGGTCGGTGATAGCCGCGCCTATCTCTGGCGGAATAATGGGTTAAGGCAATTGACCAAGGATCATAGCTATGTACAAATGCTGATGGATCAAGGCTTAATCGATGAAGAAAGCGCCAAGACCCACCCCTATAAAAACGTCATCACACAAGCGATCGGCAGCTCCGACCAAGAAGTCGTGCAAGTGGATGTGGTCGAGGAAAAACGCGAGAAGAAGGATATTGTATTACTTTGCAGCGACGGCCTGACCGGTCAAGTACCCGATTCAACAATCGCGACCATACTCGCAGGGGATGGGAGCTTGGATAATAAGGCCGAGCAGCTTTTGGCAGAAGCGTTGGCGAATGCGGCCGACGATAATATTACATTGATTTTGTTGGCCGAATCCCAGACGAACTGTCCGTAAAACCCTAAAGGCTGTCGTCGTCGCGTTAAATTTACAATAATTCCTTCAGCTGATGGAAAGGAACCGGCTTGCCGAACAAATAGCCTTGCACGGTGTCGCAGCCGTATTGTTTGACATAGTCGTATTGAGTTTCGGTTTCGACGCCTTCGGCTACGACCTTTAAATTCAGATTGTGCGCCATTGAGATAATGGTTCGCACGAGCGTTTCGTCATCGGCGTCATGTCCTAGATCATGCACGAATGAACGGTCGATCTTCAATGTATGTAGCGGAAGTTGCTTCAAACGGCTCAGTGATGAATAAGCGGTGCCGAAATCGTCGATGCTTAGCTCGATGCCCAGTGTACAAAGCTGCTCCAAAATTGTACAGGCGTCTATACTGCCGGGGCCAAATAGGCTTTCGGTAATTTCCAGCTCCAATTTGTCTCCGGGAAAGCCAGTTCGTTGCAAGATTCCGGAGATCACTTCGACAAGGTCTTCGCGAATGAACTGGGCCGGAGACAGGTTGACCGCGAGCCGTAAATCGGCTTCGCCGCCGGTGCAGCACGCCAGCATTTCGCGGCAGGCGTTTTCGAGCATCCATTCGTCGATCAAAGCGATTAGGCCGCATTCTTCGGCCAGCGGAATGAATTCCGAAGGAGCGATTGGTCCTTCTTCAGAATCGGTCCAGCGCGCGAGCGCTTCGACGCTGACGATCGCAAGACTGAGCGTGTCTCTTCTGGGTTGATAATGGATGTTGAATGCGCCCTCTGCAATCGCTTTACGCAACTTGTTTTCGAGAGCCAGACGGCGCACCGCGCGATCATTCATGTCGGACGAGAAGAACGTAAATTGATTGCGGCCCCGGTCTTTCGAACGATACATCGCGGTGTCGGCATTTTTGACGATAGTTTCGGCGTGGTTGCCGTCTTCCGGAAACAGGCTGATGCCGATGCTGGTCGTGATGTGTAAACTGTATCCCTCGATCGGTATCGGTTCGGCGATCGCAGCGATCAGTTTGCTCGCCACTTCGGCGGCATCGGTGCCTTGGCGAATTTGCGTGAGTAAAACCGCGAACTCGTCGCCGCCGAGACGGGCCAGTGTATCGCAGTCTCGAATGCAGGCCAGAAGGCGTTGCGAAACTTGCATGAGTAACTTATCGCCGACCGCATGTCCCAGCGTGTCGTTGATCGTTTTGAACCGGTCGAGATCGAGAAACATCACGGCGAGCCTCTGTCCGTGGCGCCTGGCCTGGTCGATAGCGAGCTTCAAATGGTCGTCGAAAGTGATACGGTTAGCCAAACCGGTCAGCATGTCGTGATAAGCTTGATGTTCCAATTGACGAGTCAATTCGGTTAGTTCGAGCGTGCGTGCTTCGATTCGTTCCTCCAATTCATCGCGCGCCTTCTGCAGTTCGCGGTCACGCAACTGGATTTGCCTCAGCATATCGTTAAAGTCGTCGACTAGCGTGCCGATTTCGTCCGATGAGATTTTTTCCGCGCGCAATCCGTAATCCTGGCCCTCCGAGACGCGGCGAGCGGTCTCGGCGAGTTTTAATATCGGCTCCGAAACCAGTCGTTGTAGGCGGCTAGATAGCAGGAGGGCGGTCGACAGCGACAGCAATAATACGCCTAAGGCAATGATCAGATGGAATGTCTGGCGCTGTTCCCAATGACTTAGATCCGAAATCAGCAGAATGTTGCCGATCTGATGACTGTCGAGCAGTATCGGCGAAACGACGAAAAAATTCCCGTCTATGCGACCGGTTTCTTCGGCGGGAAAGGCGGGAGGAATGCTGTGCTCGTCGCGATCGAAGTGAGCGAACATGACGCCATCGCTCGAAAACAACACTGCAGAAACAATGTCTGCTTCATTCTTGAGACTCTCGAGCGTTTTGTCTGCCGATTCCGCGTCGCCGAACGTCAACGCCGCAATCGAGTTATGGCCGATGACGCCGGCTTGAGCCTGCAAACGCTCAAATATCGCGCTACGCATCGACAGCCAATCGTTTACAGCAAAACCGACGGCCGATAACAACAATGCGCAACTACTGGTCAGTAGCAACATCAGCATTAGTTTTTTTCTGATTGAATTTTTACCGAAGAGCTTCATGGCTTCAGGGGGCTTCGTCGACGATTGTCGCCAATTTCAATAATTGCGAACTCATTTTCAGCCCGGCTTGGCGCGATCGGTTGAGATTAATTTCAAATCCGATGCGCGTGTCGTCTCGCACTAGGCTGATCATGATGTCGCTTCCCGCGTGCAATAATGAGTCGGATTCGGTCAGGTCGGCGATCGTCAAGAGTGGAATGGTCGGGCCGAAACGGGCTTCTTTGAGGTAGCTCCGGAGTTCATTATGGGCGATCAGCAGAATGTGACAAGAGTCGTTCTCGTTTAGGCTGTCGACTCGGGTTATCGAAACATGGCGTCCGCTAACCATTTCTCCTTGAATCAAATCGACTGCTTGATGGATCGGATTGCTGCGATAGAGACAAAGCAATAGCTGTTCGTCCTTGCTTTCGAATGCCTCGGGCGGCCATGAGACGAAACGAGCAATATTCAGGACGAATGCAGCCTTGATGCGGTCGACACGATCGGATTGGGGGTCCGCAGCGGCATTAACAGTGAACAAGAACCACGCGAGCGCGGTAATCAGCTCTATACGAGGCCGACAAAGGCGCAAGCTTGTTTTAAAACCGCCGCCTCGGGTCTTGATGTCCTTTCTGATCGGCTGTTCAGTCAAGGATCAAAACTCCATTTAAGTTGCCCCCAGATTTCGCGTTCGCTTCGCTCGGTGTTGTACTGTGTGCCGAAATCGGCTGCCGGATCGAAGACCCGGGTGTCGAACACATTATCGATTCCGAAGGCATACGAAAGGTTTTGTGTAATACGGCCGGAGCCGAAAACATTTGCGATCAAGAATTCTCTCGAGTCGTCTCTTCTGAAGGCATTGGTGTCCGGACGGTTGCTGGTATAGAACAGCGAAAAACCAAGATTTTGCCGCTCATAGTAATTGTAATTTAGGTTGAAATTGCCGTTCCATGAGGCTAGATAGGGCACATTGCCTGTTCCCCTGTCCTCGGCATGCAGATAGGAACCACTTAAACGCAGATTCAGAGCATCGATCGGTTGCATGTGGAAAACCGCTTCGACACCGTGTTGCTGCCATGTGTCGGAGCTATTGCGAAAATATTCGTCCGCACCGTTCGGAGTAGGTGTTTCATGAATGTAATCATCAACCTCGTTATAGAACAGCGTGACGTTGATGTTGGCCTGCTCCCATTGATAGAGATAACCGAGTTCCAGCGATCGGATGCGTTCAGGATCGGGGACCGGCGCGACGAAATCGGTGCCTTCCAATACCTTCAGATATTCGCGAAAAGTCGGTGTACGGATCGCCGTACCATAGAGCAGTTTCAAGGTTTGTCGGTCGGTCGGCGTATATACGAGCGCCGCGCGGTAATTAAAGAAATCGCCGAATTCGTCGAAGCGGTCGTAGCGTCCGCCGAGCGTCAAATCGAGTTGTGATGCGATGCTCCATACGTCCTGTACGTACACCGCAAAGTCGTCATTAGTGACATTCGGATTAGTCAATAAGCTTCCGGTTTCCGGTGTATCGAAAAATCCGCGATCGAAACGGAAACGGCGCTCGAAGTCCATATTCGTTGCTTCGGTTCGCAACCAATTGAACCCGAGTGCGAATACATGATCGTCGAAAAGGCGTTTGAAACCGGTCACTGTAGCGCCGGCCATTGCAGCATTTTGATGTTCTTCGTAGCCGAGTTGTTGCGTCTGCTGTTCTTTTTCGAACTCCCGGGCTCTATCCCAGTTGTAGAAAAAATTCGCCTGTATTTTGCCGCCATCGAGGTTGCCGGCTTCATAGAGCGCGGCCAGTGTTAGTGAATCTTCTTCGATAAAGGCATTCTGCGTATCAGGAATAAACAGGAACGGAGTGTTATTACGATAATAATCGGCGGTCAGCGTCAAGCCTTCGAATGGAGCCGCCTTCAAAAACAGGTTCGCATAATCCTCGTCGAGGGGTTGCAATGTTTCGCTGCCAATGAAGCTATTGCGGTCGCTTCTGAACGGAGCATCCTGCTCCAAATAACTGCCGAAGACCTGTAACTGTTTGCTGTTGTAAAGCAGCGTGCCTTTGCCGCGCGCATTACTGCCGCCTTCGGCAGTCGCTTCGATGCGTGAACTCTCGGCGAATTTGCGCGTCGTGACCGAAATGATGCCGCCGTAAGCATTGGCTCCATAGAGCGTCGACGCAGGTCCTAGAATGATTTCGACTTTTTCGATTTTTTCCAATGGAAAGTTGTCGCCGAGTGAGAAATTGCCGTAATAGACATGCTGCCTGCGGATGCCGTCGACCATTAGGACCAGTTTGTCGTTAAAGCGGTCCAGCAAGCCGCGCGCCCAGATTGCTCGGTGCCTTTTGCGATGTTGATTGAGTTGCATTCCGGGGACGAAGGCAAGGAGATCGTCGAGTCGCCGGATGCCGAGTCGGACGAAGGAATCGCGGTTGAAGCTATAAACGGTGCCCGGTGCCTTTGAATATTCTGTAGGTAACAGCGACGCGGCATTGAACACTTCAATATCCATCAATTCCTTGAGCGACATGCCGGTCAAATCGGCTTCGTCGAGGTCGTTGTCCGAGTCGGCTAAGGCGCCGGCATTCGTGAGCAACATCAGCGTAAATAGTCGCGCGCGAGCGTTGAAAAACCTTCCAAAGCGAAAAACGAGCGGCGGATATTCCCTGTTCTCAGAAAGCGGTGGGGGCAAGCGGAAATTCATCTTTATTCTTAACGGCTTTTTAGTGCTTTAGAGTCAAGAGAAGCTATCGCGGTAAGGTCAATTCGGTCGATCGCTGAATAAAAAGTCATTTTACAGGCATCGGAAAGTCGGGTGGGCCGAAAAAGGGGGGCGTGGCATCATTCCAGAGGTTGTTTTATTCGGGCCGAGGTGTTTTCTGTTCCGTTTGAAGATCATAATGCGGACCGTTCTTCGAACCGGCAAGTGAGAGGTGCCGAGCAGTCGATGATTCGATTGTGAATGCGATATGAGTTTAAACGAATCATCGTTTGCATTGAAAATAGAAAGATTGTGTCATGTTTGGTATTTTTTGATGACAGCATGGTCGATTGGTTCGAAGCGTCAATGATTTTAGATTGTTAAGTATAGTATTTACTGCGAAATTTAAAATAGAAAATGCAATCCAATGATACATAAGGCCATTCTACGTCATAATGGTGTAAAAAATCTTACGACTAGATTGAAGGCATGATGTGTGTGTTTGTCGAGGCGTCTATCTCTTAAAATCGATCCAGCGCTAAAATATGTGGAAATTAGGTACTGGATGAATCTAACCATGGGGACTGGGTAGGAGCTTCCTGCTGACAAGCCCTACTTTTTTGCTATGTTCGCGTTAGCAGTTGAAGCAGTTCTCTTACCTGCTAAATAAGACAGTTAGGAAATAGTCAAAATAATTTTTTTTGACATACCGGTAAAGCTAAGAGTTTTAAGGATTTCGTGAAAAATAACTTCCTGGAACTATGAATTTTTTCAATCATTAGTCAATGAGACCTCGATACGATTTATTGTTACTTAGGAATATGCACAAATTTACTTCTACAAGTTTTAGGCATCGTGGTGGTTCGGCGACTCGCTTGACAGGACGCCGTGAACCCAGCACCTAAATCCAGCACCTAAATTCCATAGGTCTTTGGCAATGATTCAAAATCATGGCTTATTTAGGTGCTGGGTGAATACATCCATGTAGGCT
>Ga0180009_10001784_pt1 | contig 25826 bp, 25 predicted proteins | sample OS_PC_MetaG_FD_123537 | JGI IMG/M metagenome (GOLD analysis project Ga0180009, IMG submission 123537) | Groundwater microbial communities from the Aspo Hard Rock Laboratory (HRL) deep subsurface site, Sweden - OS_PC_MetaG | ecosystem: Environmental > Aquatic > Deep subsurface > Groundwater... | reverse complement strand
GTCGCCTGTGATATCCTTCCCTTGGAAGACACCCTGGCGGGGATTCCCAAATTGCAGGGCCGGGCGCTGGGTTTGAAATGTGATGTATCCTCTCCCGCTGACATCACCGCAACCGTGAACCGGACGCTAAAGGAATTCGGTCGGATTGACATTTTTGTGAACAACGCGGGGGTTATGGGGAAGACGGGAATTCCCATTGAAAATATCACTTTGCAGGATTGGGATTTTCATTTGAACATCAACCTGAAAGGGACATTTCTCTTCTGTCAGGCCGTTTGGCCTACCCTGCTGAAACAGGGTGGGGGCAAGATCGTCTGCCTGGGGTCGATTGCCGGAAAGATCGGAGGCGTTTTGGCTGGACCGGATTATTGCGCCAGCAAGGGTGGGGTTCACGCCCTGGTTAAGAGCCTTGCGAAAAGAGGAGCCTCCGCAGGGATTTACGTGAATGGCATTGCTCCCGGCCCGATCCGGACGCCCATGACCCAGGATGAACCCTACAAGGATGAAATGGTCCCCTTAGGAAGATTAGGGGAGCCCGAAGACATCGCTGAAGCGGTTGTTTTTTTGGCGTCCGCCGCCTCTAATTTCATCACCGGAACGATTCTGGATGTCAACGGGGGAATGCGGATGGACTGAGTTTCCCGGGGAAGGGACTAATGAGGGTCCCCCGAAATCACCAAAGGCCGCAGGATGAGATTTCTTACGTTCTCTAAAAGAGGCAAGCGATCTTTTTTTCTGAAAAAAGATCTTAATACCCAGATAGGTGTATTTTGAAAAACAAAGAAAAGAAAGGAGGAGGAATTATGGATTTATCTCGAAGAGATCTGATGAAAAAGGCGGGAATGGTGGCAGCGGGGGCCGGATTTGCCGGTTTATCTCTCTCCATGGCGAATAAAGCCATCGGTGCAGAGGAGGCCCAGCAGAAAGTGATCCACTGGAAGTTGCAGGCTTCCTATCCAGTAGGTACAGCAGTCACGATGCATGCGGTGGAATGGGCCAAGCACATGGAAAAGCTGACCAACGGACGGCTGAAGATTGATATCTTTCCGCCGGGAGCCATGTGCGCTGTCAACGACATTGTCAACTATCTCCAACGGGGTGTGTTCGACTGCTCCCTTACCTATGGGGGGTTCTACACCGGCTTGATTCCGGAAAGCGACCTGGAAATCGGCCTTCCCCAATCCTGGCAGAGTTACGATGAAATCTGGGATGCCATGACCAACCGTGGACTCGGGGATGTTATCCGTGAAGCCTACGGGGAGAAGAATATCATGTGGTATACGGGCGCCGCTGATTGCTTCTACCACTTTAATACCAACTTTCCCGTGACCAAACTGTCTGACCTTAAAGGCAAGAAGATCCGCGCCCTTGGTATCTACGGAAAATATGTGCAGGCCCTGGGGTGTTCTGTGGTCGTGGTGCCGGGAGCCGAAATGTATATGGCCATGAAATTGGGAACCATTGATGGAGCCATTTATGGGGCTACGGGGCTCATGGATGTTAAACTCCATGAAGTGGTAAAATATTATACCCATCCCACGGCTGCTCAGATCGCTATTTCTCTGCTAATCAACAAAGATGCCCTGAAAAAGCTTCCCGATGACTTGCGCAATATTGTCCAGGAAGGATCCACCTATGTTCTTCATGACAGCTCCATGAAATACATAACCATGTGCAAAGCTTCCATGGCGGAGGCCGAGAGACTGGGGTCAACCAAGCGGACGTATCTCCCCGAAGAGGAGTTGGTGAAAATGCGTAAATTGGTAGCCCCTCTTTGGGATGAGCTGGCCGCCAAATCCCCGCGGATGAAGAAGGGGGTTGAGATTCTGAAGAAGCAGATGCGCGATTTGCACCGGCCCATGGGTTGATTTTTCCCGGGGGAGGGAGGGAAATATCCCTCCCCCAGCGGCTAATCGAGGGCTTTGAATTACTCCTGAAATTCGGCAAATCGTCATTCCTGCGGAAGCAGGAATCCAGTCCTTTCAAGACCTTCTATAGGGGCAGGAACGGTACATTGGCTTGTATCGCCCCTCCCTCCGAACCGGACTGGCGGATCTCCCGCATCCGGCTCTCCAGTCGGTGGTTTTACCTCATTGAGGACTGGAGTAATTTCATATGGGCATCCACAAGACTGAAAAGCCCATTTTCCCGAAAGAATTTATTTGGCCAGCGAAGATGATCCATATTGCCACTGATACCCTTAGAACCCTTACTGCGTTTCCGCAGGATGCTGCGCAGGCGACGCCTTATCCAGCCATCAAGCGCCGGAAACGTCCACTTATGGCTGTGTTTGAAATACTCAAACCATCCTTTAAGCGTGCGATTCACGTTCACCGTAATAGCGGACAAGCTTGTGCCGTTGCTGCGCCCGGTCTGGGCACGAATGGCGTCTTTGAGTTTCCTCAGACTCTTCTTGCGGGGCCACTTTGTGCCACGCTCAAAGTGGTATCCAAGGAAGTCAAATCCCTGACCCGGAAGGGTGGCATCTATAACGCGGGTCTTCTCCGGATGCAAGACCAGCCCCCTTTCCGCAATCAGTTGTTGCACCTGGTGCAGGGCGTTATGCGCCTCCGACGCATCACGACACATAATGACAAAGTCATCGGCATAGCGGATCATTTGAAAACCCGCCGCCGCCATCGCCTCATCAACGGGATGGAGGTAGAGGTTGGCCAACAGGGGACTGATTACTGCACCTTGGGGTGTTCCTGCTTCGGGCGTCCACCGGGACAGCCCCTCCAAGATGTCCTGATCGAGAAACCGTTCGATCAGCTCCAGCAAGCGGCCATCGGCAATATACCGGCGGACTTCCCGCATAAGTTTCTCATGGGGAATGCTGTCAAAGTACGCCTTCAGATCGGCATCAACCACATAGGTATAGCCGGCCTTCAGGAACCGATCTACTTCCCGCAAGGCATCCTTGCTTCCTCTGTTGGGCCTGAAACCGTAGCTATGAGGATTGAACTTCCTCTCAAAGATAGGCTCTATTACCAGCCTTATCGCCGTCTGGACTACCCGATCCCGCACGACTGGTATACCCAAGGGCCGCTTCTCTCTACTGCCAAGCTTGTCTATATAGACCCGCTTGATCGGTCGCGGTCGGTATGTCCCTGTGCGGAGCTCTTCTTCCAGTTTGGCGATGTTTTCCTCAAGTCTCTGCTCAAACCTCTCCACGCTTTCATGATCCGTCCCGGCACTGCCTCTGTTCCTCCTTACTGCACGCCAGGCAGCATAGAGGGTCGTTGGCCGGTACACCTTATCGATCAAGCTGAACCAAACTTCTCCTTTCACCCCCTTTTCGAGGGCCTCCAGCATGCACTCCGTCCATATGGAACGTTCCACCCAGTCATAAGGCCGGGCTTCTCCCGCTTGTTTAGCCGTCTCCGGCACTGCCACGGGTTTTGTTTCGCTCTGTATCAACATCGCTCATCCATCTCCCTACGTCCCTTCGCTCCACGGCCATTACGCCGCTTCTTTGCTACTATGGACGCTCTGACTCCTGATCGGCGGGCTCTTCGTGTCCTTATCAGGGGCAATGAACTCCCGTCTTGTCCCGATCAGGTCTCCCTGGTTCACACAGCACGACCTTCCACACATTCCGTCACCAAACACCTGACGCGCCCTGCCACCGCTTTGCTGCCCACCCAGCGTGACAGGCTTCCTGGTCTTATTTCACCAGGTCTGGACTTCACCTTGAATCCGCAAGCTCGTCGCTACGTACGGCCGAATCATGTTCGTCATCCTACGGACTGCATGTTCGCCTCCGGTTGCTCCCCACCCCGCTTCACAGCGACGCAGTTACCTTTGGCTACCGGGAGTGGACATCTCCCGAGAGAGGGCTTTCACCTCTCAGATCGCGCCTGCTTCCAGGCGCACGGATTCCCGCTTTCGCGGGGATGACAAAGTGGGGGTATTTTTCAAAGCTCTCTAATTATTTTTCATAGGAGGTCAAAACAAAATGGTCGAGATCAATAATCCGTGGGTTCGCTTCGCCGATAAACTAAACAATTGGATTGGTCGGACAATCAGTTATCTTCTGTTGCCGATCACGTTTATTACGTCCTTTGAGGTATTTATGCGCTATGTTGTGAAGCAACCCACCATCTGGGCCTGGGACCTGAACATTCAGTTGAGCGCGGCCGTAATTCTTCTCGGCGGCGGATACACGTTAATGGAGAACGGCCACGTGGCCGTGGATATCTTGGTCATGAATATGTCGCCCAAACGCCGGGCATTGCTGGATTTGATCACTAGCCCCTTCTTCTTTTTGGGCTTTTGTATTTTGCTTTGGTACGGGTGGGAGATTGGCTGGGCCTCATTTCAGGCCCGGGAAGCCATGCCCACGATTTGGGCCCCGCCTTATTACCCGATTAAGCTGCTGATCCCCATTGGAGCCTTTCTCCTGCTGATCCAGGGGGTAGCCAAATTCATCCGGGATCTTCATACATATCGCACTGCAGAGGAGGTAAAAGCTAAATGAGTGAATGGATAATGGTACTTATCATTGTAGGGTCACTGTTGCTCCTCTTTTTTACCGGTCTCCCGGTGGCTTTCTCCTTAGTGGGAATCTCCGCCATTTTACTTTACTTTTTTGTGGGCCCGCAGGCGCTTTTCATGATGGTGGCCTCTGCCGCCAATCAGGTCACTCAGGAAGTTTTTATTGCCATTCCTCTCTTTGTGGTCATGGCGGCGGTCCTCCAATTTTCAGGTGTCGCTGAAGACTTGTACCGCGCCATGTATCGCTGGAGCGGCGCCCTCAGGGGGGGGTTGGCCATGGGAACGGTGATTATTTGCGCCCTTATTGCCGCCATGAGCGGGATCGGAGCAACGGGCACGATCACCATGGGTATTATTGCCATGCCGGAAATGCTGAAGCGGGGCTACAACAAGCACATGGTGCTGGGCGCCGTGACCGCCGGGGGTGCTCTCGGACCTCTGATCCCGCCGAGCGTCCTCATGGTCATCGTGGGAGGATATGCCCAGCTCTCCGTGGGAAAGCTGTTCATGGGAGGATTGATCCCGGGCTTAATCGTTTCGGCTTTTTATTGCATCTATATAGGGATCCGCTGTGCTCTCCGCCCTCAGGACGGCCCGGCTCTGCCGCTGGAAGAGCGGGGAACCCTGAAGGTTAAAATCAGCGACCTTCGCCATGTCATTCTTCCTTTGCTCCTGATCGCCTTCGTTATGGGTTCGATTTTTTCGGGGATCACAACCCCGACCGAGGCGGCCAGCGTCGGGGCCCTCGGGGCAATGGTCATCGCCGCTATTCATCGAAAGCTCACCTGGACAAATCTGAGTGGCGCCATGCTTCTTTCCCTGAAAGTAACCTGCATGGTTATGTGGCTGGTCATCGGCGGCGGGTGTTATTCCACCCTGGTTACCGTAAGCGGCTCGGGAAAAGTCATTGCCGATGCCATCACGGCTCTCCCCTTCGGCGCTATGGGGATTGAGATGGTTATGCTCGTGATCGTGGTCATTATGGGGATGTTCATGGACCCGGTAGCTATCATCATGATTTGCCTCCCCATATTTCTTCCGGTAATTGCATCGATTGGCGCCGACCTGTTCGCCATGATGGTCCTCTTCTGCATCTCCACAATTATCGGGTACATTACCCCGCCATTTGGCTTGAACCTTTTCTACCTGCGGGGAATTGCCGATAAGCAGACAACGATGAAGGACATATACCGCGGGGTCCTCCCTTATTGCGTTCTCCAGACGGCTGTTTTAATGCTCTGTTTCTTTTTTCCCTCGATCATGACCTATATCCCTAATCTGATGAAATAGGCGAAAAACAGGAGAAAGCGAAAGCAGAAATTCCCCCCGGGAAGGGGTTCCAAAGAAAACTAAAAAGGAGACATAAAAATGGTTCTGTCCGATAAGGTTGCTATCGTCACGGGAGGAGGAATGGGAATTGGCGAGGCCATTGCCAGGAAATTTGCCAGTGAAGGGGCCAAAATCGTCATCGGAGACGTCAATCCGCAAGCGGCTGAAAAGATCATCGAAGATCTAAGAAAGATGAATTGTCAAGGATTGGCCGTCGCCGTGGACGTTTCCCAAAAGGAAGATGTAGATAGGCTTGCGGATGAAACCCTGAAGGCCTTTGGCAAAATTGATATATTGATCAACAATGCCGGAATCACCCAGCTGCCCAAATCCATTCTGGATTTAGACATTGAGGCGTGGCAGAAGGTGACCGATATCGACTACAAAGGGACATACTTGTGCAGCCGCCGGGTCGGAAAGGAGATGGTTCAGCAAAAGTCGGGCGTGGTAATTAATATTGCCTCCATCATGGGACTTATCTCTGCTCCTCTGGTGGCCTATGGTCCGGCCAAAAGTGCGGTCATCATGCTGACGAAGATTCTTGCGACCGAGTGGGGACGGTTTAACGTTCGAGTCAATGCGATCGCTCCCGGGTACACTTTGACTCCTCTCATGCGGGGAATGATTGCAAGAGGAGAGCGCGATCCAAAGTCTATCCTGGAGAGAACCCCCATGGGGAAGATGGTCGAACCGGAAGATATTGCCAACGCCGCTCTGTTTTTGGCTTCTGACCAGGCGAAGTGCATCACAGGGATTACTCTACCCATTGATGCAGGAATGTCAGCCGACGGCGCCTGGTCTGTTTTTGGGGGATATCGCCGCTAGGTTCCCTCCTCTTCCGGAGCCATTCCTGCGACCCTGAAAGGCGAGGGATGGATGCCGGCGGCGGCGGGGTGGGAGGATATCCGTCCGCGATTCGGGCCGCACGCATGGGCGCCGAGGTTATCCTCATTGAACCCCGTGTTCGACAGTAATAGGCATATTTTAGTCAATGTAAAACTCCCAGGAACACCAGTAATCTTCGGTGTGTTTATCCGGTGGACAGCCGATGCAACGCGTCTTGATGCGGCCGTCGATCGTTTCGGCAAAATGGCGATATTCCTCCATGCCGACAGGCTTGCAGGGATAATCGGGTAAGCCTTTTTTCCTGCGGGCATCCTGGACACGACATGCCACCATCCTGAAAACGCATCTTTTTTCTGAAACATCCAGGAATTCCTGTTTGTTGATAAGGTGGTACATCCTGAATTTCAGAGTTCTCATCAGGGTGGGAATGCCGCCGCCGTTGGGGAGCTGAAGGCGCTTCATGATCCGCTTTGCCTCAATTTGGGAATATTTAGCGATCGCCTTCTGGTTGCATAAGCTTGCGTTTTCTATCCCGAAGTTCTCCTCAACCGCCTGGAACCACAGGCCGTCGTGGGCCAGCCAGTTCAGTGAGGCATCCTCGAGAAGCCCCAGAAGTTCTTCTTTGGATAAATTTCGGAAATCGGCATTTAGGGTTTCTTTTTTCATAAACATTTCCTCCATGCTTCGTTATTGAAAAAACTGCTGAGAAAAAACTTGATAAAAAGATTTTTCTTCTGTAAGTCATTAATTGAGTGATTGCTTAGTCACCTTAAAACAAAAAAACCTCACTTCCTGTAGGGTGTTTTATGGCACAAGATTATAAATAGATCAAGCATCCTTTTTGAAAATGCAAAAGACAATGAGCAATTTAAAAAACAGGCACATCAAAAGCAAATCCGTCGTCTCGCGCATAAAAAACGAGGCCCTCATCGATCGCAGAAGAAAGCAGATTGTCCAGGGCGCGGTAAAAGTGTTCTCTGAAAAGGGATTTCACAAGGCCACCGTCCGGGAGATCGCCGAGGCTTCGGGAATCACGCTGGGGACGATGTATAATTACGTTCGCACGAAGGAAGACATCCTCTTTATCTGCTATGAGTATATGACGACCATTCTTTCTGAAGGCCTCAAAGAAGCTATCTGTGGCTTAGAAGATCCGAGGGAAGAGCTCCGGGCAATCCTGAGGAGGAACATGGATATAATTTATGCTCATCAGGATGTTGTCATGTTCTTATATCAGGAATCAGGCGCATATGATCAGGAGGCCATCCGTTCTGTTCTCTCCCAGGAAATGAAATATATTGAGTTGTTTGAAGAAGTGCTCAGAAGGTGCTTCCAAGGTAAAAAGATCAATGAATTCAGGTTGAGGCTGGCTGCGGATATTCTGTCCTATATGCCCGTTATCCTCGTTCTGAGGCGATGGAGCCTGAACAGGCGATTTGAGTCCATGGAAGAAGTGAAAGAAGGCATCCTCGATTTCCTGGAAAAGGAAATTGAGCTGATTGTGGAAGATCATCAATACGAGCGTCCTGTGAAGAACGAAGAACATTGAGGAAGCCAAAAACACTGCGTGTCGGCTAACAATTTGATAAGATGCATTACAGTAAGAGTCCAAAGTTAATATTCGGACCGGGAAGGAGAATCTTGTGGGCAAACCATCTAAAGAAAAAATGATTGAAATGTACAGGGTCATGGTGAAGATCAGAAAAACGGAGCAAAAACTTATGGAGGTCTTCTCCAATGGAGAAATACTGGGATTCCTCCATGTGAGCATCGGCCAGGAAGCGGCCCCGGTAGGGATCTGTAGTCATCTGACAGATGCCGATTACATCGCGACCACCCATCGGGGGCATGGCCACGCCATTGCCAAGGGCATTGATCTGAAAATGGCCATGGCAGAATTGTTTGGAAAGAAAGCCGGATACTGTCTTGGGCGTTCAGGCTCCATGCATCTGGCCGATAAATCACGGGGAATAATGGGTGCCAATGGCATCGTCGGGGCGGGGATTCCCATTGCCACCGGGGCCGCTTTTGCGGCGAAATACAAAAAGACGGATCAGGTGGCGGTGGCGACGTTCGGTGAAGGCGCGACAGGCGAGGGCGCTTTTCATGAGGCGTTGAATTTTGCTGCCATCAAGAAACTGCCAATCGTCTATCTATGCGAAAATAACGGCTGGGCGGAATTTTCCCCCATGTCGATTCATGCGCCCGTCCAAAGCGTCACACAGCGCGCCCTTGCTTATGATATTCCCGCCGTATCCGTGGCGAATGATGTCCTGGAAATCTATGAAGAGACCGGGAAGGCTGTGGAACGGGCGAGAAAAGGCGAGGGGCCGACCCTGATCGAAGTCCGGAGCGATCGCTGGTATGGCCATTACGTCGGAGACGCCCAAAAGTACCGGGGAAAGGAAAATGTGGCGCAGGCGATGGCCAAGGATTGTCTCTTGAACTTTGAAAAAGATCTTTTACAGTCCAAAGTGCTGAAAAAACAGAATATTGAAAATATCAACACGGATCTGGATGCAGAGATCGAAGAAGCAGTCCGTTTTGCCAGGGAATGTCCCTATCCGGAAGTTTCAGAAATGATGGAAGGTCTTTATCTTTAATTGGGGCAATAAACTGAGTGAGCGATCACTAACTTTGCTTTAAGGAGAAAAATAGCATGAAAGACATTCGCTATATATTTGCTATCAAGGAGGCCATGGAAGAGGAGATGTACAGGGATGAAAACGTCTTCCTGATCGGCGAGGACGTTGGACTTGCGGGGGGGTCTTTCGGGGCCAGCAAGGGTCTGTATGAAAAATTCGGGCCGGAACGTATCGTCGATACGCCCATCAGCGAGCTCGGCTTCACTTCTCTTGCGGCCGGAGCGGCCAGTTGCGGACTTCGTCCGATTGTCGAGATCATGTTCATGGATTTCGTCACCTGTTGCATGGACAGTATTGTAAATCAAATTGCAAAGATGCGCTATATGTTCGGTAATCAGTACACGGTACCGATTGTCGTTAGAATGCCGGAGGGTGGTGGACTCAATGCCGGCCCCCAGCATTCCCAGTGCCTTGAGGCCTGGTTCGCTCATGTACCGGGCCTGAAGGTCGTCATGGCGGCGAACCCTTATGATGTGAAAGGGCTCCTCAAAGCGGCTATCCGGGATGATAACCCAGTGATCTTTATTGAAAATAAAACCCTTCATGCCATGAAAGGTTCGATTCCTGAGGAAGAATACCTGATTCCGCTCGGAAAGGCCGATGTGAAACGGGAAGGTACGGATGTTACGGTGGTGTCGGCATCCCGCCTTGTCAATGAGTCCCTGAAGGCGGCCGATGCCCTGTCGAAGGAAGGCGTCAGCGTGGAGGTCATCGATTTGAGGACCATTCAGCCCTGGGACCGGGAAACCGTTTTTACATCCATTGCCAAGACCCATCGACTGGTGGTGGCCCATGAAGCTGTGAAGCAGTTCGGGTTTGGCGCCGAAATTGCGGCGGCTGTCGCCGAAGAGATTCTGGACGAACTCGATGCGCCCATCATGCGCGTTGGCGCTCCCTTTGTCCCGGCGTCATACAGCCTGGAAAAATATTATGTGCCCGGCGCGGAAGACGTGAAAAAGGCCGTGCTGACCACTTTGGAACGGAGTTTTTAGGAAGGAGGATAAAATGAAAGCAGCCGTCTGGTATGCCAAAGAAGATATTCGATTCGAAAACTATCCTGCCCCAAAGGTCGAAGCGGACCAGGTCAAGGTTAAAATTAAACAGTGTGGTATCTGCGGGTCCGATCTCCACGAATTCAGGAGCGGGCCCTTTATTATTCCTGCGAAACCCCATCCTTTGACGGGGCGCGCCGGGGGTCCGGTCATCCTTGGCCATGAATTTTCGGCCGAGGTTGTGGAAGTGGGCGAAGGGGTGAAGCGTTTCAAGGTGGGCGACCGGGTTACAGTCAACCCATTGATTTACTGCGGAAAATGCCATTATTGCCGGAAGGGCGTACATATCATGTGCACGAAGCTGGGCACGGTGGGCTTTGCCTGGGACGGCGCCTTTGCTGAGTATGGCGTCTATCCGGAATACAGCCTTTACAAGCTTCCCGCTTCTGTAACAGACGATATGGGCGCCTTTGTAGAACCACTGGCGGTGGCCGTCCATGCGGTAAATCGCAGCGGTATGAAGATTGGCGATAATGTGGCGATTGTCGGCGCCGGACCCATCGGGCTCTTTGTCCTGCAGGCTTGCAAGGCCGCCGGCGCCGGGCACGTCTATGTAATCGAGCCCATGAAGGCCCGGCTGGAGACAGCAGCGAAAACCGGCGCCAATGCCGTATTTGATCCCACCGCGGTCGATGCCGGCAAGGAAATCGGGGCATTGACCGATAATTTGCGGGCGGACATCGCCTTCGACTGTGTGGGGAATCAGTCTTCCTTCGACACGGCCGTCAAGGTGACGGGCAGAAGGGCAAAAATCTGTGTTGTCGGTCTGGCCCTCAAACCCATTTCGGTTCCCTTTATCCGGCTTTGGGGACACGAGAAGGAACTCACCTTCAGCAGTGGCTACCAGGACGAGTTTCCCGCCGCCATTGCCTACCTGGAAGACGGACGGGTGAAGGTGGACGCCCTAATTTCCGCTCATATCGGGGTTGAGGACCTTGTTGAAAAAGGGATTCAACAATTAATTGAGCATCCGGATCAGCATGTAAAAATATTAGTTAGTCCATAAGAACAGGCGGTAATGATGAATTTTCCATACTTTGATTTGACAGGGAAAGTGGCCATTATCACAGGGGGCGCTACGGGGATCGGTCGCGGTCTTGCGGAAGGACTGTCCGACGCTGGTGCGACCATTGTTCTCTGTGCAAGACGAATGAACGTTCTGGAAGCAGCCTGCCAGGAAATCGCCGACCGGACCGGTGTGCCGACCTATCCGCACCGTCTGGATATTACCAGCACGGAAGAGATCAACATTCTGGTTAAAGATGTGGTCGAAAAATTCGGGCACATCGACATCCTGATCAATAACGCCGGTGTCGGCGGCAGCGAAAAACCCATCCTGAAGATGACAGAAGAGGATTGGGATACGACCGTGGCAACGGACCTGCGGGGCATTTTTGTTCTGACCCAGGCGGTGGCCAAACAGATGGTTGCTCAAGGGAAGGGGGGCAAGGTGATCAATGTGGCCTCCATTGGCGCGGATATGATTTTCCCTAATATGTCTGCCTACTGTGCCAGCAAGGGCGGCGTCAAACAGTTGACGAAGGTCATGGCCCTGGAATGGGTCCGCTATAACATTCAGGTCAACGCCGTTCAGCCCGGCTATTTTGAAACACCCATGAATACGAACTTCTTTGCCACTGAAATCGGACAGAAGGTCATCAAGAAAAATATTCCCATGAACAGGCTGGGGCAGTTGGAAGACATGAAGGGGTTGGCCGTTTATTTAGCGTCCCCGGCTTCTAATTTTATGACCGGGTCCTGCATCATCATTGACGGCGGACAGGTCTGCTGGTGATTTCCCCGGAATAGGGAATGAGGAGAAAGATATGAAAGAATACAAGACGATTATTTTAGAGAAGAAAGACGGCATCGGTTATATCACCCTGAACAGACCGGAGGTGTTCAACGCCATCAGCCAGGAACTGATCGATGAGTTCAGCGACGCCCTGGACATTGTAAATAAAGACGAAGAAATCCGAGTTCTTATCCTCACTGGGGCGGGCAAGGGCTTTCAGGCCGGCGCCGACATCCGGGAACTGAGCATGATGACCCCTATGGCCATCCTGCGCTGGAATGAGGGGGTCTTGCGCAATCATGCCAAATTGGAAAAATTGAGACAACCCGTGATTGCCGCCATAAATGGCCTGGCTATGGGCGGCGGGTTGGAGCTCGCCTTGTCCTGTTCCCTGCGGATTGCCGTCGAAGGGGCGAAGCTGGCCCTGCCGGAAGTGAAACTGGGGATTATTCCGGGAACCGGTGGAACCCAGCGTCTGCCCCGTCTGATCGGTAAGGGCAAGGCCTATGAACTGTTGCTGACGGGAGATATGATTACGGCAGAAGAGGCCCTGAAGATCGGGCTGGTGAACAAGGTCGTTCCCAGGGGAGAAGCCCTGAAGGCCGCCGAAGAGCTGGCCGGCAAGATCATGGCCAATGCCCCCATTGCCGTGGAGATGTGTAAGGACGCCGTGGAAATCGGGATGGATCTTCCCCTGGAGCAGGCCGTCCAATACTCCCAGAAGAATTGCATCACCTGTTTTAGCACGGAAGATATGAAGGAGGGGACCGGGGCGTTCCTGGAGAAAAGAAAACCAAACTTCAAAGGAAAATAAAGGAAGAGGGAATCGTGCGATGCCATTAGATATTGTCATGCCGAAACTCGGTTTAACCATGACCGAGGGCTTAATTGTGGAATGGAAGAAGAACGAAGGAGAGGAAGTTAAAAAGGGCGACGTCCTTTTTGTCCTGGAAACCGAAAAGGTGACCTATGATGTGGAAGCACCGGAGGACGGCATTTTGGCTAAGATTCTGGTGCAGGCGCAGGAAACGGTTCCCGTCGGGGCAGTCGTAGCGTATCTCCTGAAGCCAGGTGAGAATGCGGCGTCTCTGTCGGCAACGGCATTGTCCGACAAGCCTGTTTCAGCGGCGCCTGCGGGTGTTGCTGAGCCATCGGTGACAGAACAATCTCTGCGGGTTGCCGAAGATCGCGTCAAGGCAACGCCCCTGGCGAAGAAAATGGCGAAGGCCATGGGTCTCGATCTGGGCAGCATAACAGGATCAGGTCCCGCTGGGCGCATTACCCGGGAAGATATCGAGAAAGCGCAGAAAACGACGACTGAAAAACCGGCGGCGCCTCCCCAGACCTCATCCCTGGCTGTTGCTGCACCGGAGGGGGAAGGGAAGGTAGTACCGTTCACCGGGATGCGCCGTACGATTGCTAAAAAGATGCTTGCCAGCAAAGTAGAGGCGGCACAGGCCTATATGGGCAATACGATCGATGCAACGCGGATTCAGAAACTGAGAAAAGTCCTGATGCCCCATATTGAGAAAAAATACGGTGTGCGAATTACCATTACCGATATTATTATGAAGATCACGGGCGCTGCCCTGCGTGAGCATCCGGTGATCAACACCCGCTGGACAGATAAGGGGGTTCTTTTCCTGCCGGATGTCCACATGGGGATGGCCATGGCCCTGGATGAAGGGCTCATCGTTCCGGTGATTCGGGACATCAACAAGAAGAGTTACGGCCAGATTGCTGCGGACCGGGTCCAACTGATTCAAAAGGGCAAGGAAAACAAATTTCTCCCCGATGATATCAAGGGCGGGACATTTACGCTGTCGGCCATGGGAATGTTCGGCCTGGAGACGTTTACAGCCATCATCAATCAGCCGGAAAATGCGATCCTGGCGGTGGGGGCCATTATCGACAAGCCCGTCGTCGTGGCCGGCGAGATTGTCGTTCGTCCGATGATGACGGTGAATCTGACCTATGATCACCGGGCGATCGACGGAGCGGAGGCGGGCAAGTTCATGCGGACCCTGAAGGAGATGCTCGAAGAACCACTGTCTGCCCAGTAAAAGACTGACGGTTTCGCAAAAAGTCACATTAACCGTCACTCCGGCGAAAGCCGGGGGCCAGAAACTATTGAAATAAAGAATCTCAGCATTCATCGGAATGATAGAATGCAGTTACAACGGCTCTTTACGAGGCTGCATAAACTGAGTGAACCCTCATTCATGTTCAGGCGGGCGCCAAGGAAGGGAAAAAAGGAGTTAACGTTATGCCAATAGATATCGTCATGCCGAAACTCGGGTTAACCATGACCGAGGGATTGATCATAGAGTGGAAGAAGCGGGAAGGGGACACCGTCAAGAAAGGGGAAATCCTTTTTGTCCTGGAAACGGAAAAGGGCACCTATGAGGTGGAGGCCCCGGAAGACGGTGTTCTGGGGAAAATCATGATAAAAGAACAGGAAACCGTGCCCGTTGGGGAGGTAGTGGCCTATCTCCTGAAGCCCGGGGAAGAACTTGCCCCGGCGCCGGTAAAGGTTCCGGAGACGGCAAAATCAGCCGCAGCGCCGATACCCGCGGCAGCCGCCAAGGCGCCGGCGGGAAAAGTGAAGATTACCATCATCGGCGGCGGCGTTGGTGGATACCCCGCCGCCATTCGGGCGGCCCGCATGGGGGCAGAGGTGACCATTATTGAGAATGACGCCCTGGGAGGGACCTGCCTGAATTGGGGATGCATTCCTACCAAGGCCCTCCTCCAGTCTGCCGGCGTTGCGGCGACGATCAGGGATGCGGAAGTTTTTGGCATCCGCAGCAAGGGCTATGAAATAGATTTCAGCGCCGTCATGAAGCGGAAGAATGCCGTGGTATTACAGTTATGCAATGGCGTGAAGAGTCTGCTGACGGCCAAGAAGGTAAAAATCGTCAAGGGAACGGCTACCTTCATCGATGCAAGGACGGTGCAGATTGTGGAAACGGGGGATAAGATCACCGCTGACAAAATCCTGATCGCGTCGGGATCAAAATCCGGGAAGATCCCCATCGAAGGCATCAATGGCCCGGATGTCATGGACAGCAACCAGGTCCTGACGATGACGTCCCTTCCCAAAAGCGTCGTTGTCATCGGTGGTGGTGTTATCGGGGTGGAGTTTGCCCAGTTCCTCAAGGGAATGGGCACAGACGTCACCATTCTGGAACTGATGCCGAACCTGATCCCGGGTCTGGACAGGGAGATTGCCGTCGCCTTGGAGAAGATCGTCGCGGCATCGGGGGTCAAGGTGATCACCAATGCCATGGTGAAAGGGATCGGCGGCAAGAAGGGTCAGAACAGGGTCCGTTACGCCATTGGCGATCAGGCATCGGAGTGCGTCGCCGAAAAGGTTATTCTGGCGGTGGGACGAAAGCCCGATTTTTCCGGTCTGAATATCGATAAGGTCGGCATTGCCTGTGAAAAGGGCGCCATCGTCGTGAACGAACGGATGGAAACGAACATTCCCGGCATCTATGCCGCCGGCGACGTCATCGGCGGCGTCATGCTGGCCCATGTGGCCACGGCGGAAGGGGAGTGCGCGGTGAAAAACGCCCTCGGCCATGCATCCGTCATGAGCTACCGTGTGGTACCTTCCTGTATCTATACAACACCGGAAGTGGCCTCTGTCGGATTAACGGAAGAGGATGCCAAGAAATCGCATGATATTCAGGTTGGCCGTTTCCCTTTCCGGGGAAACGGGAAGGCATTGATCCTCAACGAAACAGAAGGAATGGTGAAGGTCATTTGCGACAAGGCGTATGGGGAGATCCTGGGGGTTCATATCCTGGGACCCCACGCCACGGATATGATTTCAGAAGCTGTTTTAGGGATGACCATGGAAATGACGGTGGAAGAACTGGCTCATGCTATTCATCCCCATCCGACGGTGTCAGAGGCGATTATGGAAGCGGCGCTGACCCTTGCGGGGGGGGCCATCCACATGCCGTAGACGCCTGAAGTCGGGTGGACGGCTTAACGATAAATCAGGACAAGTGAAAATCATCCGGAGGTAAATCATGGCTTGGGATTTTGGAATTTCGAAGGAAGAGGAAGCATACCGGCAGAAAGTCGCCGACTTTCTGGACAAAGAACTGACAGAGGAGATCTCCCGGCAGAGCTGGGAAGATCTGGGTTTGGATGTAGAAGGGCGCGCCTTTGCCAAAAAGCTCTATGATGCGGGATTGATGGGATGGAGCTGGCCCGTTGAGTACGGCGGAAAAGGTCTGCCGCCCACGTATGATTTTATTTTGATTGACGAGCTGGGCAAGCGCTGGGGCGCCCACGTGCCCAATGATGTGGCCTATACGATGGTGGGCCATACGGTCCTGAGGCGCGGCAGTGAGGCAATGAAGAAAGAATTTATACCGCAGATTATCCGCGGAGAAATAGAGTTCAGTCTGGGTTACACGGAGCCGGAGGCCGGATCGGACCTGGCCAACATGAGGATGACGGCGGTCGAAGACGGCGACTACTATGTCATCAATGGGCAAAAGACCTTCAACACGGAAAGTCACTATGCAGAGTATCACTGGCTGGCCGTCAAGACGGATACCAAAGTGTCTGCCTACAAGGGGATCAGTCTCTTTATCGTGGATCAGCGCAGCCCGGGAATCACGATTCGCCCTTTGACCACCATGTCCGGGGAACGGACGAATGAGGTCTTCTATGACGAGGTCAAGGTTCCCCAAAACCGCCTCGTCGGTGAGAAGAACAAGGGCTTCTACTATATGATGGAGGCCCTTGGCTCGGAGCGGAATTACGTTTTCGTACCCAGCCGTTACCTCCCCTACCTCAATATGATTGTCGATTATGCAAAGAACACGACCTTTAAGGGCGTACCCCTTGCGGAGAACCCCATGGTTCGCGACAAGATCGCCCAGATCGCTGTGGAGATTGATATATCCACCCTGCTGGCTGATCATGCCCGCTGGATGGAATGGAACCATCTGCCCATGACCTGCGAGCCCGAGATTACCAAGGTGTTCGTCTCCGAGATGGAACAGCGCATGGTTGACAGTGTCATGCAGATCCTGGATCAGTTCTGCCAGTTGAAGGAAGGGTCCAAGTGGGCGCCTCTCAAGGGGAGAATCGAGTGGGAGTTCCTGCATTCCTTCATGACGACCATTGGGGCAGGAACCAGCGAAGTCGGTCGGACCGTTATTGCCCAGCGTGGGTTGGGTCTCCCCAGGGGATAAACAAGGCTACAATACACAGATGGAGGCAATCAAAATGGATTTTACATATACAGAAGAGCAGAAGATGATAAAGAAAGAGGCGCGCAGATTCCTGGAAAAGGCGTGTCCGAATGTGGAGTGGTATCTGGACATGGATAAGGATGAAAAAGGGTTCACGCCGGAGCTGTGGAAGGGGATGGCGGAGCTCGACTGGATGGGAATCATGATTCCGGAAAAATATGGCGGAATCGGCGGCTCGTTCCTGGATCTGGTCGTCCTCCTTGAAGAGATGGGATATGCAGCCGTCCCGGGTCCCTTCTTCTCCACGGTGGTCCTGGGCGGTCTGACAGTTCTCGAAGCCGGCACGGACGCTCAGAAAGATGACCTGCTTCCCAAGATTGCGGAAGGGAAGTGTCTGCTCACCATGGCGTTGACCGAACCGGGGACCACCTGCTACGATCCGTCCTTCATCGAAACCACGGCGAAGGCAGACGGTGACAACTACATCATCAACGGCGTCAAACTTTTTGTTCCCGATGCCAATGTGTCCGATGTGATCATCGCTGCGGCCCGGACGAGCGGGGTAGCAGGGGATAAAGACGGAATCACCCTGTTCCTGGTGGACGGCGGGACGCCCGGTATCAAGACCACGATTTTGAAGACTACGGCGGGCGATAAACTGTGTGAGGTCATTTTTGACGCGGTGAAGGTTCCGAAAGACAAAATCCTCGGTTCCCTGAACGGCGCCGGTGCCGTCATCGAGAGAGTCCTACAGTATGCTGCTGTCGGCAAGTGCGCCGAAATGCTCGGCGGTTCCCATAAGGTCATGAAAATCACCGTGGCATATGCCAAAGAGCGCGTACAGTTCGGGAAACCCATCGGTGTTTATCAGGCAGTTCAGCATCACTGTGCGAACCAGAAGATGGCCATTGAGGGAAGCATCTATATCACCTACAAGGCCGCCTGGCTGCTGACTAATGGATTTCCTGCGGCAAGGATCGTCTCTTCTGCGAAGTCTTGGGTCAGCGAGGCATACAAAAAGGTGGCGGCCATCGGCCACCAGATTTTCGGGGGAACGGGCTATATAGTTGAACACCCCATGCCCATTTATTCCCGCCGGGCGAAGGCGGCTGAATATGCTTACGGTAACGCCAATTACCACCGCCAGTTGATTGCATCCGAATTGGGATTATAACTACTTATAACAAGAAGGAAGATTGATTATGGAACTGAGTCGACTAGACAAGTATCCGGATAAGGCCAAGTTTCTCGAGGAATGGAGGATGAAGGCTTTTAATATGGAAATGCAGAATCACGGCTGTTCCCAGGTCGTGGTGCAGACCTTCCTTGACCTGTTCGAGGAGGACAATGTCCCTCTGTTCAAGGCCGCCAGCCCTTTTGCAGCGGGGATGTCCCTGACGGGCCACAATTGCGGCGCCCTTGTGGGGGGATTGATGGCCCTGGGGACCGTTTTTGGACGAAAAGACATCCATGAAGGAATGGATGGCATTTTAAGCGGCGTCCGCCCCTGCCGGAAGCTGGTAAGGTATTTCCAGGACAGGCATCAGGCCGTCAACTGCCGGGACATCACCGGGGCGGATCTTGCTGACCCGCAGGCCTCGGAAGCCTATTTTGAGGGCGGCGGTCTGGAGAAGTGCTCTAACATTATAGCGGATGTCGTTGTTTATGTTGCCGATCTTCTCTATGAAGAAAACCAGAAAAGAAAGAGCTAGACCAATGAACTACCCCGCAGCAGAGCTGCGAGGAATTCTTTTGATTAAACGAAAGGGAGGCTAATTTAATTATGGAAAATTTGAAACCGGGAAGCCTGGAGGGTGTGACCATCCTCGATTTTACCTGGGTACTGGCAGGTCCCCACGCGACAAAAACCCTTGCCGATATGGGGGCGAATGTTATTAAAGTGGAGCAGTACAAAGCCGGGGCTAACGAACGGTGGCTCCCCTACCGGATGACCCATGACGAGGTTACACAGAGTTCCTACACGATCAATGTGAACCGGGGGAAAAGGAGCATCTGTGTGAATATGAAAACTCCCAAGGGGATGGCGCTGATTCATGAACTCATCAAGAAGAGCGACGTGGTGGTGGAGAATTTTGCCCCCGGCGTCATGGATCGGCTGAAGCTGGATTACGCATCGGCCAAGAAAATCAAGAAAGACATCATCTACTGCTCCATTTCCTGTTTCGGGCACTGGGGACCTTACAGCCACAAGCCTGGATACGATATGATTGCCCAGGGCGCCAGCGGCTGGACCGCCCAGAGTGATCCGCCGATTATTGCGCCTGTTTCCATCGGCGATACCGTTGCCGCCATGCACGCCGCAACGGCTATCCTGGGCGCCCTTTACGCGAAAAAAATGAAGGGAATCGGTCAGAATATCGATATCTCCATGATGGACTGCCTGTTCTCCCTTCATGAAAATACCCTGCCCTGGTACCTTATCACCCAGGCGGTCGGGGAACCAATCCAACCGCCGCGGATCGGTCGGCTGCATCCAGGTTACGCCCCCTACGGCATTTATCAGGGAAAGAACGGCGGCCTGATCTGCATTGCCTGCCTCACGGAAAACCGCTGGCAGTCCCTCGTGAAACTCATGGGCGAGAAGTATGCGTGTCTGCTGACCGAGCCACGGGCGAAAGATGTATCGACACGCTGCACAATAGCCAACGCCCCCTTCATCCATAAGGTTCTTGATGAATGGGTCATGGAACAGAATTCTGTTGAAGAAGTGGAGCGGCTCCTCGATGAGGTCGAGGTGCCCTGCCTGAGGGTTCGAACCCTCCAGGAACTGGCGGATACAGATCCGCAGATCAAGGCAAGGGAGATGATGCCGCTGGTGGATCAGCCCTTCATTGGCCCCATGAAGATGTACGGCAGCCCGCTGAAGATGTCGGAGACGCCATCATGCATCAGAGGTCATGCCCCGATCCTCGGCGAGCATAATGGGGATGTCCTTGCCAGTGTCCTGGGATACAGTGAAGAGCAGGTGAAAGCCCTGTACGGGGAAGATGTCCTGTATCATGAACCGGCCGTAGATAGGCTCAAAAAGTAAAAAATAGGAAAGTGAGGACGATAATGCTGAAATTTGAAAGATGGGACTTGATCAAAAGAAAAATCCGTCAGGATGATCTGGAGGATTTAGGGGTTCCTACGGGAGACATGATCTGCCGCTGTATTGATGAGGGCAAACTGGATCTGGCCAAGGAACTGGCCCAGTACTTCGTTCCCGAATCTAAGGGGCTCCACGATCTCTATGTGGACTGGACCGCCGATATCTTCGACAAGGTGGCCAAAAAGTACGGGGAAGAGGAGATGTTCGAACTCCTGCGGGCGACCCAGAGCACCTGGATGATGAGACGGACCTGGAGCGGCCTTTCCAAGATGCAGCCCTTCCAGAGGCTGATCCTGAATGCGGAGATCTTCCGGGCCCACCGTTGCGGCCCCCGGCAGATGGGTGAACTGACCTTCATCGAAGACGAGAACAAGTATGAACTGATCTTCGATCCCTGTGGAAGCGGGGGCCGGATCCGCCTGGGCGATCCCGTAGATGGTACACCTTCCCGGTTGGGAAAACCCTACAACTTCGGCGTCACCTCCAAGGCCTATGATTGGAGCTGGGGTCAGGCAGATGTTCCCTACTACTGCATCCATTGTGCGATGAACGAAATCCTCATGATGGAATGGGGCGGCTGGCCCCTCTGGGTTACTGAATATAACCCGGATGCGTCCAAGCCATGTGCCTGGCATTTCTATAAAACGCCTCAGGCCATCCCGGAGAAGTACTGGACACGTCTGGGCTTCAAGAAACCGGCAAACTTTGATGACCCGAAGAAGGGGGCCGAAAGGCTTTAACCGTCACTATATACAGACAAAATACAGGAAGGTGGGGATGTGATCCCGCCTTCCTGTATTAAAAGAGAACAACATTATGATGATTGCCCGGGATCTTGGCGTCATTGCCTACGACGTGGCACTGCGGTATCAGGAAGAGGCCCATGCGGCGAGGGTGCGAGGGGAGACGGAAGATGTTCTGTTCCTCCTGGAGCATGACCCGGTCATCACCTGCGGGCGCAGCGGCAAGGACAGTGAACTGCTGGCGCCTGAAGAAAAGCTTGAAGAAGAGGGGATTGCAGTACGTCATGTTAACCGGGGGGGCAAGCTTACCTGCCACTATCCGGGACAGCTTGTTGGGTATGTGATCATGGACCTGAAGGCATCGGGCATGGATGTGCACCTCCTGGTCAGCTCTCTGGAAGAAGTGGTGATTGCGGCCCTGGGGGAATTCGGGATCCGGGGTGAACGAATTCCTTCCCTGCGAGGCGTCTGGGTGGAAAGTCGCAAGGTGGCCTCGATTGGAATCGAGGTGAAAAGGGGCGTGACCATGCACGGATTTTCTTTTAATATCTTAGAAGATAACCGGTTGTACCGATATTTTATCCCCTGTGGCCTGACGGATCGGGAGACCACCTTTCTGCAGACTTGTCTTTTCGGACAGGCGCCGGACATGAAGACCGTCAAAAAGGCTGTCCTGAGGGCCTTTTCCGGCATCTTTAGGGTGACATTCTCCGATGAAAAGGATTGTTTATGACCCTCCCAAAGCCCGACTGGTTGAGAAAACGACTACCCCTGAACGCCGCCACGATGAAGGTGGAGGCGGGACTGATGGACCGGAAGCTTCATACCATCTGTCAGGAAGGATGTTGTCCGAATCAGGGCGAGTGTTTTGCCAAGGGCATTGCCACCTTTCTGATTTTGGGAGACGTCTGTACCCGAAACTGCCGTTTCTGCGCTGTTCATCATGGAAAACCCCTTGCCCCGGATCCGGATGAACCTGAACGGCTCGCGCTGGAAGTTCGGGAACTGGGGCTCCGTTTTGCCGTGGTAACCTCAGTGACACGGGACGACCTTCCCGATGGCGGCGCCGGCCATTTTGCGTCGGTGATCCGGGCGATCCGGGAGGAATGCCCGGGTGTGGGCGTGGAGGTGTTGATTCCTGATTTTCAGGGATCAGCCGCTGCCCTTAAAACAGTCATTGATGCGTCACCGGAGGTTCTGAATCATAATATAGAGACCGTTCCCCGACTCTATCCTCATGTTCGCCCCCAGGCTTCGTATAGCCGCTCCCTGGAACTTTTGCAGACGGCCCGGGAGATGAGTCCCTCTCTTTTGACCAAATCGGGTCTGATGGTGGGTCTGGGGGAGTCGGCAACAGAGGTGGAGGGTGTCATGGCAGACCTGAGGAAGGCGGGATGCGATATGCTGACGATCGGCCAGTACCTTTGCCCGTCGGACAGGCACTTCTCCGTGGATGCCTACATTCATCCGGAAATATTTGAATCTTACCGCCAGACTGCCCTGAATATAGGGTTCCAGAGTGTGGCGGCCTCTCCTTTCGTGCGCAGTTCCTACATGGCGGAAAAAGGTTTTCAAACGGCTGCCCAGTGCAGATGAGCGGATGTGGTTTGCGGCCTGTAACTTTCCGGTATCAGGAACCAGACAGGTTTCATGTTAAAATCGCGTTGACAATGTGCACCGCTTCCACTATTCAATAGTCAGGCTTGGAGGGCTAAAACATGGAAGATGCAAGTAGTGCAATCAATATAGATACCTTGACCATGCCGGTGCCGGAAGCGCACCGTCTGAATAAGTCGGCACTCATTCCCTATCTCTGCGAACATATAAAAGGCTTTCACGGGGAAGCGGAAGTGCGTAAATCCGGGTCGTTCGGGAAGTCCTTGACGAGTTCGGCAGGATCGACATCCTGGTGAACAGCGCTGGCGTCAATGGGAGCGAAAAACCGGTTCTGAAAATGTCCGACGACGACATGGACGACGTGATGAACGTCGATTTCCGCGGCGTCTTTGTCGTTTCACGGGCGGTTGCCGGGCACATGGTGGAACGTAAGAGCGGCAGGATCATCAACGTTTCCTCGATACTCGGCGAGATTGCGGCCCGCAACATGGCCGGGTACTGCGCCAGCAAGGCGGGCGTGATCCAACTGACAAAGGTCATGGCCCTGGAGCTGATCCGCGACAACATCCAGGTCAACGCACTTTGCCCCGGCTATTTCCTGACCGAGCTCAACCGGGCGTTTTTCGAGTCCGAGACGGCAAAGAGCATGGTGAAAAGGATGATCCCCATCAACCGGGTGGGCGCCCTCGATGAACTCCGTTCGACCGTGCTCTACCTGGCGACCTGTCCCGCGTTTCTCACCGATGCCGAGATTTACGTGGATGGCGGGCACACCGTCACGTAGCCGGAAATCATTCTGCAAGGCAGACATATACACAACATCACAGGAGGGATACCAATGAGAACCAAGGAGCAATACCGGGAAAAAATCTTCAGCATGAAGCCCAACGTGTGTATCGGCGGCAAAATGGTCCGCAGGGACGATCCCCGGTTGATTCCGGGAGTCAACGTGCTGGAACTGACCTATGAACTGGCCCAGGATCCGAAGTGGAAGGGGCTGGCCACGGCAATATCCTCGATCACTGGAGAGGAAATCAGCCGTTGGGCACATCTTCCGCAGAACCCCTACGACCTGCTCCAGAAACAGAAACTGATTCGCCTGGCGGCCCGCCGGGTCGGCGGCTGCATCCAGCGTTGCATGGGGCACGATGCGATCAATGCCTTGGCGATCTGCACCAAGGAGATCGACATGGCCAAGGGAACCGACTACCACAAGCGCTTTATGGATTACATGAAGATCTACCACCAGAACGGCCTGGACGGGTGCTGCGCCCAGACGGACAGCAAGGGCGACCGGATGAAGCGTCCGAGTCAGCAGGCCGATCCGGATGCCTATGTGCACATCGTCGAGGAGCGCAAAGACGGAATCGTGGTGAGCGGATTCAAGATGTCCATTACTCAGGCCGCTTACGCCGATGAGATCATCGTACTGCCTACCCGCGCCTTGATGGAAGACGACCGGGATTTCGCCGTGGCATTCGCCTTGCCTGGCGACTGGGAAGGCATGACGCTGGTCACCCGGCCGGTCTGGCTCCGGGGAAAGGACGATCCCGATTGTCCTCCCTTCTGCCGCTATGGTGTTTCCGATTCGGTCATCGTTTTCGACAAGGTTTTTGTGCCGCGGGAGAGAGTCTTCATGTGCGGGGAGTGGGAGTTCGGCAGAAGGGTCGCGTTATTGTTTGCCGACTCGCATAGGCACAGCTACAGCGGCTGCAAGCCGGGTCTCTCCGATATCCTGTGCGGGGTCGCGGCCCTGGCGGCAGAGGCCAACGGAATCCAGAAGGTACCTCATGTACGTGAAAAATTGACCGAATTCGCCGGAACCGCCGAGCTCGCATATGCCGCCGGCGTTGCCGCAGCTGTGTTCGGAGAAAAGACCGCTTCCGGGGTTTTCTTCCCGAATACCATCTATGCCAACGTAGGCCGAAGAATGACCGGAGAGCTGATCTACCATGAGTACAACACGCTCACCGAGATCGCTGGCGGGATCGGCGTGACGCTTCCGTACGGAGAGGATTTCGAATGCGATCCGCTCAAAAACCCTCTCATGCGCTTCATCGTCAGGAATCCGAACATATCGCCCGAGGATTCGCTCAAGATCTGGAAGCTGGTCGAGAACGTGGGGGCATCGCCCATGACGTCCTGGTATGAGATTGCTGGCGTCCATGGGGGCGGATCGCCGATCATGGAGACCATTGCGCTCGGAATCGAATATGATTACGAAACCCGGAAGAGGCTGGCCCGATACCTCGCTGGCATCGACAAGGAATTCAACGACGCAAAGGACCTCGAAAGGGAGCCGACCTTCGGAGATGGCCTGGTGAACGAGAGGCTGGAGCTGAATAAATGACGATAACATCTTCATCTGCGGCAACGAGGACAGGACTTATGAGACTGAAAGACGTTGTCATCGTCAGTGTATGCCGGATGCCCATCGGCGATTTCATGGAAAGTCTCAAGGACGTCCCTGCACGGGATCTGGCGATCGCCGCCGGGAAGGAGGCCGTTGCCAGGGCCAATATCGCTCCCGAGATCATCGCCGAGATATGGGGAACGCCCTTTACATCTATAGTTTGCAATCTGAATATTTTATGATATCAGAATGACATCGCATGTTCCGGCCAAGTCAGCCGGGTATCGGAGCGAAGCGGCGCCGGTTTTTTAATAGATCTCAAATTATCGTTTCTAAGTCAAACAGGTTTTCTTTTTCGCATGGACTCTACTTTCAAGTTGATTCGGTAAGCATTATGCAACAGACGATCCGGGATGGCATCGGCCAGGGGGATATGCCCCCCAGAAAAAGTTGCGTTTTATTTATCATGTACTTAATATGAAATGATCATCTGCAAAAGAGTTGGTGATTGTATTAGGATTCAAGGATTCAGATTCAAGTTGTGTAGTTAAAGCAAACATATAGGAGCGTTAACGTAAAATATAAGGAGGTTCTGCAATGGATAATAAAGAACTGATT
>Ga0180009_10001783_pt1 | contig 25838 bp, 22 predicted proteins | sample OS_PC_MetaG_FD_123537 | JGI IMG/M metagenome (GOLD analysis project Ga0180009, IMG submission 123537) | Groundwater microbial communities from the Aspo Hard Rock Laboratory (HRL) deep subsurface site, Sweden - OS_PC_MetaG | ecosystem: Environmental > Aquatic > Deep subsurface > Groundwater... | reverse complement strand
TTTGCGGTCTTCAAGCTCGCAGGTCGGGGCGGTATGCCCCGGCATCAGCAGCGGGGCGCCGAAATAAATAATGATCAGGCCGATGATCGCTATGGGGATGCCGATGGAAGACAGTTCAAACATCTCTATTTTTCCATAGCCGTACATGGCGCTCAGGTCACTGACAATGATATTGGTGGAGGTGCCGATGAGCGTACAGGTCCCGGCAAGGATCGATGCATAGGAAATCGGAATTAAAAACTTTGAAGGGCTGAGATTGTATTCGCAGCTGAGGCTTAAAATGATCGGGATGAAAAGTACCACGACGGGCGTGTTATTGATAAAAGCAGAGGCCAGCGCAACGATCAGGAGGGTTATGATCATGGCAAGCTTCGGTTTCCCCTTGGAAAACTCGATAACATGCTGGCCGATAAACCCGACGGCACCGGTGCGGATCATCCCCCGGCTGATCAGAAACATGGCCCCCACTGTGATGACGGCCGGATTGGCAAAACCGAGTACGGCCTGCAGGGGCGGCAGCAGCCGCGTTACCATCAGAACGACGATAATGCCGATTGAGGTGACGTCAACAGGCAGTTTTTCCGTGATCAGCAGATAAATAACAATGACCAATATGATGGAAACTAACCAGATTGACATAAGTGTACCCTGGAAAATCAGCATTGGATGAACGGATTGAGCGCAGTTTACCCTGTTGTTGCACCTGCAGGGTTTATAGCACAACGGATGATCGTTGGTAAAACAAAAAGTAAATAATTGAAATGAGGTTAAAGCTGTGCCTATTATAATCCGTAGGCAGTGCAAAAGGTTAAGATAGAAAGAACCAAAAAAATGCCGGAAGATCGTCGACGATTCAATTATAAGACTTATGGATATTCATAACACCTATCGGTTTTGCCCACGCTGCGGCGGGCAATTCCTCTCAAGACGGATTAAGTCGGGAGAGCCCAAGCGCCTGGTATGTTCTTGCTGTGATTTTATTTTTTATCTGGACCCGAAGATTGCCGCTTGCGCCATTATTGAAATCGAAGAGAAAATCGTGCTGTTGCAAAGGGGGATTCCACCTGAATTCGGAAAATGGGTGATACCGGGAGGATTTGTCGACATGGGAGAGCCTGTACCGGTTGCGGCTGTGCGGGAAACATGGGAAGAGGTTCGTCTGAAGGTCGAAATCGTCGATCTGGTCGGTGTGTATTCATACCCGCAGACCCCGGTGGTTGTAATTGTCTATGAGGCCGAGGTCAGGGATGGGATTTTACAGGCTGCGGATGAATCGCTGGCGGCAGGGATGTTTGCACCCGGGGAAATTCCCTGGGAGAAGCTTGCTTTCTCAAGCACTCGCGATGCCCTCAGAGACTATTTTAAAAAACATCATCTCATATAACCGGGAGAAACGTATGCAGGGATTTATGCGTCAAATTGTTTCCAAACACATTATTGTTGCCGGGTTTGCCTTGTTCATGGGTGGTGCTTTTCTGACCGGGGGCTTTTTTCCTTTTGATATGAAGGAGTTTAAAGAGGACGCCCTGCTAAACTGGTGTGTATTTGCCACAATCCGGGATGCGGGCGCCATCCTTGCGGCAGCGGCAATCATTATATCCGGATTAAGGTCCATCCGGATCCAAGGCAGCAGCCGGCGCCGGGTCGCTATGGTTCTCACCGGCATTGGAATCAGTCTGTTGTTTCTGACACTGAATTGCGTTGCCAACATACAGATGGGCAAAATGTTGAAAAGTTACGATTTCAGCAAGATGATAGGGCTGATCGAATTCAAGTTGAAGCAGGATAATCTGCCGGAAGAAAAACGACCCGTGCTTACGCGGAAGCTGGCGGAAAGCCGTTATCTGCAGAGCGGTGAACGTATTCTGATTCTGACGGAGGACAATGAAAAAAAAATTTACGAGCCCCCGGAAGCTATCATTGGATTTAAACAGAACGTCGATTTTTCAAGGCAAATGTATGGGTTGATCAAACAGTGGTCATATTACTCGATTTATGTATGGATCGGTGTATTACTGTTCAGCACGATTGCGGGGGCGGTTTCCCCGGAAGATTAACCTGTTTGTTCGCAACCGGGAACATAATCGACCGTTCGGACACCGCCTCGTGGAAAATTCAGGAAATACATCCACCGACAATCACTGAACCCATTTAAACAAAGGAGAAATTGTGCATGAAATTTGCTGAACTGATGGGCTACATTGACCATGTCCTGAACTTCAAGCTTTTCCAGATCCAGCAAACACCGGTTACCGTGTCTTCGTTATTCATGTTTTTGCTGGTTATCGTAGCCTTTTTCATCCTGTCGCGCATTCTTCGCCGGATATTTCTGAAACGCATTATGGACCGCATGCGTCTTGAAGAAGGCACCCGGTATAACCTGACACGAATAACCCATTATCTGGTCATGTTGACCGGGGCACTGGTGGCATTTCAGTTCGTAGGGATTGATTTGAGCGGTTTCATGATGGTTTTTGGATTGTTGTCCGTCGGAATCGGCTTCGGGCTTCAGAATATCACCTCCAACTTCATATCGGGTTTGATTCTGCTGATTGAGCGGCCTATCAAGGTGGGGGACCGGATCACCATCGGAAATACCGAAGGCGATGTAATGGAAATCAGCATGCGGTCGACAACCATTCGGTCATTAAACAACATTTCGATCATTGTGCCGAATTCTGAATTTGTATCCTCGCAGGTTGTCAACTGGTCGCACCGGGACCTGAAAATTCGTCTGGATATCGATGTCGGGGTCTCCTACGGGTCCGACCTTGAAAAAGTATTGAAATGCCTGCGGGAGGTGGCCGCTGAAAATGAAGAAGTATTGCCAAAACCCCGGCCCGACGTGCTGCATCTCGGTTTTGGGGATTCGTCCTGGAACATGCGGCTGCGGGTATGGATCGCCAATCCCAAACGGCATCCCCTGATACGGTCTGCGATCAACTGCGCCATCGTACGGAAATTCCGGGAAAATGATATTGAAATACCATTTCCCCAGCGCGATCTGCATGTGCGTTCGCCGTTGCCGCTGCCACTGACGTCAGCGGAAAAGAACTAGCCCAACAAAAGCATATTCACTGTGTCAGGTATGCCTATTGTTTGGATCATTTTAATTTTGGTCATTAACTATTGCCTGCCCTGTTATAAATTATCGGTTTGGCATCTGAAGGGATATATAGATGGACATTATCGATGTGCTGTGTGTCGGGCAGGCATCTTACGATCTTGTATTTTCGGTCCCCCACCACCCCGGCCCCGATGAAAAAAGCGTTGCTTCCCTGTTTACCGGCTGCGGGGGCGGACCGGCCGCCAATGCAGCCGTAACCGTCGCGCGCCTCGGACGCAGGGCCGCTTTTGCCGGGTATCTGGGCGAAGACTTTTACGGCCGGATTCATCATGAGGAACTGGCCCGGGAAAATGTACGGACGGATTTTGTATATCGGGGGAGCGTGCCGACACCGCTGTCGGTAATTCTGGTGAAGCCCGGTGGAAAGCGTACCGTCATCAATTATAAGCATCCAGCGATACCTCCGCCGACAGACCCTGCAGCCCTCCTGCTAAATTGCCGTCCGAAAGTTATCCTGTTTGACGGGCATGAACCGCATCTCGCACCGGTTTTTATGGCGCATGCCAGACGGGGCAAAATACCGACCGTTCTGGATGCAGGTTCCGTTCATGCCGGGACCCGGGAGATTGTTGGCGGGGTCGACTATCTGGTCGCGTCGGAAAAATTTTCAAGAGACTTTACCAATGAAAAAGATGTTGTTCGTGCGGCACAAAAATTACACAATTATGCCTCTGCGGTGGTTGTCACGCGGGGCGAGGCCGGGCTTGTCTGGCGGACTGCCGAGGGGGCCGGGCAACTGGATGCCTTTGCGGTTGAGGCGGTCGATACCACCGGTGCCGGTGACGCGTTTCATGGCGCCTTTGCCGCGGGGCTTTCAGAAAAAATGGATTGGCTGGAGCTGCTGCGTTATAGCAGCGTGGCCGCTGCGCTGACCTGCACCCGCTATGGCGCCCGGCCGGCGATCCCCGATGCGGACGCAGTGGATCGATTTCTAAAAACGGTCAACAAATAGAGTAGGGTAAAATTAAGGAGCCAATGATGATAGAGATTTCGATTCCCGGACGCGGAAAACTGCAGTGCCGGTATCTTGTTCTTGATTACAACGGAACCCTGGCGGTTGATGGTCTCCTGATTGAGGGCGTCAGGGAAACCCTGCAGCAATTGTCGGACACGCTTGAAATCCATGTTTTAACGGCGGATACATTTGGAAAAGCGCGCTCGGGTCTGACCGGAATTGACTGTAAACTTTCCATCCTGCCGATTGACCGTCAGGATATCGGCAAGCGCGGATATGTAACTGATCTGGGTGCCGAGTTCAGCGTATGCATTGGAAACGGACGGAATGACCGCCTGATGCTCAAGGAAGCGTCCCTCGGCATTGCCGTTATCCAGGAAGAGGGGGCGGCAGCGGAAACATTGCTGGCCGCCGATGTGGTGTGCAGCGGTATTGTTTCTGCGCTGGAACTTCTCAGCAATCCCTTGCGTCTGGTAGCCACCTTGAGGAGATAGAAGAACCAAAACGCTATTTTCCCTGCCTGATTGGGGAAAAGTTGTACTTGTAAAATACAGTTGAGGGGATAGGAATGAATTTCGACTTTGACGCTTTAGTGGAGCGGCGCGGAACTGCCAGCCTGAAATGGGATAAATATCGCAGTACGGACATTATCCCCATGTGGCTGGCCGATATGGACTTTCATTCCCCCCCGGCCGTCGTCGAGGCCCTGCAGCAGCGGGTGGCCCATGGTGTTTTCGGATATACGGCCGCTCCGGAGGAACTCGTCGATGTTGTCTGCACCCGGCTCTACAGGCAGTATCAATGGGAAATCAGTCCGGAATGGCTGGTATGGCTGCCGGGGCTGGTGACCGGACTCAATCTGGCCTGCCGGTCAATCGGTCATGACGGCGACGAGGTGTTGACGGCCATACCGGTGTACCCGCCGTTTCTGTCCGCCCCCGGATACTCCCGACGGAACCTCGTCACGGTTTCGCTGATTCAAACCGACGGCCGCTGGGAATTCGATTTCGAACGGTTTGAACGGGCCATTACCCCCCGGACAAAACTTTTTCTGCTCTGTAATCCGCACAATCCGGTGGGACGGTTGTTTACCGTTGCGGAACTGGAAGCCCTGGCAGAGATCTGCGAAAAACATCGCCTGATTGTCTGTTCGGATGAGATCCACTGCGAGTTGATACTGGATGAAGATCGCCGGCATGTGCCCACTGCCATGGTAGATTCCGGTCTGGCCGATAGAACGATCACGCTGATGGCCCCCAGCAAGACATTCAATCTGCCGGGTTTGGGGCTTTCGTTCGCGGTTATTCCCAATAAAGGCCTCCGCCAAAGCTTCCAGCAGGCCATGGCCGGTATTGTTCCCCATGTCAACGCCCTGGGCTATGCTGCCGGAACAGCGGCCTATCGTGACTGCAGGGACTGGCACACAGCGCTGCTGGATTATTTAAGGGAAAACCGGGACATGGTCGAAGATAGCGTCCGCAGGATGCCGGGTCTGACCATGACCCATGTGGAAGCGACCTACCTTGCCTGGCTGGACGCCCGGGAGACCGGCCTGGAAGATCCGGCCGGTTTTTTTGAAAGCGCCGGGGTGGGGCTTTTCGATGGAAAACATTATGGCGGCCCTGGTTTTTTGAGATTGAATTTCGGCTGCCCCCGTTCAATATTGGTTGAGGCGCTTCTAAAAATGCAACGGGCAGTGCTATCTCACGTCGGCCATCATGGTTAACGATGTATTGCTTTCAAGCGGCAGATTGTTATAAGATTATAGATAATTTTCGAATTACTTGATTCACATTACAGGGTTCAAGGAGCCAAGGGGTCAAGGATTCAAATGAAAGGCTTAAATCCCTGATAAAAACGTTAGAAAACAAACCCTTGAACCCTTTTACCCAACCTGTCCTCCGTAGCAGGCTACTGCGGAGGATGGACTAATTGGGAGAAGACCCTTTTTCAATCACTTGGAGTTATAGCATGTACAAATTAAAGCGTTTAACCAGTTTGTGTTTATGTGTTGTGATGCTTGTTGCGGCTTGTACCAGTGTTCCGGTGACCGGCCGGCAGCAATTAAATATCGTCCCCAATTCATCCATCATTCAAATGAGTTTAAAGGAATATGATAATTTTTTAAAGAAACATAAACTCAGCGATAATGAGAAAGACACCCGGATGGTAAAAGACGTGGGGCTCCGCATCCAGAAGGCAGTGGAACTGTATTTTTCTGAAAGGGGAATGTCGCATCTGCTGGAAGGTTATAAATGGGAGTTTAACCTGGTGGAAGGCAAGGAGGTGAATGCCTGGTGCATGCCGGGCGGCAAGGTGGTGGTTTATACCGGGCTTTTGCCGATTGCCCAGGATGAAGAGGGACTGGCGGTGGTCATGGGGCATGAAATTGCCCATGCGGTTGCCAACCACGGCAGTGAGCGGATGAGCCAGGGCCTGATCGCCCAAATGGGCGGTATCGCCATAGCAGTGGCGGTAAAGGATAAACCCAGGGAAACCCAGCAGCTCTGGGTGATGGCCTTTGGTCTGGGCGCCACCCTGGGTGTGATGCTCCCTTACAGCCGTCTGCATGAAAGCGAAGCGGACGAGTTGGGGCTGATATTCATGGCCATGGCCGGTTATGATCCCCGCAAAGCCGTCGACTTCTGGGAGCGCATGGCAAAGAAAAAGGGGGATAAAGCGCCGCCGGAATTCCTGAGCACCCATCCTTCCGACGAAACCCGGATCAATAACATCAAAGCCTCGATTCCTATGGCGCTGGATTACTATAAAAAGCGGCCGTGAAAAAAGATACCTATAGAAAGGAGAAAAAAATGGATCTACCGGAGTACATCACAGTTGAAGAAGTCCAAAGAGTTTGCAAGGAACTGGGCATCAGTGACTGGACTGAACAGAAAGAACCAAAGGTGTCAGCCGACGAGGCCCAGGTGATTCTGTCGGAAGTCAATGTGGAAGGGATGAATATTGACCTGGATGAATTTCGCCAGGGGCTTGAAGTCGAACTGGAGCACGGCACAATGTTCAAGGATGCCAACGTAACCAATAATCACCCGATTATAACCGGAAAAATCGTGCTGGCCCATTTGAAGGAATCCCTGTATTACTACAAACTGCTGGAAGTCGCCGAGATTGAAGGGGATTTGCTCAAGGATATTGCTTCCGGCAATATTTCAAAACTCAAGTCCCGTTATATCAAGCTTTCCAACGCCAGAATGGTCTTAAGCCAGGAAGAACTGGACCGCTTGATGTAACTTTAAAACAACCGGGGCGTTGCTGTTCGGTGTTGTGTTATCAGTGCCGCACAGCAATAGTTTTGTATTATTTCCAAAAAAAATAAAAGGCGCGGAATAGAATCAATATTCCGCGCCTTTTATTTATCGGTTTTGCCGAGGACTAATAGCCGTAATGTTCAATTTGCCTCTGCCAATTGATCACCCCATATATGGTATCCTGCACCAAATAAAAAATAACGAGCTTATTTTATCGTTTGCCCTTTTTATTTATCGAAACCACCGAGAAATGGCATAAAAAGTGTTCACTTTTGGGGTTGAAGGTTTGGAATCATTATCGTCGAGACCTTTGGATTAGCCTGAATCCATTATCGAAGGCAGTAATCGTGAATTGTGTTACTTTCAAGATTTGGTTGCCCCATCATATTTAAATTACAATATACTCGCCTTGGTGTGTGTATCCTTTCATTTTGTCGTTTAAAATGTCGAGAAATTACCGCGAAACAATCATCGGGAAAAGATAACATCTAATAACTCAAACACAACTTTCGATTATAGTTCATTTTTTCTTAAGATTGACAAGGTCGATGTTAACGGTTTAATAAAGTAATGATCTCTTTTTTGATTGATAGGAGATGTAGATAACCCAACCTTTAGATGTTGATTGCTGGGTGGATTTTACACCGAAAAAAACTCGTGAATATAGGTCTAACCGTGATCCATTGGGAGAATCATAATGGTGGCTATTAATCAGAGAAAAAAGTTTAAATTTGCGTTTGTATCCAACTCTAGTGAAATTGCGGACAAAGTTAAAAATTGTTCAAATATAGAATCCGATGAAATGATTATTAAATTAGCTACGATGGAGGTGGCGGTTACAGCAGCCTTAAACCTTCTCGAACAAGGTATTGAAGTCATTTTAGGAGGTGGGGGAACCGGTAGCTTGCTCATGCAGAAAATCGGTCAACCAGTAATAAAAATTGCCAGAACCTATCTAGATTTATTAAATGCGTTCATTGAAGCTAAAAAATATGGTTCCTATATAGGGCTGACCAGTTTTTCAACTCCTACTTACGGTTTGGAGGTCTATGAAAACTTGCTTTCTATAAACATTCATCAGATCGTATTTTCAACTACAGAGGAGTTAAAAAATGGTATCTCCAAAGCTGTCGTGGACGGAATTAACTGTATTGTCGGTGGGGGGATTTGCAAGAAAATTATCAATTCTCTTGGTAAGCCAGGCATTATTGTCCTTCCTTCCAAAGAGGTTATTTTACAAGCTCTAAATGATGCCAGAGTGCTTGCTCTTGCGAGGCGCAAAGAAAGAGAAGAAACACAGCAGCTACATACGATTCTTCAAACCATTGAAGAAGGGGTTATCGTGATAGATAACCATAATAATGTCAAAATTCTAAATAAAAAGGCATCGGATATACTCGGCATCGAACTGTTAAATATCGTAGGGAGGCCTTTGCCCAAATTTTTTAAAGACGCTGGGATGATGAGCGTTCTAAAAAATGGAAGCTCTAAAATTGATCAAATTCTCAATGTTGGGAGGTCGGATATTGTTATAAACTCATTGCCGATTGAAGTTGACGGCAAAATTCGTGGAGTGGTAGCCACTTTCAAAGAAGCTTCACGAATTCAAAATATAGACCGTAAAGTTAGAGAAAAACTTTACTTTAAGGGGTTTGTCGCAAAATACAGGATAGACCAGATAAAGAGCCATAATCCTAAAATGAAGCAACTGCTTAAAAGGTCAGTGAAATATGCCCAAACAGACGAAATGATATTAATTGAGGGCGAAACTGGAACCGGAAAGGAGTTCCTTGCCCACAGTTTGCATAATTTAAGCAATCGCAAAGATAATGCTTTTGTAGCAGTCAACTGTTCAGCACTATCGGAATCTCTGCTGGAGAGCGAATTATTTGGTTATGAAGAAGGCTCTTTTACCGGAGCTAGAAAAGGAGGGAAAGTAGGACTGTTCGACTTGGCAAGTAAAGGCACAATTTTTCTAGATGAAATTGCTGATATTTCGCTAAGTCTTCAAGTTAAATTATTGAGGGTGTTGGAAGAAAAAGAAGTAATGCGTATTGGAGGTAATCGATATGTTCCGGTTGATGTGCGTGTTTTCAGTTCAACAAATTTGGATCTTAGCGAACAGGTGAGAAGAGGAAAATTTAGAAGAGACCTTTTTTTCCGATTGTCCGTCTTAAATTTAAGAGTTCTATCCCTCCGTGATAGGAGAGAAGATATCCCGCTACTTGTCCACGAACTGCTGTATAAGTATGGCAAGGGTACAAAAAAGATATCGGACGAATCGGTTGCGCAGATAATCCGATACGATTGGCCCGGTAATATTCGCGAATTAGATTCACTGATTAAGCTCTATGTGATTTTAATGGAGGGCTCTGGTCCCGACGATAAATTGTTGTTTGAACTGCTTGAAGAATTTAAAAAAAAACACCACGTTATACCGGAAAAAGAAAATAGTTTTATATATAATGAATCCTTTGAAATCGCAGCAAAAACTTTAAAAGAAAGAATAGATGCTTATGAAAGGGTAGTTATCCAAAACGAATTAAAGAAATTTAACAAAAAGGAAACAGCCAAAAGGTTAGGCATTAGTGTAAACACCTTGTGGAGAAAATTGAATGAATAGATACCATCTCCAATCCCATCAATCGGCTATTTGCTTTTATGTTTGGTTAACGATGGCTGGCACTGAGACATGCTTCAGCTATTCAAATTCAACCAGGTGCTTTTCACCAAAATAATAGACACCTTCCCCTTTTCACAAGCAATCAGTCCTAAATATGCTTAGCGCAATTCTGGAAGTCTAAGCCGTTTGTACCCGTACAAAAAAAGATAATTAGGCAACAAAACCGCAAAAGCAGAAAACATCCCATATTTGATATAAAGTTATCAAAATTGAGATGTGTGTGGTTGCGGAATAATATCCAAAAAAATTAATTATAATAATATCAGCATGTTTTGTATTTTATAATATTGGCATATAGATTGCTTTATTTTCTGTTTGATTTACAAAACACCGAAGGTTATCAGATTAAAAAATGGAGGTGTGATTATGCCGATTATTCTTGAAGAGAGACCCATCATCATGATCGGGGCCGAAAGGTCCGGTACCACACTTGTCATGGCCATGTTGGGCTGTCACAAACGCATCGCAGTGCCGGAAGTCGTCTGGTATTATTCTAGATTTTATCCTTATCTGCACACCTATGGCGATTTAAGAAACAATGAGAATTTCCGTACTCTTGCTTCAGAGATGATTTTTGGCCTGAAAACACCGTTTTGGGGCATGAACGTCAATCCGCACACTATTGTGGATGAGATTATTGCTGAGGTAAAAGAAAAAAGCTTTGCCGGTATATATTGTGCCATGCACGAGAGGTACGCGCGGGAAAAGGGCAACAAGCCGCGCTGGGGGGAAAAGACACCATACAACCTTTTCTTCATCGGCCCGATACTCGATGATTTCCCCAATGCTCAGTTTATTTTCATTACGCGTGACGGACGGGATGCAAGTGTTGATTACCTAGAATCATCTTTCGGTCCGACCAATATTTTTTGTGCTGCCGAAATATGGAAAATGTGCCAGAACGCGGCCAATCCTTGGCGCGAAAAACTTTCTTCTGATCAGTGGTTCGATATCAAATACGAGGAGCTTGTAAAAGATCCGCGGCAAGTTTTACAAGATACCTGCTCCTTTCTCGGAGAGGACTTTGACGAAAACATGCTGGATTTCTTCAAAAGCGATATTGCCAAAGAGCGCGGTGCCACACGCGATCACAAACCTTTAGGTCATCCTGTAAGCGATCAATACATCGGCATTTACAAAGAACTGCTAAGTATTCGCGATCAACGCATATTTTCATACGTGGCCGGGAAGGAATTGGTCGAAGCAGGTTATAAGCTTGATATCGAACCTTTGGAAGTCAGTGAGGAACAGGCCGAGATATATCGAGATAGAGACGGTCGCATTAGAGCAGCCACTTTGGATGGTTTTGAGGGGCACATCGTTTATGAAAGTTACAACGATTGGGTCATCGATCAGCGGGAAGAGAGAAAACGCAAGGGTATTTGGAAAGAATCCGACGATCCCAAAAAATTTCCGGTGGGTTCTCCATTTGAAGAATTGATTGAGGGCCAGCGGGCATGGCGTAAATGGAAAAATCACTTCAGTATTAAAAGGCAATATACGGGTAAGGCGGCTTTATAAAAACCAGTACCGGCAAACGTCTCCTGAAACAAACCTAACACCGGTACCAAAAATCCAGTATATCTGGATTAAGGAGGATTTATTATGGAACAGAACAATGCTTTGACAGATAAAGATGTCAACACCCGTCAGCGATTTCATCAAATTATGGGACCAATCTTATTTTTAATTGCATTGTCATTGCCTTTTCTGGGCCCAGTAAATGCGCGAATCGGTTTCGGAATCCTTTTTTGGATGGTATATTGGTGGGTTACCGTAGCAGTTGATATTAAGGTCACCTGCTTGGTACCACTCATTGTGGTGGCTTTTTATCAGTACATGCCTGTTGTAAAGGTTATGGAAGCATATATGCACCAACATGCCTTTCTTATCATCGGGGCCACGATGGTTACGTCAGCGTGGGCTCGCTGGGGCTTTGCAAAGCGAATGGCGTTAAAATTCTTACTACTTTTCGGCAACAAAGTCCAAACGCAGGTAATTGCTTGGTTTATTTTTACCGGAGTGATCAGTTTTGTCATGGGCAATACACCGGTAGCCGCGGTTTTTGCACCAATTGCCGTCGCATCACTGCTGTACGCCGGATATGAAAGTTTTCAACAAAGGTGGGACAGTAAAGCCGCTTCAAATATTCTTATCGCAGTGGCCTGGGGCGCTTCTGTTGGAGGTATGACTACCCCCATCGGCGGCGGACAGGCAGTGGTTACGCTAGGTTTATTTGAAAAGTATATTGGTCATGAGATTTATTTCATTGATTGGACGCTGAGAATGTTGCCAATCTCAGTTTGTGTTATGGCCGCCATGGCTGCATATATGTATTTTGTGATGAAACCCGAGGTGGAATATTTCAAAGGCAGCCAGGAGTTCTACAAACAGGAACTCGAAGAGATGGGGCCGATTAAGTTCGAGGAAAAAGTCGTATTTATCGGTTTTTTAATCATTGTAGTACTGGCTTTAGCCAGACCGCTCTATGTGGGTCTTATCAAAGGTCCCGCCTTTAAATGGTTGAATCCTTCTCCGCTTTTTTTCATCTTCGCAGCAATTTTGTTCTTCTGGCCAGCAAAAACTACGAAAGGTGAGTCTCTGCTCTCTATTCCCACTTTAGTGAAGTATTTTCCGGTGGCGGTTATTTTCATCTGGCCCGGTGCTGTGGCCCTTGGTCGGGTACTAACTAAGACCGGTGCCAGCAAAGTTGTGGCCGGTTGGCTTCAGCCCTTCATCGGCGCCGGCGATGTTTCAGCCATTATCGGATTTACTGCCGGCTCGAATATCCTTTCCCAGTTTACTTCGGACACCGCAGCTGCTGGGGTGATGATACCCTTGGTGATCGAGGCATTTAAAAACTGGCATGGCCTCCAGTTTGGGTCCGTAGCTTTCATCTGGATTTCCGGGGCAGCTCTGAGCTGGAGTTACGCTGTGGCCTCTTCCACAGGGGCTCAGGGGATTGTAGCGGGGTTTGGTGCCAATTTGAAAAGAATGTTCTATCATGGCATTATCGGTGCTATTATCTCAATTATTGTAACCATCCTGTATTTTGTAATTACCGTAGCCTGGCTCAAATTGGATTTTTACATCATGCCGCCAAGCATTTAAACCGTCGCGAATTACCGCATGCCTTATGGAAAGGTAAGGCTGGATAATCATATAAAGGAGATGAATGTGGAGCGTTCGCAAAGCTCAGCAGGCTTCTGGATCAGCCATCCACTTTTGAGGGAATTTTTGAAAGATCAGCTACCCTTGATCTTGGGGGTTTTTGTACTAGGCATTATTGCAAGTTACCTGCAGCACGGCTATTTAGCCGGAGGGGATCGCGCTTTTTCTATAGCCGGTGTCAGAGTACCAATCTGGCATTTGCTCTGGATGGGATTTTGGACCGGCTACACCATGGCCCTAGTGGGAGAAGCCAGCGGCATTTTTTCTCTGCCCTACAGCATGTCTGTGCTTCAGTTTAGCAGTATAGCCGTAAGCCCCACCGGGTTGATCACAACCTTTCTTAATCCCTTCGGGGCGCTTTTTGGCTTCTATCGCAACCGGCAGTGGAACCTCGATCTGGCAACCGGACTTTGCATTGGGGCAGTTTTGGGATCGCCGATAGGACCGTTCATCCGGGTATACCTTTTGAAAGATGAGGGACCGTTCAAGGCTGTAATTGGTATGGCGCTGTTTATGATGGCTTTGCACCTCTTCATTCAGATAACGCCGTGGTACCTAAAGCGGACCAGACGTCAAAGGGAGTTTAAGGAAAAATTCGACCGGATGATACGGACGCGCCTGGAAGATGGCAAATCTCCGAGCGGATTGCCCGACGACTTCAGCATTATTACCTTGGAGAAATCGTTTAAACGAGTGACAATCAGCTACTGGGGTGAAACCCAAAGCTTCAGCGTGCCGGCAATGGTTTTGATCGGCTTTGTTGTGGGCGTAATATCTTCTGCACTGGGAGTCGGAGGCGGATTTATGCTTGTGCCCATCATGGTCACTCTTTTTGGGCTGCCGCTTTATGTTCTGGTTGCTGCAACCATCCCTTTTGTCATTACTCTATCTTTAACCGGCCTTTTTTCATATGCGGTGATCGTACCCTTGCTTACCGGGACAAAAGCGACGCCGGATTGGAGCTTTGGGCTGTTTGTTGCCTGCGGGGCAATACTCGGGGCATGGCTGGCTTCCAAAACCCAGCGGTTCATCCCGGAAAAATACCTCAAACCCATGCTGGGTGCAGTTACAGGGATAGTGGGCGTGCTTTACATGATAAACTACTTCTGGGAATTACCCTTTAAGGTCTAATGAAGTCATATATGTCGATCCTAAAAGAAAAAGCCCTTAAGCTTTTTCCCTTTTTGCCATTTTTTATTTTGGCGGTCGCTATACTTGTAGCAGCTTATCACATTAAATTTTATTGGTAAGGCATGTGCTCTTATATTTGTAACATAGCAAATATTGCGCTTAGCTGACAGCCATTATTATTTACGTTTATCTTCTTTTTGTGAGAAACACCATAGGTATGTTCTCACATCCATGATATCATTTCCTAATTATCACTTTCTGATGGTCTTCAAAGTCGCAGATGTCTTGCCTTGATCAGTTGCCCACCTAATCCAGTCGAGATGATGATCCGATATACAAATCCTTTATATTGCAGTGTACACTTTCGGTTCTATTCTTCGCAACGTTAACTCCAGACCAAAACGAGTAACAAGCATTAGTGCTAATATTTTAAAAAGGGGATGAGATACAAGATATGGTGGTGGGCCTTAAATGCGAAATGGCTTGGTTAACTTGCCAGGGATGACAATAGTGCATTTTTGCCTGAAATTACAAGAATATTTCAGCGAGTGTGCAAAATTTCAGAGTCCGCAATATTGCCGAAACATAGCCGGAGTGCTCACTTTACTTGTAGCGTTAGATTCCAAGTCTATGGGGTCAGGTCTTGAATTATCTTATTTCTAATAATTAAAGATCTAACTGTTTTAATGGGATCAAACCCTGATTTATTTTACTTTTCCTATGACCAGTTCCCCTTCCGTCTCACCTTTTTTGACCGGATGTTGATCCTGTCCGGTGGCATTGGGAACTTCCTTGGAAACATAGCCGAAAAGTTCGCCGATAGTAATCAAACCGTCGCCGTCGTTATCCGCCTTGCCTTTCAATCCTTCCAACAGATAATGGGTAAATACGCCGTGCTTGAAATCATCCGATTCCCGGCTGATCTCATTTGCCGCGCTGGCAGATAAAATCACACGGCCCTTACCCCTGGATAGCCTCTCAAAGAATTTGTCGGACAAAGTCGCACGGGTTGAGCCGGCTAATAGGGTTCGGCCGCCGCTGGCACCGCTGTAACATGTATCTGCAATAAAAATGAGCCGATTGGCGTTAATCCTATGGAAAATTGTTCGAACTTCTTTCATGGCGATGCCTGTGGAATAGAGGTCTTCCGGATTCGCGTCATAGGGAAGCAGGTATTTTTCAAATCCGTCCCCGTCGGGATTTTCCGGATCGGTTTCAATACCCCCGTGCCCGGCATAATAGATGATAACCGTGTCATCATACCCGGCCAGCTTTTTTAGTCTGGTCCCCAGCAGGCTGCTAACATTCACACGGGTGGCATCCTCGTCAAGAAGAACAAATATTTGATCATCCGACAGACCGATGTTTTCCTTTAAATATGCTTGAAACGCCAACGCATCATCAACCGCGTATTTTAAATGTCGAATTTTCTTATACTTGTTCAGGCCGATCACTGCCGCCCAAATCCGGCCCAGTTCTTTTTCCCGAAAAACAGTAACGCTTTCCTCTGTTTCCACCCCGTCTGAATCGGTCACTTTTACCCGGATGATATTCTTTCCCATTTGCAGTGTTAAACGTTGCGTGTAATCACGCTTTTTTGAATCCGCTTTATCAACCGCGGCCAAGACCTGAATTCCCCGGCCTGTGTCCGCCGCTACCGATCGACCATTCAGCAAGATATCGACAGAAGCAAGCCCCTTGTCGTCTATGGCAATAAAATGAAGCGGCAGTGTGGCGGCAGTGGTTTTATCTCCATCCTTGGGCTTTGAGACTACGACTACCGGCGCCATGCCGCGATTAAGCCGCTTTTTAAGATCTTCAACCTGGCTGACCAGCAGAGACTCTCGGCCTTTTAAGTCTTCCAGATCTTTTTTTGCCTTTTCAGCTTCATTGCGCATAGCAATCGCTTCGGAATTCAAGCTGGCGGCTTCCTCTTTGATGGCGTTTTCTCTCATCTTCAACCGATGATTCTGTTCATCAAATTTTTGCTTTTCTTTTAAAACATTATCGAGTTCCATTTTACTCAATGTTTGTTCGGCCGTCGATTTGGATGTCGAAAGCGTTCTGTTAAGCGCTTCCGCCTTTTCATTGAGCTGCCGGATCTTCTGCTGATATGCATCCGATTCCTGTCTGGCTTTTTCCAGTTGAAGGTTCATGGTGTCCAGATGGCGTTCTTTTTCATAAACCGATGCCAGCAACTGCTTCTGTTTCTGCAGGGCGCCTTCTTTTTGTGCCAGCGAGGCCTGGAGCTGATTTTTAACATCCGCCTCATTTTCAAGGCGGCTCTCCAGCACTGCTTTTTCAGCCTTTGTCCGCTCCAATTCGACTGTTGCCTTGTGAATATCGTCCAAACTGACCACTGCTGCCTTTTTCTTCCACTCCGCAATCTGTTGCTTAGAAACGCCTAAGTTTTGCAGAGTCATTTCAGCAAGGCCCTTGACCGTCTGATTTTTATCCGCCAGTAAAACGCTGATCCGATCAACAGCCTCTGGGTTGCCAATTTTCCCGATTGTCTGGATCGCCTTCCATCGAATTTCCGGATTATTATCATAAAGTATCCGATATATATATTTGACGCTCGCCGGATCCTTGATCTCACCCAGCACATCCATGGCTGCGAATCGAACGTCAATATCGTTGCCGTTCAGATAGGCAGAAACATACGGCAAACACTCCGCAACTCCGATCGTTCTTAAGGTGTTTAAAAGACGGATCGCCAGCTTCTTTTCGTTGACAGATCCGCTTTTTATCAAAACAGGAACGGTTTCAGGTAACTTCAAGGTGCTGAACGCATCCAGCAGTTCGGCCGCCTCGTTATCTGAAAACAAATCACCGGTCTCCAGATAATGCTGGTAGCAATCGATGATGGATGATTTGGCCCTTCGAATTGTCAGCTCTTTAATAATATCAGTCCGAACCGGGGGTAAAGCTGTACTTTTCCATGTTTTTACCAGTATATCGTCGCTTTTGTCTTTGATTTCGTCCGGCCCCCATGCCGGCAGCGCGCTGATATGCTTGACCAGAAAAGGATCGTTTCGATTGGCAAGTGAAAAGTCCTTTAATATCTGCGCTATAAACCGCTCGTTTTGTTTGCTGACAAAAAACAGATCGACGACATATTCAGGCATTATTAACGCTGTGTTCATCTGGACAATGGATATTGCGCCCAGGCGTATCAGACCTCCGTTCGGCGCGGTGAGATATGTCCGGTTCTCTTTGAAACCGTGAATAAAATTGCCGCCGATTTCCATCATGATGCTGGATCCATAGTCAACCAACTTCATGGCAGGTGATGGGTCTTTCAGGGACGTCAGGACTAAAACCCGATCCCCTTCAACAACCGCAACCCCCGTATATTTCCAATTCGGACTCTGCTTACCAGACAACAACGTAATCCGCTTGTACCCTTTTAAGTGAGAAGTATAAGAGGTTTGCGGAATTTTAAGATCCGAAACCACGCAACCGGTGATCAGAAATACCACCCAGAGAATCATCGATATAAACTTTTTCATGTCTGATTTCCCCTGTTTTTTAAATTACATTTGCTTGTGAGTGGCACATCCCCTCTCTTTTGGAAAAAGATTCTATGGATTTTGCCACTCATGCCATCAGCATGCGGTGACAAATAGGACACTAATTTTCAGTATCGATTCTGAAAGAATAGGAAATGAAAAGAGATGAGAAAATAGGTTTCACTTGAGAAATGAGTTTGAAATCGAAATCAGATTCCAAATGATTTGTGAGAATAATAAAATAAATTATATTTTATAGCAAGTTTAAAACTGTATAATGCTTGCCATCAACAGCACTAGTGCTACGGAAATGGAAAATTAATGGAATGCCATTGATAGTTTCCGCACAGGTTTTACATGGCCAGTTTTTCCTAATGATGTGAAAAATGAAGATCTGCCGTCGTTGTTTTCAAATCGAGCTTTAACTCTGTTCACGTTTCTTTTCGAGATTTCGCAATTTGTCGATTTCATTCATGGCAGAGATCAATTCTTCTGTCGTCTTTATCAAGCGTTGGGCCAATACCTCGGCAAATCCGCGGTACATGATATATCTGAAGGTATATTTGTCGTTACCCACCGCTTTATCAAAATTAGAGATATCAATTTCAAGGCAGGTTGTATCGTCAACGGCATATACGGAGGCGGACCTGGCAGTGCCTTCAATAGGGGCAATTTCACCGAAAATATCACCTATGCAGGACAAAACAGCAAGTATTCTACCCTTCTTAACAATCTTCGCTTTTCCGGAAATAAGGTAATAAATAAGGTTCGTATAACTTCCTTCTTCAAAAATCAATTCCCCGGATTTATATTTCTTGATATGGCTCATCTGCAATAACTCATTGAATTGCGTCTCGTCGAATGACGCCAGCGCAGGTATTCGCCTCATTTGTTGGATGATATAGTTGTTGTCTTCAATATAGTTGGATTCGATCATTGTTTATACCTCACCGTTCATCGTGCCGTCATGATCCTGATTGTACCTCAAAATATGAAAATATATTGATAGCCTCATTATTCGTGAAATATTTTCCCATTGTCCCTTTAAGCTTTCTTTTTGACCATACAAGCTTTCAGGAATAAAGACCCCTCAATTTAAAAGTCCGGTTATTACCCCAAAGGCTCCTTCTGATTCAAGTTAAACCGCTTCGATGGTTGACGGCGGCTTGGACGCTATGTTGTAAGTGACGCTGACGATGCCCGGCACCTCTTTTATGATTTCGTCGGCGAGCTTTGTAAGCAGCTCGAACGGAAGTCCGGTCGGGGTGGCGGTGCGGGCATCGATGCTGTCCCAGCAGCGGACCTCGATCTGCTGTCCGAAGTCGCGTTTGTTGTCGCGCATGCCGGTGACACGGTCTTCATGCAGGATGGCCATGTACTGGAAGGCGCTCGTACCTTTAAGTAGACGCTCAACCACACCGGTTGCTTGGCGTACCGTTTGAATGCGCTCGGGAGTGACCTCGCCGATAACACGCGCGGCAAGCGCCGGCCCAGGGAAGGGGATGCGTTCAAACACTTCTGCAGGCAGTCCTAACGCTTGGCCGACTTTGCGGACGCCGTCCTTGCGAAGCTGAATGAGCGGCTCGAGTATCCGGTAGCCGAAAGCCTCCTGGGGATCGATGCCGAGCTGCTCAAAAACATTATGCTGACGCTTGATGCCGGCAACGGTTTCGTCAACGTCCGTAAGGATGGTCCCCTGCAGTAGAAATTTTGCACCGCTTTCTTTTACGATTCGGCCGAATACGTTTTTATAAAAAGTCTGGGTAATGGCCTCGCGTTTTTCTTCCGGGTCACTGACGCCTTTGAGCGCAGCAAAGAACTCTTTTTTGGCATCGACAACTTCTACGGTGACGCCCAGTTTCCGGAAAAGACCCACCACCTGTTCAGGCTCGCCCGCGCGCATGATTCCGTTTTCGATAAAAACGGTTTTCAGTCGGTTCTCCAAGGCCCGGTGGCCGATCATCGTGACCGTAGAGGAATCGACGCCGCCGGAAAGCGCATTGATTGCGATTCCGCTGCCGACGGTATTTTTGATTTCAGTAATTTTTTCATTAATGAACTGATCTGAGTTAAGATTTTGCGCTGTGATTTCGGGTATCATATGCCATCTCCTTGTCATGTTTTGTATGAAACTGCAGCATACATATCAATGCCGGGTCTGTCGTAAGCTGTGCCATAATATTTCCAGGATCAGCATGGCCGCTCCACCGGCATCCATTTCCGTTTGTCCGGTAAACTTGCGGCAGGATTCAAGCAGCTCTTCATTTCCTTCCAGGAGTTTAAACTGTCTGATGATCAGCGTTCCGGCGGTACGGTGATAAGAATTCAGATGCTCCTCCGACCGGGTGGCAAATATTTCCATGGTTTCTTTATCCAACGCCAGCAGGAGGATATTAACGGCCTGATCCACCGTCCGGGGAAGGGTCATCACCCGGTTGTAGTATTCGCTCAAGTCATCATCTTTTCATTTTGATTATGTCTGTTGTCCGGCAATAGGTCCCGACACCCAAACGCCCGACGAAATTCATACGGGTCGGATCAACCGCGTCCCCTTTTAGGATCGCATCGTTAATGTGAAACAGCAGGACTTCTCCAAAGAAAACCGAGCGGTGGTCCTCCCCGGTTCCGAACTCCAGTTCCTGAATAAGCCGGCATTCCAGGCTGACCCGGGCTTCTGCGATCCGGGGCGATGATACGGCGTCCGCGGCCATGGCAGTCAGACCCACCTCCTTGATTTCGTCAACATCGCTGGGATAATCGGCGGCGGCCCGGATGACCGCTTCAATAAAAGTGTCATCCATCATATTGATGACGAAATCCTTTGAAAACTTGATATTCCGGGCAGTGTCCTTTTCCTGATTTCCTTTCATACCGGAAGCAACGCACATGACGGGCGGCTTAAAGGATACCGGCGTAACCGCGCTGTAAGGGGCGGCATTGTAAATGCCGTCTTCACCCACGGTTGAAATCAAGGCAATCGGCCTCGGCGCAATAACGGTTCCCAACAGCTTGTGCATTTTATGGCCGCTGATGTCTTCGCTTTTTAGCTTCATGGTACTACACCTCCTCATCATGACAATTCCCGAATTACTTCTTCTGAAGGCGAGGGGTTTCACCCATGCCTAAAAGGGGCACTAAAGCGGCACCCGCCATTTGAAGCTGCCCCCGTCATAACTCCATTTTCCCGGAACGCCCCGGGACATGATAAAACGAGGGTGTTTCAGCCATTCAAACAATTCCTGGTAGGCCTCAGAAACAATTTTAAATTTTTCTCCATCGCCGCCGACGTCCGGGTGGGTTCTCAAGGCCTCTTTGCGGTAGGCGGTTTTTATTTTCTCGCTTGATTCATTGGAATGGATGTCATCGATGGACAATTTAAGGGTTCTGAGCTGTTTTTGAATAGTTGCCCCGCTTATTTTTGCCACCGGCTTAACCATGTCCCTGGAGACGGTCCCTTTTTGACCTTTATTAAGGATATGAACCGCAGTGAGCGACCGGCATCTGGACTGTTTATTCTTATTGTACCATTCCCGGCTCAGTTCGATGCACATGGCCTTAAGATCTTCTGCAGGCGTCTGGCCGGGCGTTCGTTTATAAAAGAATGAAAACACTTCATGGGATCGGTATGGGAGAACATTAATGATCAGGAGATATTCCGAGAATGAAAAGGTTCCATAATTCGTATGCAGCGCCAGCAATAGATTTTTTAACCATCGCAGCGAAAACATCAGGAGATCTTTACATCTTTTGGAACAGTAGCGCTGTCTTCTATTCGTTAATAATTCACCGCATGACAGGCATTTTTTTTCTTTATTGCCGCCGCGGGAGGTATGGATGATTTCATGCTTGTTTTCCATAAGTCTGAAAACAACAAAATACTGCCGGTTGAATTTGTTTTAAATCCCCTTGTCGCGAACCCTTTCGGTATGGACAACGCGCTGTTGAACTCCTTTGCCGATCTGATAGCTCCGGCTGAACTTGGACCAGAATTCCTTGTCTTTTTCTTTCCAGCCGGAACCGAAACGTTCGTCAAAATAAGCGCCCAGCAGTTCAAAAAGCAGTTTCCAGGGGAGCCCCCCTTCTTCATAGGCGCCCAGCAGTTTATTCAACAGGGTGTCGAGTTCGGCCAGGGTCTCTTTGGGGATATAAGCGATGGCGCCTTTTTGAATCGAAGCCATCAGCGCTTCCGGGTTGATGGCATGGGCGGTAAGCATCACAGTGGGAATGCTTTGTGCGACGGTCTCTTCAAGGAGCTTTAAGCCGTTTACACCCATGATATCAAGGATGGCCAGATCATAACGGTTTTCCCTGATTTTTCGTGAAGCGCTTTCATAGTCGCGAGACCCATCAACGTGAGCTTCGTCCAGAATATCTTCGATACTTTCAAGAATGTCCTGTTCGTCATCAACGGCCAGGATGCGCTTTCCTATAAGGTGCGATAGCGACTGGGTCATCATGAAATTCTCCTCTTTTTAAACGTTGTTTAAACCAGCACTTATGCGTATTTAATTGCCGGGTTAATAATATCGAACATTATCCATTAAGAGCATATCTCCGCTGACTACACGCTGTCCCGCCCGGAACAGAAACAGCGTCGGGGTGTCATCCCTTCAGGGTTCTTGCCGGGGGCTGCACGGCGCAACCGGAAGTATCAACCGAAAGGTGGCGCCTTTACCCTTTACGCTTTTCAGTTCAATATCGCCGCCAAGATTTTTGGCCATAATCAGAGCGCCCGCCAAACCCAGACCATGTCCCTGGCGGGAAACCGCTTCGCTCGGGTTTACTTGGGTATACCTGCGGAAAATCGCCTGATGATGTTCCGGATCGATTCCAGGGCCATCATCGGTGACATCAATACAGAGACAGTCCTTTTCCCGGGCCATTTTGATTTCGAGCAGATTCTTACGGTAATGCAGGGCATTTTTAATCAGATTGCCGACAATCTGCCTGAATTTGATTTCATCCTGAAACAACTCGATTTCAGTCAACTGCGGCGCTATCTGGAACGATATCCCGCAGTTGTTGAGATACTGCAAGATTTCTTTTTGCTCGGTATATCGGCTGGAGTGCTCGGCAATCATGGCCGCCTTGGTCTCGAGTGCCTCCAGCAGGGCTTCGTAGGTAGCTTGGGCGGGTTGAAACCGGCAACTGATAAAGCAACCGGCTTCGGAGCGGCCGATTTCCAGCAGGCTGTCCAGCATCTCCCATGCTTTTTTTGTATTTCGCAAGACCCGGTTGAGCGTCTTTTCCTGGGAAGCGGACAGCGGTCCGTATTTGTCCCGCTTGGTGAGGAGCGTCTTGATGCCGGTTTCAATAACAGAAATGGGATCTTTTAATTCATGGATCAGAAATTCAATCTGAACTTCACGGAAAAAAGTTTCATTGTCTGTTTTTTGGGGCCGGTTTGTTTCAGGAGAATTTTGCGATGTGCTCATTTTTTTTCCCCATTAGATGTTATGTTTTCGTATGCTGTGGATTTTTTAGGCGAAGCGATTCTTTTTGCCGGTAAAAACCGTAGGGTCATGGTGCTCCCGCCGGAGTTGAGGCAATCGTCCGTTGTCCGGCAGTCTTTGCAGGCGGCGATATCCCCCGGGCAAAGATCCCTGTCCCGGGGAATGAATCGACAGCGGCTGGATTCCATACGGATTGCAAAATTGTAGCGCTCAGAAAATATCTTCATGCGAAGCAGGTCAAAGCCCTTGCCGCCGGCATAAAAGTCATAAGGCGCTTTCGTGGAATAATTCACAGTTTCAGTTGTCGTAAACGTGCTTTCGAAGATGAGGCGTTGATTTTCCTCCGTGATACCGATGCCGTAATCCTTTACAACCAGTTCCGGCCCCTTTTCACCGACCTTGACGATGATCTCTATCCGTCCGCCGTCAGGGGTGTTTTCAATCGTGTTGCGTATCAAGCCCGTAACGATTTTTAGAAGAACCTCTTCCGGGATCAGGATGGGGGCGGTGACGGAAATCCGGGGCTCTAAATGGCATTTGCGGTGTGAAAATTTGGGTCGCAGGTGTTTAAGATGCTTGCGGACAAACTGGTCGAGCTTAATACTCTGGGGGACCAGATTTTTCGGTCCGAAAAGCCTGTCAATCCGGTTCCGGATTTTTTCAATGACATCGACATCGCCCAGTTCTTCCGTAATCAGGGCTTCCAGTTCATCCGTGCATACATCGAGCAGGGCTGAAAGCATGGTGTGGGCCTTGTAGTCCCTTTCGCGCAGGATGTCTTCGACCTGATATTGCATCTCAAGGATCCGCTTGAGATTCCGCTGGGCTCTTTCCAGGGCCCTTTCCCAACCCTTGTCCTTTTTTTGTTCAGTCAGTTTTTTACTTAACAGACTGAGGGAAGCGGACAGTACCGATACCGGAGTTTTCAATTCATGCGACAGGTGATTAATGACCCTGTCTTTGGCGCGGTTCAGGCTTTGAACTTCTTCATAAGACCGTTTCAGCTCTTCATTGATCCTGGCATTTTCAATGGGGTGGGCGACGGTGCTGGCGATGGTGCCCAACAAAAAAACGTCGGCCTGATCGAAATCCCCTTCTTTTTTATTTACGGCGCAAAGTACGCCGATCATCCGGTCCTGAATCCCGATGGGAACATCCAGCATATTGCGGGTTTCATATGCGGCCTTTTCGTCAACCTGTTTAAAGAAGTAAGGGCTTTTGGATGTATCCGGGACGATCATGGGCTGACCGGTTTGATACACATGGCCGGCAACCCCTTTGTCGGCCGGGAAGCGGATTTCCCGCATCCGTTTTCCGGTTTCTTTGTCGTCATAGGTGACGGCTGGAAAATAGAATTCTTTTTTATCCTCGTCCAGCAGGATTACCGAAGCACCTTCGACTGCGATGAGGTCCTGGACTTCTTTAATGATGAAATCCAGCAGCTGATCCAACTGCCGGAACAGCGGCAGGGCTTTAGCGATGCGGAAAAGGGCCTGATTGCTGCGGGCCGCTCGTCTTTCACGGGTGATGTCGCGGGCAATGCCGCGAAATCCGATTTTTTGCCTGTGATCGTCAAAAATCAACTTGGCTGAAATTTTCAGTATGCGCCGTTCCCCGTCTTTGCGGGTGATATCCCAGATGATGTCCGTAAATCCTTCACCCGTGCGATAAATTTTGTTGAAATGCTCAAAAGCGATTTCAGCGTTTTTAGGGTCCATGAATTCGTGATAATTGCGATTTTGCATTTCATCACAGTCGAAGCCGAAGATTCGGCAGAATGCCTCGTTGAAAAAGACAAAATCGCCGGTCAGGTTGGTTTCGTAAAAACCATCGGCCACATCTTCAATAAATACGCGATACCGTTCCCGGTCAAACCCGCAGGCGTCCGCCGCCATCGGGGCGATGGACACGTTTTGCACATGAGTCGGGTCGGACGGGTGTGGCTTTTGTCTGGTTTTTTTTGATTTCATGAACCGTGCCGGTTTATTTTTTGTGACAGAATCAGGAGCGACCATCAAGGGTTTACCTGTCGATTTATACGAAAAAGGGGACCAGAGTGCAAGTGATTTGTCGGGCACGATCCAATGCATACCGGCCTTGCCTTGGATATTTGAGTTTAAAAAATACAAATTCCAAAGTGAATGAAATTTCAACAAATCAAATCCCCTCTGGGGATAACCAAAGCCGGCCCCTCTGGGGTCGGATATTTACTATGGCGTCCTAAGTAAAAGGAGGAAGAAGCTAAAGGGCGCCTCCTTCCTCCTGAACTGTTGTCGTTTAAAAAATAATTTTCCGCAATGAAGGACTATCTCAACTGTTTAGGTCTTTCATCCACAACCCGCAGGGCTTTTCCTTCGCTGCGGGCAATAAACTTGGGCTCCACCAGTTCGACTTCAACGCCGATACCCATCATACCCTTAATATGGCCGGCAACTTTGGCGGCGACTTCAAGGCGTTTTTGAGCCCCGGCCTGATAGACCTCATTTTTACCTTCGACCTGCACGATCAGCTGGTCCAGATATCCCTTCTTGCGGACC
>Ga0180009_10001782_pt1 | contig 25843 bp, 12 predicted proteins | sample OS_PC_MetaG_FD_123537 | JGI IMG/M metagenome (GOLD analysis project Ga0180009, IMG submission 123537) | Groundwater microbial communities from the Aspo Hard Rock Laboratory (HRL) deep subsurface site, Sweden - OS_PC_MetaG | ecosystem: Environmental > Aquatic > Deep subsurface > Groundwater... | reverse complement strand
TAGACGTCCAGGTCGACTCGGCCCGGAGAATCGGTCCGGTAAAGAATTTCATGCATCAGGGCCATGGTTCTGAGCCGGCTCTGGCAGTCGCCGAAAATTTCCGCGATTCGCGCGTCCCGGGACTTGCCCGAATGAAGGTTGATCAGACTCGAAACGACCTGCATGTTGTTCTTGACCCGATGATGAATCTCCCGCAGAAGAATCTCCTTGTCCTCGAGGGACGCGGCCAGTTTTGCCTCGGTCCGTCGACGCTCGACGATTTCCAGTTCGCACTCCCGAACCTTGGCCTCCAGGGAAACCGCCTTTTCGTCCAGCTCGGTCTTAAGCATATAGGCGTGGATCACGTTGGCCACCACCTGGCCCAGCAGGATCAGGTCCCTTCGGCGGGGGGGATCGAATGTTTTGGCGTGGTTGAAAGAGATGTTCAATACGCCTGTGGGAAGCCCGCCCTGGCGCAACGGCAGGCAGGCGAGGAATTTGGGCGTGGTCAAATCCGGGGAGGTCTTGAGCCATTGCCGCTCCGGGGATTCCGGGGCGACAAACAGGGCCTCGTTCTCCTGAAAGACCCGGCCGGCAATTCCTTCACCGTCCGTAAAGGCCAGCCGCTCGTTGAAAAGGCCGACCCGGTCGTCGAACAGGTCGTCCTGCCCCTGGGCGGCCAGGAGTTCGAGGCGGTTTTTTTCGGGAACGTGCATCAGCAGCGAACAGCACTCCACCCCGTTCAGTTCCCGGACCAGGATTTCAAGAATCGCCCGGCCAGCCGCCTCGAGATTCGGGGCGGTGATGGGTACGGCGGTCAGTTCCATAATGCTGGACAGCGTCTGGATCGACGACTGGAGTCGAAGGCTCAGTCCGCTCATCTTGGCCAGTAGCCGTCGATTCTGGTTGACCAGCCGCTCGTGTTCCCGATTCGATTCCATGTCGTCCCCGATCTCCCCCGGGCCGGATCGTCAGGCCCCGTCGCCTGAATCGGTCGGCGCAAATCAGCGAATTGAGTTGAATGCAGGTCAGGCAGAAGCTACCATAATCCCCGCCCCGGGTAAAGCTGGTAGCGAGTCCCCGTGCGTCGAGACTTGGTCTGTTTGGATCGTCAAGCGCGATGTATCTATATCCACTATCATATACTGATTTTCTTTGCCTCGGACGCCGTTCGTTGATACCATTCCGGGCTATCGTGGCCGGCGGAGTCTGATGATGTAACCATACCGTCCGGTTAAACGACGTAAATATAATGGGCGTTCCACGGGTCGCCCCCCCCGCCGGTGTGGAGGATCGTTTAGACCATGAAGCAGGCAAGTGACGTTTACCGTCTTGTTTTTGAAAAAGCCAACCAGGCCATATATGTCATCCAGGACGCGAAATTCATATTCGCGAACCAGAAAACCCTTGATATTTCAGGTTATTCCGAGGAAGAACTGGTTGAAAAGCCATTCATCGACCTAGTCCATCCCGAAGACCGGGAACTGGTCCAGACGCGTCACAGGCGGCGTCTCGACGGCGAGCCCCTGCCCGCTGTTTATCCACACCGGATACTGGACGCGACCGGCCGGGTCCGGTGGCTTGAAATCAACGTCACGGCGATCTCCTGGCGGGGTCGGCCGGCGGCGCTATGTCTGGCCGAGGATGTCACGGAACGCATGGCCGCCGAAGAGGCGCTACGGGCCAGCGAGGAACGCTTCCGGACTTTCGCTGACTACACCTATGACTGGGAGGAGTGGATCGCCCCGGACAACAGCTATGTTTACGTGTCGCCATCCTGTGAGCGAATCACCGGAATCCCCCCGGAAGAGTTCATGGCCAACCGGGACATCCTGTTGAAAATCATTCACCCGGACGACCTCAAGGCCTACTTCTGGCACCGGATCCACTGTTTCGAGAGCCGGGAACCGGGCCACCTGGACTTCCGGATCATCACCCGGACCAGGGAGACCCGCTGGATCAGCCACAATTGCCAGCCGGTTTTCGGCAAGGACAGCGCCTGGCTCGGGCGCCGGGCCAGCAACCGGGACTTCACGGTCCGCAAGCATTTGATCAGGGACCTGGAAAAGGCGATCAACGAAGTCAAGACCCTGAGAGGCTTCATCCCGATCTGCTCCCAGTGCAAAAAAATCCGGGACGACCAGGGATACTGGCAGCAGGTCGAACAGTACATTCACGAACACTCGGACGCGAGGTTCACCCACGGTCTTTGCCCGGAATGCGCTCACCACTTATACCCGGAACTCTTCGACGAATCCGGGAATTTGTAGGGCCGTCTCCGGCCTTTTGGGATCGGGCGCGCCGGGCTCGGCCCCGGACATTTCCAGTGGGACCAGCCTGCCCGATTCGTTGGCGGTCCGGGTTTTTCAGGGAATCTTCGCTTAGAGATATCCGGGAATGATGTTATGATCGATCATGCTTAAACGGCCATGAAAAAAGCGGGCTATCGGATCGGTCCGCAGTGTTATCCGGCGCCGATATCGGGTCGTTAAGCCCCGAGAACCGGCTGTCCGGTCCGGACCGGGCCGTGTTATTTTTGGAGGACGTGATGACGAGTACGCTGTATTGGCTGCAATGCGGGGGCTGCGGGGGCGACACCATGGCCCTGCTGGGCCTCGAGTGGCCGAACATCATCGAAATGCTGGAACTCAACGGGATCGATGTGCTGTGGCACCCTTCCCTTTCGGACGGCGGGCCTTCGCGTCAAAAGGAACTGGTCCGGGCCCTGGTCGAGGGCGAACTGCCCCTGGATTTCCTGTGCGTCGAAGGGGGCGTCATCCGGGGTCCGGGCGGTACGGGCATGTATGACATGTCGGATTTCAAGCCGAAAAAGGACATCGTCGCGGCCCTGGCCCGCCGGGCCCGTTTCGTGATCGGAGTGGGCACCTGCGCGAGTTTCGGGGGTATTGGAGCGGACGGCGTGGTCGAGGCCACCGGACTTCAGTTCCACAAGTCCCGGAAGGGCGGTTTTCTAGGCGAGGATTTCATCTCGTCGGGCGGACTGCCGGTCGTCAACCTGCCGGGCTGTCCCTGCCACGGGGAGGCGGTCGCCGGAACGCTGGCCGCGCTGCAGGCCGAATGGCCTCTTCCTTTGAACGAATACAATGCGCCATTGGAATGGTACGGCCTGCTGGTCCACCAGGGCTGTATCCGAAACGAGTATCACGAATACCGCGTCGAGGAGGTCGAGTTCGGCCGGCGAGGCTGCCTGTTTTTCCATCTGGGCTGCCGAGGCCCTCTCACCCACGGCCCCTGCAACAAACTGCTGTGGAACGGCCGCAGTTCCAAAACCTCGGTCGGCGTCCCTTGCATGGGCTGCACGTCACCCGAGTTTCCACAGCCGCATCCCTTTTTTTATACCCGCAACATCGCCGGAGTTCCCATCGAACTGCCCGAAGGCGTGGACCGTCCGCACTACCTGGCCTACAAGGGCATGGCCGCGGCGGCGGCGCCGGAACGCCTGAAAAATCGGGAAACCCGGGTCTGACGGAGCCTCGGCTGACATGAATCAGGCAACCACGATCAACATACCGGTCAACCGGGTCGAGGGCGATCTGGCAATCCGAGTGACCGCGGAAGACGGCCTGGTCACGAATGCCTGGAGTTCGGGGCTGATGTTCCGGGGATTCGAACAGATCATGGTCGGTCGGGGGGCCCTGGACGGGCTGGTCATCACGCCCCGCATCTGCGGCATCTGCACGACCAGCCATCTGACCGCCGCGGTCAAGGCCCTGGAGATGATCGCCGGCATCCAGCCGCCGCCCGACGCCGTGCGGGTACGCAACCTGGCCCTGATGACCGAAGTGATTCAGAGCGACATGCGTCAGGCCTTTCTGATGTATAACGTCGACTTCGTCAACCCGCTTTTTGAACCCAATCCCCTCTTTCCCGAGGCCGTCCGGCGCTATGAGCCGTTCAAGGGCCGGACGGCGCTCGAAGTGCTGCGAGAAACCAAAAAGGTCCTGGGCATCATCGCCATCGTCGGAGGCCAGTGGCCCCACTCCTCCTATATGGTTCCCGGCGGAATCACCTCGGTACCCAACTCCGGGGAGCTGATGCAGTGCCGCCTGCTCATCAAACAGTTTCGGAACTGGTACGAGCGTTGTATTCTGGGCTGTTCCCTCGAACGGTGGTCCGAGGTGCAAAGCGGCAAGGACCTCGACACCTGGCTGGACGAGACCGAATCGCACCGGGAAAGCGACCTGGGGTTTTTCATTCGTTTCGCCCGCTCGATCGGACTCGATCGCATCGGCCGGGCCACCGGGACTTTTCTGAGTTACGGCGCCTTCGACCTGCCCGAGGGGACGGCGGTTCAGGCCGGACCGGGCCGGGACAAGCTGATACCGGCCGGCTTCCGGCGTTTTCCGGACTTCGAGCCCCTGGACCCGTCCCTGGTGTCTGAACATGTATCCTGCTCCTGGTTCGAGGATTACGAAGGCGGCCGTCATCCGTTCGAGGGCGAGAGCAGGCCGTACGCCACCGGACTGGAAGGCCGAAAATATTCATGGGCCAAGGCCCCGCGCTACCGGGACGTGCCCGCTGAAACCGGCCCGCTGTCCCAGAAAGTCATGGCCGGCGATCTGCTGTTCACGGACCTGATCCAGCACGGCGGGCCCAGTGCGTTCATCCGTCAACTGGCCAGGCTCGTCCGGCCGGCCGGACTCCTGCCGGTCATGGAGCTGTGGCTCTCGGAGATCACGCCGGAAGGTGAATTCTACCGTGCCCCGGAACAGATCGTCCAGGGTCTGGGCTACGGCCTGACCGACGTGTCGCGGGGCGCCAACGGGCACTGGGTCAAGCTGGCCGACGGGTGTATCGAGCACTACCAGATCGTCACCCCGACGGCCTGGAACGCCTCTCCCCGGGACTCGGCCGACGCTCGGGGGCCCATTGAAGAGGCCTTGATCGGCGTCCGTCTGGCCGATCAGGACAACCCGATCATGCCCGGGCTGGTGGTCCGATCCTTCGACCCCTGCCTGGTCTGCACGGTCCACGCGGTTTCGATGGAGTAAAGCGGATGCCGGGTCGAGGCCGGTCCATGCCGGTTCAATTTTCCGAACCATCCAGGGAAGACCTGATCGAGGAGAACGAACGGCTCTTTGAAGAGGTCCTGGTCGCGCGCCGGGCCTCGGAAATTACGGCCGACCTGGTCGTCGAACAGTTCATGAAAATGGAGGAACTGCTCCAGCGCCTGGAAGCGCAAGTGGCCGTGGAACAGGACCTCCGGGCCCAGCTCGCCGACAAGCTGGCCGAAGCCGAACGGGCCGAACGGGAGGCGGCCCGGGAGCGGGAACGGTTCCGGGTCCTGGTGGACGAGTCTCCCATCGGAATCGCCCTGCTCAACTCCGCCGGGCGCTATGAATATATCAATCCGGGTTTCAGCCGTATTTTCGGATACGGCCCGGACGATTTTTCCATGGGGGCGGAGTGGTTTCGCCTGGCTTTTCCCGATCCGGAGCCTCGCCGGGCGGTGATGTCCACCTGGAAGGGGGACACCGCCCAGACCCGGCTTGGGCCGACGACGCCGCGATCCTTCGAGGTCCTCTGCAAGGACGGGTCCCGAAAAATCGTGCTTTTCCGGCCGGTGATGTTGCATGGCGGAGGCCAGCTCGTAATTTACGAGGATGTCACCGAACGGATGAAAGCGGTGGAGGCCCTGCGGCAGGCCAAGGAAAGAGCCGAGGAGGCCACCCGGACCAAGAGTGATTTTCTGGCCCGGATGAGTCATGAAATCCGGACGCCCATGAACGCCGTGATCGGCATGGCCCACCTGCTCGTAAAGACCGATCTGACGGCAAAACAGCGGGACTATCTCGATAAAATCCTGTCCTCCGCCAACTCGCTCCTTCACATCATCAATGAAATCCTGGACTTTTCCAAGATCGAATCCGGCAGGCTCGAAATGGAGTCCATGGAGTTCGACCTGGAGGAGGCGCTGGCGAACCTGTCCGACCTGGTTACCTTGAAGGCCCATGAAAAAGGGCTGGAGATGCTGCTGAAAACCGGTCGGGACGTTCCGGCCACATTGATCGGCGACCCGTTGCGTCTGGGCCAGGTCCTGCTCAGCCTGACCAACAATGCCATCAAGTTCACGGATCGCGGTGAGATCGTGGTATCCTCGGACCTGATCGAACGGAGGGACGACCGGGTCACGCTACGTTTCTCGGTAAGGGACACGGGCATCGGCATGACCGGGGACCAGATCGGCCGTCTGTTCGAATCCTTCAGCCAGGCCGACGGGTCCATCACCCGCAAGTATGGCGGCACCGGCCTGGGCCTGGCCATCTGCAAGCGGCTGGTGGAGATGATGGGAGGCGACATTTCGGTCGAGAGCCGTCCAGGTCAGGGAAGCCGTTTTTCATTTACCGCGGATTTCGCCTGTCATGCATCGCGGGCGCGGGAGAGGTTTCAGGCTGCCCCCGGCCTGGAAGGCACTCGGGCCCTGGTCGTGGACGACAACGCCACGGCCAGGGAAATACTCGAGGATGCCCTAGCCTCCTTCCGCTTCGATGTGACCGCCGTGGCTTCCGGCGCCGAAGCCCTTGTCGAACTCGATCGCGCCTCCCAGAGCCGGCCATATGCCCTGGTGCTGATGGATTGGAAGATGCCCGGGATGGACGGTATCGAAACCGCCCGCCTCATCCAGGCCAACACCCGACTGTCGCGAATCCCCAAAATCCTGATGGTGACCGCGTATGGCCGGGAAGAGGTCATGCAAAGAGCCCGGGCCGCCGGGCTGGACGGTTTCCTCATCAAGCCGGTCAGCGTTTCCATACTTTTCAACTCGGTCATGGACCTGCTGGGCTACGAGGCGCGATTAAAACCGAGAAGCCCGGTCCAACCACTCACGGAGAACGATGGACTGCGCAAAATACGCGGAGCCCGGGTGCTCGTGGTCGAGGACAACCAGATCAACCAGCAGGTGGCCCGTGAGCTGCTGGAACAGGCGGGCCTGATCGTCGATGTGGCCGACAACGGCCTTGAAGGCGTCGAGGCCGTGGCCGGTTCGGATTACGATCTGGTCTTGATGGACATCCAGATGCCGGGCAGGGACGGTTTCGAGACGACACGGATCATCCGGAACAGCGGCAAACCCGGCGTCGAGGACCTGCCCATCGTGGCCATGACCGCCCACGCCATGGCCAGCGACCGGGACCGGAGTCTGGCGGCCGGGATGAACGATCATGTCACCAAGCCCATCGATCCGGATCATTTTTACGCAGTACTGACCCAATGGATCAAACCGGGTCAAGGGGAAGACCGGATTCCCCCCCGATCCCCCATCCGTAAAGAAAAAGAATCCGATTGGCCCGAAGACCTGGCCGGTTTCGATCTCGCTTCCGGGTTGAAACGGGTAGCCGGGAACCAGACGCTGTATTTGCGCCTCTTGCGGGATTTCAGGCGGGACAACGAGGAAACGGCGGACGCGATCGAACGGGCCCTGGCGGAAAAGGACCTGGACTCGGCCCGCCGCCTGGTCCACACGCTCAAGGGCGTGGCCGGAAATATCGGCGCGATCGGGCTTCACGAAGCGTCCAAGGCCCTGGAGCAGGCCTTGTCCAACGGCAATGAGCGGCCGACGGAACCGCTGGAGACCCTGCGGACCGAACTGCGGATCGCCCTGGACTCGATAGAAGCCCTGATTTCGGACAGCGACCGCCGGCAGGTCGTTCCGGAGCCGGCCGAGGCTGAAAAAATCGGTCTGGAGGAACTGGAGGGCCGACTTCTCGAGATGGCCGATCTGATCGAGCGTTACGATACGGAGGCGGAGACGGTCTTCGAGGAGATCAAGGCGGCTTTGGGCGCCTTGCATCCGGAGCGGACCCGGCGTCTGGGGCGGCTGTTGGACGGATTTGATTTCGAAGGAGCCCGCGAGGTGTTGGCCGGCATTTTCCGGGTTTTGAAAACGTCCCGGGATACCGGAGGCGAATAAAGCGGACTCGGGGACACATCCGATAATTCGGCTTCGCGGTCTCAGACAACGAACCCGTATCGAGGATTTCATCATGATGCTGTTTCGTCGCCTCGATGGCTGGATATGGACCCTGGGCCTGATCACTTTCCTGACGGTGTGGTTTCCACCCGCTCTGGCCTCGGGCAGGGTCTTGCACCTCCAACCCGATCGGGATAGCTATGAACTGGGTCCGTATCTCGAGTATCTGGAAGACCCGGAGCAACGGCTGACCATCGCCGACGTCTCGGCCCCGGACATGGCGGCCCGTTTCGTTGAAAACAACGGTTCGACTCTCAACCTGGGTCTGACCCGCTCCGCGTACTGGGTGCGCTTCACCGTCCTGGAGCCATTGACCGGTTACGAACCCGCACTGCGGGACTGGCGCCTCGTATTCGGCCGCCGCACCTTTAACAGCATCACCCTTTTCATCCCCGATTCCGTGCGAGAGGAAGACGGGCGGGTTTCGACGGATACATGGAAAACCGTTCATCCGGGCGCGGGTGGGCGGGGCGGGGCAGGCGACACGGGCAACCTGGAGGACTCGGCCGTCCTGCCTTCGGTCTTCGAACCAGCCAGAACGTTTTACATTCGCATCGAGGGCCTGGGGGTCATCTTTCTTGCCCCGGCCCTATGCACCGGCAAGGACTACCAGGATATCCTGGTCAAGAAGACCCTGTGGCTGGGCCTGTTTTTCGGTCTGGTGGCGGCCCTGTCGGTCTATTACCTCTTCCTGCTCTTTTCCCTCAGGGAACTGCACCTGCTCTTCTACATCCTCATGGTCATTTCGCTCGGCGCCTACTTCTTTGTGTACTCCGGTCTGGGGAAGCTGACGCTGGCCATCGGCGACCGGGACATTTCCGGGCTCTACACCTTCGGCAGCCTCGGTCTGGCCATCTTCTGGGCCTCCTTGTACACCCGGTCCTTTCTTTTCACCCGCCGCAACACCCCCGGTCTGGACCGGGCCATACTCGGTCAGGCCGGACTATCCCTCCTGTTTGTCCTGTTCTGCCTTTTCATGGACCCGTACTACCTGAACCAGATATTCACCCTGCTGGGTTTGGCTTTGCCGATCACGATCATCACGGCGGGCGTCGTCCGCCTGCGGCAGGGTTATCGGCCGGCCCGGTTTTTTCTGATCGCCGGGCTCGCGTTGGCCCTGGGCTCCACGATTTATGCTTTGACTTTTCGGGGCCTGCTTCCCTACACCACTCTGACCCGGTATAGCTTTCAGATCGGTGTGGCCGCCCAGATTCTGCTCCTTTCCCTGGCCATGTCCGATCGAATCAACCAGATGCGCCGGGACATGGAACAGGCCTTCCAGGAGATATCCCACCTCAACGATCAGATTCTGGAAAGCGAACGGCACTACCGCCTGCTCATGGAAACATCGCCCGACGCGGTCACGGTCTACGACCGGGAGGGAAGGGCCACGTATCTCAACCCGGCCTTTGAGACCATGTACGGCTGGGCGCCCGAAGAATGGCGAGGCCGGCGGATCGATTTCGTTCCGCCCGAAGAGGTCGCTCGAACCCGGGAGGCCATCGACCTGACGAAGACAGGCCGGAGCGTGGTCCTGGAGAGCCTCCGCCTGGCGAAGGACGGCCGCCTGTTGAACGTCTCCCTTAAAACCGCGGCCATTCTGGATCAGGACGGCGAGTTTGCGGGCCTTTACGTCATTCACCGGGACATTACCGATCAAAAACGGGCCGAGAACGCCCTGCGTGAAAGCGAGGAAAGATACCGGACCATCCTCGAAACCATCGAAGAGGGCTATTACGAGGTCGACCTGGCCGGCAACCTGACCTTTTGCAACCAGGCCTTCGCCCGGGAGTTGGGCTACACGGTCGACGAGATGATCGGCCTGAACTACCAGGAGTACATGGGCTCGGAGTTGGCCGGACAGGTCTTTGAGATATTCAATCGCGTCTTTACCACCGGACTGCCGGAGCGGGCCTTCGACTGGATGCTGGAGTCCAGGACCGGGGAATTGAAATGGGCCGAGTCCTCGGTCTCGCTGATTCGGAACGCGGAGGGCGAGCCCGCGGGCTTTCGAGGCCTCGGCAAGGACGTCACTGAACGGAAACGCTCGGAGATGGAACTGACCCGCTACCGGGAGCATCTGGAGCAACTGGTCGAGGAGCGGACCAAGGAACTTTCGGAGGCCAACGTCCATCTGCGTGAGGAGGTGGCGGACCGTGAGCGGGCCGAGGCCGCGTTGCGGGAGAGCGAGCATATCACCCGCCTGATCATGGAAAGCGCCCCGGACCCCATGGTGGTCTATGACACCGAGGGCCGGGTCACTTACCTGAATCCGGCTTTCACCCGAATTTTCGGCTGGACACTGGAGGAACTGAGCGGCCGCCGGATTCACTATGTACCCGAGGATGATCGGGAGCGGACGGGTGAAATGATCGAGGCCCTGCGTCAGGGGGAAAGCCTGCACGGGCTCGACGTCCGCCGCCTGACCCAGTCCGGAAAAATCCTGGACATCAGCATCAGCGCCTCGGTCCTCCGGGACGGCGAGGGCCGGATCATGGGCAACGTGACGACCCTGCAGGACATATCGGAGCGCAAACGGGCCGAACGGATCACCCAGGCCTTGTATTCCATTTCCCGGGCAGTCAATTCGACGACGTGTCTGGGCGATCTCTTCGGGGCCATACACGAAACCCTGTCTACGATCATGGATACGACCAACTTGTTCATCACCCTCTACGACCCGGAGCGGGACGTCGTCTCCTTCCCTTACTGGGTCGACGAACGCGGGGTCGAACCCAAGGACATCGTCCAGGCCAGCCGGGCCGTTTCGTTGAACATGGAGGTGCTCCGGGCCAAGAGTCCCTTGATGTTCAGCCGGGACCGGATCGAAGCCTTGTATGCTTCCCCTCCGGGTGGGCCCGGGCCGGCGCCGCCCGAGAGCTGGCTCGGCGTGCCTCTGATCATAAGAGAGGAAGCGATCGGAACACTGGGGGTGAAAAGCTACACCGATTCGAACCGGTTCAGCCAGGGGGACATGGAGCTTCTTGAATCGGTTTCACGGCAGGTGGCCGTAGCCATCGAACGAAACCGTTCGGAGGAGGCCATCCGGGAAAGCGAGGAGCGGTATCGGACCCTTTTCGAACAGTCCCGGGACGCGATCTATATCACCACGCCCATGGGGGAGACGATCAATCTCAACCCGGCCACGCTGGACCTGTTGGGGTACAGTCGAGAGGAACTCTTCCGCCAGAACATCGGAGGCCTGTACGTTGACCCCGAAGAACGCGACCGAAACAACGAACTCCTGAACCGGACCGGCTTTATCAAGGATTTCGAAATCCGGCTGCGCCGCAAGGATGGGCGCGAAATCGTATGCCTGGACACGGCTTCGGTCTGGCGGGATTCGGGGGGCCGGGCCATCGGATACATCGGGACGCTTCGAGACATCACCGAAAAGAAGCGGGTCGAGGAGGAACTCCGGCAGGCCAAGGAACGCGCCGAGGAGGCCACTCGGGCCAAGAGTGACTTCCTGGCCCGCATGAGCCATGAAATCCGGACGCCCATGAACGCGATCATCGGGATGAGCCACCTGGCCATGCAGACGGGTCTGCTGCCCAAGCAGCAGGACTATGTCTCCAAGATTCAAATCTCGGCCGGGGCTCTGCTTCAGATCATCAACGACATCCTGGATTTTTCCAAGATCGAGGCAGGCAGGCTCGAAATGGAGTCGGTGGAATTCCGGCTGGAGGACGTCCTGCGGAACCTATCGGACCTGGTCACGATCCGGGCCCAGGACAAGGGACTGGAACTTCTTTTCCAGACCCCCAAGGAGGTGCCCGAGTTCCTGGTGGGCGACCCGTTGCGCCTGGGGCAGGTCCTGACCAATCTGTCCAACAACTCGGTCAAGTTCACCGAGGCCGGGGAGGTGGTCGTGGCGACCGAACTGGTCGAGGAGGAACCGGGGCGGGTCACGCTTCGCTTTTCCGTCCGGGATACCGGTATCGGAATGACCCGGGAGCAGATGAACCGGCTGTTCGAGTCCTTCAGCCAGGCCGACGGCTCGATCACCCGGAAATACGGCGGAACCGGTCTCGGCCTGGCCATCTGCAAGCGCCTGGTGGAATTGATGGGTGGTGAAATCCAGGTGGCCAGCGAGCCGGGTCAAGGCAGCATTTTCACCTTCACCTCGGTCTTCGGCCGGGTTGAACGGGCGGCGGGTATTTTGGCGCCGGGTACGGAGACCCGGGGTCTGCGGGTCCTGGTGGTGGACGACAACGCGACGGCGCGAAAGATTTTGCGAGAGATTCTCGATTCCTTCGATTTCCACGTTCAGACGGCCGCTTCCGGCCGTGAGGCCATCGACGAACTGGAAAAGTCCGCCGCTGAATCACCATACGACCTGGTATTGATGGACTGGGACATGCCGGAGATGGACGGGCTCGAAGCCGCCCGTCGCATCAGGACGGAAGCCGGGCTGCCCCGCAAGCCCCGGATCATCATGGTCACATCCTACGGCCGCGAGGACGTGATGCAAAAGGCCCGGGAGACGGGCCTGGACGGCTTCCTGGTCAAACCGGTCAGCCGCTCCCTGCTTTTCGACACGATCATGGACGTGCTGGGAGGAGGCACAACCGACAAAACGGCCCGACGGACCGACACCCGGGAGGTGGACGACCTTGGGTTGCGGCAAATCCGGGGGGCCCGAATCCTGCTGGTGGAGGACAACAAGATCAACCAACAGGTGGCCAGGGAACTGCTCGAGAGCTTCGGCATGATCGTGGACGTCGCCAACGATGGCCTCGAAGGCGTTCAGGCCGCCGCGGAAACAGACTACGACCTGGTCCTGATGGACATTCAGATGCCGGGCCTGGACGGTTTCCAGGCCACGCGCCGCATACGGAAAAACCGTGAGTCGGCGAGGAAGGACCTGCCCATCGTTGCCATGACCGCCCATGCCATGACCGGCGACCGGGAGAAATCCATCGAATCCGGAATGAACGACCATGTGCCCAAACCCATCGACCCGGAGGGCCTCAAGGCCACCCTGGTTCGCTGGATCAAACCGGGCCAGCGACCTTCTCCGGTTTCGCCGGAGGCGAGGCCCGAAGGCCATGGACGGGATGTGGTATTCCCGGATATCGCAGGCCTCGAGATCGATACCGGTCTCCGGCGAGTGGCCGGCAACGCCAAGCTGTATAAGCGGTTGCTGCTGGACTTTGGCCGGGAAAACGAAGACCTGGTCGAGGGGATCAGGGCCTCCTTGAAGAGGGAGGACATCGAGACCGCCCGCCGTCTGGCCCACACTATCAAAGGCGTGGCCGGGAACATCGGGGCCTCGGGCGTGCACGAGGCGGCCAAAGACCTCGAACTGGCGATTATCACGAAGCCCGGGGAATCCGAGACGAGCCTGGACCGTCTGAACCGGGAACTGGCCGTTGTCCTGGCCTCCTTGAAACGCTTCGCCGAAACGGAACCCGTCGAGACGGTTCCCGCCGCATCGGGTGAAATCGACCCGGCCCTGGTCGAGGAACTGAGGGTACGCCTGATCGAACTGGCCGAGTTGATCGAGCGTTTCGATACCAACGCGGAAACGGTTTTCGAGGAGATGAAAGGGGCGCTCGGCCGGATGCTTCCGCAAGAAACGGAACGATTCGAGCGACTGGTGGGCGACTTTGAATTTTCCGAAGCCCTCGAGGTGCTTGGGGAGATGGCCAGGTCCCTGAATGTCGATCTGGGCCGCGGGGAGGCCTGATGGACCGACGGCAAAGAATCCTCATCGTGGATGACACACCGGCCTACGTCCGAATTCTCAACGAACTCCTTCGGGACGAATATCAGGTCAGCGCGGCCATGAACGGCCAGGACGCGTTGAAGATCGCCGTTTCGGAGCATCCGCCGGACTTGCTCCTTTTGGACATCATGATGCCGGGTATCGACGGGTACGAAGTCTGCTCCCGGCTTCGGGCCATGGAACAGGGCAAGGGCCTGCCGGTGATATTCATCACCACCCGGGACGAGGTGGAAGACGAGGCCCGGGGCTTCGCCCTGGGCGCGGTGGACTACATCACCAAGCCCTTCAAACCTGCCATCGTCAGGGCCCGGGTCAAGACCCATCTCGAGCTGAAACTGGCTCGGGTAGCCCTGGAACGGCAGAATGAACTGTTGAAGGAAAACGCCAAACTGCGCGAGGACGTCGAGCGAATCACCCGCCACGACATCAAGACCTCGCTCCAGGCCGTGATCAGCGCCCCGGCCATGCTGATGGCCGAAGGCAGCCTGACGAACCACCAGGTCGAAATCCTCCAGATGGTCGAGGAGTCCGGTTATCGGATGCTGGACCTCGTCAACAGCTCATGCAGCCTCTACCAGATGGAGACCGGCCAGTACGAAGTCCGGTCCGTCCCGGTGGACGTTTTAAAAATCGTCGGCCAGATTCGCGGGGAGGCTCGGGAGCTGCTGAGGCTGAAAGAGTTGACCGTGGACGTCTTCGTTCGGGGCCGCCTGTATCAGGGAGATGATACGTTTCTGGTCATGGGCGAGGAGATGCTGTACTATTCCATGCTGGCCAACCTGCTCAAGAACGCCATCGAAGCCTCTCCGGAAAAAAAGCGGATCACTGTGACCTTCGACGACCGGAACGCACCCGCAATCACCATCCACAACGAGGGGGTTGTCCCGGAAGAAATCCGCAACCGGTTTTTCGACAAATACGCCACCTCGGGCAAGCCGGGCGGCACCGGTCTGGGGACCTACTCGGCCAACCTCATCGCCCGGTCGTTAGGGGGACGCCTGTCGTTCAAAACGTCCCCGCCCCTGGGTACGACCCTGATCATCGACCTGCCGGCCATGTCTCCGATACCCGAATCCGCGGGCAGGCCCGCCCCTTCGGCGATTGGAAAACGTCCGCGCCTGGACAAGGACATAAAAATTCTGATCGTCGACGACTACCAGACCATGCGGCGGATGAACGTGGGCATGTTGCGCCAGATGGGGTTCAACAATTTCCGGGAAGCGGAAAACGGAGCCATTGCCCTGAAGATTATCGAAGCGGAAGGGGCGGACCTGATAATCTGCGACTGGAATATGCCGGTCATGTCCGGGATCGACCTGTTGCGCCAGGTGCGGTCGGAGCCGGCCTGGCAGAACCTCCCCTTCATCATGATCACCGGCGAGCCTCAAAAGGAAAACGTCATCGAGGCGGCGAAAAATCGCGTCAACGGATATATCATCAAGCCCTTTTCCGCCGACCTGTTGAAAAGAAAGATCGAAACGATCTTTCTTTAACCCGGATTTTGCGGTTGTCTCCTACCACGGCGCTGAACATTCGTGCGGCAACGTTTGTTTCCCGGTTTTTTTACCTCTACGTATCGTATTATACGCCCGAGGCCAAAAATCGGCTACCCTTCGCGTTTCGCTATGCATTTCGACGCCTCGCACCAAACCCAACCGCAAAATTCGGGTGTATGGGCGGCTCGAATCATCGGACGGTGGAAACAACGCTCCGGAAAAATCACTTGATATTTATTATAAACGACATTTAAAATAGGCAGACGGGTCGTCCGGGGTTCTCGACCAGAAGCGCGTCGGACGGGCGCTAAATGTTTCCCGGGTCCGACAAGTCAGACCTTTTGGAGAATGGAGACGCTCGTGGTGATGACAAAAGACCGCGGCAAACCTTTAGCGGCCGACATGCATGAAAATTCCGCTTCTTCCATTCCCCGCATCCTGATCGTTGAAGACGAAGCCCATATGGCCGGCATGCTCAAAAGGACCATCGAGCGTTTCGGCTATCTCCCGACGGGTCACGCGTCAACGGGGCAAACGGCCATTGAAATGGCCCTCGATGACCCGCCCGACCTGATCCTGATGGACATCGTTCTGGACGGGCCGATTGACGGAATTTCGGCAGCGGAGATCATCGCCCAGCAGATCGATGTTCCGGTCCTCTTCATCACCGGGCACGCGGACGAAGACAAGCTGGAACGGATCAAACCCCTCAACCCCTTCGGATACGTCATCAAGCCCTTTGACATTCGGGAGCTGGCCGCGGCCATGGACCTGGCCCTGGCCCGGGCCGATGCCGAGCGGCTTCGACGGAAAGCCGAGGAGGAGCTGCGGAGTCATCGCCGGGAACTGGAACGAAGCGTGACCGAGCGGACCGCCGAGTTGGAGAGCGCGAACCAGCGGCTTCTGGAGGAAATCTCCGAGCGCGCCCGGGCCGAGCAGGCGGTCAAGGAGAGCGAGGAAAACCTGCGGACCGTCGTGGAAAGCGCATCCGGATTCGCGGTCTACCAACTGGAATACGACCCCTCGTCACCCTACCTGGCCCGGGCCGTTTTCACCAGCCCCTCCAGCCAGGACATCGTGGGCCTGTCCGATGTGGCGCGCTTTCCCGAGATATTCACCATGGCCCACCCGGACGACGTGGGGGAGTTGATCGAAGCGAACGTCCGGGCCTGGGAGACCGGCGGCATCCTGAATCAGACGTTCCGGCTTTTTCATCCGATCAAAAAGGAGTGGCGCTGGGTCCAGTCCATCGCCACGGGGGTGCTCGATTCAGAGGGACGGGTGACGCGATGCAACGGGATTATCATCGACGTAACGGAACAGAAGCAGGCCGCGGCGGAGTTGGAAAAGGTCGGTCACGAACTGCGCAATCTTTCGGCCCACCTCCAGTCGGTCCGGGAGGAGGAGCGGATGAGCATTGCCCGCGATCTCCACGACGATCTGGGGCAGAATCTCAGCGCCCTGAAGATCGACCTTTCACTACTGAAGACGAACATGTCGGACGACCAGGCGGACCTCCGGGAGCGAATCGACTCGATGAACGACCTGATCGATTCCACTATCAGTTCGGTCAAACGGATCATTTCCGACTTGCGTCCCAGCGTCCTGGACGAACTAGGCCTGGTGCCGGCCCTCGAGTGGATGCTTGAACAGTTTTCGGACCACTTCGGCCTGGAATGCAGGCTGATCGTCGGCGATGATGAGATGCAGCTGGATCAGGAGCTGTGCACGGCCCTCTTCCGCATCCTTCAAGAGGCCCTGACCAATATTGTCAGGCATGCCCTGGCGACGCGGGTTGAAGTGACGCTGGACCGAGACCCGGAGCATATTCAACTGACGATCCGGGACGACGGCACGGGGCTGAAAGAAGAGCAAAAAAGCAAGCCCGGGTCGTTCGGCCTGCTGGGCATCCGAGAGCGGGCCCATTTTCTGGGCGGCCACGTCCTCATGCGCGGAATCGAGGGGCGAGGGACCGAGATATCGGTCCGAATCCCCCAGCCCGGCGGCCGGTGAAGCCGGCCCGGGTCGGCTGGCCTGGCGGGCAGTTGGGCCCCCCGGCCCGAATGATTCAACAGTTATCCATGTGGTCGCAAAAATCCGGCTCGTTACGCCAACGCATAAATCGTTCCGGCTAGCCGATAAGCCGTTTCACTTCCCCGAGCAGTTCTTCCGGCTCCGGCGGTTTTTCGATGTAACCGTCGGGTTCGGGCACATCCTGCCCCTTGAACCGATCCAGGACCTTTTGTGAATGGAGAAAGGTCTTTTTGGCCAGGCCGGAGACGATCAGGACCGGCAGGTCGGCCAAGGCGGGGTCAGTCTTGATCTCACGGTACATCTTGATTCCGCTCTCCTTGGGCATCATGACGTCCAGGACGACCAGGTCGGGCTTTTTTTCCCGGACCAGGGCCAGGCCCTGTTCCCCGTTTTCCGCGATCCGGGTCTTGTACCCCTGCTCTTCCAAGAGGGTGGTGAAATAGGTCCGTATTTCCATTTCGTCGTCAACCACGAGCACTCTCCTGGCCATCGTTCATCCCTCCTGGCGGCTAGAGCGTGTATGTTTTTTCCGGGTTGCGGATGGCCATGACATGGCAATGCGCCCGCCGGGACACGTTTTCCACGGTGCTGCCGTACCGGACCCGTTCGAACTCGGACCTCCCGGCCGCGCCCATGACGATCAGGTCCACCTGGTTTTCGCGGGCGAAGCGCACGATTTCCACAAAGGGCACGCCGGGCGTCACCGTCCAGGTCACGTCTGACAACCCCTCGAGACGGCCCTGGTAGCGCTCGATGACGTCGGCCCGGACGCGTTCGATCACTTCGGGCGTGGCCGAGGCCATTTCGCCCGGGCCCGCGCCCTCCCGTGTATCCGAAGGCATGTAGCGGTAGGGCGAATCCATGACGTGGAGAACGTGCAGGCGGGCCTGGTAGCGTTTGGCCAGGTCCACGGCATGAATCAGGGCGATGTCGGCGTCTTCGGAAAAATCCGTGCAATAGAGCACATGGTGATACTTGAGCATGGTCATGCCTCCTCCAGCCGGACGCCCTGAGGCCGGCCGGCCGAATGTTGGTCGATCAAGAGACACCTCCCGGGTCGAGCGGACTCCGGCCTGTCAGCCGGACGTCGGTTTCAAACCCGGATTTTGCGGTCGTCTCCTGCTACGGCGCCGAAATGCGTGCGGCAACGCTCGTTTCCCGCTTTTTGACATCAACGCATCATAGGATACGCCCGCGACCCCAAATCGGTCAACTTCGCGTTTCGCTATGCATTTCGACGCTTCGCTACGAACCCAACTGCAAAATCCGGGATAAAGGCAGCCGGACCGTAAATCGGGTTCCCCGGCCCAATTCGGACTCCGCTTCGATATCCCCCCCGTGCCGTTGAACGATCTTACGGCTGACGTACAGGCCCAGCCCCGTTCCCTGTTTGCCCTTGGTCGAAAAAAACATGGTGAAAACGGCCGCCCGGGTCTGTTCGTCCATGCCCACGCCGTTGTCCCGGACTTCAAAGACGACCTGCTCCCGGTCACGGGTCACGCGGAACACGACCCGGCGATCTTCCGGACCACCGGGTTCCAGACAGGCATCAAAGGCGTTTTCCAGGATATTGATCAAGGCCATGCGTAAAAAGCTCTGGTCGGCTTCCAGTGTGCCGAGATCATCGGCGAACTCCCTGACCAGATCGATCGAGGCCTGCCGCATCCTGGACTCGACCACCCGGGCGGTTTCCTCGGCAAAGGTCGGCAGGTCGAAGGGTTTGCGCTCCAGTTCCCGTTCCTTGGAAAACAGCAGCACGTCCAAAACCAGGTTCCGAATCCGGCCGGCCATGAGCTTGACCATTTCCAGACCTTCCTGGACCTTTTCCTGGTTGCCTTTTTTCACCCCCGAGTCGAGAAGATACATTCCGCCGTCCAGGCCGGTCAGCAGGCCTTTGATGCCATGGGACATCGAGCCCAGCATCAGGCCCAGGGAAGTGAGGTGGTGATGAACCTGGAGAATCTGGGACATGTCCGTGGCCATGACCGCGACCAGGGCCGTTTCCCCGGCCGAGTCGCGGATAGGCGCCGTCCAGATCACGGCGTTGATTTCATCTCCGTCACGGGTGATCAACTGGGTTTCGGTCTGGTGGGACTGGCCGTCCCCAAAGGTGTCCAGGACCGGACAGTCCGGGCAGGCTCGGCTACGGCGCTTGACCACCTCGTAACAGCGGGCTCCGATTTCGGCTTCGAAATCCCGTTTGAACCGACGGTTGACCGCGGTCAGCCTCAGGTCCGGGTCGTGGACCGTGAAGTAACAGGGCAGATCGTCGAACATGCTTCGAAAGCGCTCCTGGACGGCCCGGAGCACGTCATCGGCCCGTTGCGCCCCGGCGGGCCGGTCGGCTTCGGCCAGCCGCAATGCCTTTTCATAAACCAGCCCCTCGAGGCTTTCCGTATATTCGCGAAGCTTCCGCCGGGCCAGTATCTTCTCGCTGACCCGTTTGAGCGCCGTTTCAAGGGCATCGACATTGATAGGCTTGGTGATGAAGTCCGTGGCCTGGCGCTGAAAGCTCTCAATGGCCACGTCCATGTCCCCGTGCCCGGTGATCATGATGACCTCGGCGTCCGGGTCATGTCCTTTGATCCGGCGCAGCAGCTCGACGCCGTCTATGTCCGGCATTTTGATATCGGTGATGATGATCGGCGGGGTCTCGCTTTGAAAAATCCGCCAGCCCTCCTCGCCGTTTTCAGCGGTCAGGACGCGATACCCCATGTCGGTCAGGGCCAGGCCCAGAACCAGACGGATATCCTCTTCATCATCGACCAGCAGGACCGTTTTTTCCATCAGGCCGCTCCCTTGATCGGGAATTCGATAATGAAACAGGCGCCCCGGCCCTCCTGACTCTCCACCCGGATTTCACCGCCGCATTCCTTGACGATCCCGTAACTGATGGAAAGCCCCAGGCCCGTGCCCTGGCCGACTTCCTTGGTCGTAAAAAACGGGTCGAACAGCTTGTCTTTGTGTTCCTCCTTCACTCCCGGACCGTTGTCGGCCACTTCGACGAAGACCCGGCCGGCCGAAGAACGGGTCCTCAGGGTGATATGGCGGTCCCCCGGGCGACTCTCCCGTCCGTTGTTTTCCCCGGCCAGCGCATCCCGGGCGTTGATCAGGAGATTGATGAAGACCTGCTCCAAGCGGTCCGGATCGGCCATGATCCGGGGCGGCGACGCCTCGAGATCCCAGCGGACTTCGATGCCCCGGACCCGCAACTGCTGGCTGAATATATCCACGGCTTTTTCCATGATCTCGTTGACCTGGATCGGGACCAGTTTGGCGTACGATTTCCGGGCGAAGGTTCGCATATGGGTGATGATCCGGGTGGCCCGGTCCACGTTCTGGTCCACCTTTTCGATCATGGTCTTCAGGGTCTCCAGATCGAAGGGTTCGTTCTTCCGGATTTTCCGGAGATAGAAACTGCTGGCCGTCTTGATGACCGACAGGGGCTGGTTGAGTTCGTGGGCCACGCCCGTGGCCATCTCGCCCAGGGTGGCCAGTTTGCTGGCCTGGTGAAGCTGATGCTCGGTCTCCAGACGCTTGGTGATATCGCTGGCCGTAACCAGGATCACGTTCTGCTCGTGGAACTCGGACGGCGAGAGCCTGAGGTTGACGAAGATCGCGCGGCCCGACTTGTTCAGATGGCGAACCTGGTTGATTTCCGGGTGCCAGGCCATCAGTTCGACGTGGGTCTCGTCGTCGACCGCCGAGAGGTCCTTGAATGATCGGCCGATCATTTCCCGGCGCTCGTATCCGTAAACCGCGCGCACGCTGTCGTTGCAGTCGAGAATCTCCAGCGTTTCCATGTCGAGGACGAAGACCGGGTTCGGCATGCTGTGGAAGATGGCGTGGTACTTTTTCTCGGACGCTTCGAGGCTGTCTTCGAGCTGCTTGCGTTGGGTGATATCCAGGCTGACTTCCATGGCCGCCACGGTCTCACCCTGGGAATTCTTGATGGGCGAGGTGATCGCGATCCAGTGAGCCACGGTGCCGTCCCGGTTGAGCCCGGACTCCTCGCTCTGGTGGGATCGTCCGTCGGCGAACGTCTTTTCCACCGGGCATATCCCGCATTTATGATCACGGCCCTTGAAGGCATGGTAACAGTAGTCGTCCGGGAGCGGGTCGAATTTTTCGGAAAACTCCCGGTTGTACTGGATGAGCCGGTAGTCCCGGTCCTGGACCGTGATGATGCAGGGCACGATTTCGAAAAGCCGCTGATATTCGTCCCGTTGTCGGTTCAGTTCGGCCTGTTTATGGAAAATCTCCTCGCCCATCTGGTTGATGGCCCGGGCCAAAAGGCCCATCTCGTCGTCCTGATCGACTTCGACGGACTGAAAATGGTTGCCCTGGGCGATCATCTGGGTCCCGGTGATCAACCGGCTGACGGGCTGCCTGACGAAGCGAAAGACGATCCAGGTAATGACGGTCGAAGTCAGGACCAGCACCAGGAGCGTCAGGCCGAAGACGGTCCGTTTGAAGAGCATCATCTCCCGGTCCTTGTCCTTGAGGGAAAAGACCACATCCAGGGCGCCCAGGACCTGCTTGTCTCCGGGGTGGACATGACAGACGCTGGTCGCGCAGCCGGGTTCGTTGTAGATGGGGCTCAGGATGCCCAGCAGGCGGTAGCCCTGTCCGGAATGGAAAATCCGGCTCCGCTCGGACAGGTCCAGCCGGGTCAGGGGCGGCTCGGACCGGTGGCAGATAAAACAGGCCTCGGCCTTGATGTTGGTCTTGCGGTCGATCTCGGCCGCGTTGTTGGAAAACTTGATCTGGCCTTGCTTGTTGTAGATGCGGATGTTCTCGATCTCCGGGAGACGGCCGACATCGTTGATGATCTCGGCCAGGTCGTCCCGGGAGTTGAGCATCATGGCCCGCCGGGTGCTCAACTTGATGGCGTTGCTCAAACGATCGGATTCGGCGGTCAGCCCGGCGGTGATGCTCCGGGTCTGGAAATGCAGAACGATCAGGGCCCATCCGGCCAGGCAAAAGATCAAGGTCAGGCCTACGGCCAGAATGATCTTTGAAACCAGACTGTGTCGGATGGCGTCGAGATATCTCAACATGCCTCACCGTTGATGCCGGGTCGGCCCGCGAACCCCGCCGATATGGACCGGTAACCGCGAATCAGGCCGCCACGCCATCGAGGGCGGCGTCGATCAGGTCCAGCATCTGCTGATCGGTAAAGCCGGCCAGGACCGATGCGCTGTTGGGGCAGACCGCCGCACAGGCCCCGCACCCCTGGCACATGATCGGATTGATGACGATTCGCTCCAGGTCGAGGTCCATTATGCGGGCGCCGTAGGGGCAGGCATCGATACATCGCTGGCAAAGGGAGCAGAGGCTGTGACGGACCCGGGCCGAGACTCGTCCGGGCGACAGGCGCTCGGAGGACAACAGGCGGAGCGCCCGGGAGGCCGCGGCCCGGGCCGAAGCCATGGACTCGGTCACGGACCGGGGCGAAAGGGCCAGGCCGCAGCCGAATACGCCTTCGCTCAGGGCGTCGACCGGGCGCCACTTGAACTCGGCCGGATCGAAAAACCCGTCGCGGTCGATCCGGGCGCCGAAAAAGCCGGCCAGTTCCTCGGGCAGGTTGGGGACCACACCGGTACCCAGAACGACCAGGTCCGCCTCGATCTCGATGGGCCGGCCGATCATGGGTTCGAATCCGGTCAGGCGAAGGCCGTTCTCATCCGGCTCGACCCGCGGTTTCCGGTCGGTCCGGTAAGGGATGAACACGACTCCCGCCCGGCGGGCATCCGCATAATAGGTCTCCATGAAGCCCGGCGTCATCATGTCCCGATAAAAAACGTAGATCGAGGTCTCCGGGTTGAGTTCCTTGATATGCAGGGCGTGTTTCAGGGCGCCGGGGCAACAGACCCGGCTGCAGTAGTTCCGGGGTTCCTCCCGGGAGCCGACGCACTGGATCATGACCACGTTTTTCAGAGCGGCCGGATCGATGGACCCGTCGTCCAGTTTCATTTCCAGTTCCATCTGGGTCACGACCCGTTCGGCGGCCCCGTGGGCGTACTCGGACGTGGAGGCCTCCCGGCCTCCGGTGGCCAGGATGGTCACGCCGTGTTCCAGGGTCTCCACCTCGCCTTCCCGGTTGCGGACGGTGGTCAGGAACCGCCCGGCCTGGCCGTAGGCGGCCACGATTTCCGTACCGGCGCGGACGGTTACATGGGGATGCCGTTCGATGTTCTGAATCGTCCGCTCCAGAAGTTCCACCGGCGACGAGCCTTCCGGCACCCGGCGCAGCCAGGCCAGGTTTCCGCCCAAGGCTTCGTCCCGCTCGACCAGATCGACCGGATAGCCCTGGTCGGCGATGGCCAGGGCCGCCGTCATCCCGGCGATACCTCCCCCCACGACCAGGGCCCGCCTCGCAACCCGCGTTTCCGCGGGTGGGGTGGGATCGGCGCGTCGAATCCGGGTCAGGGCCATGGCCAGGATTCTCCCCAAGGTCCCCTCGCGGTCGGACAGGTCGGCCCCGGGGAACAGGGCCGGGCGCACGTCGACCACTTCGATCAGGGAGGCGTCCAGACCGGTCTCCTGGCCGAGGCGGCGAAAGGCCTCGGACTGGCGGTAGGTGGGGCAGGCGCCGATAAGGAGTCGATTGGCGCCCTTTTGCTCCGCCTCCTCGACCAAACGGGCCCGTCCGGTTTCGGCGCAGGCCTGGTCGATAAAAACCAGGTCCACCAGGGCCGGATCGGTTTCGATATGCCGCAGGACCCGGTCGCGATCGAAATCGGAAAGAGCCTGGCCGCAGTCGCAGATCACGGCCAGGACCCGGGGCGCCTCCCGACTCGCGTCCCGGAGGGCCACACCCGTTTCCGGCTCCATGGCCAGGCCGCCGCCGGAGGCACGGATGGCGGTTGCGGCGGACAAGGCGGCCGCCCCGGCCTGGATGACCGACTCGCTGACGTCCTTGAGCGCGGAAAAGGCCCCGGCCATAAACACGCCTTCCCGAGAAGTCCCGGCCGGGATGAAAGGCCGGGTCTGGGGAAAGCCCCAGCGGTCCAGCTCCAGGCCGACGACCCCGGCCAGGGCCTCCAGCCCGTCCGCCGGACGCATGCCGACGGACAGGACCACCATGTCGAAGTTCTCCTCGTGAATCCCGCCCTCGGAATCGATATAGGCGATCCTCAGGTCGCCCGTGGCCGGGTCCGGATTCACGGTGTGGACCATGGCCCGCTCGAACCGGACCCCTGCCTCGGATTCGGCCTGGTCCCGGTATCGCTGAAACGGTTTGCCGAAGGTCCGCATGTCGATATAAAAAATGGCCGCCTCGAACTCGCCCTCGGCCTGGTCCCGGGCCAGCAGGGCCTCCTTGACGGCCGACATGCAACAGATCGATGAACAGAAATCCGCGCCGGTCCGGGCATTACGGGAGCCCACGCACTGAATCCAGGCCGCCTTTCGGACCGGCCGGCCGTCGGAAGGCCGGACCAGGCTTCCTCCGGTGGGCCCGGTTCCGCTGAGCAGCCTTTCGAACTCGAGATGGGTGACCACATCCGGCGACAGGCCGTACCCGTAGTTGTTGTGGCCGCCGATGGGATCGAAGTAGTCCGACCCTCCGGCCAGAATGACCGCGCCGACTTCGAGGCGCGGCCCGGTGGCTTCCTGGTGGTCGAAGTAGATTTTCCGGACCATGGGCACGAGCGCTCCCGGTTCGAAGGGCTTGATCAGGTAGTCCAGAGCCCCGATCTTCATGGCCTCGACGGCTGTTTCCACCGTGGCGTAGGCGGTCATCATGACCACGTTCAGGTCCGGGTGGGCCTCCTTGGCCAGACGAAGCACCTCGATACCGTCCAGACCGGGCATTTTGATGTCCAGGAGCATGAGGTCGAAATTTTCGGCCTCCAGCCTTTCCAGGGCCTCGGCCCCGGAGGCGGCCATGTCTGTTTCGAATCCCTCGTCGTCGAGGATTTCCTTGATCGAGTCCCGAACGATCAACTCGTCGTCCACGACCAGAACCCGGAAGTCTTCATAGGCCCTGACGTCCAGCCGGACGGCCCCGGTGGGGCATACTTTTTCGCACTCCCCGCAGGCGGTGCATGCAAGCGGATCGATGATGAAGGTCCGAGGATAGTTGTGGGGCACAGGCGCGTAAATCGCCTTGCGCGAGGTCAGGCCGGCATTGAACCGGTCCGGGACCTCGACCGGACAGACGGGTTCGCAGTCGCCACACCCCACGCAACGCTCCGGGTCCACCTGGCTGGGCTTCCGTCGAAGCAGGGCCTGAAAGCGGCCGGGTTCGCCTTCCAGGGAGACCAGTTCCGTGCCGAGCATGACCTCGACGTTCTCGTGGAAAAATCCTTTGCGCAGGCAGTACTGGGAACCGGCGTCCCGTTCGAACAGGGGCAGCATCTTGCACATGCCGCAGTGGTTGGTGGGGAACTGGTGGTCGAGCTGGCTCAGTATGCCGCCCAGATGGGGCGCCCGGTCGATCAGGGTGACCCCGTGGCCCGTTTCCGCCAGGTCCAGAGCGGCCCGCAGTCCGCCGATACCCGCTCCGACAACCAGGGCCTTGCCGAATTTCTTTTTCATATGCTCGCGCCTTTCTCCCCTTAGTCCCGGCCCCCGGTGACTTCCTTGAACTCGTCCTCGCGGAAC
>Ga0180009_10001781_pt1 | contig 25850 bp, 24 predicted proteins | sample OS_PC_MetaG_FD_123537 | JGI IMG/M metagenome (GOLD analysis project Ga0180009, IMG submission 123537) | Groundwater microbial communities from the Aspo Hard Rock Laboratory (HRL) deep subsurface site, Sweden - OS_PC_MetaG | ecosystem: Environmental > Aquatic > Deep subsurface > Groundwater... | reverse complement strand
GCTGCGAATCAAAAATTGTGGAGACGGAGAAGGTTTTGGGCGCCCTGCTTCGATCAATGCGCAAAAACTAATAGCCTTTAGCCTGCAGCCTAAACAACCTGAATAGTTACACATTTTAGCTCTTTGAAAAAAATCCGCATTTGATCCGGCGTGGAGGTCTCTTTCAAAAGTCGCCTAACCCTCCCTCATTCCATGGGACGGCCTTCGACCCGAGCTCAGGCCGAGGGTCAGATTAGTGTTGAAATTCTTCCCCCCACATCTTCTCTGCCTTTTCCATGGTTTTATTAAATGCCTGGGGGCGTTCCGCGAGCGTCGGAAGTATTTTTATGAGGCGGCTTTTGAAAGAGACCTCCACGGACGGGCTTGAATGGCTTTCAAAGAGCTAAAATGTTACGAATTCATGGCAGATTTCGTTCAAGTAAGACAGGCATTGGCAATGAGATGACAATCAGAAAGGAGGGTCATTTGGTGGGTTTAAGGAATAACATGAAGAGCCTGACAGAAGGAGGATTTAAAGGGGATATTATTCCGGTAAACCCTGGTTCCAGTGAAATCATGGGGTTAAAAACTGATTCCACTGTTTCTGATTTTGAGGGCCGAGTTGATCTGGCCATTGTGGTATTACCAGCAAAAATAGTCCCAGGGATCTTCAGGGAGTGTGCCAAAAAGGGTGTGAAAGGCATCGTTCTAATCACGGCAGGTTTCAAAGAGATTGGGGAACCGTCTGAATGTAGACTTTCCCCAGATGGTGGAATACCTTATGGATGATCCCCATACCGAGGTGATTGCCCTCTATATGGAAGGTATTGATGAACCCCGTGACTTCATGGAGAAGGTCAGAGAGTATGGTGGGAAAAAGCCCATAGTCGCCTACAAAACGGGCAGCGCCGGAGTTGGAGACCAGGCTTCCCGATCCCACACAGGATCCATTGCTGGGCGACATGACATCTATGTCGGCGCTTTTAAGCAAGCGGGGATACTGAGTGTTGATAATGCAGAGACCCTTCTTGATGTGGCAAAGACCATGGCCACCTGCCCCATTCCCGAAGGACCCGGGGGAGCTGTTCTTTCGAGTCAGGCAGGACCGGCCATGGCTGCCCTATGGGAGTACAGGAGAATGAGGGGTCTGTATTATTTTTAAGATCTTTGCCGTAAGCTCGTCGTCGTCAAAAGAGAATGTTATCATCTAATCTAAATCAGTGTCCTTTGTAGAAGCATGTTTCTTGACACAACTCTTTTCAGATGATAATTTTTCAAGCCTTTTCAACCGATCCTTCAAAATAGGAACTCATTGGACAGGTGTATAAATGACCTTTCAGGAATTGATTTTTTATTTAGAGAAATTTTGGGCCGACAGGGGATGTTTGATCCAGCAGCCATATGACCTGGAGGTGGGTGCGGGGACCTTTAATCCTGCCACCCTTTTGAGAGTATTGGGTCCGGAACCATGGTCCGTTGCCTATGTGGAACCCTCCAGACGTCCCACTGACGGGAGATACGGAGAGAATCCCAATCGTTTAGGACATTATTACCAATACCAGGTTATTATAAAGCCCTCCCCCATTAATATCCAGGATATCTATCTTGAGAGTTTAAAGACCCTGGGAATCGATCCAAGTGACCATGATATACGTTTTGTGGAAGATGACTGGGAATCCCCGACACTCGGTGCATCCGGTCTAGGTTGGGAGGTATGGTTGGATGGGATGGAGATAACCCAGTTTACCTACTTCCAACAGGCAGGGAGCATCAAGTTGGCCCCCATCTCAGTGGAGATAACATATGGTCTGGAAAGAATCGCCATGTACTTGCAGGATAAAGAGAGTGTTTATGATCTCAAGTGGAACGAAAAGGTGACCTACGGAGATGTCCATAAGAAAGGCGAATGGGAACTCTCGGTTTATAGCTTCGAACTGGCCGATGTGGACATGCTTTTGAAGATGTTTGACATGTGTGAACGGGAATCAAAAAGGATAAGTGATAAGGGCATTGTCCTTCCGGCATATGATTATTGCCTCAAGTGTTCCCATATCTTTAACATCCTTGAGGCGAGAGGGGCCATCAGTGTTACGGAAAGAACAAAATACATCGATCGCATCAGGGATCTGGCCAGAAGAGTTTCCAAGAATTATCTCAATCAAAGAGAAGAGATGGGTTATCCTTTGTTGAATGATCATTGAAGGTCCGTTTTAAAGATGAACTACCCCGCCGCAGAGCAGCGGGGTATCTACAAAAACATTGTAACGCCGCAAGCGGCGGGGAATTAAACCCTTGTCCGCCTCCGGCGGATTAAATGGGTGAAGAGAAATAACAGATAACCAATGACAGATGGGGAATGACCCGTGAAGCATGACAGGTGAAAATAGATGGCAGGCGAACTGTTAATGGAGATAGGGACTGAAGAGATCCCATCAGATTATCTTGAGAACGGATTGAAGGCATTTAGGCGACTTGCAGAATCCACTTTAAAAGAGAATCGAATCGAGCTGAAACAAGGACTCTATACCTATGGAACGCCCAGACGACTGATCTTGATCGGTGAGGGTATTGCCGATAAACAGGAAGATGCCTTGCAAGAGGTAACCGGGCCACCTAAAAAAGTCGCATATGACAGGGAAGGAAATCCCACAAAGGCGGCTTTTGGTTTTGCCAAAAAACAGGGCGTGTCTGTTGATGAACTAGGGTGTTTAGAGACCTCCAAAGGTGAATACCTCTATGTTAGACGTCAAATACCAGGGAAACCTACCCTAGACGTTCTAGCCGAAATTTTACCTGGATTGATCGCCCATATTCCCTGGCCAAAGTCAATGTTTTGGGGGGATGTTGGGTTCTCTTTTGTTCGGCCTATACACTGGGTTCTTGCACTACTTAACGGTGTGGTAATACCCTTCGAAGTGGCAGGTGTGAAGAGCGGAAATAAGACCAGGGGCCACAGGTTCATGGCACCCCAGATTAGAGAGGTGGACGGCGTTCAGGATTTTTTTCGAAAGATGGAGGAATGCTCTGTTATCATCGATCAAGAAAAGAGAAAAAGAGAAGTGGAGAAAGTTGTCACTGAGGTTGCCTGTAGTGTATCGGGGACACCCCTAGCGGATTCTGAACTGTTGACCACAGTGGCCAATCTGGTGGAGTTCCCTTCTGCCATATGCGGTGGTTTTGATAAGGCCTTCCTGAATCTTCCTGCCCCCGTCCTGATAACGGCCATGAAAGAGCATCAACGATATTTTGCTGTTTGCGATCAGGACGGCCTATTAATGCCAAATTTTGTGGCTGTTAATAATACGGTGGCAAGGGATGAATCCGTCGTTCGAAAAGGAAATGAAAGGGTCCTGAGGGCCAGGCTCGCTGATGCAGATTTCTTCTTCAAAGAGGATAGAAAAAGACGTCTCGAGGACAGACTGGAGGATTTAAAAGAGGTCATCTATCAGGCTGAACTGGGACCCTCTTTTGCCAAGGTGGAACGTTTTACCAGACTGGCCGAATACTTATCAAAACAGATAGCACCGGATATGATAGAGGATGTCAACCTTGCAGCAAGACTGTGTAAATGTGATCTGGTTACGGAGATGGTGATGGAATTTCCATCCCTTCAGGGTGTCATGGGGAGGGAATATGCCCGGCTGGATGGATACTCCGAGGATATCTGTATGGCGATACATGAACACTACCTCCCTTTACGAGCAGATGATGAACTACCCGATTCCATTATCGGAGCCATTGTAGGTTTGGCAGATCGCATGGATACCATAGCTGGCTGTTTTGCAATTCAGCTGGAGCCCACCGGAGCAACGGATCCTTTTGCACTCCGGAGGCATGCTCTGGCCATTATAAGGATTCTGGAAAAGATGCCATCTGATATATCGCTCAAGGGATTTGTTAACGTCTCCTTAAACATCCTGGATGAAGAGATTAATTTTGATAAACATCTGGTTACCAATAAGATGTTGGATTTTTTTAGGGAGAGATATCGAAACATGATGTTGAGATTGGGCTATGAGTCTGACCTGATCGAGGCTGTATTATCCGTTGAGTTTGACCATATCAGTCAACTTCGCCCCAGGATTGAGCAGCTAAATAGATTCATAAAAGAATCCAATGAATTTGAATCCCTGGTTCAGGCCTTTAAAAGGGTTAACAACATATTAAAAGGCAAGAAAGAATCGCCGGATGTGGATCCGACCCTATTCAAAGAGTCTTGTGAATCTGAGTTATGGAGAGCCTATCAAGAATTTAAGGATGATGTCCATAGGTTGATGGAGAAGAGGAATTATTTTGAGGCCTTAAATCTTATGGCGCGACTTAGGGAGCCGGTGGACGACTTTTTTGATGGTGTTGAGATCCTAACACAAGATAACCCTCCGTTGAGAGAGAATAGGGTGGGCATGTTGCAAAACCTGGCTCGACTTTTTCTAAGTCTGGCGGATTTTTCTAAGTTTTCCATCTGAATCTTATTGGTTGAATCTTTGGACCATTGAACATCTCGGAAATTCTACAACTTATTCCATCATTCCACTGTTCTCCCCGCTCATAGAGCGGAGATGAGCGAAACGAACCAAGGTCGATAGACGTAAAAATTACAGCTAACCAAATTAAAGTGCTACTTCAGGGTTTTTTTATGAGTACGCATAGTTCGCCTTCATGTTGCATGTGCCCTGCGGCCAACTGGGCATATTGACTACTTCCCCAAAAAATATCGGCTCTACCCGATCCCTTGATGGCTCCCCCAGTATCTTGATTCACCATGAAACGAGAAAAATTGGTCCAACCGGCTATATCTCCCCTTCTGTCCACAACAGGTTTCTGGCAAGATATATAGCAGAGTGCCCCTTTGGGAAAAAGCCTGGCGTTGAGGGCCACTGACCTACCGGGTGTTAGAGGCACGTTGATGTTTCCAAAGGGACCACCATCCAGAAGCCCAAAAAACACATAAGACTGATTATGATTCAGCACCTCATCCATGATCTCGGGATGTTGTGACAGGTAATTGCGTATACTCTGCATAGACATCTTTTCCCTGGTAAGCCATCCCCTCTCCAGCATATATCGTCCAATGCTTCCATAAGGTCGACCATTGGATGCCCTGTAACCCACTGAGATCATCCTGCCATCAGGGAGTTTTAAACGGCCTGAACCCTGTATATGGAGAAAGGCCACGTCAAGTGGATCCTTTAACCAAGCTATCTCCAGCTTCCTACCCTTTAATACGTTTTCTAATTCTATCTGTTGTCTGGAATAATAGGGCAAGACTTCCTTTCCTTCAATTCTCGCAATGATGGTCTCATTACCAAATCTCTTATTAAAAAGGGATAGATGGATCTTAATCAGATCATCAGGTTTTTTGTATATGGGATGTTTAAATACCCCATCAGGTTTCAGACTTCCTTCAAAGATAGGTTCAAAATAACCAGTGAATAGGACGCGTCTATTTCCAACTCGGCCTGCCGCTCTGTAAATCAGGAATTGTTTTCTGATTTGTCTATTTAATTCTCTTGAATCAGGCCTTTTTAAAATCAGGTTCAATAGAGCTTTCTGACTATCGCGCACATGTTGGCAGGTGTATTTGTGGGGTCCGTAATAAAACATGTGGTCAGGTTTTAATCTATTAAGGTATTCAAGATTTCTCTCTATGGCTAGGGCAAGAGAACGGTAATTCATATCATCCTGAAATTTGGGATAAAAAAATCTGATGGGGATTAGGGCTTCTTCGGGTCTCTGAGCCTCCCTTTGAAGGGCTGGATAACATCCAAGAAACCCAATAATACATATGAATAGGATGCATCCTAAAAGAGCGGTAAATCCCCTTTTTATGCTGGTATTATGATTGTTCATGATTTTTTTATAAAGAAAACGAGATTTCATCTGATGACCACTCAGCAGATTGAATTCTTCTATAATATAGAGTGATATTTTGTGAAACAAGATAAAAATGTTATAACTGCTCAGTAGTCAGTAGTCAGTAGCCAGAATACAGAATAGAAGTGTTAAAGTCCTCCATTATTATTTAGCTTGAATAGAAATGGCGGATTTCCTGGTTTGGGAAGTTAACCAATACATATCCGTTTTGGGAAAATTATGGCCAAAACCCTACTACAGATAAACAGATTGATGTGCTTTTTGCAATACTATTAAATCTTGAAAAGCATAGCGAGCCCCTCCTTTTTATTCTGGCTCCTGAATAGTTAAAAAAGGTTTAGTATTTAATGAAAAAATAGAAAACATTGTTGAGGTGATCTGAAAAAATCCGAAGTTATGTGTGGTTATAATCATCCTTTTTTAGTTTTGAGTGTGGTATTTTTGCAACAATAGAGGATAGAAGATATTGGGAAGATAGGCAAACTCATGGATTACCATGAACATTTATGTAACAATAATATAATTATATCAAATAGTTGTAGACGCAAATAATTTATTCCTAATTCATCTATATCTTTGGCATAATGTTTGCTTAGAGTTTAGTGGATTGATTCCAATCTCAGAGAAGGGGTTTTGTGTGGACTACAAGCAGCGAACATTAAGAGATGTGGTGAGTTGTACAGGAATTGGCCTCCATTCAGGAGAGAGAGTTAGTTTAACCATCAAGCCGGCTCCACCTGATAGTGGTATTAGATTTATTAGGAAAGATCTATCCGGTCACAAGGTTATAAAAGCCAGTTTTGAGAATGTGGTTGATACGAATATGTCAACCACCATCGGCCATAATGGTTTCAAGGTTGCCACTATTGAGCATTTAATGGCAGCCTTTTTTGGTTTTGGTATCGACAATGCAAGGGTAGAACTCGAAGGACCCGAAGTACCCATTATGGACGGAAGTTCGGCCCCTTTTATATTTCTCCTTAAGAGCGTAGGCATTAAAGAGCAGAAAAAACCCAAACGATTTATAGTGATTAAGAAGATTTTCAAGGTTCATGAGGGAAACAGATCCATCTTCATATACCCATCAAAGGAACTCAAGATCTCATACACCATAGATTTCCAACATCCCCTGTTAAGAAACCAGAGATATGAGCTGTACTTTTCAGGAAAAGATTTTATCAGAGAGATAAGCCGTGCACGCACATTCGGGTTTCTTAAAGATGTCCGGATATTAAGGGAAAACGGGTTGGCGAAGGGGGGATCTTTGGATAACGCCATTGTGGTGGATGATTTTAGGGTGATTAATGAAGACGGACTCCGATATAAAGACGAGTTCGTAAGACACAAAATCCTCGATTTTATAGGAGATCTTGCCATACTTGGCTCTCCAATTATCGGTCATTTTGAGATCGCGAGGTCAGGTCATTCTCTCAATCAATCTATGTTGAAAAAATTGATCTCTAATAAAAAATACTGGAAGAGATTAGCCTTTGAAAATCAAGAGGAGTGCACACAGAACAGTGTAAAGATACCGGTTTTTGGTTCTCTGGAACCAGTCCCAGTCTAACCCAATCCATCCTTGGACATCAATACCCACTTTAAATAATCCTTTCCTCATTCTAAACTAATAGATCTTGCTTTTGAAATCCCTCTTAGCTATTATTCCTATGGAGATCAAGGGGATTCTAGGGCCAGTTTTCTGATTCCTCCTAAGAGCTAGAATTGGAGTTGGGTGGGTTTTATGGGTAAGGGGAAGAGAGGCATAAGGGTTGCTATATTTTTTATCATCCTCCAGTTGACCATACCAGCTCTGGCCAAACAGGCTTACCTGTCTGATATTGTGGTTACCAATACTAGAGACCACCTTCTAGTCTATTTTAGTGTAAATGACTGTTTCACGGTAGAGATGAACAGAGCCATCGAGAGTGGCATGGATACAACGTTTACGTTTTACATTAAGCTTTATGGGAAGAGAGACTACTGGTGGGATGTAAAGATGGTTGATATTGAGATTAACCACAGTATAAAATATGATAATCTCAAAGAGATTTATGAGGTGAGATTATCAGAACAGAACAATAAGGTGATCAAAGTAAAGGATTTTGATGAGGCAAGAAGATTAATGGCTGAGGTGGTTGCTGTAAAAGTGACAGGACTTCCCAATCTAAAAAAGAGCGGGCATTATCAACTTAAGATGATGGCTCAACTTGATAAGATAAGACTTCCCCTTTATCTGCATTATGTTTTCTTTTTTCTTTCCTTATGGGACTTTGAGACCGATTGGTATTCAATAGACTTCAGATACTAGTATATGATGAAAGAGTATTTAGAGACAGAAAAACAGGACCTCAAAAGACGACGAAGGGAAAGATATATTATTGCCTCCCTCATCGTCATTATCTTCCTGTTGACCTTGTTTGGTGTCAAGGTTTTTGACCTGGGGCTAAACCTTCCCATATCTAACAGTATTCTTATCTTTTCACTCATCAATATCAATGTCATACTACTCCTTGCCCTGCTTTTTTTGACCATGAGGAATCTGGTTAAACTATTGTTTGAAAGAAAAAAAAAGATTATGGGGGCAAGACTCAGAACCAAACTGGTTTTGGCATTTGTTACCCTTTCCCTTTTGCCCACTATCATCCTTTTCTTTGTCTCCGTGCAGTTTATCTCAACCTCAATTGAATACTGGTATAATCTTCCCATAGAGAGGTCCCTCAGCAATTCCCTGGAAGTAGCCCAGGGATACTATAAAAAAATAACTGAAGAGCTCCTCTCATCAGGAAATAATCTGAGTCGCCTTATAACCTACCACGGGTATATGCTGGTATCCAAGAAAGATAATATCGAGAAATTCATCAATGAAAAACGGATGGAATACGATCTAGCCTCCATAAAGGTTTTTTCTCAAGATATGGAATTAAGGGCGATTTCTCAGGATGACAGAATAGATTTGAGTTCGTTCAAGAATCCTGGTTTGGATGTTTTAAGGAAAAGTTTTACAGAAGGGACTGACAACCAGGATATCCATTCTTCTCCCCATGGTGACCTGATTAGCGGGGTAGTCCCCATCTTTTCAAGAACTGAATCAAAGGCGGTAGTAGGTCTCATTGTTTTGGAGAGATTTATTCCCGGGGCAGTTGTAAACAGATTAAGTGCCATATCGAGAGGATTTGAAGAGTATAGGCAGTTCAAGATATTAAAAAAACCCATTAAGATAAGTCATATGATTACACTCTCCATTGTGACACTTTTAATTATCTTCTCATCCATATGGTTTGGTTTTTTCCTTTCAAAAGGTATTACGGTTCCCATTCAAGAGTTGGCTGAGGGGACAAATCGTATAGCATCGGGAGACTATGATTTTTTTATAGATCTAGAATCAAAGGATGAGATAGGTGTTCTTGTGAACTCATTCAACAGGATGACGTTAGACCTTAAGAATAGCAAAAAACAGTTGGAGCAGGCGAACGAGGAACTGATAAAAAGCAATATAGAGATAGAACAGAGACGTCTTTACATGGAGATTATTCTTGCAAACGTGGCTGCAGGTGTGGTGAGTGCTGATGTGGACGGAAAGATACTTACCATCAATAAATCCGCAGAAAAGATATTGAATATAGATGGTGAGGGCATTATCGGGAGAAACTACAGGGATGTCATCGGGGATGATTATGTCAAAGTGATCAATGAGTTTTTGAAGGATAAAAGCCTTTTCAGAAAAGGTTTTATGGAAAGACAGATAAAGATATCCATTCAGGACAAGACCCTGACCTTAATGGTTTACCTTAATGTACTTCGTGACGATCGGGGAAGATACTTAGGTTTGGTGGCGGTTTTCGAGGATCTAACCGAGACCGAGAGGGCCCAGAGAATAGCTGCATGGCGGGAAGTGGCAAGACGTATCGCCCACGAAGTTAAAAACCCCCTTACCCCTATCCAACTCTCCGCTCAGAGGCTGAAAAAAAGGTATGGGCCGAAAGTGAGTAAGGAAGATGGGAAGGTATTCGAGGAATGTACCGATATGATTATCAATCAGGTTGAGGAGTTAAAAGGTCTTGTAAACGAGTTTTCCAGTTTTGCCCGAATGCCCGCTTCCAATCCAGTTCCAGATGATATCAATCAGATTATTAGAGAATCAGTAAGTCTTTATAAGCAGACCCAAAAAGACGTAAAAATTATTTTTCGTGAATCAGATCAAGTGCCCACGTTGAAAGTAGACAGGGAGCAGATGAAAAGGGTCTTAATCAATATTCTGGACAATGCAATTGATGCGATAGATGGGAAAGGAGAAGTCATGATCGCTCTTTCCCATAAAAAGGAAGAGAATATGGTGAATATCGAGATCGCAGACACGGGTAGGGGCATTCATCCCGATCATAAGATGCGACTTTTCGAGCCCTATTTCTCCACAAAAAAACATGGGACCGGTTTAGGCCTAGCCATAGTAAATAATATAATAAGTGATCATAAGGGTTTTATTCGGGTTCAAGATAACCAGCCTTGTGGTACGAGATTTGTTATTGAGCTTCCCCTGAGGATTTAAAAAAACTGAAAAATGGTTAAGGTATTCGTGTTTCTCTACCATTTCGCATGGACCTTCATTATTATCATTTCCTTGCCTCTCATTCCCTTAATAAAGAATCAGCGCGTTCTTGAAAGGCTGGGCTTGGGTTTACCCCCTGCCACCCTTAAAGGCAAAAGTATATGGATACATGCCTTATCAGTGGGTGAAGTCATCTCCGCCATCACCTTAGTAAGAGCCTTAAGACGGGAATATCCCTCAAGGGATATCGTTTTTACTGTTACGACTACTCAAGGAATGGAAATCGCGCGCAATGCGTTGGAAGGGGAGGTGGAGGTTTTTGTTCCAATGCCTCTGGATTTTTGGTGGTCTGTTCGTAGAGTAGTAAAACATATAAAACCATCAATCTTTCTTTTGATTGAAACGGATATCTGGCCGGGGTTAATCTCATATCTAAAAAAAAGAGGTGTCAAAACTATCCTAATAAACGGTCGTGTCTCTCCGAGAACGTTTTTTTCCTATAAAAGATTCCGATTTTTCTCCAAGAGAATATTGAACGCCATGGAACTCTGCTTGATGCAATCGGATATGGATAGAGAGAGGTTACTCCACATTGGACTGTTACCTGCAAAGGTGAAAAGCGTGGATAATATCAAGTTTGACCGGGACTGGGTCCCTATGGATCAGAAGGAATATAACCACTGGCTCCATCTCTTGAATATGGGGCCCGAGAGCAAGATATGGGTGGCAGGAAGTACTCATGAGGGAGAAGATGATATTGTCTTAGAGATTTTTAAAAGACTTAAACATGATTTTCCCACATTACGCCTGGTCATTGCACCTAGAAGAGTTGAGCAGGCTGGAGAGATCCTGAGATTGAGCCGGATTCAAGGATTAAAGGCCATGCTCAGAACCGACCTCCATGAGAATAGAAATCCTTATGAGGTTCTGATTCTAAACACAATAGGTGAACTGGAGAGGATTTATGGGGTCGCAAAAATAAGTTTTGTTGGTGGGAGCCTGGTGCCCATCGGGGGTCATAACCTACTGGAGCCTGCCAGCTTTGGGTGTCCGGTTCTTTTTGGACCATATACCCACAACTTTGTCCTTATGTCCCAGCTTCTGATGGAAGCTGGTGGGGGGAAGAGAGTAAAGGATGCCCAAGATCTTTTCGAGATCATGACATGGCTTCTATCCGATCCAGAGAAAGCCAAAAGCATGGGCACAAGGGCAAGAGAGATAGTAGAGTTGAACCGAGGTGCCCTGAAGCGGGTTATGGGTCATGTGAAACCCTACCTGTAACTTATTATTCATCTTTCACCGCACGATGAAAAGATATATATGAAGATTTTTATGAATATTCTGCAGGATAATGGGTCGAGGATTCAGAAGGGAAGGGCTTTTTTATCTTATATATATGGCCTTGGGGTGAGGCTCAGATTGATTGCGTACAGGAGAATAAAGAGACAATCTCTTCCAGGATTTGTGGTCAGTATTGGAAATTTGACTGTGGGGGGAACAGGCAAAACTCCAGCTGCCTGCATGCTGGCAGAGTGGGCATTGGGTGAAGGGTATCGAGTGGCGATTCTCTCGAGGGGGTATGGCGGCAGGTATAGAGAAAAAGTCCTTGAGGTATCTGATGGAGAGAAAGTATTGGTTGGGCCGGCCCAATCAGGTGACGAGCCTTATCTTTTGGCAAGAAAACTCCAGGGAGTTCCGGTGGTCATATCCAAGAAGCGCTATCTGGCTGGATTGTTGGCCCACAAAAAGTTTAATACCAATTTTTTTATTCTTGATGATGGTTTTCAGCATCTTGCCTTAAAAAGAGACATGGACCTGGTTTTGATTGACGCCTCAAGTCCTTTTGGCAACGGACATCTGCTACCTTGGGGGACTCTGAGGGAGCCCATAGGACAACTAAAAAGAGCCGATGTTTTTATCATCACTCGATCTGGCCTGGATTCCCGAAAATACCGGTTGTTGGAGATTTTAAAGAAGGGATATCCTTCTAAACCATTGTTTCGAGGAGATCACGTTCCGGAAAGGATTGTTTTCCCAAGTGAAAACAGGGTATGTGAACCCGAATTTTTAAGTGGAAAGCGCGTCATGGGCTTTGCAGGGATTGCCCGGCCAGAAGTGTTTAAGGAGACCCTTATTCGTTTGGGGACTGATCTGGTTTTTTTTAAGAGCTTCAGAGATCATTATTCATTCAAAAGTAATGAGATTCAAGAATTGCTGGCAAAAAAAGAGAGAATGAACATTGATTATCTATTAACCACTGAAAAGGACTGGGTTCGCTTAGAACACATTGCACCCCAAAATCCCCATATGGCCTTTCTGGAAATCAGATTTGCCCTTGTCTCCCAACATGACGCATTTTTCAGCATGATAAAAGATAGAATAAAAGAGGTGGAGAGTTTATAAGGAATGATCTATAGGTTAATACATGCTGTTATCTTACTGATGTCATTTATACCTTTTCCTGTTGGCCAGTTTTTAGGTAAGTTGCTGGCGATGGCGTTTTCCATGATCCCCATGAGAAGAACGGTCGTATCTCTAAATAATATACGAGAGAGCTTCGGTGATTCCATAGATGTGGGCGAGGCAAAGAGAATAAACCGGAAAGTCCTATGCCATTATGGCCAGATGTTATTTGAGATTCCCCATATTTTAAGATTCAACGAGAGAAATTTAGGTAAATATGTGTACTTTTTAAATAAAAAGAATCTCCTTGAAGCCTTAAAAAAAGGAAGAGGTGTTTTTCTCCTCACCGGTCACTTTGGCAACTGGGAGATGATGTGTGCCGCTATCTCCCTCTGCTTTGGAAATTCGACGGTGATCGCCAGGCCCTTCGATTTTCATCCTTTGGATCAGTTCATAAATGAGTTACGCTCAAAGTTTGGAACAGTGGTTGTACCCAAACATCGAGCCATGAGAAAAATTCTGGAAGCCATTAAACAGAACAGAATCATAGGTATCTTATTGGACCAAAATGTAGACTGGTATGATGGCGTTTTTGTTGATTTTTTTGGGAGATGGGCATGCACCAACAAGGGATTGGCACTCATGGCCATGAAAACAGGGACTCCGGTCATACCGACCTTTTCCGTGAAGCAGAAGGATGGCAGATATTGCATTATTTTTGAAGATGAGGTGAAGTTGATAAACACGGGGGATAAGACCAGAGATATGGAAGAGAATACGGCTCTCTTTACCGGTGTTATCGAGAAGTACATCAGACGGTATCCTGATCACTGGTTCTGGTTCCACAAGCGCTGGAAAACATTACCCTATTGTAAGCTGCCGGATGATTTCTACACATTATAGTATTATCAATATGAAGTGATTTCCATGGACCAATCCAATCAGCGACCACCAGTAGAGGTATGAGGAAGGCCCCTTAAAGGGTGCCAAGGAACATTCTCCCCCTGAGTACGCTAAAATTCGAATATCGAAATCCGAATTTCGAAACAATATAAAATGACCAAAATTCAAATGAAATGAACTACCCCGCCGCAGAGCAGCGGGGTATCTACAAAAACATTGTAACGCCGCAAGCGGCGGGGAATTAAACCCTTGTCCGGCGGATTAAACATATTGCAATATCTTCTGATATTTAAGGGTCTTTCTCAGTTTTGAACATTGGAACATTCGTATTTTGATTTTGTTTCGGATTTCGTGCTTCGGATTTCGGGTTTGATCTAGTCAAATTTAAAAACGCCTGAAACGGTATAACCTTTTCATTTCTCACCGGTATAACCGGTGGATTAATAACTATTTAGGGATCATCCAATTCAGCCGTCTATTCCTAATCAGAACTCATCAACTAGGGCAGAAAGGCCTAATGATGAAAGATTGGATTGTACCTGGTGGTGATGAAACTCTTTGCACAAAATCATATCGATAGATCTAAGATAGACCGCATACTGGTACGCGCCACCAATTGGGTTGGGGATATGGTGATCAGTCTTCCAGCCCTTGAGGCCGTCAGAGAGAATTTCCCTAAAAGTACCCTCGCGGTTCTAGCCAGACCTTGGGTTATTCCCTTGATTAAAGACCACCCTGCAGTGGATCAGGTACTTCCCCTCAGAAAAGGGAGGGGATATTTGACTGATATCATTGAGATCATCAGGGTGGCCGGTCTGATTCGTAGAATAAAATTTGATCTTGCCATACTCTTTCAAAATGCCTTTGAGGCAGCCCTTCTGGCTTACCTTGGCGGCGTAAGATTCAGGATAGGTTATGACACGGATAGTCGAGGATTTCTGTTATCCCATCCTATCAAACGCAATCATAAGATCTTGAAATTACACCAGGTGGAGTACTATCTTTGCATCTTAAGGGCCATGGGCTGGAAAGCAAAGACCAGAGATCCCTGTCTGTTTATTGGTGATAAAGACAAGGAGAACATTGGGTCAATACTATTGTCCAAAGGAATAGAACAGGATGATCTCCTGCTGGGATTGGGGCCAGGTGCCATTTACGGCCCTGCCAAGAGATGGCCTCCAGAGAGATTCGCAACCATCGGAGATTGGGCTACCGAAAGGTGGGGAGCAAAGGTTATGGTTTTGGGTAGCCAGGCAGAGCAGGATATATGCAGGTCCTTGTCTCAATCCATGAAGCATAATCCGTTGAACTTCTGCGGAAACACAACACTCGGGGAAGCGATGGCCCTAGTCAAGAGATGCGACTTTTTCGTAACCAATGATTCAGGCCTTATGCATGTGGCTTCAGCCTTGGATAGACCCATGGTCGCCATATTTGGATCTACGGACCCCCATGCTACAGGGCCCAGAAGTCAAAAGGCGAGGATTGTGAAGCATGATATTGAATGTGCTCCTTGCCTGAAGCCTAAGTGTTCTCGAGATTACCGCTGTATGCTTGGGATTGAACCCGCGGAGGTATGGAAAGAGATGGAGATCTTAAAAGAGAGGTTTGCGTGAAAAAGCCAGCCGTCTTTCTGGACCGTGACGGGACCATAAATGAGCAGATGGGGTATATCAATCATCTTAGCAGATTTGTGTTACTCCCTGGGGTCCCCGAAGCTATAAGATTATTGAATAAAAATAACTTCCTGGCCATCATTGTATCAAACCAATCCGGTGTTGCCCGCGGCTATTTCCCCATAGATCTGGTTCATGAGGTACATGAATTTTTAAAAGCATCTCTAAAAGAGAGAGGGGCCACCATCGATGGAATCTTTTTCTGTCCACACCACCCAAGGGGAGAGGTGAGTGAATATGGTTCCGCGTGTGATTGTAGAAAACCTAAAACCGGTCTTATTGATATGGCATGCGAATCCTTTGATATTAATCTGTCCAACTCCTATGTGGTTGGAGATCGCTATATAGACATGGAGCTTGCCCATCGTATTCATTTAGACGGTATTATGATCAAGACCGGCTATGGGCTAGGGGAGATAGAGCACATTCTACCAAAAAAGCCCATTAAGCCGATTCATATTGCTGGGGATCTTCTGGATGCGGTTCGGTGGATTATTGACAGGGAGAAGACCCTCAATGATGAAAAAACCTGAGGATTCTTATTATTCTCTTATATCTCCAATGAGGAGCCACATTGTTACGTGTTCTCATTATCAAGTTAAGCGCTTTTGGCGATATTATCCACTCTCTTCCGGTTATTGAATATTTCGAGGAGTTTTCCAAAAAAAACAATACGAAAGTGGAATTGCACTGGTTAATCGAGAAGAGGTGGAGCCCCATAATAGATAAACATCCCGGAGTGCATCATGTACTTCTCACAGACACGACCCATTGGAGAAGGGCTGTTTTACAAAAAACAACTTGGAAGGAGATCTACGACTGTGTGTCCGGACTCAGGGATCACCTATATGACATGGTGCTTGATATCAATGGCTTAATGAGAAGTGCCCTGTTTGCTCGCTTAGCCCGTGCACATCTGAGGGTGGGGTTTTCAAAGGATTCTGATATCTGCAAGGAGAAACATAGTGTATGTCTATTGGATAAGACCCATTCAGTCCCACACATCCATGTGGTTGACCAGACAATCAAACTACTTGAAATGACTCTGCCCGTAGATCTCCCGAATCCCCTTATGCCGTATCTTCCCTCCAATCACATCGTTGAAGAGATGGCTAAAGAGGTCATTGAGAAAAAAGGTTTGATTCCAAATCGTTTTGCCGTTATAGCAGCTGGTGGCGGCTGGGAAACGAAACTACTGGATGAAAAAATAATGGCCGAGCTTTGTGACCATATAACCCAATATAAACTCATCCCAGTACTTTCCTGGTCTGGCAGTCACGAAAAAGAGAGGGCCATGAGGATTTCGGAATTGTCCAAGAATCAGGTGAAACAGATTGGGAATCTTCCTGTTGATGTCTTTGTGGGAGTGTTAAGAATGTCTCGCATAGTCGTAGGCCCTGATACGGGTACCGTCCATGCTGCAAGTGCAGTTAAAACGCCAACAGTCTCCTACTATGGGCCTTCATCGGCGAAGTACTCAGGCCCAAGACGTTTTACTGACAGGGTAGTGCAACTCTCGCCACATTGCGGCCCTTGCTTTAAACGGGAGTGTAGTGAGAACCTATGTAATCATTTGAATATCCAGATGATCCTGGATGAGATTAGCAATCTGCTTGAGGAATAACGGGACTGATTACTCGCATATTCAGATCTAAGCAGAAGAGCATGAAAAATGTTTTAAGGACCATTACGAACATGTTGCCCACTATATCAAAGATTGTCGTTAAGCCTTTCGAATGGCTCTATAAGGATTTTCCCCCAACCGTAAGGGTGGAGACCACGAATCTGTGTAATGCACGTTGTATTACTTGCCCCAGAGATGAGATGACTCGTCAATTGGGCGTCATGGATATGGATCTATATGAAAAGATAATCCGTGAATGTGCTAAGAATCATATTCGATGCATACATCTCCATAATTTTGGAGAACCCCTAATGGATAATCGCCTCTCTGATAGGATTAAGATGGCAAAAGAGTTTGGCATTCCGCGTGTGAAGATATTTTCAAACGGATCCCTCTTGACGTCTGAAAAGGCCGTGGAGTTGATGGAATCGGGCTTGGACGAAATCAAGATAAGTATAGACGGTTATACAAAAGAGACCTTTGAGAAGATAAGGAGAAGACTTAACTTTGACGTCGTTGTGGATAATATCTCCACCTTCATCCGTTTAAGAGAGAGGACCCACAGAAAGACCCCTAAGGTCATACTCAATTTTGTCAGAACAGATCATAATATCCAGGAGGGAAAGGCCTTTGTTAACAGGTGGACAGGAGAAGTGGACAAGATATCTATTGATAAAGTTCATAACTGGGGAGTTAATCATTTTATTCCATTGAAGAATTCAAGACTTCACAAACCCTGTTTACGTGTCTGGAATACATTCACAATTTTGTGGAACGGAGATGTGGCTTTATGCTGTCTTGACTATAATGGTCAGGTTATTCTTGGTAATGTTGAGAAAGATGGCATCGCTCACATATGGCGTGGGGAGAGATTAAGAGAGATCCGTAAATTCCATGTCAATGGGGATCTTGGGGATATTCCAATCTGTAAGAACTGTTCAAAGGCAAGACTATGAGAAACCGCCAACCTCATCCTTTTCCCCTTGAAGTTCGTGTAGAGAATACCAATCATTGTAATGCTTCGTGCGTTATCTGCCCCAGGGAGAAGATGACGCGCCCCAAGGGTTTTATGTCGTTAGATCTTTTCAGACGTATCGTAGATGAATGCACCAACCATCACATAAAAGAGATGCACCTTCAGGGGTTTGGAGAGCCATTTCTTGATAAGAATATTTTTGATCGTATCAAATATACCAAAGAACAAAATATAGGTAGTACGTTTCTCGTCACCAACGGATCTTTATTGAGTGAAGATACCTGTGAGAAAATCGTTCAATCAGGACTGGACCGTATTAAGGTCAGTTTTTATGGGACAGAGGAGACTGAATATGAGGCCGTTCATAAGGGAATCAGATATGAAAAGGTCAAGAACAATATACAACAGCTTCTCTTGGTAAAAAAAAGATTAAAGAGTAGCACTCCGAAGGTAACTCTCAAATATATAGGCCATCTTCATCTTTTTCCCCGTTTCGTCTTTCAATGGTGGCCCAAAACAAGGGTCTCTTATGCACGTTTGCATAATTATTGTTACGGCCGTAAGTATAATAGGGTTTCTGATCATGAAGACCGCAAATGCGACATGATCTGGGACCCAATCTGCCAGATTCTTTGGGATGGTCTTGTTGTGCCGTGCTGTTATGACTTCGACGGACGACTCATCTTGGGGGATCTGAACCAGCAATCCATTTCTGAGATCTGGAATGGTGAAAAATATAAAAAATTACGAGATGCCCATGCATCAAATCAGCTTCATCAGTACCCGCTTTGCAAAATATGTGATAAATTGAGATAATGCCAAATTAGCATATAATTAGTATCGAAAACAAGGAGTGAGATATGATGGCAATAAGTAAAGAATTACTTGATATTCTGGCATGCCCTAAATGTAAAGGGGATATCTATCTGAACAACACCGAAGATGGACTGATTTGCGACAATTGCAAGCTCTTATATGAGATAAAGGATGATATCCCCATCATGTTAATTGATGAGGCCAAACCCATCGAAACCTAGGGTCTAAGCGCCAATTATCACCTGACTATATAAATCAGATTTGGGCCTTTGAATAATGTGTGATTTCCACAAGGGGGATTCTTTGGGACGATTTGATCTTTTTGTCCACGGAGGATAGTGGATTATGAAAAGAAGAATATCTACATCTATTTTAACGATCTTCTGGCTTATCTTGATAAGCACCTCCATGGCTGGTGCTCAAGACAAGATCACATTCTGGACCACTGAAGTGGAAAAGGACCGGCTGAAGATCCAGAGAGAGATTGCCCTTATATTCACCCGGAAAACCGGAATTGGTGTAAGCTTGGTTCCTGTTCAGGAAAACTTCTTGGCAGAAAGGGTAACAGCCGCCTATGCAGGGAAGTCACTCCCCGATGTGCTCTTTCACTCCATCGACTTTACCCTGGGATGGGCCGAGGCAGGGATACTGGATGATCGTTCAGCAACAGAGGTGGTGAATGATCTGGGGAGAGAGACATTCGGCGCAGGCCCCCTAAGCCTGGTCCGTGTTCCGGACGGTTATGCGGCCGTACCCATGGATGGGTGGGGTCAACTCCTGCTATACCGCAAAGACCTCTTCAAGGAGAAAGGGCTCCCGATCCCAGGTAACTGGGATAATATCCTGAAAGCAGCCAGAGCACTACACAACCCGCCTTTGATCTGGGGTTTTGAGGTGGGTACGGACCCCGGACAGACCTACACCCAGCAGATCTTTGAGCACTTTGCCTTGTCCAATGGCGTCAGACTCACTGACCCGTCTGGAAACCTCAACCTGAACACCCCTGAGATGATCCAGACCCTCGAGTTCTACAAAGCCCTTACTCGTTTTACTCCACCTGGCAATCTCTATTGGCTGCATACCCGGATGGACTATCTCTCCGGACGGGCAGCCATGATCGTCTGGTCACCCTTTATACTGGATGAACTCTCGGGTCTTCGTCGCGATCAGCCCGTGGTTCCTGACATCGCCAGGAGCGAACCAGGCTTTCTGGCTAGGAATACAGGCTTTGTGACCATCCTTCATGGCCCAAAGGGAGCCGCTCAGTACGGTCAGATAAACTATCTAGGCATAACCAGGGATGCGAACAAGATGCAGGCAAAACAATGGGTGAAATTTTTGCTGAAGGACGGGTATCTAAAGTGGCTCAGCATGGCTGCGGAAGGGAAATTGCCGGTACGCAAAGGAACCAAGAAATCACCTAACCGCTTCATTGACGGATGGATGGGGCTTGAGTTCGGTGTGACCACTCGGGCCAAGATATCCCAATTTTATGGGATGGAGGTGGTGAAAAGTATCATAGCCGGGGTGGACGGTTTTGATCGTTGGGGGTTTTCAGAGGGAAAAGGGGCGCTTATCTCAAAACTCTATGGAACAAAGCTTATCCCCGAGATACTTAAACGATTCATTGACGGAGAACTGAGCTCAGAACACGCCGCCCGAATGATAGACAAAAGGGTGAAGGCCTTAGAATGATGAGTTAGGAAGTGCAATCCCAAACGCCCACATTTTTAGATCAGGAGGCCCGGCTAGCCTTCTGGATGTTAATCCCCACATTCACAGTAGTGGTGATCCTGGTGATCTTCCCCATGATCTGGAACATCTGGCTAAGTCTAAAGCCGGTAACCCTGGGGGATCTTCGCGGGGCTTCTCTCTTCCGGTTGAACCTGAGCTTGGTGAACTTCCAGAAAGTCTTTGGCGATCCAGACTTTGGGCAGGTTCTCATCACAACCTTGATTTACACTGTCGGGGGAAGTGCCCTGTCCATCCTCCTTGGATTGATGACTGCACTCATGGTACATGGGGAATTCCCCGGCAAAAGCCTTCTGAGGGGGATTTTTATCTCCCCTTATATCACCCCAATCGTGGCTGTTACATTCACATGGAGCTTTATTCTGGATCCCCAACTGGGTGTCCTCAACCGTCTGTCCATGGACAGGGGGTTTCTGGCACAGCCTATTCCGTTTCTGTCCCAGCGCTGGTGGGAAGGGGATATCATGGGGATCGGATTTCGAATCCCCCTAGCACTGACCTCGGTGATTCTTTTTGAGGGCTGGCGTTATTTCCCCTTTGCTTTTCTGTTTATTCTCGCCCGGCTGCAGGCCATTCCGGATGGGCTTTACCGCGCCGCATCGGTGGACGGGGCAAGCCCTCTTCAGCGGTTCTACCATATCACTCTGCCCCAGCTTTCCACAGTTTTGTCCACCCTCTTCCTGTTCAGGTTTATCTGGGCAGTCAACAAGTTCGACGATATCTTTCTCCTCACCAGGGGGCAGGCCGGAACAAAGGTACTGACCATAAAGGTGTATGATTATGCCTTTGGGGAGTTCGACATCGGAGCAAGTTCAGCGGTGGCCATGATCCTCTTTGGGATGGTGTCCATCTTTCTCTTCATCTATTTCCGCTGGATGGTGAAGGAGACATGATCAGTGGGAACATAAGCATATGATAGATCTATTCTCGATTATTAATATTAGCGAAGCTCCGCCTTCCCGGACCGGTACGGGTCGGGGAGGCGAACCGATGCTGGATCCTGGATGCTAGATTCTGGAGAAGTCAAAAAAGAATTCCTTTTAAATCCAGTATCCAGAGACCAGTATCCAGTATCTGTTTGAATCACACACAACAATAAATAGAAAATTGACATAAAATTTAAGATCTTTGCTTATGAAGACGGCTAAACGGAGGTCCTAGAGGGTGAGCAGGGAACGATTGGAAGGAATCATTATCCGAATTCTCAGGATAGCGGGTCTTCTCCTTTTGATCATTATAGTGGCCTTTCCCTTCTACTGGATGGTTGTATCTTCTTTCAAGTCACTGGAGGAGATTCTGCTGAAGCCCTCTAACTTGGGCCTAGATATCCAAAAGATCGATTTTAGCGCCTATTATGAAGTTCTTTTTGAACACGGCTTTCTCCGATACATCTCCAACAGTGTATATATCTCCATCGCCACTGTCTTGCTATCTGTGACATTGGCCACTGTAGGGGGGTATGCGGTCACACGCCTCCGTTTTCGGGGACAGAGCTTTATGTCATTCAGTATCTTGATCATCTACATGTTTCCGGCTATTGTCCTAGTCATTCCCCTATACGTCGTATTTTCACGGATAGGTCTTCGTGACTCGATCCATGTGCTCATCCTCGTTTATCTGGCACAGACACTTCCTGTGGCCCTGTACATGCTCCGGAGCTACTTTCAGACCCTCCCCCTGGAGATGGAACATGCCGGGCTTATTGACGGGTGCAGTCGGTTGGGAGTGATCTGGCGAATAGTCATTCCCCTCTCTGCACCGGCCCTTGCCAGCGTAGCCCTGTACACCTTTATGATTGCTTGGAATGAGTTCCTATTCGCCTTTATGTTCCTTGATACGCCTGAGAAATTCACCCTATCCAGAGGGGTGGTACAGCTTGCGGGGAGTGTACATTTGTCCAAACAGCTGGTAATGGCCGCGTCAGTCATGGTCACTGTTCCTATCCTTGCCCTATTCCTTTTTTTTGAACGCCACCTGGTTCAGGGCCTTACTGCCGGGGCGATGAAGGGATAGAGATGGCATCGCTTTCCCTGGAAAAGATTACAAAGCGGTTTGGGAAGGTCACAGTACTCTCAAACGTGAGTTTTGAGGTTAAGGATGGAGAGTTCTGCGTTCTTTTAGGGCCTTCGGGTTGTGGAAAAAGCACTCTCCTCAATATTATTGCCGGTCTGATACCTCAAGACAATGGCTCAGTCATGTTGGACGATCAACCAGTGGACAGGCTTGCACCAAGGGACCGGGATGTGGCCATGGTTTTCCAGAGTTATGCTCTGTACCCCCACATGACGGTGGCCCAAAACCTGAGCTTCGGGCTTCGCATGCGGAGAGTTCCAAAACAGACCATTCTCCATCAGGTTCTGGAGACGGCCAGACTCCTTGGTATAGAGGACCTCCTTAATAGAAAACCGGTGGAGCTTTCGGGAGGGCAGCAACAAAGGGTGGCCATGGGTCGAGCATTGGTGCGTCGACCCAGGTTATTCCTGCTTGACGAGCCATTAAGCAACCTGGATGCACGACTGAGAGCCAACGTGCGTCTTGAGCTCAAACAGTTGCACAAACAGATCCGGAGCACCATCGTATACGTTACTCACGACCAGGTGGAGGCCATGACCCTTGGGGATAAAGTGGTTGTCATGCGAGATGGCGAGGTGTGTCAGATGGGTAAGCCCGAGACCATATATGATCGTCCTGAAGATACCTTCGTAGCCACCTTTATTGGATCACCGGAGATAAATCTGTATATGGGAAAACTCGTACAAAAAGAGGGCCGCACCCATTTTTTGGGTAATGGCTTCTCCATAGATCTCGGGGGGTTAAAACTCAATATCCAGGAGGGAGAGATAGAGGTGGGTATCCGTCCTGAGGATATGGGGGTAGGGGAGGGCCGTTTCAGCACCATAGAGGCAAAAGTAGAGATGATCAGCAACGTGGGTTCAGAGAATTATATCCATGCCCGTCTCGGCCAGGAGAGCCTGACTGTTCGTGCCCCCAAGGAGATCAAAATCCAGCCCGGTGAGGTCATTCCATTGAACATTCAACCTCACCAATTGCATATTTTCCATAAAGGCCGCCGAATCTGAAAGTCTAAATATAGATAGACCCCGGGCTTTGTCGAAGGTAGATTTTTTCAGGTACCCGATCGAACCAGTAAGGCCACTCGACTGCCTATCTTTACGGGCAGAGTCTCGGATTTAAACCCCATCTCTTCTGCTGCAGATACAGTCTGTTCAAACTGATCCTGGGATTCATGACCCTTGGGCTCTACAATGAGAAGTTTACCTCCAGGTCTTAGAGTTCTCCAGACCTCGGTGAAGAAAGAGGATTGGTCTGGCACTTCATGGACCATATGAAGAGCGGCAGTAAAATCCATCTGCCCTGAAAGATCCTCAAGACTTAGACCCTCGGTTCCAATATGGCGAAGCTCTATTCTGTCCAAAAGTCCTGCTTTTCTGGCCCTTCGTTCCAGGACTGATAGCATCTTGGGCTGGATATCCAGAGCCACCACCCGCCCCTGCGGTCCCACCATTCGGGCCAGAGGCAGAGTGAAATACCCCATGCCACAACCCGGTTCCAGCACCATCATTCCTTCTTTAACAAATGGCCCCAAAATCTTATCCTGATTTTCTACCAATCTCCGCAATGGATTTAGCAACAGATATCCGATCCAAGGGGGACAAACATGTCTAGCCATATAAACCACTCCGCTTTAATCCGCCGGAGGCGAACAAGGGTTTAATTCCCTGCCGCTTGCGGCGTTACAATGTTTTTGTAGATACCCCGCTGCTCTGCGGCGGGGTAGTTTATTCTTGCCGATTCTGTCATCCTTGGCCCAGACCTGATTTGAATGGCATCGTCTTCCAACAAAAGCATTGAAATTTCATGAAAAAAGCTGCCAGAAGTCACACATATTACAGGTTTTTAAATCGGTTGAAACGCTGATGTATTGGCAAGGTATCCAGACTTTTCATTTGGTAATGAAGCATATCATTTTTTTGGGTGGGATGGCTTCTGATTTGTTTTTGTAAAAGAAACCTTCAGCGAAAATTTCCCTGAAAAGGTAATAACGGGATAGTTAAAACTCGGAATACGAGCGGTTCTCGCCCAGCCTTATGAAGGTTAGAAGTTTATTTCTTGGGCTTCTTGCGCTTGTCGCGAATGTAGATTGTTCTGGAATGACCGTCACGCTGGACCCTTTCATCAACATCGAAGAGATTGGTGGCTACGGCGAGTTCCCCAATCTTGCTGAAGCCGTAGTTTCGAGGGTCGAACTCTGGGGCCTGCTTGGCGATATTACTTGCCCACAGCACCCAAATGAGCCCACCCACTATCGTCGGAAGCCGCCTCAAGAGCACTTCTGAGAAAAGCTACCAATTTAGCGTCTCTTTTCAGTTCATTTGCCGTTTTGGGTTTGACGGCTGACTCAACATCCTCTTGGAACCTAAGAACTTCAGTGAAGATGAATTTGTCGCATGCGGATACAAAAGCTTTTGGAGTCTTCTTCTCTCCAAATCCGTACACGAGCAGACCTTCCTCTCTAATCCGGGAGGCGAGACGAGTGAAGTCGCTGTCACTAGATACAAGGCAGAATCCGTCAAAACTTTTCGTATAGGCAAGTCCATTGCATCTATTATCATTGCACTGTCTGTCGCATTCTTCCCCACAGTATAACGGAACTGCTGAACCGGCTGGATGGAATGTTCCAGCAGGACGGACTTCCATCCGGTTAGACTCGGTGTAGTCCAGTCACCATAAATACGCTTCACACTTGCAACGCCGTACTTGGCGACTAAGCTCTTTCTGGTACTTTTAAAAGCTATGACTACTGCGCTTTGCCATGATCCTCCTTTTTCCAATATTTATGCCTGATGACGACCCTCTCTATACTCATATCCATATTAGTGATCAATCGAGAGATGTCAGGCTTGATCTTCGATCTGGTTTATTAAAAACGCCGTCCCCCACCCTGTCTTCCACCTCTTCTGCCACCACCAAATCCTCCTCTACCACCGCGATTTTCGGTGCGAGGGCGAGCCGTATTAACCTTGAGTGTTCGTCCTTTAAGCTCTTTATCGTTCAGGCCGTTAATTGCCGACTGAGCGGCAGCATTATTGGACATCTCTACGAATCCAAAGCCTTTTGATCTGCCAGTGTCATTGTCTTTTAAAACCTTAACGGTTTCTACTTCCCCAAAGACCTCAAAAGCCTCTTTTAAATCCTCTTCGGTCACCTCATACGATAGATTGCCTACGTAGATATTCATTCTGATCTCCTTTTAATTATAGAAAATATTATGAAAACCTG
>Ga0180009_10001780_pt1 | contig 25850 bp, 27 predicted proteins | sample OS_PC_MetaG_FD_123537 | JGI IMG/M metagenome (GOLD analysis project Ga0180009, IMG submission 123537) | Groundwater microbial communities from the Aspo Hard Rock Laboratory (HRL) deep subsurface site, Sweden - OS_PC_MetaG | ecosystem: Environmental > Aquatic > Deep subsurface > Groundwater... | reverse complement strand
ACCAATGGCTGGGTTTCCAAAGGGGCGCCGCAGCCCTTTGGTCGAGGGCGGGGTAAATGCCCCGCCCGAGAATGCGAGCGTGCAAGGTGGCCGAAGGTCACCTTGCCGCGAGTTTACTTGCTCCGGGGAATATTGGAGGCTGGCCAAGATTTCCATGGTGTGTTGCCCTAACTGCGGCGCCGGGCGCCGGAGCTTCGCCGGGGTATGGCTCATTTTGACCGGGAATCCCAGGGTCTTTACCTTTCCGGACGGTTGATCCAAATCCAACACCATCTCCTGATGCCTGACCTGAGGGTCTTGAAAGGTCTGCTCCAGATTATAAATGGGACCGCAGGGAATACCCTCCTTGTTCAGGTGTTCGATCCATTCCGCCATTGTCCGCTTCCTGGTGATTTCATTGACGATCTCATTGAGTTCTCGGCGGTGCTGGCGTCGGAGATCGTTGGTTTGGAAGCGGGGATCAGCGAGCAATTCCTTGAGGCCGAGGGCATGGGCCAGCCTCTCCCACATTGGATCTCCAGCGGGGGCGATGTTGATGTAGCCATCTTTGGCTTTAAACGTGCCGTAAGGGGAGGCTACAGGATGGTCATTGCCTCCGGGCTCGGGTATCTCTCCCAGGCCGAAATATCTGTCGGCCTGGAAGCTTAAAATGCTTATCATCCCGTCTACCAAGGAGGTCTGCACTTCCTGGCCCTTGCCGGTGTGTTGCCGGGCGATCAAGGCCGATAAAATTCCATAGGCCCCGTAGATGCCGGCAACAGAATCGGAGATGGGGATCCCCGTCCTCACGGGTTCCCGGTCGGGGAAACCCGTAATACTCATAAAACCCGAAATCCCCTGGGCTATAAAATCAAAGGCGGGCCGAAGATGATAAGGACCATCTTTGCCGTAGCCGGAAATCCCGCAGTAAATGATAGCCGGATTCACTTCGCGGAGGATATTGTAATCCAGACCCAGGTTGCGCATCACCCCCGGGCGAAAATTCTCCACGACGACATCGAACTCCCGCGCTAAACGGAGGAAAATTTCCTTGCCCTCTTTGGCTTTCAAATCCAGGGTTAAGCTTTTCTTGTTGCGGTTCATGCCCACGAAATACCAGCTCTCACCGTTGATGGTCGTCCCTTGGTATCGGGTTTCATCGCCACGACCGGGAGACTCGATCTTGATTACCTCGGCGCCCATGTCGGCGAGCAGTAAAGTGCAGAAGGGGCCGGCCACAAATCGGGTCAAGTCAAGAACTTTAACGTTGGCAAGGGGCATCAGGCTGGTCTTTTTTATTATTTTAGCTGATGAATTTATTACATGAGAGCACAGAGAAAAGATTGAGTTTAACTATGAATTTATTCTCTGTGTTCTCTATGGTTTTACAAAAAAAGCTCAATTTAGATTTAAAGAATTCTTATGACTCTAATAGAGGATTCGATGGTTTGTCAAGAATAATTTGCCCCGGAAAAAATATTTTCCCTCCGGCCCGCGCTTCTTAGGGGTATTGTGGTAAAATGAGTTTGGATAAAAAGGAAGAGATTCGGTGATCTTTGTGCCCTCTGTGGCTAAACTTTTTTTAGTTGCAGCTATGCCGCGCTGTGTTCTCTGTGGTTTAAAAAAATCGCTTAAATTAAATAAAAATAATTAGCCGAAGAGAGACAGGGCAAAGAAAAAAATGTAGATGGCATGAGACCTTCAAGGTATAATAAAGAAAAACTGCTGGTTGGCTTCCAATAACCTACCTTCATCCGACCGATAGGTTATCCAGGCTTCATTATCCAGTCAGGAAAAATTATTGCCGAAGGCAGGAGTCTACCCAAGATAATTACGGCTCTAAAGGAATTATCTCGATGGAAATCGACAAGAAAAAATGTGTAGGATGCGGGAATTGCCACGTGATCTGCACCATGGGGGCCATCTATTTGGATAAAGACGGAAAGTCCGTGGTCAATCAGGATGAATGCGTGGAGTGTTCTACCTGCTATCGGGTTTTGCGGAATGAAAGGTATATGCCCTGGTTCGTTCGGGCCGTCCGTAAGGTTCTATCGACCTTCCGTTTGGGATACCTGGCGGATGTGGATGTGTGCTCCACCGGGGCTCTGACTCCCCCTGATTTGCAATGGCCCAGAAGGATCCGGGCAACCTTCAGTGACCCCACCACTATTCATCCGGGAACGGGGGTTGGGGGCCGCGGAACGGAAGAGATCAAGAGTAACGATGTAACCGGCAGGATCCGCCAAGGAGAGGCGGGTGTGGTGGTGGAATTGGGTCGGCCCGGAATCGGTGCTTATTTTCGGGAGATTGAAAAAGTAGCGATGACCCTGGCCCCTCTGCGGCCGTTCTTTGAGCCTCAGAATCCAGTCACCCAACTGATGAAAGATCAAGAGACCGGAGCAATGAAAGAAGAAATTCTCGATGAGAAAGTCCTTTCGGCGATTATCGAGATGAAAATTCCCTTGGAGAGAATCCCCGCCTTTCTCCAAGCTGTGGAGGAGGTTCAAAAAGAAATCGATACGGTGATCAGCCTGGGAGTTTCCTCCAGATGCCGCCCGGACGGAACCATTCCCCATGAAGAGTGGGTGAGGAAAGCCGGCCATTCCCTGTCCCCCAATGGAAAAACCAATATCGGATTGGGCCGGCCTTTTTTCCAGGAGAATTAGACCATGACCAATACACTGCATCGAAGGGGAACCCGGGATAATCTTAAGAATGATTATATTATCTTTTGCACTCCAGCAAGAGGCGTCAACTCCAATGGGTCGGGTTCAAAAATTCAGGAGTTCCTCCGGATCTGCCTGAAATATCATCCGGTCAACATGGGCGATGGACAGCAGGGAAATATTTTACAAGATGACATAGAAGTCGAAAATTTTATTGCCAACCAGAAGGATGGGGAAGGTGCAGCTGTTGTTTTTACCGATCTTGATACTCTGCAGAAAGTAATTGCAGAGCTGATCCAAGCCGATCTCGGGATCTCCATTAACATCAGCGGGCTGCTGGATGAAGTTCAGACATGCTGCCGCAAGGTTGGCCTTGAGAGGCACAGCGTGGAGCACTCCCTCGGAATCTGGGGAGCAAAAGACCTCTTGCCCGAGAGGGAAATTCTGGAAGTGAACACTTTATGCGGCCATGGGTTGGTCTCTTTCAACCTCATCCGCAAGATGGTGGAATACGTGAGACTGCGGCGATTGACCGCCAAAGAGGCGGCGAAAACTATGGCCAAATGTTGTGAATGCGGGGCATTCAATCCGGTCCGGGCGGAGCAGCTGCTGGAAAAGATGGTAAAAAAGGAGTAAGGGCGACCCGTCGCGCGCTTCGCGTGATCGCCACTACAACCGGGTATGCTTCGATATAGGAAGGAAAACATGATCAAGGAAAGCGCTGGGAAAATTTCTGATGAGCTTTACGCCCTGGGGAGCCCGGCTCTACCTGCCTATCTTCTCGTCGGCAAAACCCCGGTTCTCTTCGATGCCGGAATGACCTTCATGGGTCCCCTTTATCTGAGAGAACTGAAAAAACACCTGGGGGACGCCAACCGGCTGGCCTACTGCTTTCTCACCCATTCCCATTACGACCATTGCGGGGCGGCGCCTTTTCTGAAGGAAAACATTCCCGGTTTGAAGATCGCGGCCAGCAGCTTAGCGGGGGAAATATTCAGGAGGCCCAATGCCGTCCAGTTGATCCAGAGTTTGAGCCAAAGCAAGGAGGAAGCCAACAGGGCCCAGATCGGCGATGCCGATGTAACCTTCCGGGGATTGGAATTGGACCGGACCCTTGAAGAGGGGGATGAGATTGTCCTGGAAGACGGGAACCAGATTCAAGTCATTGCCACCCCCGGACACACCCGGGACGCGGTTTCTTATTACCTCCCCGGCCTAAAAGCCCTGGTGGGCGGAGAAGCGGTGGGCAGTTTCGATCGCAACTTTGATGTCCACCCCGTATTCCTTTCCAGCTATGGTGATTATTTATCCTCTCTTGAGAAGCTGAGTACACTGGAGATTAACCTTTTGATGTTGGGACATTTTTACTACCTGACTGAAGGCGCTCAAGCAATGATTGCCAAAGCAATTGAGGCTACTACGGTCTTCGGAAGAAGAATCGAAGAGGAGTTGAATTCTCTGGGAGGAGACCAGGAGGCCGTGGTCAAAAAAATATTTAAGAAAGACTATGTGGAGAAAAGACTGATCAAACAAGAAGAGAGACCCTTCCTCATCAACCTCAAGGCCCAGGTGAAAGCCGTGGCCGAAAGAAAGTAAGTTTTAGGATACAGCCAACCCCATCGAATTCCGCCTGCCAGCCCGTAAGATAATAACTCTTCCATCTTCCTGAATTCCCCGCACCGGCGAGGATCATCCAGCGTTGAGTCTGGATGGTCAAGGAAAAAATTTCGGTTGTGATTTGGATGGCAGATTGTTATCATGATGTAATTAATGTAACCATAGGAGGCATCCATGGTCAGAGTCGCCTGGGTCTGGAGGCAGTCAGAGGATTTCAAGAAGATGTAGTCCCCATTCTTAAAGTAGAATTTGTCACCGCCGACATCCATCGAGCAGGCTTGGCTGCGTTGCTTTCAGCAGGAAGAAGGGGACTCAGCCTTTTTTTCCCCGCCCCATTCCTTTGTGGGTTCGATTAATAGCGCTTTTTGATCTCTTCTTTTCACCTTCTTCTGGATTTCCTGCAAGATTTTTAGTACTCCGATCTGGGAAGCCTGGCGATGGACGTATGGCCAATCCATCTCATCATAATGGGCATACATCAGCATCTCTGCCTGGACTTGGGCTTGAAGATCATCCCATTCCTGGGCCATTACTATGCGGTCTAAAAGAATATCCTCTACCTTTAAAATTTTGAGTTTCATGCCCTCAATTTCAATTTCATTTAAATCCACCACCACCAAATGCCCGATTTGAAGAGGCCCAGGAGGAAATTCGACCGGAAAGGGAATTTGGGGGTGGCTCCAGTGACGATAATCCCCCGAGCGCACAAATCCGAGTGCTTCCATAACCGTCTCGATTTCCTTTCTCTCCAGAGGGGGAAGAACCATATCGATATCTGCCGTCGTATAGCCTCCCGCGGTGTAGAATTCGACCACGGTTCCACCCACCAGGACGGCACGAACCCCTCGCTCCTCGAACCCTCCGGAAATCGCGGCCGCCAGATAAAGCTGCCTTTCCAATTTCTCCTTTCTGGCGATCGCTTGACCGAGCAAGCGACTTATTTTTTGAGAAAGGGTCATGAAAACTCCTCCAGCATCCTCGCTTCCGAAGGATGCCTTGGCTTCCTCCGTTTCAAACCCCTCCCGTATGCTTCGACAATCTCCCGGGACCGCTTTCCCCAACTTTTTCTCTTCAGGGAGATTTCTTTAAGGGTATAGGTGGTGGAAACCTTGGGCGGGGTAGAAAGATTTTGGAATTTGTCCACGAGAGATCTTAATTCCGGCCATAAAAGAAAATTCCGATTCACCCGGAAACGTCTCTGATTTCCTTTCGTCCAAGAGAGGATAAATCCCATTTGATCCAGCTTATCCAATTCCCTTTTAATCATTGGGGCGGGTTCGCCGGTTTTCCGGCTCAACTCTCGCAGATGGTATTCTTCATCCGGATGATTTAGAAGATAAATAAGAATTTTCCTTCTCGCTCCTGAAGTAATAAAATATTCGAACATACTCCTCCTTGCCAAAATTGTTACTAATTTTGTAACATTTTACTAAAGAATTGTCAAGCACCAAAAAGAGGTCTGTCCCATATTACTCGCTAGTTTGGAAGTTATCCAAAAAGCGCTTGCCCCCTTCACTTTTAAAATTCCTTGGTATTTTCGAGCCCAGGGAGGCAGGTAAATACTTCGTTTGGCCAATGAGGCAGTTATTATTTCCTATTCCAGCGCTTAACTTCTATTCTACCTTTGCCGCAAGCTGCTCCCTTGCCGCTCTCTTTTGTCGAGGATCACGATGTATCCCCTAAAATTCTTAGCTAAATGAGGTTCTTGCAAACCCCAAAAACCAGATTGGTGCGCTTCGCTCGCAATGACGATTTTATTTAATTTCAATTCGCAGAAGCAAACGATGACCTGGGGACAATTGGGGATTAGGGATCGGAAAGGTGGCGGGTACGTTCTGCCGGATCAGAGAGATCAATCCGCAGGGCGTTGTCGGGAAGTAGGGTATTCAAAAGGGTGGCTTTCCCGGTCTGCCGGGCTCCAAACATCAAATGGACAAAGGGGCGTTTCAGCTTTTCCCGCAATGGCGCTGCATACCAACGATCATACGTATGCCCTCAAGAGCTCCCCCATAAATTCAATTTTATATTTATGGCCTAATTATGATGAACTCGTAAAAAGTCAGAAAAGCCGTCACTCCTGCGCAAGCAGGAGTCCAGACGTCGTCCCTGCGCAAGCAGGGAACTATACCATTTACTGGATTCCTGTTTTCACAGGAAACCCTGGATTCCCGCTTTCTCGGGAATGACGAAAATGAGGGGAAAAGAACTTTTTACGAATCCATCAATTATAAAATGATATTTATTATTGTCAACATAAATCGAAACCCCGAATTCCTTTTTACATAATGCAGATAACTTCTCCTTTCAGCTCCCGATTTTAAAAAATGGGATCAAGGGGCTTGAGCTTCGTAGAAAGTATTCCCCCATCCTTCCCACCACTCTCAGAGGAAGGGGAGTGTTCTACTATCGGTCCTCCGATGGTCATTTCAAAGAATACGATCTGCATTTTGGGCACTGCGTTCTGCCAGGGCCGGCATGTTCGTAGCAAAACCAAAGACCGCATTTGGGGCAATATTTTACGCCCAAGTTCCCGGAGTCCGTTTCCTTGTCGCATATCGCACATCTGACCTTTGCCATCGTTTTCCCCCTCCTGGATATTCAATCCCTTGATCAAATTACTCAGGCCGCTCTAATTCCCGATCCTATCTTGACGTATGCAAAAAATTACATTATGATAGCACTATGATCACGCCAGATCCGGACCTTGAACCTGATTGGGATGATTATAATATAGAACACATCGCAAAACATGGGCTTAAGCCGGAGCAGGTTGAAGAATTATATTATGGCGAGGGTCCTTACCCGACCCTCGCGCTTAGAAGCAAAAAGAAAATAGGCCGGACGAGTGAATATCGTTACAGACTTTGGGGTACGATGCCTCCGGCTTGGGCATGGAAGCCATCATCGCTCCTTATCCTGAATTCGGGATTTGGCGATGCGTGACTGCCTTTCCCATGACGCCTTCAACGCAACGAGCCTATTTTAGGAGGCTTAAAAAATGAACAAACTGCCAGAAAAATTACGAAAGAGACTACAAAAAGAAGCCCGCTCCTGGGATGCCTCCATAGCCCAAGAAAAACCGGAAGAAAGTGCCCAGGTTCTTGAACAATCAGTAATTTTCAAAGCCTACCGCCCCACCCGGCAGCCGGTCTCGCTGCGCATGGACCCGTTTGATCTTTCCATGGCGAAGCGCATCGCCCGCCGAAAAGGAATTTCTTGCACTCAGCTCATGTCCATGTGGCTGCACGAAAAAATCGACCAAGAAAAAGCTGCTGCCGGCAATGATCGGTAAAAGAATGGGGAGAACTTCCTGCTGAGTCTCTGTAGATATCTGGACCTGCCCTAGAAACTGATCAAGGTTCCCAATTTTCCAAAATTCCTTTCAGTGATCCTCAAGCCGATCACTCATCTGCATTTTCTTTATCTTCTTCTTCTACTTTTTCCCTTTCTTCGCTCTCCTTATCATTCTCACCAAACAATTTTTCCTGGATGCCCTTTTTCGGTTCATCCTCCTTTTTCCCGATCCAGGCTTCCTGGATTTCGGCTTCCACCTCCGCCAGGGGGCGGGCGTAATGCTTCCTTGAATACTCCCAGATTTGCGGGACGACTTCAGGCCGGGATTTTTTTTCAGGAAGAAGAGTGCGCATGTTGAAGGGGGAGTTCACGTTGCCGTTGATGAGCAGGCGGACGTAGGCATGCCAGTTGGAGAGGCCGATCAAATCGTTCTCAGAGATGGCCTTGGAGAACTCCCTGCTTAAAATATCCGCGTCATTGGCCCCTACCCGGAAGCTGATCAAGGTGCCGACATTCCCCTGGATCCCGCGGAGAATATTCTCCTTGATTTGTGAAGTGTATTGATTCGTAAGCGTCAAGGCGAGCCCGTACTTCCGGGCCTCCGAAAGGATGGAAACGAAAGTAGGGGTGGCCAGATTCTGAAAATCGTCCACGTACAGGTAGAAATCTTTGAGGGCTTCTCTATCCTTTGACGTGGCGCGGCTGAAGGTCCCTGTAAAAATCTTTCCCACGATCAGCAGGCCGCTCGTCGGCAGATCGGACGAGGCGGTTTTTACCTGGTATTGGATCGTTTCGATGCCGGGGAATTCAGAGGTGGTCGGAAGGGGCAGGCGAAAAGCCGCGTTTGCCTGCTGCACGTCGAAAAGATAGCGCCAATGGCGGGTCCCGGGGTCGGCGATGCTGGGAATCCAGACTTCAAAATCCATATTTTTCAGGTTGCCGATGGCGCGGGCCTTTTCCCTTTTGTTGCGGGGTTGAGCCAAGTCATACCCCCCGACAAACGCATTTTCCAGCGCGTCCGGGGAACCTGACTTCAGTTGGCCCGTGGGCGCGGTGATGGTGGAGCCCACCACGGACCAAAGATCAAAAGGAACGGGCGCAGGGGAGGCCATTTGGATCTTCATGAGAAAAGAAGCGTCCTGCAGGGCAAGGAATTCCTTTGAAAATATTCCCATCGAAGAACTCGAACCCCAGAAAACAGGAATTGACGATGCAACTCTATTAGCCTTTTGCGAAGTTTTCGAAAATGACCACAAGAGGGGAAAGGCTTTTAATTAAGACCCGCTCGCTTCTCGCATCTTATTTCTCTCAAAATGAATATTAGGTATACAAGATGACAAAGATAACAGCTTACTCTTTTCTATTTTATTGACAATAGGCACACATTGGAATAATATCTGATTATGAAGACGTTTGTCTGGAATGGTGAGAAAAATGAGGTTTTGAAACGGGAAAGAGGGATATCATTTGAAAAAGTCGTAGTGCAAATTGCCAACGGAGAAATCCTGGATATCTTAGAGCATCCCAATCCCGGTAAGTATTCAAACCAAAAAATATTTGTCGTGAGAATCGAGGATTACGCTTACTTGGTGCCGTTTACGGAATCGGAAGACCAAATATTTCTGATCACGATTATCCCTAGCCGAAAGGCTACGAGAGATTATTTGCGAGGTACGAAACATGAATGATCGAAAGGAAAAAGAAATACTGGAATCATATGAAAAGGGAGAATGGAAATCTCTTGGGGCTTCTAAAAAGGTTCGGCAGCGCTATCAGAAAGCCGCTCGGGCTACGCTGGCTAAAGACAAAAGAGTGAATATCCGGATCGCTTCACGAGACCTGGAGGAAATTCAAGCCAGGGCAATGGAGGATGGAATACCTTATCAGACTCTTATGGCCAGCGTTTTGCATAAATATGTGACCGGGAAGCTGGTGGAAAAAAAGAGTCTTTCTAATTGACGATTACAGCAGCCCTCGCTCCTTTTTCCTGTTTTGTTTTATAACAACTGTTTGGTTCAATATTGCCTTTCCGTAGAAATCATTCTTCAATTTGCGGCTGCTGATTTTCCCCAATAGAGTTTCAATTAGTAAGTTATAGATACCCCGCAGCTTGCTGCGGGGAACCAATGGCTGGGTTTCCAAAGGGGCGCCGCATCCTTTGGTCGAGGGCGGGGTCAATGCCCCGCCCGAGAATGCGAGCGTGCAAGGTGGCCGTAGGTCACCTTGCCGCGAGTTTACTTTTATCTTTCGCGTTTGGCGATTTCGCCAGGGAGGATTGCTTTGAAGCGATCAAAGCGAAAGCCAACAGCTTGTTTCCGGGGTTTAAATTCAGCCAGTTTTCTTTTTTCCCCCTCCCGATGATCCACTCCTAATATCAACGATAAAAACTGGATTCTGTTGATAGAGTCCTTCATTTCCTGCAAAAAAAGCCAGCGGCCGTCTTTCCTGTCCCATTTGTCCAAATTGAAATCCTCCTTTTTCAGCTCCCAGTCTGACTTCCGCATGGATAAAATTCTCCATTTCTAATCGGTTCAAGCAGGTTCTCCCACCTTAGGGGTAAAAGAAAGGATATTCCCGGCATGAGCAGTCAAATTCCGGCCATGGGTTACGGGCCGGGCAACGGCATGCCCGTAGATCCTCAGGTTTTCTATTCTCTCTTTCATAGAAGCTGCGAGAGGGGTGATCGCTCGCAAAGTCCGCTTGATGTCAAAAAGATGGATGGCGGATTTCCGGAAAAGGGCGTCATAGGCGGCGGCGATGATGGCCTGCTCGATCTCTGCGCCGGAGTATCCCTCCGAAAACGAGACCAAGTCATCATCAACCTCCAAAGGGCATCTGTACTTTTGCAATAGAGCCTTGAATATTGATTGTCGCTCTTTCGTAGAGGGAAGATCGATGAAAAAAATCTCATCCCACCTACCCTTGCGGAGCATTTCCGGGGGTAAGGAGCTTAGATCATTGGATGTGGCGGCAACAAAGACAGGGGAACTTCTTTCCTGAAGGGCTTCGGCGTCAAAGAAGGCTGATTTCCGCTGTTCCAACCATTGCTTAAAGGTTTCCATACCGCCAACTTGGTCCAGGCTTTCTTTGGGAAAATGAATTTCCAGACAATCATTCGCCCTTTTTTGGAGCAGCTCCTCCCGGAGACTCTCAATGGTTTCAAGCTCCAATCCGCCCTTGCGGACCAGCGACCTGGCAATAAGATTCTCGATCTCGTGCCTCTCTAAGCCAAGAAAGGCTTTTTCGATCCTGTCTTTATTCTTTTCGGCAAGGGAACAGTCAAGCAAGGCTCTGATTTCTTGACGGTTGGGCAAAGGAAAATCAATCGCTGGAACATCCGAGAGTTCCGGGGGAAGAGTAAAACCAGAACTGCCGGTTATGATGACCGTATCCATAAACTTATTGAATTCGATAAAATCCCGAAGCTTGCTGAGAATCAGGGCTTCCGGTTGGCGAAGCAATAGATGAAAGAGGGGAAGGGCCCATACCGTTTGCTTTTCCAAGGTAGGTTTCCTGGCATGATTTAAGATCATATCCAAGATGCCAATAGGATCCGTATTGGTCTTCTCGCGTCCGGCTGTGAGCAGACCGCTCGCCAGGCTGAATATCTGGAGGTCTGCACCCACCTCAGAAGAAACGATTCTTATTTCCTCCAGAGAGCGTTTGACTTCAATGGTCCCCAAATAGATCAGAGGGGTTCGGGCACGGATAAGCTCTGTCAGTTGCTCCCTGAATTGAATAATCCCGCCGGTTTCTTCCTTAAAAAGGAGTTCCATGTAAGTGATCCTTCTTGGAATTTCAGCCGCAATAGGGGGTGAAATCAAAATCGAGCTCCCCCATTTCTTCCGCGATGTCTCGAATTAATAGAACGGCTGGGTAGAGCATCAGGCTCCCATCTTCAGTGATATAGATTTCTAAACTTTCCTCGTCCATCGCTTTCTTTTCGTTAACTGTTATGCAACGTTAAACATAAAAGACACAAAATACCGTTCTGGAAGGCATCCAGCCCGGCTTTTAAGTATTATTGCTTTTTAGCTTTCTTTCTCGGGAATTTTTGAAGAAAGGTTTTTTTGCTTGGAAACTCGAAGAAAGAGATAATCCGGTTTCGTTTACCAGCAAGCCGAGATCCTCAAGACGGTAGGTCATGGCTTCTTTTGAGACATTTTGAAATTGGCCAGCATCCATAACATATTTGGCAATTTGATGCGCCGTATCCAGGGAGGGGTCGAGCGCTAAGGGGTTATTTCTTCCGAAGCAGCTATTGCGATTGTAGATAACCAGCGGATCCTCCCCGAAAACTTTATGAAAAGCTCCCCGGACCGCAAGGCTGGGCATTATTAAACAGGCGCTGAAACAATCGGCCTGCCATTCTCCCTTTGTTTTGGAAGCAGATACTCGGCATACGATTGCGGGATTATTCCCAGAGTTCGAATCAGGCGAGTGGATTGTTTGGTCAAAAATAAATTTCCGGTGAAGAACCCAATGCCCTACCTCATGCCCGCAAGTAAAGGTCAATCGGCCTTCTTGGCCATCCAGGAGGGAACTATTAATCACCATTCGTTTTTCTTCGACCCACGTGGCGCCGAGGACGTCAGGGATCCCGAGCATATCTTCGAGTTTGTCATACTCCAGGGTGATGCCGAGATACTTTTCCACAATGGCCTCGACCGGGATGGGAGGAATAATTTCCCGACCACTGAAGTTTGCCCATTGGCGAAGAAGATCATTGGCCGCATTTTCAATCTGGGTTTGGGGAAGCCAGGGAACTTTAACCGGGTCAAGGATCATTTCATTTTCCTCTTCATCCTGGAAAGAGTGTCTTCGATGGCTTTCCAATCTTTATCCGTTTCAATCCCATACTCCTGGGCTCTTCTCATAAAAGACGCGACACTCTTGGGATTTTTCTTAAAGGTTTCCAAAAACTCGGTTGGAAGTTTCGGTTTCTGACCGGGGGCCGGGAATTTCCCAGAAAAACTTGGGCCTGATCTTCGACCCTTTTTTTTCTACCCGACCGGAGCGAGTGGGGTTAGGATTGACCTTTGTTCGGAGGGCGGTGGAGGAACAAGGAGGAAAAATCCAGGTGGAAAGCCGGTTGGGGAGAGGGACGAAGATGATCCTCCTTTTTCCGAAAGATCGCCGGCGAAAAATTCGACGCCAATGGCTTTCTCCGGAAGTCATGGGCAGAGAAAATTACTGAAGTATGAACCCCTACGTGTTTTCCTTCCGGGCTTGATAGTTAGTCTCGGCCTCTGAGCGGCGGAGGTAAACGGGCGTGAAGGAGAAAAGATTTAAGGTGTGGCCATTTTTGAATTGGGGGAGGCTGAGGCGAGCGACATGAACGGCCCGGGGCAGGGAAAACTCTGGAGGAGCAAAGAAGACCCGGGGGCCAAGCTTTTTCCGGAAGGTTTCTCCGTACACTTCTATGCCGTTTCCCAAAAAGATTACTTTCTCTTGGATGCGGGAGCAAAGGTCTTCTGGAGCGATGACCCAATCTGCACTGATTTTCTCCAATCGACCCCCTCCATCCCCGCGAAATAAAGCCGCGTACACCTCTTGCTTCCGGGCATCCAGAACCGGACAGACCAGTGAAGGGGCGTAACAAAGGTTCTGGGCGAGAGCGTCCAGAGTGGGTACGCCAACGACCGGCACTTGCAGAGCGTAAGCCAGGCCTTTGACGGTGGAAACTCCGATACGCAAACCGGTGAAGGAGCCGGGCCCCAGCGCCAAAGCAATTCCTCCAATATCACCAATGGACAAAGAGGCTTCGCGCAGCAGGTTGGCTATGGCCGGCATCAACTTTTCGGAGTGCGTACCTGGAAGGTTCAAAGTATGCTCGCCCAGATACTTTTCTTCCGCCCCTAATTTTTTTTCGCCCAGCGGAGCTTCCACCAAGGCAACGCTGCCGGTCGGGGTTGAAGTTTCCACGGCCAGGATAAGCATCTCTTACTGGGTTCCTACGATACGGCTTAGGTCGTTGTAAAAAACGAGGAGCATGATCAGGATGATGAGGAAGATCCCGATCTGCTGGGCCCGCTCGCGGAGTTTCAAACTAACCGGTTTGCCAATGATGCCTTCGATGAGAAAAATGAGCAGGTGCCATCCATCCAGGACGGGGATCGGTAAAACATTGAGGATGACCAGGTTAATACTGATCACGGCCATGAAGATAATCAAGCTGAGGGTACCGGCTTTGGCCATCTGGCCGGCCAGTTGAGCGATGAGGAGTGGGCCGCCGATGGTCTTGGCCGAGATTTTTCCCTCGATGATTTTGATGATGCTGACTACGGTCAACTCTGTGATCCGCCAGGATTGGATGAGGGCTTTATAGGTAGCCGTGAAAGGGTCGAAACGCTCCGTAAAAAAACTTCCGGAAGGGGAAATTCCGATCAGGCCAACCTGTATTTCATCTCCGAAGATGTTTTTCTGGGTCGAAACCTGCGGCGTGACCGATATTGGAAAGATTTTTTTATCCCTTTCCACCTTCAGGAGTAGCGGGCGATCGCTGCTTTCATGGATAATCTGGGCCATGTCTTCCCAGCGTTTGACCGGCGAACCATTGGCTTCCAGGATGCGGTCGCCTTTCAAGATGCCAGCTTTAAAAGCTGGATAATCCGGTTTTACTTCCCCCACCTCCGGAAGCAGAGCAGGCATTCCCACCATGAAGGCGATGGCGAAAGCAACGACGGCGAAAAGAAAGTTGAAGAAAGGACCGGCGAAAACGATCCCCAGTCTTTTGACCACGGGCTGGGCCGAAAAGGATTTGGCCGCCAACTCAGGTGGAACGTTCTCCCCGGGCTCTTCCCCGACCATCTTCACGTAGCCCCCCAGGGGCACCAAGGATAGCTGGTATTGCGTCTCTCCGATTTTTTTCCCCAGCAGCTTGGGGCCAAAACCCAGGGAGAAGGTGATGACTCCGACCTTCAACTTTTTGGCCATGAGGAAATGGCCCAGTTCATGGACGAAAATTAAAACTCCTAAAACGATAATGGTGGCGATGATCGTTGTGATCACATTTTACCTCGGTCGATCAATTGCTGGGCCTCTTGTTTGGCCCAGGCATGGGCATGGAGGATATTCTCCATGCTGCGCTGTTTACTCGGACGGTGGTGGTCCATGGTTTTGCAGATCAAATGGGAGATTTGGAGGAACCCCAAGCGACCCTGTAAAAAGGCCTCCACGGCCACTTCATTGGCGGCGTTCAGAACCGCCGGCATGGTTCCTCCTTCTTGGAGAGCCCGATACGCCAGTCCCAAGGCCGGAAATCGCTCTTGATCTACAGGCCTGAAGGTTAACTTGCCGATTCCGAAAAGATTCAGAGAAGGAAGCTGCAAATCCAACCTTGCGGGATAGCCGAGGGCATAAGCAATGGGCCCGCGCATATCCGGCATGGACATCTGGGCGACCACCGACCCGTCGATATATTCTACCATAGAATGGATGATCGATTGCGGGTGAATGATAACCTCAATCTGTTGGGCGGGAACACCGAAAAGCCAGTGGGCTTCGATGACTTCCAGCCCTTTGTTCATCAACGAAGCGCTGTCGATTGTAACCTTCTTGCCCATGCGCCATTGGGGGTGCTTCAAAGCCTGTTGCGGGGTTACCTTGGCCAGTTTTTCCAGGGGAGTGAGCAAAAAAGGGCCACCGGAGGCGGTGAGGATGAGCCTCTTAATGTCCTCATGGCGGTGCCCGGCCATGGCCTGGAAAATGGCGCTGTGCTCGCTGTCAACCGGAAGAAGGTGTACGCCTTTTTCTTGGATTTCCCGCAGCAGAATTTCCCCCGCCATGACCAGAGGTTCTTTATTAGCGATGGCCAGATTTTTTTGAGCTCTCACGGCGGCTAAAGTAGGTAAAAGACCGACACTGCCGGCAAGGGCGGAGAGAACCATCTCCGCCTCCGGGTGGGTGGCGACGGCTACCAGCCCTTCCATACCCGAAAGAATGCGAGTTGTTTTCCCCGCCCAAGAGTCTTGGAGACGCCTGGCGGATTCTGGGTCCATCAAAGCAACCATTTCCGGGCGAAAGCATAAGATTTGCTCTTCCATTTTTTTCAGATTGGCGCCCCCGGCTAGGGCCACAACCTGGAATTTATCCGGATGCTGGGCGACGATATCGAGGGCGTTGACACCGATGGAACCGGTGGAACCGAGAATGGAAAGCTTCTTCATAAAAAATAAACCATTTAACCGCTTTTTTCCCCTGCTTCGCAGTTTCTCGGCGTACTTTGCGTTCTCTGCGGTGAATGTTTTATCGCAGAGCCGCCAGGGCATAATAATAAACCAAGGGGCCGGCGAAAAGCACGCTGTCAACGCGGTCCAGAAGACCCCCATGGCCCGGGATAAGAGTCCCGGAATCCTTGACTTGGGCGCTCCGTTTCAGCAACGATTCAAAAAGGTCTCCCCATTGACCAATAATCCCCACCCCTGCGGCCAAAGCCAAAGCATGAAGAACCGGGAGCTGAGGAAAGAAAAATAACTTGAAAAACAATCCGCCGGCAATGGATCCGCCGACTACTCCCACACCACCCTCAACCGTTTTCCCCGGGCTGACCTCGGGCGCCAGTTTTTTCCGCCCCCAGGCTCGTCCCACATAAAAGGCGGTCGTATCACCGCAATAAACTACGACCAGGGTGAAGAGGATCCATAACCGACCCTCCTCCAGTTTATGCATCAGGATGAAATGCGCCAGGAGAAAGGGTACATAAAGAAGGCCAAGAAGATGCCTGCTTACGCGATCGATCCGGAGAGAAAAATCTGTTTGCTCCCCGAGGGCCAGGATGAACAGCAAAATAAGGATCATGGCCATTCCCGCCAGGAAAAATCTGGAATCTTTCGCGTAAAGGGAAATCGGGAGGAGGAGGCCCAAAAGGATGCCCACCATTTTTTTGCTGGGGCTAAGCCCTGGTAGAGCAAGGGCATAATATTCCTGCAGCCCCAAGAAGGTCAGAAAAAGGATCAGCAAAAGGAAAAGCCAAGCAGGGGCGAAGAGAATGAATAGGATCAAGCAGGGGCCCATGATCAGGCCGGAGATCCAGCGCTTCAGATGCATCACCGATCCCCTATTTTGATCTGTTCACTGGTCAGGCCAAACCTACGTTCTCGATCCCGGTAACGTAACAAAGCCTGGATGAGATCCTCCTTTTTGAAGTCCGGCCAGAGGTTGGGCGTCACATAGATTTCCGTGTACGCGAGCTGCCAAAGGAAAAAGTTGCTGATGCGAAACTCTCCGCTGGTGCGGATGAGTAAGTCAGGGTCAGGAAGGTTGGCCGTCCATAGGTACTTGGAAAAAAGCCCCTCGTTGATGTCCTCGGGGGTCAGGTTGCCGTCCCGGGAATTGGCCGTGATCCGGCGGATGGCCTGGATGATGTCATCTCGTCCGCCGTAGCTCAAGGCCAAGGTCAACGTCATTCCGGTTGCCGCAGCCGTCAGCTTCATCGTTTCGTTGAGAACGACGACCACTTCCTTGGGCAAGCGGGAGAGGTCGCCGATGGCCAAAAGACGAATGTTGTTATCCAGCATCTCCCGGAGTTCCATGACCAGGTAATCTTTAAGCAGGGTCATGAGTGCTTCTACCTCCGGTTGAGGACGGCTCCAGTTTTCCGATGAAAAAGCAAATAGGGTCAGATAGGGAATGCCGATTTCCCGGCATGCCCGGACGACGATCCGCACGGATTCGGCTCCCTGCCGGTGGCCAGCCACTCGGTCTAATGATCGTTGCTCAGCCCAGCGGCCGTTTCCATCCATAATGATCGCCAGATGGCGGGGGAGTTTTTCTTGGGTTAACCGATGCATAATTTTCCTGGGTTAGGGGAAGATTTCCAGATCATGGCGACGATCTCCGGCCTGAAAGAAAAAATAGGGGAGCGAGCGGAAGGGCGTAGGTTTTCAAACTTCCAGGATCTCTTTTTCCTTAGCCTTGACAACCTCTTCGGCTTTCTCGATAGATTTGTCCATGAGTTTCTGGACCTCTTCCTGATATTTAAACTGGTCGTCTTCAGAGAGAGATTTTTCTTTTTTAGCTGTTTTTAGCTGTTCGTTGCCATCCCGACGGATATTGCGCATGGCCACTTTACATTCCTCTTCCATGCGCTTCACGACTTTGACCAACTCCTTGCGTCGTTCTTCGGTGAGAGGAGGGATATTAATGCGCACGATTTTTCCGTCACTGAGAGGCGTAAGGCCCAGGTCCGATTTTTGGATCGCTTTTTCAATTTCGCCGATAATTTTAGAATCCCACGGCTGGATGGAAATCGTCCGGCTTTCAGGGACTGACAAGGAGGCAACCTGGGAAAGTGGCGTGGGAACACCGTAATAATTGACCCGGACTCCGTCAAGCAGGGGAAGGGAGGCCCGCCCCGTACGTATGCGGCTCAAGTCTTTGCGTAAGGCCTCAATAGACTTTTCCATTTTCGACTTCACTTCCACTATAAAAGACTCTTTTTTAAACATGCGTTACCCCCGGATGACCGTACCGATTTTCTGGCCGAAGACAACTCGCCGGATATTTCCTTTGCGGGTGAGGTTGAAAACAATAATGGGAAGATGATTGTCCATGCATAGAGAGATCGCCGTGGCGTCCATGATCTTGAGGCCCCGGTTCAGGACTTCGATATAGGAGAGTTCTTCGAACTTTTTGGCCTTTTTATGAATCAGGGGATCGGTATCATAGACACCGTCCACTTTAGTGGCCTTGAGGATCACCTGAGATTTCACTTCCATGGCGCGCAGAGCGGCGGCGGTGTCGGTGGTAAAATAGGGATTTCCCGTACCTGCGGCGAAGATCACCACCCTTCCTTTTTCCAGGTGGCGAATTGCCCTGCGGCGGATGTAAGGTTCGGCAATCTGGTGCATCTCGATGGCGGACATTACTCGGGTGAAGATGCCTGCCCTTTCTAAAGCATCCTGCAAAGCCAAACTGTTGATCACGGTGGCCAGCATACCCATGTGATCGGCCGATGCCCGGTCCAGCCCTGCGGCACTGGCAGCCACGCCGCGATAGATATTCCCGCCGCCGATTACAATGGCTACTTGCACCCCCAGCCGGTTCAATTCCTTGACCTCAACGGCTATCTTCTGGACCACGGCGGGACTGATTCCATACTCCTGATCCCCCATTAAGGCCTCCCCGCTGAGCTTGAGCAGGATGCGTCGAAAAACAGGCTTGAGCGAAGTTTTCACTCTTTGGATAACCCCTCGGCGACTTGGAAACGGCTGAAGCGGCGAATTTCCACTTTTTCTCCCAACTTACCAACTAACCCGTTAAGGAGCTCTTGGACGGTTAGGTCCGGGTCCTTGACAAAAGGCTGTTCTAAAAGGCAGACCTCGCCATAGAATTTTTCCAATTTTCCTGCGATAATTTTTTCGATGATCTTTTCAGGCTTGCCTGCTTCCCGCGCCTGAACCCGGTAGATTTCGCGTTCGCGCTCTAAGGCCTCCGGTGGTACATTTTCCCGGCGAAGGTAAAGGGGGTTACTGGCGGCAATGTGCATGGCCACATCCTTGGCGAAGATCTGGAAATCTTCCGTTTTGGCTACGAAGTCCGTTTCGCAGTTGACCTCCACCATTACGCCGATTTTTCCCCCCGCGTGCACGTAGGAGCCGATTCGGCCCTCCGAGGCGATTCGTCCCGCTCTTTTAGCGGCAGTGGCCAGGCCCTTTTGCCGCAAATAGTCCACGGCTTTTTCGAAATTACCTCCTGCTTCGGCCAGGGCTTTTTTACAGTCCATCATTCCAGCGCCGGTCTTCTCGCGCAGATCTTTAACCATACTGGCGGATACTTCCACGAAATGTTTCCTCCTATTCTTCTTCGTCTTCGTTTTCTGGTTTTTCTTCCTCAACTTCTTCCGGGGCCGGTTCGGCGGCCACTTTCGGTTTTCCTGAGGTCGCTCTCTCAGCCCCCGCCGCGGCACCTTCGGGCGCGACCAATTTCGCTTCCAAGAGTTGCTTGCCTTCCAGGCAGGCATCGGCGATTTTGGCAGAGATGAGGCGGATGGCCCGGATGGCGTCGTCGTTTCCGGGGATGATGTAGTCAATCTCATCGGGATCGCAATTGGTATCCACGATAGCCACGATGGGGATGCCTAACTTTCTGGCCTCATGAACGGCGATGCGCTCCTTGCGCGGATCCACGATAAAAATTCCCTGGGGGAGCCGGTTCATATTCTTAATCCCTCCCAGAGTTTTTTCCATTTTGGCCTTATCTTTTTCCAATTGCAGAACTTCCTTCTTGGGCAGGACATCAAAGGTACCGTCCTCTTTCATGGCCTGCAGTTTTTTCATGCGTTCCACGTTTTTCTTGATGGTGCGAAAATTGGTCAGGGTGCCTCCGAGCCAGCGCTGGTTTACAAAAAACATGTTGGCCCGTTGGGCTTCCTCGGCGATAGAATCCTGGGCCTGTTTTTTTGTACCCACGTAGAGGATACTGCCGCCTGCGGCTACAACATCTACGACAAATTTATAAGCTTCCTTGAAGAGCCGTACCGTCTTCTGTAAATCAATGATATAAATCCCGTTGCGTGAGCCAAAGATGTAATCCTTCATCTTGGGGTTCCATCGTTTGGTCTGGTGGCCAAAATGGACCCCCGCTTCCAACAGCTGTTTCATGGTGACAGTCGACATATAATTTTCCTCCTGGGTTTGTCCTCCGCTTTCCTTGTTCCGGCGTGCAATCCGCCACCTGCGGACACCCTGGCGCCGACGGGAAAACGTGTGTTTTAAATTTTTTATTATAACATTCTAAACTATTGTTTCAAGCAAAATCTCTATACAACCGGGGCCAAGGATGCGGGGATTCAATTTCAGCTTCGGTAGGAAGCGTTGATTTTGACGTAATCCAAAGAAAAGTCCGTGGTAAAAAAGGAAGTTTTTTTCTTCCCGCGGTTAAGGTTGATACGAACCGTGTATTCCTTCTTTTTCATCACCGCGGTCGCTTGTTCTTCCGTTGCAGGACCCGCGCCTTGGCCGCGTCGGACGATGGCCACGTTGTCGAAATAGACATCGATTTTATTCGGGTCAATGGGGGCGCCCGAGTAACCCGTGGCGCAGAGGATTCTTCCCCAGTTCGCATCCTCTCCGAAGAAAGCGGTCTTGACCAGGGGGGAGGTGGCCACAGCGCGGGCGACTCGCTCGGCTTCGGATGCGGTGCGGGCCCCCTCCACGGCGATGGCGACCAATTTGGTTGCTCCCTCCCCATCGCTGGCGATTTTTTGGGCTAAAGAGAATAACAGTTCATGCAAAAAAAAGGCGAATTTCTTATAACCGGGGGTACCGAAAATTATCTCTCGGTTTCTTGCTTCCCCGTTGGCCAGGATCAGGAGAGTGTCATTGGTACTCATATCTCCGTCGACGATCACCCGATTGAAAGATTCCTGCACGCCTTCTTTTAAGGATTGGCGCAACGCTTTTAGGGAAATAGAAGCGTCGGTGACAACAAAAGAAAGAAGAGTAGCCATCTGCGGGCTAATCATCCCAGCTCCCTTGGCGATCCCGGCCAGGGTGATTTCCCGCCCATTCACTTGTTGGCGGAGAATCACCGCTTTGGGGAAGGTGTCGGTAGTCACAATGGCCCGGGCAGCATCCCCCAGGCCGTCTGGTGTTAGGGAGGATAAGAGGCAGGGAAGATTTTCTTCGATTAAATGCATGGGTAAGGGTTTCCCGATTACGCCGGTAGAGGCCAGGAGAACATTTCCCGGACTCGTTTTCAGAGAAGAAGCAATCAACCGGGAAAGGCGTCGACCGTCGGTCAGACCCTGCTTTCCCGTACAGGCATTAGCAGACCCGGAATTGATCAATATCGCCCGGGCGCGCCCCGCCTTGATCCGCTCCATCGACAGGAGGACAGGGGCTGCTTTTACCCGGTTGGTAGTGAAGACCCCGGCAGCCACGGAAGGCACCGCAGAGTATATAAGAGCCAGGTCTTTCTCCCGGTTTTTTTTAATCCCGGCAGATATGCCCGCAGCCACGAAACCGGGAACCTTGAAATCGGGGGGGATGTCTTTGTTCATGGTAACTCCTAAAATACGCTAAGAGCATGGCGCATAGCGAAAAAAAATTAAATTGTATAGGAATTTCCTTATTGGACACAGATGAACACAGATTTTCAGGATATTAAATGCAAAAAAATAAATAAATATCTGTGAATATCTGTGGAAATCTGTGTCCAAATTAATTTAAACGCTTTGCTTTTTTTATCTTCCATGGCATTTTTTATATTTTTTCCCGCTACCACAGGGGCAGGGATCATTACGACCCACCTTTTTGCCCTCTCGCTTTACCGGCTGCTGTTTCTCCTCGACCTCTTCTCCACGGCTAAGGATGAGGGGATGCTTACGGACGGCCTCAAATTGCGTAACTTCCTGCGGATGGGCGATCTGGACCCGGAAGAGTTTTTGGATCGTCTCCTCCTTGATACGCTGAATCAGATCCATAAACATCGCGTACCCTTCTTTCTGATATTCCTGGAGGGGGTTGCGCTGCCCATACCCTCTGAGGCCGATGCCTTCTTTCAGGTGATCCATAGCCATCAAATGTTCTTTCCATAGGGTATCGATGGACTGGAGGTAGATTACTTTTTCCAGGTGGCCCATAGCTTCGGCGCCGAATTCGACCCCTTTCTCCCTATAGACTTCTTTGGCCTGGGCCGCGACCTTTTCCCAAAGCTTCTCCCGCGTCATATTCTGGGTATCTTCAGGTCGGATGCCGAGGCCGAAGGAAAAGAGGCGAATGAGGGACTCGTTCAACCGGCGGTAATCCCATTCCTCAGGATAGGTTTTTTCATCCGCAATGGGATCAACGATTCCTTCGGCCAGCTCGGCGCTGACCTCTTGGATTTCTTCGGCCACGCCATCCTGGGCCAAAACCCTTTTGCGCTGGTCATAAATCACCTCCCGTTGTTTATTCATAACGTCGTCGTATTCCAGGAGGTGTTTGCGGATGTCAAAGTTGTGGGCTTCCACACGTTTCTGGGCGTTCTCGATCGCCCGGCTGATCAGGGAATGTTCGATGGGCTGGCCTTCTTCCATCCCCAGCCGGCTCATGACTCCCGAGATTCGTTGGGAGCCGAAGATACGCAGTAGGTCATCTTCCAGGGAAAGGTAGAACCTGGAAGTTCCCGGATCTCCCTGTCGGCCGGAGCGGCCGCGGAGTTGATTGTCGATGCGCCGGGATTCATGGCGTTCGGTGCCCAGGACATGCAGCCCGCCGGCTTCGATTACTTTCCGGTATTCCTGGCTGGTGAGAGAACGCATCTCCTCCAATATTTTCCGGAAGCCCCCTGGGTCTGTGGAAAGATCCACCTTGCGGCGCAAGGCTTCCTCGCGAGCCAACATTTCGGGGTTACCGCCGAGCATAATATCCGTGCCCCGGCCGGCCATGTTGGTGGAAATGGTGAGCGCACCGAATCGCCCAGCCTGAGCAATGATTTTGGCTTCCGTTTCGTGGTATTTGGCGTTCAAGACCTGATGGAGGATCTTCTCCTGCTTGAGCATCTGGGAGAGTTTTTCGGAGTTTTCAATGGAAATGGACCCCACCAGAACGGGCTGACCCAGGCGATGGCATTCTTTTACTTCTTCCACGACGGCTTTGTATTTCTCCCTCTGGGTCCGGTAGATGACATCGGAGAAATCCTGGCGGATCATGGGCATATTGGTGGGGATGACCATAACATCCAGTTTGTAGATTTTTTTAAATTCCTGGGCCTCGGTATCCGCCGTACCCGTCATGCCGGCCAGCTTTTTGTACATGCGAAAGTAGTTTTGAAAGGTGATCGTCGCTAAGGTTTGATTCTCCTCCGCGACCTTCACTCCTTCCTTGGCTTCGATCGCCTGGTGCAAGCCGTCGCTCCAGCGGCGTCCGGGCATCATCCGGCCGGTGAACTCGTCGACGATGATCACCTGGCCATCCTTGATCACATAATTGACGTCTTTCTGGAAAAGCCAGTGGGCTTTGACGAGCTGGTGGATGGTGTGGATACGTTCCGAAGTCTGCCGGTACTGGTTCTCCAGGGCTTGCCGGGCTTCGATTCTTTCGGGCGGGGTTAATTGATCATTGCTATCGATGGCCTGATATCCTTCTTCCAGCGCAGGAACAACAAAGGCATCTGCCCGTCCCCGGGAGAGAAGCTCTAAGCCTTTTTCCGTCAACTCCACGGCGTTCGACCGTTCATCAATGGCACAGAAGAGTTTGTCATCAAATTGAGAGAGTATTTTTTGACCGGAAAGGTAAGACTCCAGGCGGTCGATGCGGGTCTTGAGGGCGGGTTTTTCGGCTATGAGGTCCAGGAAACGAGGATTTTTCGGATCCCCGCGCTTAACCAGTAAGAGTTGTTCAATAACGGCTTCGCTTTCTGGTTCTTTTTCAAGAAGTCGGAGGGCTTCATCGAAAATGGTCTGGATGAGGCGGCTTTGATTCTGGTGCAGACGGATGACCATCGGCTTGAGCTCTTCATAGTATCCTTCGTCTATTTGCTCGACCGGACCGGAAATGATCAGCGGGGTCCGGGCTTCATCGATAAGGATGGAATCGACCTCGTCCACGATGGCGTAATTCAGCTCCCGCTGGACCATGTCTTCAATACGGAACTTCATGTTATCGCGCAAGTAATCGAAGCCGAATTCATTGTTCGTGCCGTAAGTAATGTCGCAGCGGTAGGCTTGTTGGCGTTCCAGATCGTCTAATTCATGGACGATGACGCCCACCGCAAGGTCCAGAAAATTGTAAATGGCACCCATCCAAGCCGCATCACGCTTGGCCAGATAATCGTTTACCGTAACCACATGGACGCCCTTGCCGGTAAGGGCGTTTAAGTATACGGGCAGGGTCGCCGCCAAAGTTTTCCCTTCGCCGGTCTTCATTTCGGCGATTTTCCCCTCGTGGAGCACTATGCCTCCCACCAGTTGGACGTCGAAATGGCGCTGGCCCAAAGTGCGGCGAGCGACTTCCCGGACCACGGCAAAGGCTTCGGTCAGTAGGTCGGCAAGAGTTTCCCCCCCGGCAAGGCGCTCGCGAAACTCCGCGGTTTTGGCCTGAAGCTGGCTGTCGCTTAACTGGGCTACCTCTGGCTCCAGTTCGTTGATGGCCCTGATCAGAGGTTTCAGACGGTTGAGCTCCCGCTCATTCTTACTGCCGAATATTTTTTGGAGGGCATTGAGGAGCATTTCTTATATTATCACCAAGAGCCACAGAGTCCACAGAGAACCCAGTGGTTGGATAGTTACAGACCTAAATATTTTTATATTCATGATGAAATCTTTTCCAACCAATTCTTTCTCGGAAACTTCTGGGGTGAAAAAAAAGACCAAACAAAAACCCCGATAAAGACTTGCTTATCGGGGTCGAACCTTAAAACCTGTTCAATATAATAGCATATTTATAATAACAGAGGAAGAGAGAATATGTTCTGCGCGCCTCCCGCCTGAGCTTGGAACTATTAACGATGAAACCCATTAATAAAAACTGGGCGGTGGCAATGGAATTATGTTGCTTGGTTAAGATAGCGGGCTGGGTTTACGGGGTTTCCATGGATGCGGACTTCGTAGTGGAGGTGAGGTCCGGTACTGTTGCCAGACATGCCCACGGTTCCGATCGTCTGCCCTTTTATTACTTTTTCCCCGGTTTTGACGAAAAGGTCTTTCAGGTGGCCGAACATGGTGGAATATCCATGGCCGTGCTCGAGGCAAATCAACCGTCCGTATTCTGATTCACGTCCGGCGAAATTGACAACTCCATCTGCAGGGGCGACAACCATTGTTCCCAAAGGTGCAGAGATATCGATTCCTTTATGGGGACGAGTTCCCCCGGAAGAAGGGGAAAGACGAGTATCTCCAAATCTTGAAGAAACCCGGCCTAATACCGGCCATAGAGAAGGCGTGGCTAAGAGAAACGATTTTTGAGCTTGAAGGAACTCCTGGAGTTCCTTCAAGCTTTTTTCTCTCTGGAAAAATTCTTGACGCAGGTTCAAAAGGTCATGGTGCAGGCGGCTGACCAGTATATTTCTTTCCTTGTCCAGAATGGAGACCTCTTCCTCCCGGGCAATAAGGGGCTCCCCCCTATCTTCTTTTTTTACAGAAGAGGTCTTTTGCCTAAAAACTTTCGGGGTAACTTTTTTTGTTTTTTTCAGCTCGATAACTTCTTTCAGGTATTGCTCAACCTGTTTTTCCATCTCTTTGAGCTTTCCTAATTGCTCTTCCAAAGAAGAGATTTTTCCCCTAAAAGATCGGATTTCGGCCTCCTGGGAGCGGATTTCTGCCTCTTGGGCATGGGTTTCCATATGGAGGGCTTGAAGTTCGACCACCTTTTT
>Ga0180009_10001779_pt1 | contig 25887 bp, 21 predicted proteins | sample OS_PC_MetaG_FD_123537 | JGI IMG/M metagenome (GOLD analysis project Ga0180009, IMG submission 123537) | Groundwater microbial communities from the Aspo Hard Rock Laboratory (HRL) deep subsurface site, Sweden - OS_PC_MetaG | ecosystem: Environmental > Aquatic > Deep subsurface > Groundwater... | reverse complement strand
GGTGCTGCGCGGCGCTAACCACGTCACCCCGCCCCTCTCCCCTCCGGCATGAGCGCCAGGGAGCGCCGGTCGGCCGAGGACGGCTTGAGGCGGCCGGACACGGAGGAGCGTCTCGTGCTCGCGGCCGGCCGCCACCTCGGGGAAGGCTTCGACGATGCCCCGCTCGACACACTGTTTTTCACGATGCCGATCTCCTGAAAGGGCACGCTCGCCCAATACGTCGGTCGCCTTCACCGCGATCACCACTGCCCGAGCGCGAGGTGATCGTCTACGACTATGTCGATAGCGGCGTCGCCATGCTGGCGGGCATGGCGCTGAAGCGGGCGCCGCCGCGCGACTGTGAACGACGGATCTCGCCAATCATCTGGTCGCGCGCTATCGACGGTGTCTGTTCGCGCACCCAGCAGGATGAGACTGCGAAATCCTACATCAAATCTCATATCATTGAGATTGCTATTTGGCTTTTCGTGGCTTGGACGGTCCAGCGGATGCTCGCGGTGCCAGCACGGCGAGGTCGGCGAGGTCTTGTTTGCGCTGGCGGACGAGGCGCTCGTAGCTCGCTTGGTTCTTGTGGCAGATCAGGGTGTGCGGCGAGCCCTTGCGCTCGGTGCGCATGTCGACATCGGCACGGGCGCGCTTGATCTCGGCTTCGACGTGGGTTCGGTGCTGCTGGGCGGCGCGTAGCGCCCATTCGGGCTGCAAGGGGTCGGCGAGGAACCGCGACAGGTCTTGGCAGTACTGACACGTACAGCCGATCTCGCTGGGCCGGGTCCAGTCGCGCGGCGGCTCGAGCGGCTGCGCGGATCGCGTTTGCAGGTGCTCGAGCACCGCGGCGTGGAGCATGCCGGCTGCGGGACCTCTCGGATGCTTGCCGCTCGCGATTTGCTTCATTGCCGGAACCAGAACTGTGTCGAGATCGAAGTGGCGCGGCCACGCGAGAATATGCGCGCCGACCCGCTCGGCCATTCCCTTGTCCAGGCGGTCGACGACCGCGACGAGGTCGACCACGAGTGCGGCATCGGCCCTCGGAATGCGCGGCCGGTTCCACTGATCCCGCGGCGCCGAGGCAGGATCGCCGGGGAGCGCGTTGACCAGCGCCGTCGCGGCATCCTTCAGCAGTTGCGGTTTCTTGGCGGGAAGGCGTGACACCGCGGCCGACAGCAGCGCGGCGCATTCGCCCAGGGCGTCGATGGCGTGGGCCACGACGATGTCGTGCAGCACGCTCGCGGCCCGCTCCGCCGGCAACAAGGCCAAGGCACCGATGATCGCGGCATGGTCCGCCTTGGCGTGACTGCTCTGTGCGGTGAGGACGTCCATCGCAGTGAGAATGCCGTCGATGTCCGAGAAGTCCGTCAACGCCTGCAGCAGGCGGGCCAGGCCGAGTTCGCCTCGCGGAGCATCGACGCAATCGTCGATGTCATCCTCATCCTGGTCGTCCTGCTCGTCCAGTTCATCGATAGGATCCGTCACGCCATCGCCGGAGAGTGCCTCCCGCCACGACGCGCTGACGTCCCTATTGCGCCACGACTGAGTCGGCCGCCATATCGCCAACACGTGGCGCACCAGCTCCAGCGCCTCGGCCCGGATCGGGGCATCGGCGCGAGCCCCATCTGCATGCCACTGCTTTGCCAGGTGCTCCAGATAGGGCAGCGTCGCGTCGAGGCCCGCCTGGTTGAGCACGGCCAGCCGGCTCGTCGACGGCCACAAGACCAACGCCGCCCGCGCGTAGGTGCGATCGAACGAGGCACCTTCGTTGCCGGTTGCCTCATGAAAGTGCTCCTCGTCGGGCTCCATGTCATCGAGCGCATCGGCCGGCGACACCTCCTCGTCCTCGACGGGCAGTTGCCCAAGCGCCGTCGGCTGGCCGTCGGGACGACGCCAGTATGACAGCGTGCAGCCACTGTCGTGCACCTCGACGACCTCGAACTCCTCGGTGTCCTCGTTTGCGCCAGCGTCCCGCTGGCCGCGACGATAGTGCCAGTTTTCGCGGCCGATATACTCGGCCGAGCCGCTCTCCCAGATCTTCAGGTGCGCAAGGTGCAGTTCGACACCTGCCTTCGGCGCTGCCGCCGCGAGCAACCGGGCCACGGCAGCGTCGGCACCCTTCAGCGTCGCGAAGCCGAGTTCGGCCGGCGTGTAGGCGTGCTCCAGCGGATAGACGAGCTTCAGCGGCCACACCTCTCCTTCGGCATCGACCGTAGCCTGGTCCACGGTGTCCGACGCGCGCGGCCAGCGTCCAAGCAATGCCGACACGCGGTCTGCCTCCGCGTCATAGCTCGGCGGCGCCGGCGGCTTGCCTTTTGCCTTGCGGACCAGGTTGTAGACCAGCGTCGCCCGATAGCCCTTGGTCACGGGCAGCACCTCGTGCACGCAGTCGGCGTAGAAGGCCGCGAAGGCGATCTCGGAGGGATCGTCGTTGGCGAGTTCGAGCCGCGCCTCGCGCCCGCCGTGGCGCACGACGAGTTCGCCACCCGACGACGCCGACGGCAAGGCGAGCACGAGCGTCGCGAACATGCCGGGCGCCTTCTCGGTATCGCGATGGCTGACGAAGAAGCCGCCCTTGTCGTAGATCAAGAGCTTGTAGAGCTCGGCTGTGATCGGTTCGTCGACGCCGAGGTCCTCGGCCACACGGGCAACAATACTGCCGAGCGTTCTTTCCCAGTGCTTGCCGCCGATTCCGACCTGCTCAGCGCCGATCTGCCAGGTCTTGCGCACCTTGGTGTCGACGATCGTCTCGGGTCCACGCCCATAGGGTGCCCGCGACGCCGCCTTGATCAGCGCCTTCGCCTGCGCCGGCAACAGCGGCAACGCCACCGTGCCTACGCCAGCGACCTCGATGCGCGGCGCCAGGAGTTCGGTGCAGCCCGCGACGAAGTAGTCGCCGGGTCGACGGATGCCTGCGAGGATTTTGGCAAGCTGGTCGGTAATGGACATTGCGAGGCCTGCATTGGCTTAGTGATTACGCCGTCGATACTCGGCAGGAGATCTCGGGCCGGCGAAAGTCCGGACGAGCCCCGTGGCATGTATCGCATCCTTCGGCGCCCAAGCCCAGATGAGCGGCTCAAGGGCCTGTCATCATCGCTTCCAGACCGCCATGGCATTGCGCCCAATATTCCTGAGACGACGGATGCTGGCGATCACGATCGGCGTCTCCAGTTATGGAGGCCTGGCGGCAACGCCATGGCGGGCGCGATATGGGGCGGGAGTTGTGATCGCCCAGTTGACTACCAACAAGTAGGCGATCGCCTACCTTATGTAATTGTAGGCGAAGACTTACATTGACTGAATGTAGGTGATCCCTTACATTGACAAATGTAGGTCAACGCTTACACAAAGGAGATCCATGCATATCCGCCGCCCCCAGGACATCGGCGCACTCGTCCGCTCGGCCCGAACCGCCAAGGGCCTCAACCAGCAGCAGCTGGCGGATCGGCTCGGTGTATCCCGATGGTGGGTGAACGAGCTCGAAGGCGGCAAGGCCACGGCGCGGATGGACCTCGTGCTGCGCGCCCTCAACGAGCTCGACATCACGCTTGCAGCCTATGTGAGCGGCGAGACGCCGCCTCAACGCATCGAGAACCGCCCGCCGCCCGACCTCTTCGACATCGACGCCATCGCCGATACCGGCCTCGATGTTGGAGCCCCAACCTCACGTCCCGGCAGGCAACGGCGATGAGCGATAAGCGACTGACCGTCCTGATCGACGACCAGCCCGTCGGCACGATCCATCAGCTACGCGACGGCCGGCTTCGCTTCGACTATGACGAGGACTACCGCAAAAGCTCGAGCGCGATCCCGCTGTCGCTCTCGATGCCGCTTGCCGCACCCACTCATGACAACCGTGCGGTCGCTCCGTTCCTGTGGGGGCTCCTCCCCGACAATGACGACACGCTCAATCAATGGGGCAGGCAGTTCGGGGTGAGCCCGCGCAATTCGTTCGCGCTGATCACCCATGTCGGTGAAGATCTGCAAGGTGCCGTGCAGATCGTGCCGCCGGAAAAGGTCGACGACCTCAAGCAGCGCGAAGGCGTCACTTATCTCTCGCGCAATGCGCTCGCCGCGAAGTTCGAGGAACTGCTCCGCCATCCCGGTGCAACCCAGTTCACCGCCGATGGCGGCCAATTCAGCCTCGCCGGCGCACAGCGCAAGATGGCGCTCTACCTCGTGCGCGGCAAATGGTACGAGCCGCGCGGGCGCACGCCCACCACGCATATCCTCAAACCACCGATCCCGGGGCTTGCCGGCCAGATCGAGAACGAGATGTTCTGCGTCCGCCTCGCGCCCCGCGTGCGGCTGCCCGCCCCCAAATGCTGGACGGAACAATTCGGCGACCTCAGCGTCGTCGTCATCGAGCGTTACGATCGCCGCCGCCTCGCCGGCCGCAAGCTCCTGCCGATCGACGAGCCCGGAGGGACGGTGCACTGCGTCCATCAGGAGGACTGCTGCCAGGCCCTCAAGGTCGATCCGCGCAACAAGTATCAGCGCGACGGCGGCCCCGGCATGAAAGCCATCCTGGATCTGCTCTCCGGATCGAGCCGGCCAGCTGAGGATCGCGACCGCTTCATGCGCGCCTCAGCCTACAACTTCGTCATCGGCGGCTCCGATGCACACGGCAAGAATTACGGTCTCCTGCTCGGCGCGGGAGGGAAATTCCGCCTGGTACCCCTCTATGACATCGCCAGCTGGCTTCCCTACTCCACCAACAAGAAGCAGCACAAGCTCGCCATGTCCGTCGATGGCAAAACCCGCTTCGACCAGATCCTGCCGCGCCACTGGGAGGCGGAGGCGCGCAAGGCCAACTACGATCCCGATCGGGCCGTCGCTCATGTGCGCGACATCATCGCCATCATTCCCGATCAGGCGCGCGCCCTCCTTGAGACCTGTGTGGCCGAAGGCTCCGCGACGGATGACATGCGCAAACTGGTCGACCTGATTGTCGGGCGTTGCACCGATCTTGCGCGCATCTACGGCGCGGAAGTGATGGCCAGCGAACAGGCCAGCCTCCCGGGATTGTAGAAGCGGTCCTGCCGCGCTTGGCTGCTGGTGTATCGTTCGCGCGTGGGCGGAATTAAGCGAAGACTTGAGAACGGATAGTTGCGGACGATTGTTTCTCGCATTACCCGAATAAATGGAAACATCACCAGAAATCAGACCTTTCGGCAACCGTCACCCGCAAGGACGGCCATCACACAACCAACTTCTTGCAGTGCGGCACTGTCTGTTTATCTCTGCCCGCCAAGTCAGAGGCGGAGAAGCGCTCGTTCACGCCTCAGGGGCAAGTGAGAGAGACTGGGTTCCACCAGACTCCGCAAATCGAAGCGCAAGGCCCGATGCCGATGACAGCGCTTGATGACGCTGTGGTTAAGCAGACGGGGTACCGGAGCCCCGGCTACGAGATCGCAGCGCATCAGCCCGCAGTGGCTGCCCCGAAGCCATAGCGGTTCGGTAATCGCAACTATTTTTGAGGTCGGCTGTAGGTTGGTTGCGGGTTGCTCGTCATTCAACTCGAAGCTGCGAGCTAAGTCATTGAAATCGCTTGATGCAAAGTCGGTTGGTTGCGGGGGCTGCTTGATAAGTCACGGATAATTAAGGGGAAAATCGGACCGGTGGTTGCGGGGGCCCGCAGTGGACGATGCAGCCGGGTGGTGCCGATGGCAGTAAAAGCATAGCCGTACACGGTAATGCTCTGAACTGCACTTCAAAATTGCCTCCGCAGAGAGTGTGCCGTGGTGACAGCTCATTTGAAGTGGCCGGAGGCGTTTTGGACGGCGACAGGGCTGGTACAGACGGAGCCGCACGGCCAGCGTCATCCAGCGACAGGCCGAACTTGTCGGCGACGGTGCCAAAGCGCGGCGAGAAGATCGAGTTGCCGATTGTCATCTGCCCGATCACGACTTTGGCGAGGGCCGTAGTCGCCCGATCCGCCAAGGAGTGCCGTGGGTGACGCGTCGTCAGTCCCCATGTCGCGGTCATGACGGCCAATGCGCAGTCCTGCTGCAATTAGAGGCTACTTGGTGTGACAAGCTGTTTTCTAATACTATGAGGCTCACGCCCGAAGAGGGCTATTCAGCGCATCGCGCGGCTGGCGCCCATTCAGCACATCGATGATGTTGGCCGCTGCGCGCTGCTCGATCTCGAGGCGGACGCTACGCACGGCTGAGCCAAGATGGGGCGTGAACAGTGTGCGATCTCGTGCGTCGAGAAAGGCTTGAGAAATAGCATTCGGCCGATCCTCGCGGGCCCAATCCTCAAGCTCGAATACGTCCGTTGCATAACCCCCGACCTGGCCAGATTCGAGAGCCGCAGCCACAGCGCCTTCATTGACCACTGAGCCGCGCCCGACATTGACCAGATGCACGCCCGGTTTGAGCCTTGCGAGTAGGCGTGCGTCGACGAGATGCAAAGTGTTGTGTGCAAGTGGCAGAGCCACGACCATGACATCGGACTGTGCAAGAAGGTCATCGAGCCCGACCTGGTGGACCTTGAATGCGTCGAGGATTGCCGGTTCGCACGGCGTCAAGTCATGGACCAGCACGCGTGAGCCAAAACCTTGCAGCCGCTCGGCAATGGCACGGCCGACTTTGCCGAAGCCGAATATCCCGACGGTCGAACCGGCAAGGCCGAGACCATAGTGTGTCGCTCGCCAGCCACGAAAGGTGCCGGAACGGACGTCGGCATCTCCGGCTAGTATCTTTCGGTTGAGCCCAAGAACCAGCGCGACAGCAAGTTCAGCAGTCGGCACGGTGAGAAGATCGGGCACGATCGACAGCCAGACGCCCGCGCGCGTGCAGGCATCTACGTCGAAGTTGTCGTAACCTTTCAGCGCGCATGCCACGATCTTCAGTTCTGGACATGCTGCCAGTAGTTCCGCGTCGACTCTGTCGGGCATGAATGCCAACATCGCGGTGGCATCTGCCAGTTCGGTTCGCACAGTCTCCGTCGGCCAAGGTTCCAAGTCGCGATTGATCACAAGCCGGGCGTGCGCCCCGAGCATGGCCTCGACTTCAGGGAACACAGGGCTCGTCATAACGATCTTTGGAGGCATCGACACGCGTTTACTCCGTGGCGTTCAAGGGGATCACGCGAGCAGCGCAATACTTGTACTCGGGAACGCGCGTGGATGGGTCGAGGTTTGCCGCCGTGAGTTCGTTGGCGGCCGCCTCGTAGAAGGCAAACGGCAGAAAGACCACGCCCTCTTGCAACCGGTCATCGCGGACGCACGACGCGCGCACGCGTCCGCGCCGGGTTTCGACCGTGACCATGCTGTCCTCGCGAAGCAGCATGTTGTCAAAATCCTTGGCCGCCACTTGCAGAAGGGCCTTTGGGGCCAGCGCGGTCAAAGTCTCTGATCGCCGCGTCATCGAGCCAGTATGCCAGTGCTCGCGCAAACGACCCGTAACAAGCACCAGTGGATACTCCTTGTCCGGCACCTCGCCCGGTGACCGGACCGCAACCGGGGTAAGCTGGGCGCGACCATTCCTGGTCGGAAATTCATCGGCAAACAGGCTCGGTGGAGAGGCCACTGGAACTCTTACTGACCGTTTACTCCTGAACATGCCGGCATCCAGCTTCCGAAGAACCGGCACCAAGGAGGCCATTTCATCGAAAAGAGCGTCTGGAGAAGCGGGGGGCCAGGTCGCACCCATACGCTTGGCAATCTCGCCAGTGATCCACCAATCGGGACGTGCTTCACCGGGTGCCGTCAACACCGGGTCTGTCCATTGCACGAGACGGTCCGTGTTTGTGTAGGAACCCGCTCGCTCAGCAATCGCGGCAGCCGGAAAAATGACGTCTGCAAAAACGGCAGTCTCTGTCGGGAAGATATCCTGGACCACCAGGAAGTCGAGGCGTGAGAGGCTTTCACGCGTCCGGGAGAGGTCGGGATTGGCCATCGCCGGATTGCCGCCAGCGACATAGATTGCACGAATTTTCCGTTCGTATGCGGCCTCAATGATCTCGCATACCGTCAGTCCTGGTAATGCGGGCGGTTCAGCGCCCCAAACATTCGACACAACTTGCCTAGCCGCCGGGTCGGCCAGCGGCTGGTAGCCCGGAAGCGTGGAGGGTATAAGGCCCGCGTCGCACGAGCCCTGCACATTGTTCTGGCCGCGCAACGGGTGGAGACCGCTTCCCGGTTTGCCGACGTGTCCGCAGATGAGCGCGAGCGATACAAGGCAGCGGATGTTGTCGGCGCCGTGCACGTGCTGCGAGGCCCCCATGCCCCAGAACGTCATCGCACGCTTTGTGGTCGCAAAGAGGCGGGCCGCGGCGCGGATCTGTGCCGCTCTGACACCCGTAATGCGCCCTGCAATCTCGGGGGTGATCGACGCGACCGAATCGGCGATCTGCGGGAAGCCGTCCACTCGTCCGGAAATGAACGCAGCATCGAACAGTTTCTCAGAGATCACGACGTTCAGCATTGCAGAAAGCAGCGTCACGTCGGTGCCGGGCCGCAACTGCAAATGATGCAGTGCATGGCGGGCAAACGGCTGTTGGTAGGGGTCGACGAGAATCAGTTGAGCACCGGCGCGGATTGCATTCTTCAAATTGGTTGCGGCGACGGGGTGATTGACCTCCGGATTGGAGCCCACCATCAAGATGACGTCGGTATGAGCCGCCTCCTCGATAGGGGCGGTACAAGCCGCAAACCCGATCGCCTCGGCAAGCGGCGGCACCGACGCACATAGTCGGGTACAATGGTCGATGTGGCTTGTGCCGAGGATCGCACGACCGAGCTTTTGCAGGATATATGCGTCCTCGTTCGACGCTTTTGCCGACCCGAGGACTGCGAGCGCGTCGCTCCCTTGGGCCGACTTGGCGGCGGCAAGGCCAGCAGCTGCAAAATCGAGAGCTTCGTCCCACGACGCTGGGCGAAACAGCGCTGCAACCGCCTCTGTAGACGATGCGAAGTTGTGAGTGGCAGACTTCGGTTTGCTGCGAATGAGCGGGGTTGTTAGGCGATCTTTGTGCATGATGGGCTCGAACCCGAACCGGCCTTTGACGCAAAGTCGACCGTGATTTGCTGGGCCGTCGGCGCCGCTAGCAACGATGGCTCCCTCCATGCTGCATGACAGCTTTACGCGGCAGCCGACGCTGCAGTAGGGGCAGATCGTTTCTCCGGACGAAGCGACGGAGAATTGTTCGGGTGCGGGGGCCGCCGAGAAGGCCGCCGTCGGACAGACCTGGATGCATTCGCCGCATGAAACGCAACTACTTTCGGCAAGGTTCGCATCGAGATCGAATACGATGCGACTATCGGCACCACGCCCGGCCATCCCAATCACGCCGTTCATCTGGACGTCCTGGCAGGCAGACCGGCAAACGCCGCAGCGAATGCAAAGATCGGGAACGAAGCGGATGGCCGGGTGCGGAGCGGATTTGGAGGCTGGCGGATCGGCCTTCTGAAATCTGCTCTCGCCAATACCCAGCTGCTTGAGTTGCTCGGCAAGTGCACCCGCAGCGGGTGCGCGCGTTGCATGCTCCGACCTTGTCAGTTCACCCACGATCTGCCGCACTCGGTCTAGTCGAGGCGATGAGGTGTTCACGACCATACCCTCGCGTGCGGTCGTGCGGCACGCTGGAATGAGAGCCGCCTCGCCACTCACTTCGACGAGGCAGAGGCGGCACGATCCTGCGTGTTCATACCCTGGCCGCTCAGCAGCACACAGCCCCGGCAGGGCAATATCCCGGCCTCGAAGCAGCGTGATGAGCGAAACCGGGACGTCCGCCGTGACGCACTGGCCATCAATTTTGAGAGAGATGGTCATACCGGCTCCCGCAACAACGAAAGAGTCTGCGTTAACAATCGCCCCGCGCCACGTCCAAGGCCGCAAATCGAAGCTTCGCGCATGGCCAGTGCCACGTCTGCGAGCGCGTCAACATCGGGTTACGGCGCGGCAAGCGCACTTGCGGCATGGGCCGTCCCGACGCGACACGGCGTACAGTGTCCACAACTCTCCCGCGCCAAGAACCGGAACATCCCGACTGCGATCTCCCTGACGTTGTCGTCAGACGAGAACACAGTGACGCCCCCCGCTCCGAGAAACACGCCGTGTCGTTCGAGTTGGTCTCTGGGCCAGTCGACCATCGGCCCGGTGACGATCGAGCCGAGCGCACCGCCCACGATCGCTCCATGGAGTAACGCGCCATTTCGCATGCCACCGCAGTCAATCACCAAGTCTCTGAGGCTACCTCGCCATTGGATCAACTTGATGCCCGGTTCAGCCACGCGCCCAGTGAGGCTGATTGCATCGATGCCGGGATCCAATAAGCGCGACGCTGGCACCGCGGACATGGGGGCGCTGCCGCACAGTGCACGCAGGCGGTAAAGCGTCTCCACATTATGTACAAGCGTCGGATGTCCGTCGAGCCCATGTTCCAGCAGATTGTACGGCTTCTCGCGTGGAATCGCGCGCTGCCCTTCCAAGCTCGCGACGAGGGCCGTCTCCTCACCGCAGATATAGGCACCGCCACTACTGGCGATCTCGAATTCGAAGTCGCTGAGGTGCGCCGAAGCTTCGTCGATGGCATGGCCCACCAGCTTTCGCGCATGTGCATAGTCGTGGCGGACATAAAATACGATGCGTCTAGCGCCGACCGCTGATGCCGTGATCGCTGCACCTTCCAACACGCCGTGCGGGTCTGTCTCCAACAGGTAGCAATCCTTGAAAGTTCCCGGATCACTTTCGTCGGCATTAACCACGAGGAGCGGCGGCCGACCTTGCGCAGCAATCAGGGGCCATTTGGTGGCGACGGGCAAGCGGCGCGGCCACGACCGCGCCGCTGCGACAATTGCTGGCGCCGTGATCTGTCCTCGGCGCACCGCTTCGAAACATTGGTAGCCGCCTTGTGCTACGTATCCACCGAAGCCGCACGACGGCTGTTCGAATACCGGCTGTACCTGCTCGAGAACTGAAAAAGACCTGTGCGGTCGCGACCCTTCTGCACAGCGGCCGCGACAAGCAACGGGTGCGCAGCCGGACGGCTGTGGAGCAGATAGCATACAGGGAAGGTCGCCACAGGCGACGGCAGACCGAGTTTTCTCGCCTAGCTTATAGCCAACGGCCGGATAGAACGTTGCGAGTTCGTAGACCTCAACGGGCGCAAGCCTGAACAGTGTGGCGACACTCCGCAGCATCGCGTCGTCGACGTAACCATTTTTCTCGCGCAATGCGATCAATACACCAAGCAGCCGGCCCCGTGCGGGGCGTTCTGTTCCCAGAACGCTAATCGGGTGCTTCGTGGCCTGGGCTGCATCAAACCGCGGCATAGAGACGGTCTTTGATGTCAACTGTGAACTGTGAGGGTGGACCCTGGAAAAACACTTCGCCGGCCTTGAGAGCGATAATCCGGTCTGCAAATCGCGTTGCCAAGTCGACCTGATGCATGCTGCAGAAGACTGTCAGCTTGCGCTCGCGGGCACACTTTTGAAGTATCTGCATGACATTTTCAGCCGATTCCGGATCAAGGCTGGAAATCGGCTCGTCAGCGAGGATGAGGTTGCTCTGCTGCGCAAGCGCCCGGGCAATTGCAACGCGCTGTTGCTGGCCGCCAGATAACCGCTCGACCCGCTGGTAGGCGTATTCGAGTAACCCCACGCTGTCGAGACAGGCAAGCGCAAGTTGCCGGTCGGCATGGGGAAAGCGCCGCACCACGACCCGCCACAACGGCACGTAGCCCAGCCGCGCAGCGAGTACATTGTCAATTGCCGCGAAACGCTTCACAAGATTGAATTGCTGAAAAACAAACCCAATGTGACGACGAAGCTCGACCAATTCTCCGCGCGACAGCTTCGTCACATCTGTACCATCGATGACAATCGTGCCGTCATCGGGTTCGATCAGCCGTGTTAGGCAGCGAAAAAGTGTCGATTTTCCGCAACCCGATGGTCCAAGCAGAACAACGAATTCCCCCGGTTGGACGTCAAAGCTTATGCCCTTGATACCCTGCCGCTGAGCAAACGCCTTGCGAAGCTCCCGAACTGCGATGGCCGGGCTGGCGCGCCTTGGGGCAACGGTCGGACTCAACCCCGTCGCATGGTGGAATTCTTCTGTCGCCTCGAACGCTGACGTCAAGTCCGCGGCTCTTGCAAGCTGGTTCATTCCGACTACTCCATTAGGCGATTGCGACGCGCTCGGGACTAGGTACAACCTTGGCGCCGGTCCCTGGGCTAAGCACCATTTGGCGAAGCCACCCGCTGAGCGTATCGATGCTGATGACCATGATTAGGATGACCGAAAGCACAGTGAGCAGCTTTGGAAAGTCTAGGAGATCGATCGAGTCTTTGAGGATCTGCCCGATACCGCCTGCGCCCACTATCCCGATGACCGTCGAGGCGCGAACATTGAACTCCCAGATGTAGAGCACGACTGATACGATGTTGGGCCAGACGTCGGGAATAAGTGCGTACCGGAATTTCGCGATCGGCCCTGCGCCGGTCAGCGAAACGGCTTCGATGGGACCTGGATCGGCAGGCTCGATGACCTCGGTGAGGAGCTTGGCGAGCGCGCCGGTCATATTGAAAGCGATCGCGAGGACCCCTGTAAATGGCCCGAATCCAACGGCAGCCACGAAAATCAACGCGAATACCAGCATGTCGGTGCCGCGCAGGATGGAGAACAAGGCTCGCACAATACGGTAGACCACAAGATTGGGTGTCGTATTGCGTGAAGCCAACGGCACCAGTGGTATTGCGGCAAGTAGAGCGAAAATAGTCCCGACCGTCGCCATCGCCAGCGTTTGAAACGCAGCAAAAAGGATAAGCCGGATCTCGGACAAATCGGGAGGGAACATCTGCACGAACCATCCTGCGATTTTCGGCAACCCGGTGACCAGCTTGGCGGGGTCGAGCCGCACGGCGGAAAAGGCCGCAGCGAGGAATACGGCGACAGCGATGAATCCAATCGTACGCATGAGATTCGAAAATGAGAAGAGCCTGGCGCTCGGCTCCCTATATCCGGCGGTCAGTTCAATTGCTCGACGCAAGGCGCCCTCCATTTTTGTCGTGAATGACGAAAAAGTCGGGGGAGCCCGAACGTCAGCCAAAGTGGACGGGCTCCCGCGCAATTGCTGTTTAGATCTTGAGTTTGCCGGTGATCCGACCCGCGTCCTCGATCACCTTGTAGCTCGCGTGTGTGGCCGGAACGAAGCCGTTGTAGCCGCTACCCATCAATGGCTGTGCCTTGTCTTCGGTAAGCTCAGTCAGAATTTTTGCGATCTTGGCTTTGAGTTCCGGGTTGAAACCCTTGGGGACGCAAATCGCGTCGTTCGGCAGCGGCTCAGATGTCCAGTAGACCTGCACCTTTTTGGGGTCCATTTCGCCCGCTTCGATCATTCCGTAACGGCCGCGGTCCATATTCGAGCCGAGATCGACAAGGCCCTGCTGAATCATCATCACGTTATTGCCGAAGGTCGAACCCTCGCGAAGCTCGAAGAACTCCTTGGGGTCGATGCCGCTCTTCAACATATGTGCATACGGAATGAGCCATCCCGAAGTGTTACCCTGATCACTCAGCGAAAGCTTGAGACCCTTGGCATCCTTCGGGAACTCTTTGACTGACAATCCTGGACGACCCTCAACGATCGCGTGATAGATCGGCTTGCCGCGATATTTTGCAGTGGCGATAACCTCAGTGCCGGATTTGTGGTGTGACAGCACGTAGCCCCAAGGGCCGAGCCAGCCGAGGTCGATGTGGCCGTTCGACATCGCGATGGAGATCGCCGCCCAGCTCTCGGGCGAGACGAGTTCATAAGTAGCCCCGATCTGCTCGGCGATGTACTTGAAGAGTGCCTCGAACTCCTTGACCGTCGTCGCGGGCGTTGGGCGCAGCGGTGCGATGGCGCAACGCAGATGAATCTTGCCGTCTTTGGTTTCCAGGGCAGAGGCTGGCCAGGTTGCGCCAACGGTGGCGGCAGATGCGGCCGCAGCAGCAAGTGTACCGAAATTGCGACGTGTCAACATGGGGTCCCTCCAGCGGAATTGATCCAAACGAGCCGCGCTATCGATCGTGTCGAACCTTGACAAGGATAGCGATCAATCGATCGATGTTGAGTTTAATAAATATCTCTTATGTAAATTCGATGACAAAGGACGCTCTATTCGTGGCGGCGACAGCCCGGGTCTCACGTGCCGAATTCTGCGTCTTGTAGGGCCGAGCGCGGCGGCAGCGGCGCTGAAGCGTGGCTAGTAAACCACACATGCTCCCGACCAAACTGTAATGCTCTGTTCGCTGGGCAGGGACGCGTCTCTGGCTTGTCAGTAGGCGGCAAGGGGCGCTGACCATCTCGCACGGTCATCTCGGTTGCCAGACGGGCTTGCCGATTGCGGAGGGGGGTGAAATTATGTTATCGATCAAGGCACACAATAATTCAAATGCGCATGATCGAGCCTTGCGCGGCCTGACTGGAAGGAATGACGCGGCGACCATGCTGAGCTTGTCCCAAATCCAATCCTTCGTGACCATTGTCGACGAAGGAAGCTTCCAGCTTGCTGCTGCGCGGCTTAACTGTTCGCAACCGTCGATTTCACAGAAGCTGCGTCGTTTGGAAGAACTACTGGGTGTCCAGCTTATCATGCGCGATCGTGCGTGCTCTACGCCGACCAGGGACGGCGAAGCGTTCCTGCCTCACGCTCGCTCTCTGCTAAAATCGGCCTCCCGAGCGGAAGAGCGCCTCAAGTCTCGCGCCTTGGTCGTTGCAGCTTCGAGCAATATCGGCGTCTACTTATTGCCGCGGCTGATCAAAAGCTTCTCCGGCGCGGAGTCGCCGCAGATTACCGTGCGTATCGCAAGTAATCGGGCCGCCATCGACGCACTCCTGTCAGGTGAAGCGGACATCGCGCTTGCTGAGTGGACTGAAGAACATCAAGGCTACGAGTGGCAGTCCTGGAGGCGAGAAAAGCTCGTGACTATCGTCGCGCCCACGCATGCATTGGCTGGCCGCAGACGGGTAGGACGCACCAGACTACTCAAGGAAACATTTATTGGCGGCGAACCCGGGACAGGCACGGGCCGGATCCTGCGTGACTTCTTCGGCGACCAGTTCGTAAATCTTAAGGTCGGAATGGAACTTGGTAGCACAGCAGCCGTAAAAGAAGCCGTGAAGGCCGAACTCGGCATTTCGATTGTACTGTCGTCATGCGTCGCCGACGATTTGGCTCACGGCACATTAGTTGCCCTCAATTTCGAAGAGGCTGATCTTTATAAATCCCTTCAGGCCCTTCTGCCTCGCGAAACGCCAGACTCCGCTGCCGCTCGTCGATTCCTGGCTCACATCAACACCGATGCAGGGTGCGCGTCAGCCTGTTAAAACCGCTCCTGGGCCGTAATGGAATATTGAACGGGAGGCGTGGTGAACAGATCCGGCCGCTACTTGAGCCCTTACATCTGGCGACCGCCGACGTTAGCATTTTGGACAATCCGCCAGCCGAGCGCCAAGAGCGAACTGCGGAAGTTATTTTATACGTGGAGTGGTGATGGATTGAATGGCTGCGTGTCAATCAGCACTACGTTTGGACGCCGATCGGCCAAAGTCTGAGGTCCTCGTAGGAATAGACAAGCAGCGCGGGTGATCGTTCGCCTCTTCCACTAGGCGGTCAGATCGGATATTAAATGGTCGATCTGACTAGAAAGGATTGTCCCATGGCCGCAACACCCACCGTTAAGACCTCCCGGCGCCCGTCCGGTCCCGGCCGTTGGAGGTTGCAGGACGCCAAAGCTCAGTTCAGCGAGCTGGTTCGGCGTGCCCGCGAGAAAGGGCCGCAGCGCGTCAGCGTGCATGGCAAGGATGCCGTCGTAGTTGTCGACGCCGACGAATGGGATCGCCTCAAGAAGCCGGTATCTGGGCGCGATCTTGTTGACGCTCTGGCCAACTCGCCGCTGCGGGACGTAGTGATAGAAAGGCTGTCGGTGAAATCGCCAATTCGGGATGTGAAACTTTGAGAGGCTGGCTGATCGACACCAACGTCGTGTCGGAACTGCGGCGAGCGCGACCTGCCCAAAAAGTGCGAGCGTTCGTTGCTGGACAGCCGGGCGACGTGTTGTTTACGAGCGATGTCACCTTCGCTGAGGTGCGTTTTGGCATCGAGCAGATTACCGATCCGGCTCGCCGGTCCGACCTTGGGCAGTGGCTCGATCGAACGCTGCGTCCGTTGTTCGTGGGCCGTGTGCTTCCTGTGACTGAGGATGCTTTATTGCGCTGGCGCTTAATGTTGGAAGCCGTCCGGAAGTCAGGCCATACGTTTTCCGAGCCCGACCTGCTCATCGCAGCACTGGCAGCACTTGCAGACCTCATCGTCGTCAGCAGGGACACCAGCGAGTTTGTTGTTGCTGGTGTGCCGGTCTTCGATCCCTGGGACTGGACGCTATATGCCGGAGGAAGAGTTCAGAAAGTTACCGACGCGGATATGGCGGATGCGTTGGCCAAGGCGACTGAACTTATAACGATTTGATCGAAGCGGACCGCCCGGTTCGCAGACACCCGATTGTTGAAGGTGCTGCCGTTTCGCTAGTCAATGGGACCTGTCTGCTTTGAGCTGAGCGAGCCATAAAATGCCGACAGCGAAACCCGATCACCAGGAAGAAGCCGACCAAATCCGCTCGCGATTGCGGGAATTGGAACAAGAACGGCTTAGACTCGAGCAACGCCTTCGGGATTTCGAGTTATCGAAGATTGAGCCGGTTTTCGTTGCGACAACCGTCGCAAGTGTTACCAACAGTTCTCTTGCCGTCGACAAGATCGCGCTCTTTCGCCGACTTTTCGGCGGTCGCACAGATGTCTTTCCGGCGCGATGGGACAATCCGAAAACGGGTCGATCGGGCTACTCTCCGGCATGCACCAACGAGTGGGTACGCGGCGTGTGCGGCAAGCCGCAAGTCAAGTGCGGCGACTGCCCGAGCAAGGCTTTCATCCTTGTTACCGACGACGTGATCGAATGCCATCTTCGCGGGGAAGATCGCGTTCGGCCGAATGGTCGAGGCAAGGACTTCGTGGTCGGCGTCTATCCGCTGCTCTTCGACGACACGTGCGGATTTCTGGCCGTCGACTTCGACGATGAAAATTGGTCGACTGATGCCTTTGCCTTCATGGCAACGTGCGGCGAGTGCAACGTGCCGGTTGCGCTGGAACGGTCGCGCTCCGGAAACGGCGGTCATGTCTGGCTGTTCTTCGCTGAGCCCGTCGCGGCATCGGATGCGCGCCGTCTGGGGACACTGCTTTTGACACGAACAATGAATCGGCGACCAGAGATCGGCTTTCAGTCCTATGATCGTCTGTTTCCGAGCCAGGACACGATGCCGGGTGGCGGCTTCGGAAACCTGATCGCGCTGCCGTTGCAACGACATGCTCGGGAAAATGGGAATAGCATCTTCGTCGACGGTGATCTACGGCCTCACGATGATCAGTGGGCATTCCTCTCATGCCAACACCGAATGACTCCTTCGGAAGTTTCCTCCGTGATCGCGAAGATCGAAATGGAAATGCCTGGCGGCGCCACCGGCGTCAGACTGCCCGTCGATGACGAGAATGCGGACGAGCCGTGGAAGATGATGCCGTCGCGGCGACGGCAGGCGCAGTCCTCCAAGGAACCCATGCCCGAGCAGGTAGGCGTGGTGCTTGCCGATCAAGTCTATGTCGACCGTTCCGGCTTGCCGTCGTCAATGGTGGCCCAACTGGTTCGGATTGCGGCATTTCAGAACCCCGAGTTCTATCGCGCCCAAGCCATGCGGCTACCGACGTTCGGCAAGCCGCGCATCATCTCCTGTGCCGAGCTTCATCCGCGCCACGTCGGCCTGCCGCGTGGCTGCCTTGATGAAGTTGTCGAGCTGCTAAAGTTGAACGGAACCACGGCGCTGTTTAGAGACGAACGCAATGTTGGCCAACCGCTCGATCTGGAGTTTCTTGGCACCCTGCATGACATACAGGCCGCCGCCGTTGCCGCGATCGAACCTCACGACTACGGGGTGCTGGCCGCTACGACTGCGTTCGGTAAGACCGTCATTGGCGCGCGCATGATTGCAGCGCGTGGTGTCAACACGCTCATTCTCGTCCATCGTCACCAGCTTGTCGATCAATGGCGCGAGCGGCTTCAGTCGTTTCTGTCCGTGAAGGACGGTGATATCGGCACGATCGGCGGCGGAAAGCGCAAGCCCTCGGGTCGGATCGACATCGCGTTGATCCAAAGCCTCGTGCGCAATGGAGAAGTAAGCGACTTGGTCGCCAATTACGGCCATCTGATCGTCGACGAATGCCACCATCTTTCGGCGGTCAGCTTCGAACTCGTCGCGCGGCGCACAAGGGCGCGCTACGTGCTCGGATTATCGGCCACGGTTGCCCGCAAGGATGGCCATCACCCGATCATCTTTATGCAGTGTGGGCCAGTCCGTTACCGTGTGGACGCGAAATCGCAGGCTGCTACGCGGTCATTCAGCCACAAGGTCCGCCTGCGCGAGACCGGATTTCAACACCGGCCCGATCAGGATGCAAATGGCCCGTCACAGATGACGGCGCTCTACGCGGCGCTGGCACAGGACGGGAAGCGGAATGATCTCATTTTCGACGACGTGCTGCTCAGCCTGGAGGCCGGGCGTCGGCCAGTGATCCTGACGGAGCGGCGCGACCACCTCGAATACTTCCGCGCACGTTTGGAAAAATTCACACGAAACCTCGTCGTCCTCTACGGGGGCATGAACGCGACCGAGCGGCGCGCGGCCAACGACGGCTTGAAATGGCCTGACACCGAGGAGCGCCTCGTGCTGGCAACTGGCCGCTACCTCGGCGAAGGCTTCGACGACGCCTCTCTCGATACTCTGTTCCTGACGATGCCGATCTCGTGGAAGGGTACTCCGGCCCAATACGTTGGCCGGCTGCATCGCGAGCACCACGCAAAACGCGAGGTCGTCGTCTACGACTACGTCGATAGCGGCGTTCCGATGCTGGCGCGCATGGCACTGAAGCGCCAGTCCGGCTACCGCAGCCTTGGATATGAGGTGGCTGCGAAGTGATTTGGGGTCTGGGATTGGTTGCGGGTCGAGCGCAAAGTGATTTGAACCTAAGATCTAAGTTATTGATTTTGCAGGAACCGCTTTCTTGCCGGAAACAAAAGTCAATCCAAACCATTGAAATAAAAGACTTATTTTTATTACCAGTGGTTGCGGGGGCCAGATTTGAACTGACGACCTTCAGGTTATGAGCCTAAAGGGTCCAGGCCCGATACGCCAGAAAGGCCCACAAAATTAACTAGTTATTAACGATATTTGGGCCGGATGGCCTGAAAATAGGGCTTTCCGCGTCCGTGTTTTTCCGGCTAAGTTTCCGGCCACGTTTCGGAGCGGAGAACGCGAATGGCCGCCTTCACAGACACAGAACTGCGCAAGCTCACGCCCGGACGGGCTCGCATCATCAAGTCCAAGCATCCCTTCCTATTCGTCGCGGTGTCGAAACGGGCCGTGATGTTCAAGTTCAAGAAGGATCGCCGTGACCCAACACGGCCCAAGGGCTGGGTGACGACTTCCGCGACCATCGGGTCAGTCCACGACTTGAGCGTTGCCCAAGCCCTGGCCAGAGCCTTTGAGCTCGCAGCACAGTGCGACGAAGGCATCAACCCGAACGGGAAGGCGAAGCCCGAAGGCACGACGCTGGGCGAGCTGTGGGACATGTACCTGGAAGACCTGCGCCGACGGGGCCGCGATCCGTACAACTACAAGCACTACGGCAAGCACCTGTCCGACTGGATGGACAGGCCTGCCCGATCCCTCACCCGAGGCGACGTGTTGGGACGGTTCCAGAGCATCACAGAAATGGGCCTTACGGGCCGTCCTGCGCCCTACTCAGCGAACCGTACACGGGAATGCCTCCGGGCCGTCCTAGCCTATGCCCTGTCACGCGGCTATGTGTCGGAGAACGTCGCGGCGGTTCAAGATGGCGGGCAACGGTTCGCCCGCAACCCCGAGCGCAAGCGATCTGACGAGGCCCTTGAGTTCGATCTACTACCTATATGGTGGGCGGCATGGGCCGAAACGGCTGACCCGATCCGCCGCGCCTTCCACGCCACCTGCCTGCTCACCGGCACACGCCTCGCCACTGCCAAGCGGCTCCGCTGGGACTGGGTGCGGGATGGCTGGCTGACCGTTCCCGGCTCCGCGCTCAAGATGTCGAACGATTGGCGCGTGCCCATCTCCGTGCCATTGCAGCACGTCCTGGACAGGACGCCCCGCAATGGGCCGCTGATCTTCGCGGGCCTCCAGGAGCACCGGGAGAAGGGACCGCTTGCCGGCATGACGGGCAAGAAGCTCAGGAAGACCTATCGCACAGCGCTCGACAAGATCGGCGCGCCCAAGGCCCACGCTGAATACCTCCATCAACATGTCGTTGCTGGCATCGAAGACCACTACATCAACAGACGCGAATTGGAGGCCGATCTGTTGAAATGGCAAACGGAGGCCACAGCTTTCCTTATCTCTCAGTTGAGCATAACCTTCCGGGAGCGATACCTGTGAAGGAAACGAGACATGCTTGAGCCAAGTGGTCGCACATCGAACTATGAATGGATGGCGAAGGAGGAGCCGGAAGCGGCGGGCCCACGCGAGACGATCTGGGAGTGGTGCTACACCGGGGAAATACCTGGTGTGATCCTTATCGAAGCGAGCGGCCACGTTCTCATGCGGCCCTGGGTCGGACCCGGGCTGGCGGGTGCCTGGATGAGAGAATTGGCCGTGGTCGGGGAGGAGACGATTTGGCTGGGGAAGCGGTGTTGGCGGGTTGACCCGCTCGACTTGGCCCGGAAACTTCTTGCTGAGCACGATCCGAGCCTGGACGATGGCTGGCCACCTGCGGATCGGTGGGTGGCTCGACCCAACAAGAAGTAGGCAGTAAGATAAAGGCCCGGAGGCGGACAACCTCCGGGCCTTAATCAATCGCGATTCACCCTGCCCAGGTCATCGCATAAGACATACAGGACCAACCGATGTCTAGTGGCATTATATCGCCCTTCCCAGAAGGGGTAAAGCTCCCCGCAAGCGTTCTCACTGAGGCGCGTGAAGGCCGCGATGTAGCCGCGCTCCTCCAGATACGCCACCGCATTCCGCCCACAAAAGCTCAAGCAATAGCCGAGCACATCAAGGCTTGGCTGCGCATTCCCGTGGCCGAACGGATCGCCGCGCGATACGTGCTGATGGATGGCGACCTAGTGGGCGATCTTGCTGAAGTGCGCGTCATCTCGCTGAACGACCTTCGCCTGCGGATCGGCGGCGCCAATGTTGAGACGTGGCTCAAGACGAACCCGCCGCGCGGATCGCTCCCGGTGTGGACCGGCTTTGCTGTTGAGCCCGAGCCGGGGAACTGGGAACGGTTCGATCCGTGGCTGATGAACCTGTTGGCGTGGAAGGTTCAACACCCGACGGAGCGCACCCCGTCCGTCAACATCATCGGCAAGACGAACCTTGCGCACGAGTTCGCCAAGGTCTTCGGAAGACACGCCCAAGTGGGCAAGGTCGGCGGTGCCTTCAACTACCGGCTGCGGGACTGCGTGTGGCTTGTCTCGGATCGCCCGCTGCCTGCGCCGGTGCTTCGGTTTCAGTACGACGAAGCCCCCAACATGACGACCGTGGTGGCCGTCTCGGATCGTGAGCTGCCGGGCTTCGATGCTGTGGTTGAGCTCGATGGCGACGTGAACGTGCGGGCCATGCTGTACGACCTTCTCAGGATGGACGCGGTGCCACCGGTGGCGGTGCGAGGCCCGGAATGGGACGCGCTGCGCTCGTGGCTGGACGGTGCGCCGGTGCCGTCTCGTGAGTGGGATAGGCACGGACGGAGGTTTGTGGCGACGGGCGATGTCGGGTGCCGGAAGAAAGACGTGCGGAAGATGTGGGAACGGCTGGGGTGGCCGATCTGCATGTCATCGAAACGGGCCGTGATGGGAGTGTACCTGCCTGAGCTCAGGGAGGCCCGCGCCGACTATGAACGGGCTGTGGGACGTGCGGAAGTGTGGAAAGACGGGGTTACGACGTGGACGGATGAGATCAGAGTTTTCCCAGTATCTGGGTAATATTGTGTTAGAGTTACTTAGGGAGAACTCTTTAGTAGAACTAAACAATAGGCCGGGACAGTTTCCAGGAAAACTCTGATAAGGGACGTGGACGGAGGACTTTTCCCAGTATCTGAGTAGGCGTGTGTGGGTTGAGCTAGGCACACGCAACACCCGCACCCACACAACATAAAAGCAACACCCTCGACGCCCAACATCGCCTCGGATATACTCAGTGCGAGCATAATTAGGTTCGCAACCTGAAGGTATCATGGCAAAAGATCAGGCAAATCAGGCCCTCGTTCCCGCACAGCCGGAAACGCAGCCGGAAGTCGTGAAGCGACGCAGGGTGAACCCGAACAAGCGCTATGTCGAGATCGTGGCCCCTCCGAATGGCGGGGAGATGCTGGTGTTGAAGCCCGCTGGCATTGAGCTCGTGAAGTACATGGCACGGGAAGGCTTGGCCCTTGAGACGATGGCCAACAAGCTCGGCATGTCTCCCTGGACCTTCGCAGCGCTTCGCAAGCGTCAGCCCGAGATTGACGACGTGATCGGGGAAGGCCGCGCCCTCCTATCGGACGAACTCCAGTGCCTGCTCATGGAACGGGCTCGTGGCGGCGATCTGACTGCGATGATCTTCCTGGCGAAGTCTCGGGCTGGTTGGTCGGATCGCGGCGACAAGCCCATCGAAGGCACCAACGCTCCGAAGGTGGTCAACAACACGCAGGTCAACATCACCCTCGCTGAGCCCCTAACCGAAGACCAGCTCATCAGGCTCACGAGGCCCCAACATGACCCCGACTGACTTCCAACAGGCTGTGTTGAGCTTCCGGGCTGCCAGTAACATCTTCAACGGAGGTGGGCGCGGATCGGGCAAGAGCGTGACGCTGGCCCTCGATGTCGTGGACCGCTGCCGTATCCTTCAACACCGAGCCCGCCCTTGCGTGACACGTGAGTCGTGGTCGGGCCTCGCCCAGCTTCGCGACCTCATCGCTGACCTCTCACGTGACGCCTTCGGGAAGGTTGACGGCAACAAGAGTGACGGCACACTCACGATCCCCGGCACCGGCTCCGTCATCCAGTTCACACAGATCGCTGACGACGCCAGCTACACGAAACACCAGGGCAAGACCTATTGCAGTCTGTACCAAGACGAGTTCGGCGCATACGGCCCGGCATCGGTCGCATACAGTGACCGGCTCCGTTCGAACGTCCGCACACCACCCGGCATCAGGCCCCACATCCATCGCAACGCGAACCCAATGGGACGTGCGCACGCGATCTGTATGCGTCGTTACGTGATGCGAAGCCCTCCCGGTGTCCCGTTCCGCGAAGACCCAAAGGACGACAACAGCGCATGGTGGACGTGGTTCACATCGGACTTCACCGCGAACCCGCACCTGGACGGTGAGTCCTATGAACGCCAGATCATCCAATCAACAGCGGGCCAGACCCAGCTTCAGCGCGCTTGGCTCACCGGCACGTGGGAGAATGCTGGCGGCTCGATGTTCCCTCTTGAGCCTGCGATCCACATTGTGCCGCCGCACGTCATCGGGAACCTCGTGCGCCCACTCGCACGGCTGGGCGGCGACTGGGGTGTCTCAGCACCGGCGACAGCACTGCTGGGCTACATTTCCCGCCACCAGCTTGGCCCCGCCCGTCCGGGCTCGTTGTTCATTGCTGACACAGTCGATACCGCAGACCCGAACAACCTCAGCATTGGCATGGGCTACACACCCGTGGCTTTCGCTGAGATGGTGAAGGACATGCTTGAGCGTTGGGGTGAATCCCCGGCCACTCCGTTCGTCTGCGATGACGCGCGCTCGATGACCAGCCACGACACGGTGATCAGCCTGCTGCAAGACGCGGGCCTGGACGCCTACAAGCCCAGCAAGAAGGATCGCGTTGGCGCGTGGGCTCTCATCAACCAGATGCTCGACAACGCGAAGACCGGCAACGGCCCCGGGCTCTTCATTGTCAACACCAACCAGCACCTCATCGAGACGATGGAGGAAGCGCCACGCGACGAACTCCGCCCGGAAGATGTCAGCGCCAAGTGGCAGAAGGACCATTGGCTAGATGCCCTAAATTATCTCACCACGGACGTTTATGGCTCAAAATCAACAGGCCACTCCAGCTATATCGGCGGCTATTGATTTCAGCTATAATCAGTACACGCATTAACGAAACGAGGCAAACCATGTCCATACAAAATCCCACACCGGCAGACCGCGCTGTTGCTGAGCAAGTCGCATTCAATCGTCGCGTCCGTCAGGACCAGCACACTCCAGCCCGCCCGTCCTTCCGCCCGCCCTCAACAGCCCGTCGTGGATACTTCCCCGATGGCTCTGGCGTGCCCATGGCAGACGATGCCCTCGGCTCTGCGGGCGACTTCATGTCCCGCTCCAACGAGGCCCTGAGCACGGTCAAAGACCTCGCCAAGGCCGGTGAAACGATCCGCCGCGAATCAACAGCCACGCTCAACAAGCTGAAGAAGGCGCGGGAGACGGTTGACCAGCGCATCGCCCACTTCGTCTCTCAACAGCACGACGCCACGACGGCCCGCACCGAGTTCGATGCTGAAATCCGCAACCACGTGAAGAACAGCCCCAAGCCCGCCGACACCGCGCGGAAGATGTTGCGTGATGGCGACTTCTCCGTGATGGCGATCCTCCGGGCTCCTCCCAGCATCTCGGGCCTCACCGCTGAGCAACACGACCTGTTGAAGCGCGAAGCCCACCTGCAATTCGCTCCCGAGGCGACCACAGCCCGCACAGTCCACGAGAAGGCCCGCGCGGCCCTGGATCTCACCATTAGTGAGCTCCAGGCTCAGACCAAGAAGGTTCTCGACAGCATCCATGACTCGGATGACGCCCGCCTGAGCCGTCTGTTCGCCAAACGGGAGGACGCGGAATGAGGAACGCTGTCACCGGCGAGTTCATCGAGCCCGGACGGCCCGCGACGCAGGCCTGGGCATCAGCGCTCGCGATCCTGGCCAACAACTCCGTCTTCCGGTCGCAGGCCGCCACCTGGTGCTCCCAGCAGGGCGAACCGTTCAGCCTCGACACCTACGCCTTCGCGCTGACCAAGCCCTACCGCGACTCAGGTCAACGCATCCCGTTCAACAACCCGGCTGAGATGGCCGCCTGGATCGCTTCCTTGAGCCCTGATGACGCGAACCCTTGGCCTACCTTCCGCGATCCGTGATCTGGTTCGCTTTGGTGGCGATCATCGCGCTGGCGGCGATCATCTGGCTGGAGAACCGCCCGTAGGATTGCCGAGGTTTGTCGGAGACGCAGATTTCCATTCCGGCCTGTAGGGTCGGATGTCAGAAGCGCAAGGGCCGTTGCCTCGTGCCCGCCGCGCTAAGGCTCCTCCCCGGTTCGGTCCTTCCCGGGGAGGAGCCAACCTATTGCGTTGAGCGTTATGCTGGCGCGATCCTCCGCTCACCACGGAGGCTAGGCCCGAGCCCCCGTCGCAGGGGCTCGGGCCGCTCCGATTAGTTCACGAACTTGCGCGGAAAGGCTTTCAGGAGGGCCGTTAGGTCCCAATCCTTTTCATCGTTCACGATAACCTTCCAGCACTCATCCCGGAGCGGGTGTTGGTTCCAGGTGCGGGAGATAATCGCCCCCATCACGTCGCCTTCGTCCGTTCCGACGACAAGCGAGAAAAGCCCGGCAACAAACTCTTCCCAGCTTGCCCAGTCGTCTTCGAAGTCTGGCCCGTCTATCAACCCTTGCCTCAGATAGTCCATTATTTCGGCCTGAAGGGCCTCACGCGCGATGTCTTCGAAAGGGTCGTCCATGGATCATCTCCATCTCATCCGGCCTCAGCACCATGCTTTGGTCCGATGAGTGGAGGATCGCCGC
>Ga0180009_10001778_pt1 | contig 25895 bp, 17 predicted proteins | sample OS_PC_MetaG_FD_123537 | JGI IMG/M metagenome (GOLD analysis project Ga0180009, IMG submission 123537) | Groundwater microbial communities from the Aspo Hard Rock Laboratory (HRL) deep subsurface site, Sweden - OS_PC_MetaG | ecosystem: Environmental > Aquatic > Deep subsurface > Groundwater... | reverse complement strand
TGGAGGTGTGGGGAGCATCGTGCCGGTCTTGATATCTTTGATATAAGGTTTTGAATAACCCTCGTCATTTACACGCCACGCCAGGTAGCGGCCATCGTCAGAAAGCAGGCAACCTTCGTTCTCCCATTTGGAGTTATCTTCAAGGAACTCTATCTCCAGAGAAGCAATGTCCATTTTGGCGAGTCTTGCGATTCCATCTTCATTGGCATTTGTAACGATATAGGCCGTTGTGCCATCGGGAGTCAGCGAAAACGATTCGCACATCGCATCGCCTTCATGCGGGGTCAGAAGTCTCTCTTCGCTGGTCGCAAGATCATAGAGATAGTAATTGTTATCAACATTTGATGTATAGGTGTAAGTCAGGAGATATTTGCCGTCCCGGCTCAGACCTGCTGGACCATTATATCCAGTCTTGTCCTGAACCAGGATCTCCTCACCATCCAGAATATTCATCTTCCAGACCTGAAAATCCGTACCATTTGTTTTGTTTGAGCGGAAATAGATGGTACTGCCATCCCGTGTCCAGATCGGAGCTCCGTACCTGACTTCAGGACTATCTGTGAGCTTCTTAATCCTGCCGGTCATCACGTCAAGAAGGTAGAGTTGGGCATCCTCATTACCTCCAACCGACGCTCCTACAACAGCATACTTGAAGTCGTACGATGGAGAATAGAAATCGATCCCGTCCTTGAATGTTGTCAATTGGTACGGCCAGCCTTCCGGTGTGAGCCTGAAGAGCTGATTCGCATCAGTAAACGAGGTCATAAACAGTATAATCTTCCCATCCGGAGATATGCTGCCGTCCGATGACCATCCTATCTGCATAAACGTCTCAATGTCCGGAATGAATGCTGAATCAGACTGGAAAAGATCCATGCAGTAAGAATTTGCCGATAGCATTAGGGTGATCATCAGGGTGACGCTAAATTTCCTCAAACCGACCTCCTGTTGTTAGATTTCTTCTGTTCTGATATTAACTTACGCCGCCATGCCTGTCAAGGGTAATGAAGGCGATTTTTCTGTTGCGTTTCACCGCATTTTCGGTATATTTGTGGGCTAAATTACTGATTACGCTGGAGTGTGGTTTTACTATGCCGGGACCCATAAAACTGATTGCAGGTCGATCCAACAAGCCTTTGGCTGAGAAAATCGCCGGTTATCTGGGCATTTCTCTGACAAGTACAGAAACGACCAATTTTATGGACGGCGAGTTTCGCGTCCAGGTTAACGAGAACATTCGCGGTCACGATGTCTTCATTATCCAGGGAACCAATCCCCCGGCGGAGAACCTCCTTGAATTACTCATGCTTATTGAGACAGCCCGCAGGGCTTCGGCGGATAAAGTGACGGCGGTCGTCCCATATTACGGTTACGGTCGGCAGGACAGGAAAGACCGTCCAAGAGTCGGCATTACGGCCAAGCTCGTCGCAAATGTGATCTCTGTTGCCGGCGCCGACCGGATCGTGACGCTCGATCTTCATGCACCCCAACTCCAGGGGTTCTTCGATATACCATCTGACCATTTGTTCGCAAATCCGGTCTTTCTCAATGAATTCAGGAGCCGCAGGTTCGACAATCTCGTCATGCTCGCTCCCGATATCGGATCTGTCAAGATGGTCAGAGCATTCGCGAATTCACTGCATTGCGGTCTTGCGATAGTCGACAAGAGACGGCCTGATTATAACAAGTCAGAAGTTCTGAACATCATTGGTGAAGTCGAGGGCAAGACGGTGATAATCAGAGATGACATGTGCGACACCGCTGGAACACTTACCGATGCCGCCCGAGGGGTCATCAGCCGGGGCGCTTCGGAAGTATATGCCTGCTGCACGCATGGTCTCTTCTCAGGCGACGCCATCGATAAAATAGAGAATTCTCCGATCAAGGAGCTTTGGGTTACCGATAGCCTGGATCAGGACAAGAGCAAGGATTGTTCTAAGATCAGGGTTATGTCCACGGCGCAGCTCTTCGGCGAGGCAATCAGACGAATTTCCAATAGAGAATCTATTTCAATACTCTTCGATTAATAATGCAAAGGAGCCAATAAGTGGAAACGAGAACATTAACCGCGGTACCGCGCGCTGACGCTGGCAAAGGCGTTGCCCGAAAGCTACGCGAGCAGGGCATGCTACCAGCCGTCGTCTATGGTCCCGACCTTGATGCGATCCCTATAGCGATTAGTCTGCGCGATCTGGCCGCCCTCTTTAGAAAGTCCGAATCGGATAATATTCTGATCGATCTGACTATAGAGGGAAAAACCAGTGAGCCTTACAAAGTCTTGATTAGAGAAGTCCAGCGCGGACCGATTCAGAGCAAAATGCTCCATGTTGACTTCCAGCAGATTTCTCTCACCAAGAAAATCACCGTCAGCGTTCCCATTCATCTAAAAGGAATTCCGGACGGCGTGAAGACCATGGGAGGAATCCTCGAGTTCACCCGGAGACAGATCGATGTTGCCTGCTTGCCGACCGATATGAGAGATTTCATCGAGATCGACGTCTCTGAAATGGCAATCGGTGACTCTGTTCATGCCAGAGACCTTGACCTATCAGGGCTGGAGCTCGTCACTAATGAGAGTCAAGTCATAGTGACCGTGGCCGCCCCGACTGTTGCAAAGGTGGCCGGGACTGCCGGAGAGGCTGCTGAAGGCGAAGTGGCCGAAGGTGCTGAGGGTGAAGGCGCCGGTGAAGGTGAAGGCGAAGAGAAGAAGGAGCCTGAGGTCATCACCGAAAAGAAGAAGGAATAGTCAGACGAGCAGACACTATCGCTCGGTTCTTGACCTGCAAATAGAAAAGCCGGGACTCTGTCCCGGCTTTCTCATTCCAATATCTTGTACTATTTGACGAAAATCTTCCCCGCGCCGGTTCCGGTAACTTTTCCAATGATAGCCGCGTATTTCACTTCGGCATCCTGAAGCGCCCGGACTGCCTGTGGAGCATCAGCACTATCCAGCGCAATCAGGAGGCCGCCGGAAGTCTGGGCGTCGCAGATAAGAGTCCGCGCGATGCGGTCGACCGAGTCATCCCACTCGATCTTTCCCTCCATAAATTCCATATTCGAAACAGTGCCTCCCGGAATCGCACCAGCCACAGCCGCTTCGCGCGCGCCGCCTATCACCGGAATGACTGAAGAATCGAGTTCAACTTCTACCCCGCTGGCGCGAGTCATTTCATGAAGATGTCCCGCTAATCCGAAACCAGTCACATCGGTACACGCATGAACGGAGTAGTCCGCAAGAATATCTGCAGCGCCTTTGTTAAGCGTAGACATGTGCAGCACAATTTCATCCATGCTGGGCTGATCGATCATCCCCTGCTTAGCGGCTGTGCTCAGTATGCCGATGCCAATCGGTTTGGTCAGGATGATGCTATCACCGGGGCGTGCACCTCTGTTCATCCAGATTTTCGACGGGTGCACACTGCCAGTAACGGCCAGGCCATATTGGGGTTCGGTGTCATCAACTGTATGACCGCCGATGATGCATATCCCCGCCTCCTTCGCCTTGTCATGCGCACCTCGCAGTATCTCTTCGAGGACAAACTGTGGTAGGCGATTCGATGGGAAGCCTACTATGGACAGGGCAAACAGAGGCTTCGCACCCATTGCATATATATCGCTGAGCGAATTGGCTGCAGCCACCTGACCGAAATCGTATGGATCGTCCACGACCGGAGTGAAGAAATCGACCGTCTGCACGATAGCCAGATCATCGCTGATTAGATACACTGCGGCGTCATCGGCGTTCTCTGTCCCGACCAGGACATTCTTGTCATCCGGGATCGGCAGTTTGCTCAAGACTGATTCAAGCACCTGTGGTCTCAGCTTGCACGCACATCCAAGTCCGTGTGTATATCGGGTTAGCTTATACTCCCCTTGCTTCGCAGATGTGCCATCACTCCCGCTAGCGCCAGACAAAAGTCCACTCACAACTCGGCTCAGCTCCTCGAAAGCCTTCTCGATGTCGTTGTCGGTAGTAAATCTGCCGGTTGAAATCCGCAATGTCCCCATGGCAATATCCTCAGGGATACCCATCGCTTCAAGCACGTGTGATATATCAACAGATTCCGTATGGCAAGCCGCTCCGGCAGATATTGCAACACCGGCAGCCTCAGAAATGATTATGTTTGCTTCGATTCTGGGGAAGCTGACGCTGAGGGTATTCGGCAGTCGCTTCTCAAGATGACCGTTAATCTTCATCGAAGGGAACCCGGCAAGCAGAAGCTCCTGCATCCGATCACGTGTTCGGCGCATACTTGAGGCATAGCTATCGAAATTCTCGTGTGCAAGTTCGGATGCCTTGCCTAAACCGACTATCTCGAGCACATTCTCGGTGCCTGCACGTCGATTTGATTCATGATCGGCGCCGAACATAAATTTCTCGATTTCGATTCCGCGACGGACATACAGCGCGCCGATCCCCTTCGGTGCGTATAGCTTGTGCCCCGCTATGCTGAGCATATCGACTCCGAGATCGTTAACACGCGTCGCAATCTTGCCGACAGCCTGAGCAGCATCGGTGTGAAAACCGATTTGACGGTCGGTGAGAATCTCTGCTATTTCAGCAATCGGCTGGATTGTTCCTACCTCATTGTTTGCCAACATGATCGTCACGAGAATGGTGTCGGCGCGAATCGCATCGTCCACTGCCGAGGGATTCACCATACCGAATTCATCGACTGGGAGGCGCGTTATGTCGAAACAGTGCTTCTCGAGGTAGCTGCAGACTTCAAGCACCGCCGGATGTTCGATCTGAGACGTGATTATGTGCTGTCCTCGATGCCTGTTCGCAAAGGCATATCCCCGGATTGCGTAGTTGTTCGATTCGGTGCCGCCACTTGTGAATATCACTTCATCGGAATCACAACCGAGAAGAGAGGCGATCTGCAAGCGCGCAATCTCTACCGCCGCGCGTGTGCGATATCCATAGTAATGCCCGCTTGACGGGTTGCCGAAATCATCCCGGAGAAACGGCAGCATGGCGTCGGCAACACCGGGATCGATCGGAGTCGTGGCGTTATAATCTAAGTAAACTGGTTTCATGAGGCTCCGCCGGATCAGACAACAGTTATTATCAAATCTTGTCCAGTACTCTTCTTAGGCGATCGTTGGCTTCTTTAGCAACGCCTGACAGGCTCTCATTACCAATGAACCCGAGCGCCATCAGCGGATCCATGAATGATACAACAGCCTTGCCGCTGTCATCTTCATACACTATCACATTGCACGGAAGCAGAGCGCCGATCTCAATCTCGGCTTGAAATGCCTGATATGCAAGCTTCGGATTGCATGCACCCAAGATCTTGTACTTCCGAAATCCGACATCAAGTTTCTTCTTCATCGTCTCTTTGACATCGATCTCGGTGAGCACTCCGAAACCCTCTTCCTTGAGGAGATCAGGCAGCTTTGCAAGCGCCTCGTCGTAAGTCATCTTCGTCAGCTTACCGAATGTGTATTTCATCTTTTCCATATAACCTCCAGTTAATTCGATACCACTATCCCAAGCCATTCTTATAGTAGAGCCTTACCATAGCGCTACAGATTAGCCAACGCGTCGTCAAGATCAGCTATCAGGTCGTCGACATACTCGATGCCGACCGAAATCCTGATGAGACTGTCTGAGAGCCCTTTCTCGTGCCGCACTTCAGCCGGAATAGACGCATGCGTCATCAGACCGGGATGCTCGATCAGGGATTCGACACCTCCCAGCGATTCGGCCAGCGCAAACAGCTTAACATTTTCGAGAAACTTGACTGCGTCCGCCTGCGAACCGTCGATCTCAAACGAGATGAGCCCGCCAAAGCCGGTCATTTGCTTCTTAGCAATCTCATGCCCCGGATGCGACTTCAATCCCGGATATATGACTTTCCTGACTTTAGGATGCGCCTCCAGCCAGTTCGCGATTTGACCGGCATTCTGTGCGTGCCGCTCCATGCGCACAGCAAGCGTCTTCACGCCCCGCAGTACCAGCCAGCAGTCGAACGGTCCCGGAATTGCTCCGACGGCATTCTGGCAGAACTTCAGACGGTCATAGAGTTTGTCACTCGATGTCATCAGCGCTCCACCGACCGTATCCGCATGCCCACCGAGGAATTTTGTGACCGAATGCATCACAATATCAATGCCGTAATCAAGAGGCTTCTGGAAGTATGGGGTCGCAAAAGTGTTATCTACACAGGAAATGAGATTGTGCTTTCGGCAAATTTCGGCTACACCTTTGAGGTCGGTGATTTTCAGCAGCGGGTTAGTGGGGGTCTCAACCCAGACCATCTTTGTTTCAGGCTTTATTGCGCTCTCTATTTCAGAGAGATTCGATATATTCACATAATCGTACTTCAGGCCGTAGTCACGAAATACATGTTCGAAGATCCGATACGTGCCACCATAGACATCATCCGATGACACGATATGATCGCCCGCTTTCAGGAGATTCATGATCGTCGAGATCGTGCTCATCCCGGAAGCAAACGACAGTCCGTACTTTGCGTTTTCGAGTGACGCAAGGCACTCCTGCAGCGCTGTGCGGGTCGGATTGTCAGTGCGGGAATACTCATAGCCCTTGTGTCCTCCGACACCCTCCTGAACATATGTCGATGTCTGGAATATCGGTGTTGTTATTGCGCCTGTGGATGGATCCGGAGATTGTCCGGCGTGAATGGCTCGTGTTTCAAACCTTGTTTTGTCTTTGCTCATATCGAGATCCTTCTTGTGCGTCGCCAGAAATGTTGTCGTTGTCGAGAAATCCGTTTTCGCGCATCCATTCATCCGAGAACATCTTCGACAGATACCTGTCGCCAGAGTCGGGGAACAGTGTCACTACCATCCTGCCTCTGCCCGCTTCTTCAGCAACCTTGAGAGCAGCAACCATCGCGGCGCCGGATGATCCTCCCGCATAGATACCCTCTTCCGTCATCAGACGCCTCGCCATCAGGAATGACTCTTTGTCTTTGACCTGAATGATATCGTCTACTACATCAAAATCCATCGCCTTGACAAGCATATCCTCGCCGATGCCTTCAAGCTTGTAAACATGAGGCTCTATCAGCTTGCCCGTCTTGAAATAGTCGTAAAACACCGACCCTTCAGGATCGACAGCTATGATTTTGATATTGGGGTTTTGCTCCTTGAGGAACCTCCCGATTCCAGAGACTGTCCCTCCGGTTCCGATTCCACCAACGAAATAATCGAGCTTGCCCTCGGTCTGCTCCCAAATTTCCGGCCCGGTGGTGTTGTAGTGAGCTTCGATATTTTTCGGGTTGTGGTATTGATCGAGATAGAATGAATTGGGAGTCTCTTTTGCAATTCGCTTTGCAATCTCGTAGTATGACTCCGGCGAATCTGGTGGAACATCTGTCCGAGTGACAATAACCTCGGCGCCGTATGCCCTCAGCCTGTCTATCTTCTCGCGTGACATTTTGTCGGGAATGGTCAGTATCGCCTTGTAGCCCTTAACCGCCGCGACCATCGCCACACCGACACCCGTGTTTCCCGACGTATTCTCGACAATTGTTCCGCCCGGTTTGAGCAGCCCGCGTTTCTCGGCGTCGTCGATGACATAGAGCGCCATCCTGTCTTTGACAGAGCCACCGGGATTCATATATTCCGCCTTTGCGTACAAATCAGCCCATCCATCCGGGACCAGATTGTTGATCCGCATCATCGGAGTTCCACCTATTGCTTCAAGAATCGAATTGACAGCCTTCATGATATTCCCCATCCACAAGTAATCAATATTGAGCCACGTTGGACAATATAACAATTAATGACCGTACAGACAAAAAGTTCCTGTGGTGTCGGGGCACAATTCGTTCAGCGGAGCTAAGACGAGCCATACTAGTGCACACAGTAGCTGTGCTGCTTTGATTTCACAGTGAGCGGACCATCAATTTCTAATGAGGCTGTTCACCATCTCGCTTCCGAACGTTCGAAGAGAATACTGCCCTTTTAATTCACGTCTCAACCTAAGTCTTGCCCGGTGGATATACCAACGCACGGTCGCTTCCGGCATGTTGAGTATCTCAGCCACCTCGCTCACCTCGTGCCCCTCCATATCTTTCAGAATAAAGGCCGCTCGCTGCTTCGCATTCAGTCGATCAGCGGCTTTCAGAATCGCGAAGCGGAGATGCTTCATCTGATAGACCTGAGCCGGAGATGCATCGAGGTTTTCCAGCGAGTCTGCGTAATTGTCGAGATGTTCATGATTGTGACGTCTGTGCTTGCGAATATAGTCGATCGACGCATTCACTGTAATTCTGTAAAGCCATGTCGAGAACCTCTTGGAGGGATCGTAGCTGTTGATATTATCGGCGGTCTTGACAAACACCAATTGACTAACATCCTTGGCGTCGTCATAATCGTTTACCATCCGATAGGCGATGTTGGCGACCTGAGATTGATAACGATTCACAAGCTCTCCGAACGCCCGGTTGTCTCCAGCCTTGACGAGTCCGATCAGGTGCAAGGTCTCCTCTTCACTGTTATCCTTCGTGTTCCGTGCGCCATTTGTCGGGGTCTGACCCTGCTTTGCCGAACCCTGTTCGGAGATCGCAGCAGTCCTCCCAGCTTCCGATTCTGGCGCATTCCTATTCATTCTTATACACCTGACTTTCTTGCTGCCCGCAAGTGAGTCCATTCGCGGGCAAAACAGCCTTCACTTTCTAGAACTGCATCATTCGCGCAGAGTTCCTATAGAGGATTCGATCACCCATGTAGGTAATTATACGTCACTTGCTCTCGGTGACGCCAAGTCCGATCTGACTCCGCGAGGAACGTGAGAGAATAACAGTCACTATTCTTGACAGCAGGGAATGAAGAATCTATATTGCGTTCAGATCAAGTCGCTGAGCATTCATCAGGTATGAATGACGAATCTTGGCATCTCGCATTGGAAGCAAATGCTGTGGCAATAAACCTCCTCACCGACGTTGATATCCAATCAGTGTAGCACAGTACGATCGGATTGTTCCGGTACGGGCGATATCGTATTGAAGGAGGATCAAGTGGTACATAAGGGCACCAGCATCTGTATAGCCGCAGCCCTGACGATGCTCTGGGGCCTCCTGGCTGATGAGGGCTTGTCGAAGTCGAAAGCGCTCAGTCTGCAGAAGCTCGCAGATTCATCGGAAGTGATCAAAGGAGGCTATGTAAAAGAGTATTCGAGCAGCTTCAGTGTTCCAGAGTACGAACTCCTGGGAACATTCTGCTGGTCCATAGCGGTCTGGAACCATACGCGGACAGGGACAGGATATCTGTCAGAGGAAGGGAACTTATACTGGTATGACATAGGCGAGTCTATGTTGTTTGACCAGAGTTTGGTGATCAGCTATGCTAATGATCCCAGCACAACATGGTTCTCGATGTATGATGGTTCAGACAGCGAAGTCAGCCTGATCCCGATGAGTGTGTTGGCAGTTACTCATACACCAACTTACACACAGGCCAGCTGTCAATGGGCTACACCTGACACAGTTGTTGTCGGTGGTATCGAGTATTACATTCCCATGCATCCCGACACGTGCGTTATGGTCCAGCGAATCGAGGTCTGCAACAATGCTGACACGACTGTGAGGATACATCTGGGAGAAGGTATCGACTGGGATATCCCGGATGGCGCTGGCGGAGTGAATAACAGATCCGGTGCAGACCCATGGAGAAACGAAGTCTATCAGTTCGGTCCGATCGGATCACCGACGGAGAATTACAGTTGTGGTGCAGGATTCGGTCCCTGGGAGATCAAGGCAGCAGCCGATGTCGATTATATCGCAGGTGCAGCCGTTCTTGAAAACGACAACTGGGTTGATCCAAACAACGGGTATACGCCTGCCGAGATAGGCACCTTCATGGCTACGCACGCGGGATTCGTAGCAGGTGACCCAGACTCAATAGAAAACCTGAGTTCATTCTATATCATCGCTCAGGATGTTGAACTTGAACCGGGAGAATGCACGGTGACCTGTATGGTGCTCGCGTCCCGCCTTGACGGACTGTATGAACTGCAGGAGCTTATCGACAAGGGAGGACACTGGACATTTGCCAACGGCATCGAATGTGGTGCAAGTGGGCAGTGGTGCGTTCCGGGTGACGCTGACGGTAGCGGATTTGTCGATATCGACGACGTGGTCTATCTAATCGCGTATATTTTCTCAGGCGGATGGCCACCAGTCCCGATTACCTGTTGCGCCGATGCAGATGCCAGCAATACGGTTGACATCGACGACGTCGTATATCTAATAGCATACATATTTTCGAGTGGATTTGAACCGGTCATTAACTGCGATCCACCGTGGTAAAATGCACCTGGCGAGAATTGTGAGCCATTCGGACATTGAGTAAATCAAAACCACGCCACGCACAACGCGAGGCGTGGTTATAATATGCGAGTGCCCAAGATAGTATCACCCAATCCGCAAGGAATTAACCCGCTCCACGCAATCAAATATATGTAGGGAGAATCTAGTAAACCGAAGAATGCTCGTTCACCATCTCGGGTGACAGAACAAATTTCTGAGGATTGACCGACTGGCCGTTGAGTTGTACTTCGTAGTGCAGGTGAGTGCCGGTGGAATAACCGGTGCTTCCCATCTCGGCGATCTTGTCGCCACGGTTGACTTTCGTGCCCTTCTTGACAGTGTATTTATTGAGATGGCCATATTTCGTCTTGATGCCGTTGCCGTGATCAATCACGACTGTCTTCCCGAGCCGTCCATTGTTGCCGACTGACGAGACAACACCGCTGGCGGTAGCATACACCGGAGTCCCCGTGCGATTGGCGATGTCGAGACCTGCGTGCAGACTCTTGAAACCGGAAATGGGATGCTTCTTGATTCCGTACCCGCGCGTGAGATAACCGGCACATGGCATGATCGACGGCATGTGATCCAGGTCATCCTTCTTATCCAGAAGTTTCTCATAAATTGCTTTGAACTGCTGCGTCTCAAAAGTCGAGAGCCGTACCAGCTCATCGATTTCTGATTCGGTCTGGTACGCCAGCATTTCCGCGTCGCTCTTATCTGTGTAATCGAACAGTTCCGGACCACCGATACCGAGCTGTCTTTCCTGCGGGTCGATATCTGGCAAATCGAATATCGCGCGGATAGCCTTTTCTTTATCGACAATGTTCTCATAGCTATCCTGCAGATCGATGATCGTGCTGCTCATGCCATCTATTTTATTGCACAAGAGTACTTTTTCTGACTGAAGATGTGCCAGCTTGCTCTTGTCAAATTGTTCGAAGAAATAATCGTACGAGAAGAAGAAAGTGAACGCGGCGAATATTATCGAGAATGCTGCGAGTGATGTCAGGATAACTGAATCGACCGAGAAACGGTAAGACTTGCCCTTCCCATTGGGGATGACAAGTATGGTGTATTTCCTACGTTGCATTCGCGCGTCCTCTACCACGGCCAAAATTTCCGTGCATGTTATCAGTGTTGAACTGTTTTGTCAAGAAATATTTCGACTACCTTCATCCCTGAGGGCATTTTAGCAAGCCCCGTCGCTTCCCAAAGGACTTCCTAACGCCGAAACAAGCTGCCGACTTGCCGCCAAAACGGCCTTTTGTTACTTAATCAGTGTAAACTCTTTTTTCAGGATCTTGTTCACCACTTTGACAAACTTCTCAGATTCGAGACCCTGAAGACTGTACAAATGCCAAAATGTCTTCTTTGGCAGCTTGAATGTGTCTTTTCTTCCCTTGCCCATTTTACTTCACCCTTCCAGCCGTTCTGTCAGGGCAAAGTCCCTAACAGATTTATCGGTTTTGCATTTCGATAATTGACCTCTCACAGGTATTGAGCAAGAGGATTGCCGCAAAGCTGCTCAAAATCCGATCAATCGCGCAGTACAGTAACATATTGCAAGACAATATGTTATACCCACATGCGCACAAGACGATCCGAATGGTTGCCGAAAGACTTGGTCTTCGAAGTGGTTTCTATCCATAAATAATGGGATTTTATCAACATAGTGGCGTATTCCCGGCCTTCTCCTGGCATCGAGTGCATTGAGATCGAGACGTCATTCGACGCTCGCGCCCATCAAATTGTCTCAGCCCGTCGCGCCTCACCGGACCGGACGGCCTCACTACTCGCTAAGAGTCTGGAACATCGACCATAACTATCGTCATGGCAAGCCTTGCTCGATCAGACACTGAAAATGTGAGCCTCAAACCGATCCAAATGCGATGCAGCGAGCTAATCACATTCAAGACCATCAGTTGAGGATTGAAACAGAGCGGTCAGATCGAGGCTAACAGGTGAGAAACAGATTTTGTTTGTATTTTGTGGTGATGCAATCTATTTTACAGCTTGAATTTGTGAAACATAGTGCTACGGGAATCGTAAGTTCATGGCAGAGGGACCAGAAAAGCAGGTTCAAGACGATCTTCTGATTGCCAGGGCTCTTGAGGGCGATCAGAAAGCCTATGAGTCCCTTTTGGTCAGACACAGAAAGGCGATATTCCATGTAGTCACGAAGATCGTCAGGAATCAGGATGAAGCGCAGGATCTTGTGCAGGAGACCTTCATGAAGGCCTTCAATGCACTTGCTTCATATCGCTCCGAATACCGATTCTCGACGTGGCTGTACAAAATCGCCGCCAACTGTGCAATAGACTTCGTGCGGAAGAAACGGATTGAGGCGTTGTCGCTTGACAGGCCAATCCAAACCAAGGATGGTCAGGTAGAATTCGAGTTGCCCGACCGGACATGGGACCCGGAGCGAAACCTGGTTCGAAAGCAGAAGCTCCAGTCCATTGACGAGGCTATTGATTCACTGCCGGACAAGTATCGGGAGGTTATCATCTACAGGCACAGGGACGACAAGTCGTATGAAGAGATCGCCGATATACTTGGTACACCTGTCGGGACAGTCAAGGCACGAATATTCAGAGCGCGAGAGCTGCTGAAGAAGAAGCTCAAGTCGATTCGGTAGGACAAAGCCATGTGCAAGAAAACATTAACATTGTCTAATCTTCCCTGGCAAGTCGTAGCCAATCTCCAATTTGTCAACTCAGACTTAAGTTCCAGCTCTGAACTGGACGAAAAGCAGAGGTAATCTTGACCCGTGCGCTCCTCATACTGCTGATTATGGCTGTTCTGGTCCCGGTCGGACTGCCGGCGCCACCTGAACCGCCGCCCGCTCCCGATGTCGAAGAAATCGATTCTATCCTTCAGGAACTTGATCAGTCGGAGTCTCTTGACAAGGCGAGAGATCAGTCTGAGAAGGCGCAGGAGCTAGAAGAACTCCAGCGACAGGAGGCCCTCGACGCTTTGGACGAATTGGATGCTCTCGACGAATCAGGTGCTCTTGACGAGTTGTATTTTGAGGGCAAGAAGTTCGTTGAAATCCGTATCGACGATGATGGCATCCGCGCAACCGACGTAGATGGCAACGAGTATGTTTTTCAACCGCCTCAAGACGAACTCGACTACGATCCACCATATGACGCACCACAACCCGGAAGTGGAAAGCCGCCTATCGTTGAATTCGGCGATGTCTACATAGCATACGATGATGAAGTGGACGGTGACGTTGTTTGTGTCGGCGGAAATGTAACAGTCGATGGCGTGATCGATGGTACGATATTCTCTACCGGGTCAGTCACTCTGGGACCAAACGCGATTGTGACAGGCGATGTTGTTGCAAAGAGGATTCAGAAAGACCCGGGTGCGGAAGTCCAGGGACGATTCAAGAAGTTCGACCCCAAATATTTCCCGTTCCCGTCCGGCGGTGACATAGGTCTGCCGGGACTTTTCACTTGGTTCATGGTGGCGCTCTATATTGTAGTCTTCTCATTCCTGGTCATGGTGATATTCCGCAGGCCTGTGGAGCGCATCAAGTATCAGATTGAAAGAGGTGCCGCAAAGAACCTGCTGGTGGGCTTTCTCCTGGTTCTCGGAATAGGTCCCTTCTTTGTGCTACTCTGCATCACTATTGTTGGCATTCCGGTAGCCGTGTTGATATATCCATTTGCGATAGTAGGCGCAACCATACTGGGGACGGTAGGGACTGCGCACTATATTGGCCAGCGACTCGGAAAAACCTCCGGCAGTCTCAGGTTCACATCCAGATTCATGACTATGATAATGGGAGTCATTGCTTTCATGTTGCTGTGGCTCATTTCCGGGTTCTTCCAGGTGACAGGGGCTGAAGTTGCCTCTGGTATTTTCTTTGGATTCGGCACAGCCGTAGTTGCAGCTGTGCTCTGTATCGGATATGGAGCAATCTGGTTCTCGCGATTTGGGACTCGCCCCAAAGACATAGGCAACTGCGCCGGAAGCAGCGATTCGACGCGTAACGGTGGCTTGGGCGGCGACGAGACAGTCTTGCCCGACGCTGTGCAGGAGAATTGATCATGACTGGAAACAGAACTGCTCTCACATTTTCGACGCTGATTGCTGCGTTCCTGTTCGCATCATCAGCCATAGGCGAAATGGTGACGGAGGAGAAAGAAGTTGTCCTCACTGATGAAGAGGCGCTCGATATTGAGATTGATTTCGGCTTGGGTGAGCTTTTCATCGACGCCTGTGATCCAGACAAGGCATTTCGCCTTGAAGGTGATTACGAGGACGAGCGATTCGAGTACGATTACGATTACCGCAAGAATAAACGCGAAGGGCGGCTGTATTTTGACATTTCTGCCGAGAGCGGCAACTGGCATGACCGGGATGTTGACAATGAATGGAGATTAGGATTAACCGACCGTATCCCCATTGAGTTTAAAGTCGATATTGGTGCCGCATCCTGTGAAATGCGACTCGGAGGACTGTCAGTGAGACGCCTCTGGCTCGATATCGGGGCTGCGGACTGCAACATCAGCTTCGAAGAGCTGAATGGTTGCGAACTGGACAGAATTGTGGTGGATGCCGGAGCGAGTTCGGTCACGCTCGAAGAACTCGGAAATGCGCGTTTCGGAATGCTCAAGTTCAAAGGTGGCGTCGGATCCTCTGACATCGATTTCTCCGGCAAGTTCGATTTCGATGCAGAAGCGGACATTTCTGTCGGATTGGGATCGGTAAATATAATCGTACCGGAGCACATTGGCGTGAGAATCTATGCCGAGGACACATTTCTCTCCTCGATTGATATCCCGAAGAGGCATTTCGAGGAGATTGAGCGCGACTTCTATGAGTCAAGGAACTGGGATGATGCAGAAGGGCATCTTGAGATTACTCTACAGGTTGGAATGGGCTCGGCAAACATCGACGTGAGGTGATCAGCAAAGTTTTCGAATTTGAATCTATCCGAAGCTTGCGGAAACTAAGAGAGGGAAGGCGTTCTGCCTTCCCTCTTCTTCTAATTAGGTACCTTAATCTTGTTTAGCTGAGGTATGCTCTCAGAGATCTCGACCTGGAGGCGTGCCTAAGCCTGCGAATTGCCTTCTCCTTGATCTGCCGGACTCTTTCACGAGTCAACGCGAAACGGGCTCCAATCTCTTCCAGAGTCAGAGCTTTTTCATGGCTCAACCCGAAATAAAGATTGATAACCTCTGCCTCGCGCGGCGTGAGTGTTTCCAGCGCTTTCTCGATTTCGAGCTTCAGAGAATGCTGGAGCAGAGCTTCGTCTGGGGCAGGCTGAAATTCATCCTCCAGAACATCGATGAGACTGTTATCCTCAGAAGAAGAGAAAGGAGCGTCGAGCGATAAATGCGTGTTCGATATCTTGAGCGTATCGGAAACTTCCGCCGTAGTCAGCTCTAACTCTTCCGCTATTTCGTCCGGCGAGGGCTCTCTGCCATATGTCTGTTCGAGCGAGCTCGAAATCTTACCGATTTTGTGCAGAGTTCCCACGCGATTAAGAGGAAGCCGTACTATTCTTGACTGCTCAGCAAGAGCCTGCAAGATAGCCTGTCTGATCCACCACACCGCATAGGAGATGAACTTGAATCCACGGGTCTCGTCAAATCTCTTTGCCGCTTTGATAAGGCCAATATTGCCTTCATTAATTAAATCGGCCAGTGACAAACCCTGATTCTGATACTGTTTGGCTACTGAGACAACAAAACGCAAGTTCGCCTTGGTAAGTTGCTCAAGTGCTGCCTGATCTCCATCGTGGATCCTGCAAGCCAGTTCTACCTCTTCCTCTGGTTTCAAAAGAGGAGTCTCACCGATTTCGCGAAGATAAAGGTCAAGTGACCTATCTTCGTCGCGATATTTTCTCGATTGCCTTGGCAACTATTAAGCCTTCCTCCCGATTAAAGGTTTCCCTTGGTATACGTAAGCGTAGCCTCTTATTGCGGTTTTATGGCAACATAGCCTATCCGGCCAGTCACATCAAAAACATGAAATGCTATAGCCCTATCTCTATTTCCAATGTCTTTTGCGACTTTCTCAAAGTCGTCCTTCCCTTTTACTGGTACGTAGTCGATCTCAACGATGATTGTCCCGGGAACAACTCCTTTGACATCGGCAGGCGACCTGCCGTCCACCGAAACGACTATTGCACCCTCATGATAATCCACACCCATGCTGTATGCAAGCTCTTGACTGCAATCGGCGACTGTCATCCCAAGCCAGTTCGATGAAACGTTCTCAGATTCCGCCGGCTTATTGCCCGTACTCGGTGTTGCGGGAGTGTAGTCAGCAAGAGCAGCTTCTCGATCGGCGAGGACAACCGTCACCTGCTGCTGCTTGCCCCGTCTTATGATCCCAAGCTTAACTTCTTCTCCATTCTTGGCGGCGGCGACTCTCAAGCGAAAATCCTGTTCACCATTGATCTCCTGCCCATTGAATGTCGATATGACATCGTCATTTCTCAGGCCACCAACCGCAGCAGGAGAACCGGGAGTCACTTCGTCAATATAAACTCCCATGAGCCGATCGAGACCGACCATCTCCGCCTCATCGGTCGTGAGATTTCTCGGCAGCACCCCAAGATACCCTCGAGCAACCTTGCCTTCGGTTATTATCTCCGAGACAATCTGCTTAGCCAGGTCGGAAGGAATTGCAAATCCGATACCTACAGAACCACCGCTCGGCGAAGCTATCGCGGAATTGACGCCGACCACTTTGCCTTCCAGATTGATCAGCGGCCCGCCGGAGTTACCCGGGTTGATGGATGCGTCGGTCTGTATATAGTCCTGATAAATTGGCGTCTCCGATCCAAAGGAGAGCTGCGATCTGCCCTTGCCCGAAACCACTCCGACGGTAACCGTTCGATCGAGTCCGAGAGATGGGAAAGGATTCCCGATAGCAAGGACCCAGTCACCCACCCTCATATCAGATGAATTTCCGAATTCTACCGTCTGAAGCCTTCTATTGGTTTCGATCTTCAAAACTGCGAGGTCAGTCGGCTGGTCTGCGCCGACAACTGTCGCCTTGTGTGTGCTCTTGTCCGATAGAGTGACAGTGATATCTTCCCCGCCGTCGACAACATGATTGTTGGTGACAATGTACCCATCGTCGCGAACAACGAATCCGGACCCGAATGAAGGGATTACCTGCTCTCTGTCCGGCATCTTGAAGAAACGGCGCCAAAAATCGTCATACATTTCGTGATAACGAGACTGCACTCGCCGGTTGGAGGAGATATTCACGACAGCGTCATAAGACTTCTCGACCACCGCAACGAATGGGCTCTCCCCACTCTGAGTAATCGGCGTGGGAGGGAGCGAAACCGCCTGTGTATAAGTCACCTGAGGCGCAGGAAGAGAATGATCTACATCGCGCCGCACGCTCACGACATTGGAAACCCCAAAGCCTATGGCAGCGAAGATTATTGCTGTTAATGCCAGTGAAACAAAAAAAAGCCCCCACCGGGTGACACTTTTATTCTCGCGCAAGTGAACCACCTCCATCCTCGACAGACAAGTAATATACGAACTAATCGCAAATTGTCAAGCCAAATTGCGCAACTTCCAAAGATATATACGGTCCATTCTTCGAGTATGTTCCCGTACACGTCGATTATTCCGGAAAAGCGGGTCTACATATTCCAGTTCTCCGGATGAATTGGGAACGGAATTGTCTGGGAAACTGCTCCGATTACCGACTTGTCAGCAAATAGGCACGACCGTCCAGTTCGGACATGGTAAAATAGAGGCCGCTGGAGAGATCGGCAGCGGTTGTGCTTATTACTTCCTCGGTTGCAAAAAGATCGGTCATCTTGATCCTGGCCCCCTTGAAGCCTAGAGCCTTGAGATCTAACCTGACTGCTGTACGAGTAAGTCCACCAGCTGCCTCTTTGAACTGTAACGGAGGAGTGGAGTTCATCAGGAATAAAACGAGCTTCTTATCACCTTTATGGACCAATGCCCTGATCCTCGGGTTCGACGTCTCGACATATCTCTTGATTTTGCAGCTTCTTAGAATCTGTTCCAGGAAGGTCATCTTGTGGTGATTGGTCTCAGTGGAGGGATCGAAAGAAATCAGCACCACGGTCCCCTTGTACTTCGAATACGACAGAGCAACCACCTTCTGCGCCACCTTAGCCAGAACTTTCTTACGCTTCTCGGTGGTCTTCAGGAATCCGAAAACCATCGATGAGAATTCCTGACCGTCGGCAGTGACTCTCCCCAGCTTAAACTCTTTAGTAGTCTTGCATCTGAGAGCCTTCACCAACACAGTGCAAGGCTGCATTGCAGTATCGTACTGAGGCAGCGTACCAATCAGGATAATATTGTGACCACTCTTCGCAAGATCAATGATGTGGTTCTGCTCCTTTTCATCCATAACATCCGAAACAGGGATGACGAGCGTACCAAACTTGTCCAAACTTGCAGGATTGCTCAGCGACGGCACACCGAAATCGAATTTCAGCATATCCAGATCACGGCCGAACTTCGGCATCGTATAAGAATGGAGATACTGCGACAGCGACTTGTGCTCGTTCTCAAACTTTAGGAGCGACTCCCACGCGTACGGTTTATATGTGACAACACCAATGTCCGCGATCGGATTGCATGCAGATATCTCGTGCATCTGGGCGTTTATATTAAAGGTCTTCACCAGTTCGTACGAATCCTGAATTGTCCCATCTGATGCCAGCGCCGAACCGTACCAGTGATCACGCCCGGCAAACATGTGATAACTGACCCCCTTGGCACCGCCGGCAAATCCCACAGTCATCATGTAACGTGTGGCATCAGCTCCTATAGGATAGTATTCCCTGCTTCTTTCCGGTTTGTAGCTCCAATTGCCGACCGGTAGTTCGCAGACATACGGAAATTCCGATACAGTTCTCAGATGCCTCACACGGCTAAGGTTCTCGCCCGTAGTGTGATCCCACGATAGGGAGACACTGTCCAGACAGCCTTCACCCGGCAACCGCGGACTGTCCAAAGGAGACTGGAAATCGTTTGTGAAGGAGAGTGTTCTGATGAACATCGGCTCGCAGGAAAAAGTCTTGTACATCTCTCTGAGCTCGATCAAGTGGTTCTCCATCAAGCTCTCTTTGAACTTGAACCAGTCGAAGACCTTCGCCATCTGCTTGGGAGGAACATTCGTGAACTCCAGAGGCGGCTCGACATCCTGAAACTCTTTGTATTTCGATGAATATACTTTGTTGAGACCCTTGATCTCTTCGTACTGATCCTGCAGCCATATCGGGAAAAGCTCCTTGACAACAAATTCATTATAATCAGCGAGGTGTGGATCGAAATGCCCGCCGAAATAATTGCCCGAGTCGAGCTCCATCAGAAAGAGAGGACCACGCGGATATACGTAATTCTTTATGATTTCCGTCAGTCCGTTGAAATAATGTCGCACGAAATTCATGTACCGAGGAGTACCGATCGAAGGGTAGTAACTTGCCGGAACGTCAGCCCTGTTCACAGAACGGAGCAGTTCGCCTGTAGCCGTGCGCGCGAATATCTCCGGATATTTCTCCAGAAACTTCGGCAAGCCATTCAAGTTGTACTCGGAAAACACCCATGGTCCCGGCCTGAGGATAAGCTTAAAGCCGAATTCTCGGACAAGTTCAACGAAAACGATCAGATCTTTGGTGGGATCTGAGAATCCAGAGAAATCGAAATTCCGGGTGTCATCCTCGTGAAGATTCCAAGGGACGATGCTAGAAATTATCTTGAAACCAGCCTTCTTGATCCGCTCAAAGCAGATAGACCAGTACTTCTTCTGGATACGGAAGTAATGGAGCTCGGCCGCATACGGCGCGTACTCCTCTTTTCCGATTATGAATCTTCTATCGTTATACGTGATCATACAGTCTATTCAACGGTCATACTAAAGAAATGAAAAGTAGTCAATGAAGATGCAAAAGTCAATAGAATTTGCGTTTTTTCACGCAAACAAAGGCTTATAATTGCATAAGTCCTTGAAAGGCATTGCAATACAGTCACAGCTTTTGTCGGATGTGAGGCAAACCTCGCTGCCACATTGAACTGCCATTATGGCAGCATTCCGACATGCCTCCTGCTGCTGGTGCACGGGGACCTACGCCAGCCACCCTCGATGATAGCCGTGTGGTTGTCGTACGTCTCATTCGTGGTTGGCGTACGTCTCATGCGCCGACCTATGATAAAAAAAGCCGCCAGGATCGAAATCCTGACGGCTCATATCAATCTGTGAGAGAAATCTACTTGACCAGAAGCATCTTCTTGGTTTCAGTGAAATCGTTGGCATCCATCTTATAGAAATAGAGGCCGCTCGAGACCTGTTCGCCCTGACTGTCGACACCATCCCAGATGACCTCCTGCCATCCGATATCCATGTCGGAATCGACCAGAGTCCTGACTCTCTGCCCCATAATATTATAGATGGTCAGATTAACATGACTCTTCTGAGCGTTATAGAACTTCAGAGTTGTCGATGGGTTGAACGGATTTGGATAGTTCTGAGCCAGCTCGTACGACTTTGGAAGCACAGGGTCACCGACTTCTATGTCTTCACCAGCATCCAACACACTGTTATTCACATTGATAGTCGCCTTGACGAAGTGAGGAGGGAATCCAGTGCTACCGGTTACCGAGTACTTGAACGCGCCAGCAGGCGGGTAAAACGCGGAATCTACTTCAATGGTGAAAGCATTGGGAAGCGTGCCCCAATTCTTCACCTTCAGCACCAAATCGCCCAGCTTTGTGGAAGTACTGGGCGTCCACAGTGCACTTGCCGGTACAATGTTAACGAGCCCGATCAACATGCCGACAAACCCTTTGGTTGTGTCAATGTCAGTAGTCTTGTAGTCATAGACATTCTTTAACAGTGATCTGCGAAACGTAAATATCTGGGAACTAATGCCGCCACCTTTGATGAGAGTGTCGGCGGCCATCGCTGTATCAACGCGTGAACTCCAGTAACTGTCGCCGCTGGTCGTGATTCTCAGCGGGAAGGAGAACCCGCTGACCGTTTCATCGGCCCAGACCCAGACTTCAATTGTGAAGAGCGAATCTGCCTCGCTTGTAATCACCCAGTCAGCTGGCGCAACCAGCCGCAAGGTGTCTGTAATACCACTGTCCTGAGCCGACGCAGAGCCAATACATGCGATCAAGACAATTGCGCATGATAAATTCAATAACCAGTGCATCTTCTTCATGCAATTCCTCCTAAAGCTATTACTGAAAAAACAACTGTTTTCTATTCAGTGACGGTGCTGAAAATTCTGTATAAATTACCTCAGCCACACCTCCCTTCCTAAATAAGAGCGGCTCCAAGGTACTCAGTAACATAGCAAAGCAGCAACAATGCTGCATTTGGAATGCCATGCTTCCAATACCAATGTAATGCAGCACCACTGTTTATGTCAATATAAATTTCGAGAAAGTTATGGAAATTGGACTTCTTGGAAGAAACAGGGATACTGAACGACAAGGTATCCCCTTGAGTCGGGTTTTCGGAGTAATCGTGGTTGGCGTACGTCTCGTGCGCCAACTGAACGACCATGCTGGTGCACGAGGAGGAACACTAGCCAAAGAGAAACGGGCGGGAAGGGATTCCCGCCCGCGCATCTAATCCGCTCGAGACAACCAAAAAAAGCGGCCTCTGACAGAGGCCGCTTTGATATAGGCGATTTCAAATCGATACTATGGACAATCGCAGTTTGGAGGAGCACCGCCGGTGAATATGTACGAGACCAGGTGAGTCACATCATCGATGTCTACAACCACGAGTGGGCAGTCAGTCCTGTGAACATCTGCCGCTATCAGAGGCTCCGGATAGGGACCGCCGGTGAAAATCCACGCTATCAGGTAAACCACATCATCAATGTCTATATCACCACTGCCATCCACATCACCGCACACAAACTCCTGCACGAAGAATTCGACTGTGACCGAATCGTCATAAGTCCCATCACTGCTGATGAATGTGACGAAGTAGGTGAAATTCGCCTGCGTAGCATCAGGATCGAAATAGAAGCTGCCTGCGCCGTTTGTTGAATCAACGAATGACGAATGCAGAGGCATGTTGATTGCCGACAGCGTGATGGCATCACCTTCGGGATCGATCGAATATATCCTCTGGTTAAATGCGCTGCCGAGATTCACAGTCGCCATCGGTGCGAATGGCACATAGAGTATCGGCGGCTGCGGGCCAGCCTCAAGGACCTGGAACAGCACGGTTTGAGTATCGATCTTGAATTCGAAATCTCGAACCTGGAAGACAACCAGATAGTCGCCTGCCTGATCGAACCAAGGATAGAAATGGAAGTCTGCTGAGTTCTGATCAATCACGTTAATGCCGGCATTTTCGAGCACCGGATTCATAAGTAGAGTAAGAGGCAAAGTTGGAGGCGAATCAGCATCGGTGTATGTGATTACAAGATTTACGCTGTCTCCCTCTGTTACCACAATTGGCGTAGGTATGGGATCAAGAACAGGGTTCTGTTTCAGGTCATGCACCGTTACTTCGAAATCTTTCTGAATGTAGAGAGTAGTATCCTCGGCATCCTTGGCAAACACCCTGAACACGTATGGGGTCGTCGAGGACTGGAAATAGTTCGGAGAGAAAGTGACCGAACCGAAATTGTTGCCTTCGTCAGTGACAACCACGTTGGCAGGCAGCGGAAGCAGTGTGTCGGCATCATAATCAACTCTGCTCAGACGAAGTATCGGCGATACCGAATCCGGGTCAATCATTTCGACGTCGTAAACGCCGGTCTCCCCTTCGTTCAAATCGTCATGATACGGAAAAGGCCAAATGTCACCATCCTTTTCAAACCTGATGACGAACGGCGGCCTGTTATCGTTCGCAATGACAATAGTCATGTCAACACTATCCACTTCAAGCGGATCGACTCCATCAACGGCATAGAACCTGATATCGTAGACCCCGGAATCGGAATAGCTTGTCTCCCAAGAGAATGAGGCCGTAAAGTCGAGATTGTCGGTAAACGTTGCAGTGCTGGGTATCGGTGACCCCGAAATCAGAGGTGGCACTGAATCAGCATCCGTCGTGAACAGCTCAAACTCAAGTACGTCGCGCTCTTTCAGGAAGATCGTATCCTCGAACGGTTGCGGCAATCCATCGACTTGCAGCTCCATGAACAGCGGTGACTGATTACCGGCATCAAGTACCGTGACAGTCACCACACCGGTGTCAGCAAGCCCCGACTCGTCGAAAGCTATGAATGAGAAATCGTAGATTCCCGCCTGGACAAAGACAGGTGCAAATCTGAACCCGCCATTTCCGTTTCCGGAATCGACGAATGTTGCGTACGGCGCAGTGACTATCGTATCCATCCGCAGTCCGGGAGTAGTCGAATCTGGATCGATCGCTGTGATCAGGAATTCCAGAATCTCTCCCTCTGTGAAAGTCGTATCACTCGACACCGTGATGATCGGCGCCTGTGGATTGTCATATATCTGGATGAGGACCGTCTCATAATCGGTTTTCATGCCGTCACTTGCCGTGAATTTTACGCTCTTGAGTCCGCTCTGAACGAAGTCAGGCATGAAGGTGAACGTTCCGACGCCATTGCCTGAATCGACAAAGGTGGCGTTTCTCGGCAGCGTGCCGGTATAGAGAAGAATGAACGGACCATCCGGATCTGTCGCATATACATTGAATTGGAGCGTATCGCCCTCAGTGACGACTTTGGGTCCGATTGGGGCCAGCACCGGTGGCTGGTTGCTGAGAACCGTCGTGATCTCTACCGAAATGATTCCCGAGAGTGCCGGATCTTCGTCATCGAAGCAGACGAATCTTGCGGTATCAACTCCGACCTGAGATACTACCGGTATGTACTTGAGACCGCCAATGCCATTTCCTGAATCGACGAATGTGGAATTCAGCGGTTTCTTGATGGCGCTGAGGAACATCGGTCCGCCATCGGCGTCAGTCGAATCTGTCGCGACCAGCCTCAGCATAAGTGAATCTCCGAGCAGCACAGACTGCGGTGGAATCGGTCTGAAGGTTGGCGGTCTGTTGACGTCAGTAGTAGTGATAATGACTTTGCGCGTCCCTGCCGCGGGTGGATTGCCGTCGTCGATGGCAAGGAACTTGACCGTATCGATGCCGGCCTGATAATAGCTTGGCTGGTAGGTGAACAAACCGTGACCGTTGCCGGAATCTGCGAGTACTGCGTTCTCGAATGGATCGGCGATATACAGCGATATGCCATGGCCTTCAGGATCTGTGGCCGTGATCACAAATTCCAACAAACCACCTTCAGCCACTGTCTTTGGAGTGATTGCAGTGATTACCGGCGGCATATTGGACAGATTGACGTTGATGGTTACTACCTCCGTATCGGCAAAGACCCCATCAGATGCAACAAACGTAACAAGGTGATTGCCCACCTGCGAAGAATCGGGAGTGAAGTTGAACGCTCCGGTACCGTTGAGCAAATCTGTAAACGAAGCGTTAAGCGGCACATTTGCTGCAGTCAGAGTCGGGTATGTGCTGTCGGGGTCAGACGATGTCACCACGAAGTTCAGATTGTAGCCCGGGTTGATCACACGCGGCCCAATCGGATCGAGCGTAGGTGGCTGATTGACATCGTTCACCGTTACGACGACCGAATCAATATCTGTGAGCGCACCATCACTCGCTTCGAAGAGGACGGTGTACTCGCCCACTTGTGCGAAACTCGGATTGAAGTCGAACGTGCCGGTGCCATCACCGTTGTCGACAAACGTCGCATTCGTCGGCAGATTCTGTGCTGTCAGCGCCGGTATGGTCGAATCCGGATCTGTCGCCGAGACAGCAAAGTTGAGGTTAGCACCTTCGTCTACGAACTGCGAGTCCACTACCACGACATCCGGTGCCTGGTTACCGGCATCGACGACCGTGATCTGCACATCTTCAGAATCTGCAAGGGCACCGTCAGAAGCGATGACTCTAACCGAATAGACGCCTGCCTGGAGATAACTTGGATTGAAATCAAATGTGCCGGTACCATCCCCATTGTCGACGAATGCCGCATTCGTCGGGACATTCTCCGCCGTCAATGCCGGAATTGTAGCATCCGGATCGGATGCGGATACGCCCACATTCAGGTTAGCGCCTTCATCGACCACTTGCGGCCCGATGGCTGCCAGCACCGGAGCCTGATTGCCGGCGTCATTAACGGTAATCGCGACAATTTCAGTGTCTGCCAGTGCGCCGTCAGATGCTATGAATCTCACACTGAATAACCCGGCCTGTGCGAAATCGGGATTGAAGTCGAATGTGCCGGTGCCGTCGCCATTGTCGATGAACGTCGCATTAATCGGAATGTCTTCAGCAGTCAACGCCGGAACCGTACCGTCAACATCGGTGGCAGAGACTCCGAAGTTCAGATTCGTGCCTTCATCAACAAGTTGAGGACCGATAGCCGCAAGTACGGGTGCCTGATTACCTGCATCATTGACCGTAATCGCTACGATTTCAGTATCGGCAAGTGCACCGTCAGAGGCGATGAATCTCACATTGTATGGTCCGGCCTGCGTGAAATCAGGGTTGAAGTCAAAAGTGCCGGTACCGTCGCCATTGTCGATGAACGTCGCATTTGTCGGAATGTCTTCAGCG
>Ga0180009_10001777_pt1 | contig 25899 bp, 20 predicted proteins | sample OS_PC_MetaG_FD_123537 | JGI IMG/M metagenome (GOLD analysis project Ga0180009, IMG submission 123537) | Groundwater microbial communities from the Aspo Hard Rock Laboratory (HRL) deep subsurface site, Sweden - OS_PC_MetaG | ecosystem: Environmental > Aquatic > Deep subsurface > Groundwater... | reverse complement strand
TGTCGCGCAGCACGCGGAACAACCCGTCGCCTTCGATCGTGAAGCCGGGGAACAGCGCGGCAGCATAGCGCTGGATCAGCCGGGCGATCGAAATATACAGCACCCCGCTTTCGCCCGTCACCCTATGCGGCACCCGCACAAACCGCGGCAGCGCGCTGGGGATCAGCACCATTTCGATCAATTGTTCGCTTGTCTCGTCGCGGGTCAACGTGAACAGCAGGCCCATGCCTTCGTTCTGGACGAAGGGGAACGGATGCGCCGGGTCGAGCGCCTGCGGCGTGATGATCGGCAGGATTTCTTCAAGGAAGAACGCCTTCAGCCACTTGTATGCAGCCGCGCTGATGCGCTGTTCATCGGCAATGTGGATATCGGCCCCGGCCAGTCCATCGCGCACCGAACGCCAGATCGCCTGCTGGCGGTGCGACAATTCGACCAGCTTTTGCCGGATCGCGGCGAGTTGCTGCGAAGGGCTGCGCCCGTCGAGCGACGGTGTTTCCAGCCCGCGCTGCACCTGCCCGACCAGCCCGGCCACGCGGATCATCATGAATTCATCAAGATTGCTGCCCGAAATCGACAGGAAGCGCAGGCGTTCCAGTAGCGGATATTGTTCGTTGCAGGCCTCTGCCAGCACGCGTTGATTGAATTGCAGCCACGATAATTCGCGGTTGAAATAGGGCGATTCGTCAGGGCCAAGTTCAACCATCTGCACAGCGCCTGCGCTGACGGAAACATCCTCAGTGGCAATCGGTGACGTGCTCATCGCTTCCCTGTTCTGCCTCGCGCCGGTTGATCGATCACGACACTCGCAACCCCATGTTCGCTAGGCTGCAAGGTGTAAATCAGGAAGATGTGCTTGTCACACCAATGTCAATTTGACAGCTTGTGCTGACGGGCCACCTCTGACGGCGCAGACCGGACATCATACCAGATCCCGGCTATCGGCAATCTGCGTGATCCCGCGTTTGCCATTGGCATCGCGGCCCAGTTGCACGATTACGTCGATCACGCTGGCGGCATAGGCGATGGTGTCTGTGCGGGTCAGCCCAATCCCAGTCTGCATCACCATCAGCGACAATTGTTCGAGCGCGCCGCGCAAGCTGTTGGCGTGGATGGTCGAAAAACTGCCCGGATGCCCGGTGTTGATCGCGCGCAGGAAACTGACACTTTCCGCGCCGCGCAATTCGCCCAGCACGATCCGGTCAGGCCGCAGACGCAAGGCGGCTTGCAGCAATTCATTGGCGGTGACTTTGGCCTCGCCCAGTTCCCCTTTGATCGCGACCAGGCCGACCGCGTTTTCGCCCGGAAACTTCAACTCGGGCGTGTCTTCGACCATCACCACCCGTTCGGCGCGCGGGATTTCGCCGAGCATGGCGTTGAGAAAGGTGGTCTTGCCGGTGCTGGTGCCGCCCGAAATCAAAATCGTGCGCCGCGCCCGGATTGCGGCGCGCAGAAAAGCAATCGGCTGCGATTGCGGGTCGGGCAGGTCAACATGGCCTTCGCCCACCAGCGGGCCGGTGTCATAGGCATCAAGCGGCAGGTCGAGCCTGCGATGGCGGCGGATTGCCATCACCCAATGCTTGCGGCTGGCAGGCGGGCCGCAGAACTGCACCCGCGCGCCATCTGGCAAGGTGGCACCCAGCAGCGGGTGTTCGCGGTTGATCCCCTGATGCGAAACGCGGGCGACCTGTTCAGCGAGGCGCTGCACCAGCCGGTCATCAATTTCCGGCGTATCAATCCGCTGCATCCCCGGATTGGAGGCATCCTCGATCCACACTTCGCCGGGTCGGTTGACCATGATTTCGGTCACGGTGTCACGATCAAGCCAGCGGCGAAACGGCGCGAGATAGGCGTCAAGATAGACGCTGCGTTCGGCACTTAGCGCGGCGCTGTCAGGCTCCTCACCCATGCCCAGCCGGTGAATATCCGCGCTCACGAGGTCAGTTACCGACGGTGCTGAAATCGAGATCGCGCGCGGTGAACACGCGGATCGGCTCACCCATACGCACGCGGATGGTGGGGCTGATTTCGCCGTTGGCCTGCACCGCCGAACTCGCCGCGCCTTGCGCGCCGCCAGCAACGATCACGCCGCCCACGCCGCCGGTCGCAACCGCGCCCAGCCCGCCAATCACCGACAGCAGCAGGCCCGATCCAAAGCGTTTGAAGAAGTGGCTGTTGACGTCACCTTCTAGGCCCGTCGTCCCGTCAAACCCGATCGCGGGTGATGCGAGATTGACCGAAGCGCCATCCGGCCGGATCAGCCGCGTCCAGATCACATAGGCGCGCCGCTGCCCCTGCTGCACGCCCGCCTGATACTGCCCGATCAGCCGCGAGGAACGCGGCACGAGAACGCGCTTACCATCAAAACTGCGCACATCCTGGCTCACCACCGCGCGGACAAAACCCGGCACATCAGTGTTGATCGCAGTTTCGAGGATCGCCGGGATCAGCGTGCCTTCGGTCACGGTGGTCGATGGGTTGACCATTGAGCGAGCCTGTGCAGGCGCACCGCCCACCCCGCCGATACGGCTGGCAAAGGCGGCCGCACCGCCGGTGCCCGCGATATCACCCGCCGCGGTGCTTGCCGGTGCGCCCAACGGAGCCTCAGCAAGACGCGAGGCGCTGGCGGCGCGGCTGGCATCGAACACCAATTGCGGGCTGGCATAGGGATTGATCGCCGCGCCCGGCATCATCGCGGGGTTATTGGCCAGCACAGGCGCTGGCGTGGGATCGGGCTGCGGTTGGGCTGGTTGCAGCGCAGGATCGGTCACGGGCTGCACCGGCGCAGGCGCAGCGGCTTGCGGCGGCGCGACGGCGGGATTGCCAATCCCCTGCGGTTCTGGCGTGCGTGCCGAATTCATCGCCCAGAACGTGGTCGCGCCCAGCAGCGCCACCAGAGCAACCCCGGCCGCTAGCCCAAGGCTGTCACCTTTCGCCTTGCGGTCGGTAACAGCCGGAAACGCCGCGCGGCTGGCGAGATCGATGATTTCGGCCGATTCGCGTTCGCGCGGATCAACCGCTTCGCTACCTGCTCCATCGCCCTTTTTCGGCGGTAAACGCATGGCCAGACGCATTATTCGGTCTCCTTGGCGAAGTGAATGTGGTTCGAAATCATCACGATCCCCGCTTTCCCGACAGCCCCGCGCTGCGCGCCGACGGAGCGGCAGGGCCGGTGTTGGTGAGCGTGGCGGTATCGCGGCCCGAACGCAGGATGATCTGCGGCGGCACCCCGTCAACCACCACCGTATCCCCGCGCACGGTGAAGTTGACCGGGCCTTCATCGCCGTCGTCATTGGTCACGAGAATGGCCGGGATCGCGGTGCCCGTGGGCCAGCTCAGGAACACTGCATCGCCATCGTCAAAGGCGCGGCTGGGCAGCAGTTCAACCGCGCCCGCACTGGCCCATGCGAAGTTCAGGCTGGCCGGATCGGACACCGCATAGGGATCATTGGCCGCCGCCAGTTCCAGCGGGTTGGCCGCCGCACGCAAGGCCTCCGCCTCCGCCTCAGCCGCCATTGCAAGCCGGGCTTCTTCCTCGGCTTTTTCCAGTTCGGGGTAACGGAATTGCAGCACGTAAAGCGGGGCATTGCGCGGGGATGCGACCAGATCGAACAGGTAGGTGCGCCGGTCGGTCACCACCGTCATATTGGTGCGCGCGGCCGGTTCGAGCGGTTTGACGAACAGGATCGTCTGCGCCTTGTTTGGCTGCACCTGCCACGCCGCACTGTCACCGATGGCGACGTTTTCGATCACCTCGTCGGGGGCGAATTTGATGGTGGTCTGCACCTTCACCTTGCCATCGATCCGCACCACGGCGGCCTCATCATAGACCAGCGTTTGCAGGCGGGCATCCTGCGCCGCAACAGGCGCAGTCAGCGCGAAGGCGAGCGCGGGAAGGATCACGGCGCGGATCATTGGTAGGTCTCCGGTGGGGTGGACATAGCGGGCTTGGCCCCGCCCTTGATATTGCTGCCCGAATTGCTGGCCGAACGGAAGCGGTTGCCGATGCCGCGGGTGCGCGAAGTGGCGGGGTTGAGCGGCACCACCTGTCCGCCGCCAGACGTGGCAAAGACGTGTGTTTCACGTGAAACATTGCCCGCAGGCCCGCTATCATTGGCGGCAAGCGCGGGCGAAGGGGTGCCTAGGTCGACCCTGCGCGGGGCAAGGCCGGGATTGCCAGACGCGATATTCGTGCTGCGCGGCGTGGTCACGGCCATCACGGGTGCGGGCGCGGCGCGCGGGGCATCATTGCTACGGCCACGCTGCTTGTCCGGCACCAGCCCGAACACCTGCCAACCCGAAACCATCGTGCCCGCCACCTTCAACGCCATGAACATCAACGCCATGTGCACCGCGCCGACCAGAAAGAACGCCATCGCCGCCTGCTGATCGATCTGCCCCGGCACCGCCACCAGCGCAGCGAGGATCGGCACCGCGAGTTCCAGCATGATCGACCCGCCCAGTACCGCGAACAGCGGCGCCAGCGCCATCATCGTCAGCCTCTTGAGCCAGCCGGTGAACAGGCCCCGCGTGCCTTCGAACAGCGCCAGCACCACGAAAATCGGCCCGACCGCCAGCAGCAGCGCCAGCGCAATCCGCGCCGCCACCAGCAGACCCACGGTTCCGAGCAGCAGCAGCATCGCGCCAAACCACATCATGCCCGGCGGAGAGAAAGCGTTGATATCCTTGGTGTCCCCGCTCGCCTGCTGGATTGCGAGGAACACCACATCCAGCTTCTGCGCGAACACTGATGTGGCACTTTCACCGCTGATGCCGGTAAGGATGCCGGCGATCTGATCCGGCCCGCCGATGAAGATGTTGTAGAAAATCGTCGAAAACGCCACGAAACTGGTGGCAAACCCCATCACCAGCCCCAAGGTGATTACCTTGGGCAGCAACGCGCGCACGCCAAGGTTGGATCGCCCCAGCATCAGCGAAATCGCAAAGAAGCTGACATACAGCACCAGCATCAGCGTCAACGCGAAGGTCAGCTGGCCCTCGCTTCCAAACAGCCGGTTGAACGCCTGTTCGGATACCCCGCTGGCGATGCAGTCCACCGCTGAAAGCGCGGCGGCCACCCCGGTGCCCATCGACTGGGCGGCCAGATCGCACGCGGTGGTCATTCCGCGGCCTGCCAGACAGGCTGGCCGTCTTCGTCCACAGCGCCATCGGGCCACTCGCGCCCGGTCAGCGCAGGATACCAAGCGGCAGGCTCATCCCCCACCGCCTCGCGCAGCAGATCGAGCCTGCGCACCGCGCTTTCGCGGCCCGACAGGATGGTGAGCACTTCCGGCGCGCCCGACAGGTCGAGCCGCACCACTACGCTCGCATCCGGCTGACGCACAAGGAAGCAGCGCGAGTGCGCGGGTAGCGAGCGGATCAGCGCGAATTCGTGGCTCGTCAACCCGAACCCGTCGCAGTAATCCTCTGGCCGGGCGCGGCTGTTGGGCATGAACACCATCGTCGCGGTCTGTTCGACCAGCGCGGTCGAAATCCGGCTGTCGAGCGCATCGCGCGCCGACTGCGTGGCAAATCCGACCAGCGCGTTGCGTTTGCGCAAGGTCTTGAGCCAGTCGCGGATGCGCGCAGCGAACACCTCGTCATCCAGCGCCTTCCAGCCTTCATCGATCAGGATCATCGTCGGCTGACCATCCAGCCGTTCATCGATGCGGTGGAACAGATACATCATGGTCGGCGTGCGCAGGCGCGGGTTTTCGAGCAGCGCGGTCATGTCAAAGCCAAGCACGCGTTCCGACAGGTCGAGCCGGTCGCGTTCGTTGTCGAACAGCCAGCTATATTCGCCTTCCCCGATCCACGCCGCCAGCCGATCCGCCAGATCGCCCGGTGTCGGGCGGCGCGCGCCCGCGAGCAGTTCCTTGAAGTGCCTGAGCCGCCGCAGCGATGGATCATTGGCATAGGTTGCATCAACCGCGGCGCTGACAGTCGCAAACTCCTCTGGCCCATCGGCCTTCAACAAAACCGCGAGCCAATCGCGCAAGAACGCGCGGTTGGCAGGCGTATCGGGCAGCGAAAGCGGGTTGAACCCGGTGGGCATCCCCGGCGCGATCCGGTCATACCGCCCGCCGATCCCGCGAATGAACAATTCTGCCCCGCGATCCTTGTCGAACAAAATCGTGCGCGGTTTGAACTTCTGCGCCTGGGCTGCAAGGAAGTTCATCACCACGGTCTTGCCCGAACCCGACGGGCCGATGACGCTGAAATTGCCCAGATCACCGTGGTGGAAATTGAAGAAGAACGGGGTGGCGCTGGTAGTTTCCAGCAGCGTCACCGCATCGCCCCAGTGGTTGCCTGCGGCCTGCCCCAGCGCAAAGCCGTGGAACGACCCGAAGCCCGCCATATTGGCCGAGGATATCAGCGCGCGGCGCACGATATATTCCTCGTTACCGGGGAACTGCGCCCAGAACGCGGGTTCAAGATTGGTATCCTCACGTACCGCAATCGCGCCGGTATCGGCCAGCGCGGCGGCGCAGGACGCCATCGCGTCATCGAGCCGGGGGAGCGAGCGTTCGCGCACCAGCACGGTAAGGTGATGGTCACCGAACCCGACCGCGCCATTGCCCAGCGCATCGCGCGCCGCCATCATGTCGGCGCGTTCGGCCGCGGCTTCCTCATCCACCGAGCGCGAACGGCGCAGGGCAAGGTCGATGCGTTCTTTCGCGGTGGTGCGTTCGTTCGGGGCGTAACTTTCCGTCACCACCATTTCGAACGGTAGGCGCAGCAGATTGTCGAGCAGACCGGGCGAGGTCGCCTCGGGGTAATCCTTCAGCCCGAGGATCGCGGCGAAATCGGGCGCGGCTGACCCGCGCAGCTCCATCGCATCAAGGCCAAAACTGGCGCGACGATAGGGCAGCATATGGCCGATGTCGGTTTCCGGCGCAGGACGGCGCACCGGGCGCATTTCGCCATTATAGAGCGCCGAAAGCAGTTCGAGCATTTCGGAATTGGTGCCGGTGGCCGATCCGGGCGCCTGATAATCCCCCAGCACCGCCGCGCCGTAATTTTGCAGCGAGGCAACCAACCCGGTGATCGCGGCTTTCAGGCTGCGGATGTCCTTGGGGTCGGCCTCAAGCTCATCCTGACGGCTGCGTGAGAACAGTTTGGAGAGCCGCTCCGGCAATCCGGTTTTGCCGCGCGCGGGGCGGCGGATCAGGGTGACGAACTGATCGTTGATAAACAGCGCCCCCCCCGCCAGCCGCTGTTTCCAGCGCGCATCAATATGGCGCGACAGGGCATCGGGAAACTCGGCCTCCAGCTCCACTTCCACCCGGCGGCGGATGACGTGGTGATACATCACGAAGCGCGCATCGAGCGTGCTCCGCAGCATCACCTCACGCGTGGCGGCGTGGGCATTGAGCGCGTCGGAATCCTCGGTTTCGAACAGCAGGCCGGGCACCTGAATTGCGCTCATCACGCTGCCATCGCGCAGCAGCACGGTGTTTTCGTCCACCAGCCGCGCATAGGGCAGCCGGTCGCCGACACGGGCTTCCTTCGCGCTCCAAGCGGCGGCTCCGATCCACTTCTTCATGTCCGGGCGTCCTTACGGCGCATAGGAATTGCATCCCCAGCGTTTGAAATTGGGCACGCGCGGGCATTTGCTGACCTTGGTGATCCACAGGTCGAAAACGCGCGGTTCGCGCAGCGAAGCGAAATAGCCGATCACGTGCATCACAATCGGCACGGGAATGACCCAGAAGCTGTCGAGGATCAGGAACGCGATCGTCGTCACCATCAGGTTGATGACGAAGAAATTCATCGTCACGCCTGCAAACATTTGCGGGCGGGTCAGTGTCCGGTGGACAGGTTGGCGAACCAGGTCGGTCATAGGCCGCTGATGCTCGCCACCAGCCTTGGTGCGCCGAAGATAATGAACACACCGACGATCACGGTTCCGCCATACCGCCAGTTCATCCGGCCAGTCAGCATCATGAAGCCGACTCCGGCGACGGCCATTACCGCAAGGCTCGTCGCCACAGGGCCAAGTAGAATGTTCTGCATCCACCGAAGTGCATTCGTAATCGGGTCATCCCCCTGCGCAGTCTGCGCAAATGCGGCAGAAGGTGTAAGCGCCAGCATCAGCAGCGCGGCAAGGCGGGCGGGAAGGCGAAACAGCGACATCATTTATTTATCCAGACTTTCAGATACATGGCGATCATCCGCCGGTTATTGTGCAGCCGGACGCGCATGGTTGGCAAGCCGCCCCATGATCGCCGCAACATATTGCTTTGTCTCGCGGATATTGGGAACGCCGTTCGCGCGCTCAACCCGCCCCGGGCCGGCATTATAGGCGGCGAGCGCCTTTTCCAGATCGCCGTCGAACCGGTCGAGCTGTTCACGCAGGTATCGCGCCCCGCCTTCAAGATTGGCGAAGGGATCATCGGCATTCACGCCCAGATAACGCGCCGTTCCCGGCATCAACTGCGCAAGCCCGCGCGCGCCAACGGGCGACACGGCGTTTTCGCGCCAGCGGCTTTCCTGCCACACCACCGCTTCGAGCAGGCTGGGCGACAGATCGAACCGCGCGGCGAGTGCGTTGATCGTGGCGGCATAGCGCGGCGGCACGCCTGCGGCATGGCGCGCCGGATCGGCAATCGCGGAAGCGGGGAGCGCAAGCCCGCCCGGAAATTCGGCATCAGGTTCCAGCGATGCAGCAGCCACGCCCGCCAGCGGCCCGGCGACCCAGCGCGCGCCATCAGCGCCAAGTTCGAGCACGTCCGCGCGCGCCCCGGTCGCGAGACAAAGCAGCGTGGCAGCAATCGTGACGCGGCTAACCGCGGCGAGAATCATGTCCCGGCCCTCCAGAATGTCCCCTTTGTCTAACCTAAATGACAGTCAGGTGACAGCCTCGCTTCAGCGGCGGATATGCCGGGCCATGCCGCAGCAAAACGGGCGCGCCGCCATAAGCAGCCCGCCCGCACGTTTTGCCTTGGTGCGACCCTTCGGCCGCCCGCCGTTTATTCGCGATAGGTCAGTTGTTCGCCGCGCGTGCTGGCCGGGCGAAACTCGCCGCGTTCGAGCATCCTGATCGCCTTGCGCGCCAGCCGCCGCGAATCGGTCGCGCTGCCATCGGCGGTATCAAGCTCGATCACATCACGGCTGGCAATCGCCGCTTCAAACGCGCTGCGCGCCTTGGCCTCGTTTCCGGCCTGGGCATAGGCGATCCCGAGGTTGATCAGCACCGCAGGATCATCCGGATTGGCCGCGCTGGCTTTTTCCAGCATAACCAGCGCCTGATCCACGCGTCCGGCAGACAGGGGCTGCGCGGCGAGTTCACCTGATGCAACGGGCGGCTGCAATTGCGCCGCAGACGGGTCGGCCAGCGGCGCGGCGGCGATCAGCGCAATGGCAAAGGCGGTAATGGACATGGGCGAAGCTCCCTCTGATCCTCTGATCCTCTTCAACTGCCAGCATGATGGCCCGGATCGATGCAGGATGCAACAAAACTGAAACATTGTAATATTTATGTAATGTAATCCGATATCATGCTGATTTCATGTCATATTAATGTGAATTTGGCGCCCACTGCCATCTTCGCCGCGCCGGTTATTTTTGTCATATTTGTCTTTCTTCAGTCATAATAACGCAACTGCCACATTGCTGTAATGCTGCAAGAATTCTGTCACGCAGCAACCCTAGCGAGCGTCCAGCGCACATTGTTCGTCGCGCTTGATTCGTTTCTCGGCCATTTAGGGGACCGCTCGCTGTGAAAAATATTCAACGCACTTTCGTTCTGGGTTGCAGCCTGATTGCGCTGGCTGGCTGCGGCGCGGATGAAATCGTCTCGCCCGGCACCAGCGGCGACATCATCATCAACAACCCGACGCCGCCCGCGCCCACACCCACGCCGACGCCCACACCCACGCAGTCGCTTGTGACCCCGGCGGCAGGATGCCCGACCATCGCGTCGACCGGCGGCCTGACCGACGCGGGCACCATCAGCGGCCCGACCGGCACCTATCGCGTGTGCCGCCTGCCCGAAACCTTCACCGTCAATGACCGCCTGCCGTTCGTCAGCGGTCTGCTCTACCAGATCCAGGACCGCGTGAATGTCGGCGTTGATCGCGGCTTCAGCAGCACCGGAAGCGCCGTCACCCTTTCGATCGAACCCGGCGTGATCCTGTTTGCGCAGGCCAATTCGTTCTTCGTGGTCAATCGCGGCAACGCCATCCAGTCAAACGGCACCGCCGATCGCCCGATCATCTGGACCAGCCGCGACAATGTGATCGGCCTCACCAACGACAACAGCCAGCAACAGTGGGGCGGCGTCGTGCTGCTTGGCCGTGCGCCGGTTTCGGATTGCAACACCGGCGTGTTCAACACCGATGCCGCGCCCAATGCCAATCCGCAATGCGAACAGCAGCTTGAAGGCACCGCCGTGGCAACACCCTATGGCGGGTCGAACAGCGCCGACAGTTCGGGTTCGTTCACCTTCAACCAGATCCGCTTTTCCGGCTTTGAACTTGCGCCGGGCAACGAACTCCAGTCGCTCACCACGGGCGGCGTTGGTTCGGGCACCACGATCCGCAACCTGATGTCGTTCAACAGCTCGGATGATGGCGTCGAATTCTTCGGCGGCACGGTCAACGTCACCAATATTGCGGTGATCGGCGCATCGGACGATTCGCTCGACGTCGATACCGGCGCGCAGGCGAACCTTGAAAACGTCGTGGCGGTGCAGCGCGCCAGCACCGGCGATGCGATGATTGAACTCGATTCGCCCAACAGCGCATCGCTGCCGATCACCTCGCGCCCAAGGACGCAGATGCAGGTCAACAACTTCACCTATGTCCAGCGTTCAAGCACATCGCCGCAGATGGTTCGTGCGCGCGGCGGTGCGGCGCTCAGCCTTACCAACGGGGTGATGGACAAGGTTGATGGTGACGGGGCCTTCTGCTTCCGCATCGATGAACAGGAAACGCTCGACGCGCTGCTTGGCTTCAACTCGGTCGTCTGTGATGGCGGCACCACCCGTCAGGCGCGCGGGGATCGTTCAACCGGTGCCAACAACACCACCGATGCCGAAGTGCTGGCAGGTGTGACGGCGGGCACCAATGTCAATCTGGCATTCACCATCACGCTGACCGGCGGGATCGTGAACGGTGCCAATGAAAATGCGGTCACCGCGTTCGATGCAACCGGCCTTGCTGCGATCTTCACGGCCCGCCCGGCCATCGGTGCGGTGCCGGCCGGGGCTGACCTGGATGCGTTCCGTAACTGGACCTGCAATTCGTCGATCCAGGATTTCGGCAGTTCGACGGGCGCTTGCACGACATTGCCCGTCTTCAGCTGATCGGCTGCTTCGAAATGGGGGGGCGCAGCCGTTGGCGGGCGCCCCTCCCCTTTCTTTTCCGGCTAATGACAACCGGTGATTTCCCAAGGCCTATTCATGAAGGGGTCTAACATTATGACGACTGGCACGCGCCTGGCAGGGCTGCTGCTTCTGACTTCGTCGCTCACCTTTCCCGGCGTTCTGCACGCCCAAGCTGTACCGGTTGAAACGGATCCCCCGGCGCAAGATGTGCTGGACGACCAGACCGACAGTGATGACGAATTCGAGCAACCCGACATTTCGGTTCCCGGTGGCGGCATCATTGTGACCGGGCGGCGCGGCCGCAATCCTGAACGGTCATCCACCCAGGTATTGAACGTGCTGTCCGAAGCCGACATTGCCCGCACCGGCGCTGGCGACATCGCGGGCGCATTGGGCCGGGTCAGCGGCCTTTCGGTGGTGGGTGACGGACGCGTGTTCGTGCGCGGGTTGGGTGATCGTTACTCGCTCGCGCTGCTCAACGGCTTGCCGCTGCCCAGCCCCGAACCGCTGAGCCGGGTGGTCCCGCTTGATATTTTTCCGACCGATGTGATTTCATCATCGCTGGTGCAGAAAACCTATTCGGCCAACTTCCCCGGAGAATTCGGCGGCGGGGTGATCAACCTCACCACCAAGGCGATCCCGAGCGAGAATTTCCTCGACATCAGCATCGGTGCCAGCGGCGATACCGAAACGACCTTCGAAAACGGGCTGACCTATTTCGGCTCGCGCCTCGACACGTTTGGTTTCGATAATGGCAACCGCGACATTCCGACGAATTTGCAGGCCTTTTTCAATAGCGGTCTGCGGGTGGGCGATTTGTCGCGTGACGAAAGCGGGGCAATTGCCGGGCAGCTGTTTCCGCTCAATCTTGTGACCTTGCAGAAGAACAACCACCTGCCCGCCAATTTCAACGCCAACCTTACCGGCGGCCTGTCATTCGAACTGGGCGGTGACACCTATCTTGGCGTGATTGCCACTGCGGGAATCAGTAACAAATGGCGCAACCGTTCGGTATTGAGCGAAGTTGGCAATGCCGATCTGACGCAGATTTTCGAAACTTCGAACACCTTCATCACCGACAATAATATTCTGGTGAACGCCTTACTGGGTTTCGGCCTTGATATTGGCGAACACACAGTCCGCTGGACCAACCTGTATATCCGCGACACGCTCAAGACCGCGCGGCTGGGCACCCGCACCAATGTCAATCTGGGCGATAGCGGGTTCGATTTCCAGCGCCAGCAGACCGCCTGGTTCGAACGCCAGCTGATCGACACGCAGGTGGTGGCAGAACTGGACTTCGGCAAGCTCGATGTCGACCTGCGCGGCGGCTATGCCCGTTCCGAACGCGAGGCACCGTTCAACGCCGAGTTCGAATATGTCCGCACCAACAACCCCGGCGATCCGTTTGGCGACAAGTTTCTGGTTGATATCGGCGGGCGGCTTGGCGATACCAATCGCGCGTCGGTTTCGTTCGATGATCTCAAGGAAGATCAGTATTTCGCCGGGATCGATCTGTCCTATGACCTGTTCGATTCGCTAACCGCGACGGTCGGCTATGCCTATACCGACACCGATCGCCGTTCATCCAGCCGCCAGTTCCTGCCGCTGATTTCGTGCGGGCCGATCTGCGATTTCCTGCCGCCCGAAGCCCAGCAGGACGCCATCACCGCGCTGGGGTTGCGCCGTCCGGGCGACATCATCAATGGTGCGACGCTGGCCGGTTTCAATGTTCAATTGACCGAACAGACCCCCTTCCCGGTGTTCGACGCCGCGCTTGAGGTCAATGCCGGATATGGCCAGTTGCGCTGGGTGCCGACCGATACGATCACCGTTGATGTGGGTGTGCGGTACGAAGATGCGACGCAAACCGTGGCATTGGATCAGACAGTCTTCATTGACCCGGTGGTGGGTGCCAACCCGACCAACATCGCCAATGATTACTTCCTGCCCGGCGCGACCGTGACGTGGGAGGTGATCGACGATCTGCAGCTGCGCCTGTCGGCATCGAAAACCATCGCCCGACCGCAATTCCGCGAGCTGGTTGAACAGACCTATTTCGATCCCGAATCAAACCGCCGGTTTCGCGGGAACCCGTTCCTGCAAGACAGCGAATTGATCAATCTGGAAGCGCGCGCCGAATATTATCTGGGCGGACGCGACCGTGTCAGCCTGGCGGGGTTCTACAAGGAAATCGATAATCCGATCGAAAATTTCCTGATCAACGCGTCGGGCGAATTGCTGACCAGTTTTGCCAACGCGCCCACGGCTGAACTCTACGGGGCAGAGCTTGACCTTGCCTATGGCCTTCCGCTCGACAATTGGGGGGGCTTGTTCGAAACCAAGCAGTTCCTGATCCTTGCCAATTACACCTACACCCAGTCCAGCATATCGGTGGCAGCGGGTGATATTGCCCCGGTGCCGGGCAATGTCGAGCAAGACGCAAGCCTGCTGTTCGACAATGGTTCGCCGCTGGTGGGCCAATCGGATCACGTCGCCAACCTGTCCTTCGGGATCGAGGATACCGACAAGGTGCAGCAGTTTACCGTGCTGCTCAATTATGCCAGCAAGCGCGTGACGCTGCGCGGCGGGCCATTGCCTGACGTGGTGGAAAATCCCGGACTTACCGTTGATATGGTGGCGCGGTCAGAGCTTAAACTGGGCAGATTGCCGCTGGAACTCAGCTTCAAGGTGAGCAACCTGTTTGGCCGCGACAATTTCGAATTCCAGAAACTCGATGACAACCGGATCGACATCAATACCTTCGATGTCGGGACAGCCTTCAGCATCGGGGTGAAGGCCAGTTTTTGATGATGGCCGCAGCGCCTCCGCGCTGCGGCATCCTCGCTCACGCGACCTGTCGGTCGCATCGCTGCGGGCGGCCGGTCGGCCTTGCGGGCCTGTGGCCCGGTTGGCTGCGCTCATCACAGGTGGCGAGATATCAACCTAAATCGAACACATATCCCAATGATCGCACGGTGCGCAGCGGGTTGCCGCCGCCCGCCGCCTTGATCGACCGCCGCAGCCGTCCGATCCACACATCGACGGTGCGTTCGTCAATCGGCGGTTCGCGCTTGCCCAGCCCGTTGATCAGATCATCGCGGGTCAGCACGCGGTTGGGGTTTTCGGCAAAGAAGCGCAGCAGCCGGAATTCATTGGGCCGCAGCACAATCGGCTCACCATCCCAGCGCGCTTGCAACGCCGCCATGTCGATGGTGAGCGCGCCCAGTTCGAACCGGCGGGTGGCGCTGCGTTCGCTGGCGCGTGATTGCAGCGCCAGCACCCGGTCAAGCACGGCGGTGCGGGTCAGCGGCCCGACGACATAATCATCCGCCCCCGCCCGCAGCGCGCGGCGGCGGTCTTCGGGATCGTCTTCTTCCAGCACCATCGTGACATGCGCGTCCGCAGTGCGCGGATCGGCGCGCAACCGGCGGCACATTTCAAGGCCCGCAAGATCAGGCAGCACCCAGTCGATAAACGCCCACATCGGCCCTTCCACTAGCCGCCGCGGGCCTTCCGGCCCCAGCCGGTCAAAGGTGAAACGGCGATGATCATGGACGAAATGCTCAAGGCTTTCGCCTAGCTCACTCGTCAGAAAGATATTGACGACATCCATGTTCAGACTGCCCCGGTTTCATGCCGGAGTGGCGCAGTGATGTGACGCGATTGTGACGGGATTGCAGCGCTATGTCACAAGCACGCGCGATCAGGACAGCGTCAGTCCGCCATCAACCACCAGCGTCTGCCCGGTGATGTAGGACGATAGCGGAGAGGCAAGGAACAGCGCCGCGCCCGCCATATCCTCAGGCGTTCCCATGCGGCGCAGGGGGATGGAGCCGGTTTGCGGCGTTTAAGCGAAAAGTAAATGTTTTGCGATATAAGCGTTTTGCGATAATTGACACATCATGACAGCGACAATCCCCTCACGTGAAACACGCCTTTTGCTCGATCTGTCCGAGCGGATCGCCATCGTGCTTCTTTTCGTTTGGCTCTGCTCCCGGTTCTACGCGAGCTTGGATGAAACTCCATTCAATCTATTTTTTCTTGTTTCAGAAGGCATAGTTGCGCTTTTCGTACTCTTCCGAAGGGCGACCGAGAACATAAGTATCAAGCCGTTTGACTGGGCGGTCGGCGTTATTGGCACGATGCTTCCCATGCTTATCAGTCCGTCAGGGAATGGCTGGCCAATCGGCGTCGTTTTCTTGATTGCAGGGCTCGGCATTTCTCTGGGAGCCAAGATTTCACTGCGTCGCAGTTTCGGGGTCGTGGCCGCCAACAGGGGCGTGAAATGCGATGGATTGTACGGCGCCGTCCGGCACCCGATGTACCTTGGATATTTCCTGACATACGCCGGGGTGCTGATGCTGAACCCATCGGTTTTCAACGCGGCACTGCTTACGCTGTGGGCCGCTTGTCAGATCGCGCGGATCATTGCTGAGGAACGCGTCCTTCTTCAGGACGCCACCTATCAGGCGCACGCCAGAAAAGTTCGGTTCCGGCTGATCCCTTACGTCTACTGATGCTGAGCCTCGAAGATTTCCTGATGATATTCGGGGCTGGCGCAGTTTTGCTGGCGCTGGAGCGACTGTTTCCACTGCACCCGGAGCAAAAATCGCTTAGGCAGGGGTGGAAAGTTGATGTCTTGCACATCTTTCTCAGCGGAACCCTGATCCGGCTTGGAGCGACGCTTGCGATATTGACGGCCAGCGTTCTTGCGCTGTCAGTTGTCCCAGAGCCCGTCAGGAATTTCATTCGCGCACAACCCGACTGGCTGGAATTCATCGAACTCCTGATTCTATCGGATCTGTGCTTTTACCTCGCACACAGAATTAGCCACGCGGTTCCGATCCTATGGCGATTCCACGCGGTACATCATTCGAGCGAACATCTCGACTGGCTCGCCACCTACCGGGTGCACCCTGTCGATCAGGTGCTGAATTCCACCATGATAGCGCTGCCGGCCATTGTGCTGGGCTTCTCGCCGATCCCATTGCTTATTTATGCGATCATATATCGCATCCATGCGCCGCTCTTGCATTCCAACATCAAATTCGACCTTGGGCCTTTGGGATTGGTGTTCACCTCCCCGCGGTTCCACCATTGGCATCACGCTGATCAGGAAAATGCGTATGACCGCAATTTCGGTGGGCAGCTCAGCATCTTTGACGGCCTATTCGGCACTCACAACAAAGCGGGTGAAGGCACGCTGCCGGCGCGTTACGGGATTGGCGGCGCGATTCCCGAAACGTATGTAAGCCATCTGCTGCAACCATTCCAAATGGCGCGAGGTGCCAAGGATAAAGCCGAGCAAACGACCCCGGTGGATCTTGGAGCGGATCGACCGTCACCTACCGCTTTACAGCAGCGGCACGGCATTGATATCAGCTAGCAGGAGGAGGCCTTACCCCACAAACGCCCGCTCGATCACGAACTGGCCGGGCATCGAATTGCTGCCTTCGGTAAAGCCGCGCTTTTCCAGATCGGCGGCGTGGTCCTTGATCATCGCCATGCTGCCGCACAGCATCACGCGGTCTTCATCGGGCACGAAACGTTGGGGGCCTTTGGACTGTTCGAACAGGCGCCCATCATCGATCAGCGCCTGAATCCGGCCCTGCGTGCGGAACGGTTCGCGGGTTACGGTGGGGACGTAGATCATCCGCGCGCGATCTTCATCCTCCAGCAGCGGGTCGCCTTCAAGCTTGCTTTCCAGCAGGTCGTGATAGGCCAATTCGGCAACATTGCGCACCGAGTGCACCACGATCACTTCCTCGAACATCGCGTAGACTTCGGGATCGCGCACCAGGCTCATGAACGGGGCAAGCCCGGTGCCGGTCGACAGCATGAACAACCGTTTGCCCGGCAACAGCGCATCAGTGACCAGCGTGCCGGTCGGTTTCTTGCCGAGATAGACCGGATCGCCAACCTTGATGTGTTGCAGCCGCGACGTCAGCGGGCCGTCCTGCACCTTGATCGAAAGGAACTCCAGCTCCTCGGCATAGCTGGGCGAGGCGACCGAATAGGCGCGCAGCAGCGGTTTGCCATTATCGCCCGGCAGCCCGATCATCACGAACTCACCCGACCGGAAGCGGAAGGACGCAGGCCGCGTCATCTTCAGCGTGAACAGCGAATCGGTCCAGTGATGGACATAGGTGATGGTTTCGATCGAGAGCGCCGCGCTTTCGGTGAACTGGTCGCGGTCGATGATGGGCTGGTTCAAAACGGATCTCAAATACAGGTCAGCGCCGCACAAACGCGGCCGGAATAGGCGCGCAAATGGACGACAAGCGCGCCGCCTTCAAGACAGTTTAGCGATAAGGGCTAAAAGCGGGCCTTGATCGAACGCAATCAATTCCAGCCTGCGCGGTCGAACAGCTTCACCGCCTCGGCCTGATTGCGCCCGATTTCCGCGGCGTTGAGCGTGTCCGGTTTGAACGACCCCAGCGTTTCGACCGCCGAATTGGCCTTGAGACCGGTGGCGGCGGGGTATTCATTATTGCCATCGGCAAAATACCGCTGAGCGCTTTCCGACGTGAGGTATTCGAGGAACTTCACCGCGTTTTCGCGATTGGGCGCGTGTTTCACCACACCGGCACCGCTGATATTGACGTGGGTTCCGGCGCCATCCTGATCGGGGAAAATCACGCCGATCTGATCGAAAATCGCCTTTTGCGCCGCATCGCCCCCGGCAAACCGCGCGAGGTAATAGGTGTTGACCAGCGAGATGCGGCACTGCCCTGCGGCGACCGCTTCGATCATCGCCGTGTCATTGCCCTGCGGTGCCTGCTTGAAATTGGCGACCACGCCCTTGGCCCATGTCTCCGCCTGGTCAGCGCCCTTGTGGGCAACGATGCTCGACAACAGCGAGATGTTGTAGATGTTTGACGATGACCGCATGCAGATGTCGCCCTTGAACGCCGGATTGGCGAGATCGGCGTAAGTGGCGAGGCCTTCGGGTTTGCCCGCCGCCTTGTTGTAAATGATGATCCGCGCGCGGGTCGACAGGCCGAACCACAGCCCATCGGGGTGGCGCAGGTGCGCAGGGATGCGTTCGGTCAGCACAGCCGATTCGACCGGGGCGAGCACGCCCGCTTCCTCGGCCCGCCACAACCGCCCGGCATCGACCGTTATGAGGATATCGGCGGGGCTGAATTCGCCTTCTGACCGGATGCGTTCGATCAGCGCATCGGCATCGGCTTCAATCCGGTTAACCTTGATCCCGGTCTGCTTGGTGAAATCATCATACAGCGCCAGATCGGTATCGTAATGGCGCGAGGAATAGAGGTTCACCTCGCCATTATCCGCCACCGGCGCGCTGTTTTCGGTTTCGGCGCAGGCGGACAGCCCGGCGATGCTGGCGAAGGCAATGGCGGAGAGGAGCAGTTTCTTCATGGCGAATGGCTTCCGATTACAAGTTGCGAATGACTTGCAATATAAACTTGATCAAGGCAAGTCCTAATTCTGCGCGAATGCACGCACGCTCTCGGGCTGCGGCACCGTGCGATAGGCCTCACCGGGGTTGACCGGGGCGGTGGTTTCCACAGTGATCGGCGCGCCGCCCGCGCCGCTTAGCAATACCCGTGTGACCGGCCCCAAAAGGTGCACATCGCGCACCGAGCAGCCTGCGCTGTCCGCCACCAGATCCAGCCGATCCGCCTGCACCAGCAGATCAACCGCGCCCGAATCTGGCCCCGCATCGGGCACCGCGCCCAGCACGCATTCCAGCGGCCACGGCCCGAACGCGGTGATAAGGCTGTCCCCGTGCCGCTCACCCGCGATCACCTGCGCTCCGCTGAAAATCGCGCCAACCGCTGCGGTTTGCGGCGCATGGTGGAGATCGCGGGGCGTGCCGAATTGCACGATCCGCCCCGCCTCCATCACCGCGATGTGGTCGGCGATATCCAGCGCCTCTGCCGGGTCATGCGTCACCAGAACCACGGTCGCCCCCGCTTCGCGCAGCAGGATGCGGCAATCGCGGCGCAGCTTGCGGCGCAGCACGATATCGACGCTGGCAAAGGGTTCATCCATCAACAACACCCGCGGCCGCGGGGCCATCGCACGGGCGAGCGCGGCACGCTGTTGCTGCCCGCCCGAAAGTTCGTGCGGATAACGCGCGCCCATGCCCGCCAACCCGACGCTGGCGAGCCAGCCCTCCACCTCGGTGCGCCGCGCGCGCGGCAGGCCAAAGCCGACATTGGCGGCGATGGTCATGTGCGGGAACAGCGCTCCATCCTGAAACACCAGCCCCACGGGCCGCGCTTCGGGTGGGGGGCTATGCTGGGCGTCGGCCAGCACGTTACCGCCCAGCATGATGCTGCCCTGCTGCACCGTCAGCAATCCCGCGGTAAGCCCAAGCAGTGTTGACTTCCCGCAACCTGACGCGCCAAGCAGACAGGTGATTTCTCCCGTCGGCGCGGAAAAACTGATGTCCTCCAGCGCCCGCACCTGACCGTAAGCATGGGCAATATGTCGAAACTCAAGGCTCAATGGCTGATCCTGCCCGTCATCATCGGGGGTTCCCGGTGAGCCGCCTTAGGCAATTTGCCACCCTTGGCGCAAGCGCGGGCACATTGCCGGGCCGGTGGAGCATCGCCGCATTCGCGCTCGCTGCGCTGGCGGGGCTGCCGGTTGCCGCGATCATGTGGTCATCGCTGGCGGGCACCTATGCCGGGCCGGGCGAAACCATTGCCGACCTCGCCGCGACAGTGCTGCCGACCTATATCGCCAACACCGCATTGCTGATGACGCTGGCGGGCGGGTTTGCCGCAATTGCCGGAACCGGCTGCGCATGGCTGGTGGCCGCGACCAGCTTTCCCGGTCGAAAGCTGCTCGGTTGGGCATTGGTGCTGCCGCTGGCGGTGCCCGCCTATATCGCGGCCTATATCTATGCCGACCTGCTCGATTATGCCGGGCCGGTGCAGGCGGGATTGCGCGGGCTGACCGGATGGGGGCCGCGGGACTATAGCTTCCCCGATATCCGATCGCTGGGCGGGGGGGCATTTGTGCTGGGGATCGTGCTTTACCCCTACGTCTATCTGCTCGCTCGTACCGCCTTTGCCACACAAAGCCTCAGCCAATTTCGCGCCGCGCGCAGCCTTGGCGCTGCGCCTGCCACCGCGTTCTGGCGCGTCGCCCTGCCCGCCGCGCGCCCGGCGATTGCAGGCGGGCTGGCGCTGGTGCTGATGGAGGTGCTGGCCGATTTTGGCGTGGCTGAATATTTTGCCATCCCCACCTTCAGCACCGGGATTTTCCGCAGCTGGCTGGCGATGGGGGACAAACAGGCCGCGCTCAAACTCGCCGCCGTCATGCTGCTGTTCGTGATCGCGCTGATCGCTTTGGAAGCCGCGACCCGGCGCGGACGGAGCGATAGCCGCGATGGGCTGGCATCGCGCGATGAGGCCGAACCGCTGGTGGCGCTGTCCCCGCTGGGCAAGGCGCTGGCGCTGATCGCCTGCCTTACCCCGGTGATGCTGGGATTTGTCCTGCCCGCCGGATATCTCGCCGCGCTGGCGTTGAGCGATGCGGCGCGGGGCGCGGCGGGCGATCTGGCGACCTATGCCAGCGGCAGCCTGTGGCTGGGGCTGACGACGGCGAGCGTGTGTCTGGTCGCCGCGCTGCTGCTGGCATTTGCGCGGGCGCGATCCGCCTCACCGGCCACTGCTGGCGCGATCCGGCTGGCGACGCTGGGCTATGCGCTGCCCGGAGCCTTGCTCGCGGTTGGCCTGCTCGCGCCGCTGGGAGCGTTCGACCAAGGCCTCACCCGCTTCGCGCGCGACACGTTCGGCTGGAGCGGCGGCTTGCTGCTGACCGGGACCAGCGCGATCCTGATCTACGCCTTGTCGGTGCGGTTCCTTACTGTCGCCTACAACACCGTCAGCGGGGGCCTCTCACGCATCCCGCCCGGCCTTGATGCCGCCGCGCGCAGCCTTGGCGCGCGGCCCGCCCGCGTGCTGGCGCGGATCTATGCACCTTTGCTTGCCCCGAGCCTTGCGGGGGCGGCGGCGCTGGTGTTCATCGATACCTTGCGCGAACTGCCCGCCACACTGATCCTGCGGCCCTTCAACCTCGAAACGCTGGCGACCCGCACCTATCGCCTCGCCAGCGATGAACGGCTGATCGAGGCATCTATCCCGGCGCTTATCCTGCTGGGGGTAGGCCTGTTGCCGGTACTATTGCTGAACCGTCTGGCGCGGCGTTGAATGCCAAATGCAGGAGATCAACCCGGCGGAGACACCCAATGACGGGTGCTATTCCCCCACCGGAATGAACCGCACCGCCACCCCGCCGGAAGATGCCAGCCAAACGGCGAAATCCTCACCCCCGGTCACCAGCTTTTCCTCGATCACGATGGCGTAAGGGTTGGTGTCCCAATGCGCGCCTGCCCCATCGCGGTAGATTTGCGCGCGGTATTGTTTGCCGGGGTCAAGGAAGCTCAACGGCACTGACAGATCGCGCGCATTTTCATCGGTGACAGCGCCAAGGAACCATTCCTTGGACTTGCGCCCCTGCCGCGCGATGGCGACATATTCGCCCACTTCGCCGGCCAGCGCGATGCTTTCCTCCCAGTCTGCCTCAACGTCCTTGATGAACTGGAAGGCGTCCATCCGCGCCTCGTAATTTTCGGGCAGGTCGGCGGCCATCTGGAGCGGCGAATAGAGCACCACATACAACGCCAATTGCTTTGCCAGCGTCGTCTGCGGGCGGTTTGACGGGTCGCCGCGCGGGATATCGGCGCGCACCGGGGGGCGTTCATTCGGGCGCAGGTCAAAGATGCCGGGGGTAAAATCCATCGGCCCCGCCAACATCCGGGTGAAGGCCAGCATCGCCTCATGCGAAGGCGGGTTAGGCGGCGTTCCCCAGGCGTTGAACTCCATCCCGCGCGCGCCTTCGCGGGTCATCCAGTTGGGGTAGGTGCGGCGTAGGCCCGTATCCTTGACCGGCTCGTGCGCGTTGATCGCAATTTGCCGCTTGGCCGCCGCTTCGACCACGCGCAGGTGGTGGCCGACCATGAACTGGCTGTCGTGCCATTCGTAGCGCCGGATGCCGTTTTCATCCACCCGCACAACATCGCCCGCATCGGCGACATAGCCGGTCTTGACCGCGCGCACCCCGGCTGACTGCATCAGGTCAAACGCGGCCTCCATCTGGCTTTCGTAATTGGTGATATTGGCCGATGTTTCGTGGTGCCCGATCAGCCGCACGCCCTTTGATTGCGCATAGCGGCCCAGCTCGGCGAGGTCATAATCGGGCATCGGTTCGGTGAAGCGGAACACGTCGCCATTGTTGAACCAATCACCGTCCCAGCCGATATTCCAGCCTTCAACCAGCACGCCGGAAAAACCGTGCTGCGCAGCAAAATCGATGTAGCGTTTGGTTTCCGCCGTGGTCGCACCATGGATGCCATCGCGGCCCCAGCTGCGTTCTTTGATATGCATCGCCCACCAGATGCCGATATATTTGCCAGGCTCCACCCACGACACATCGCCAAGCTTATTGGGATCGTTGAGGTTGAGGATAATGTTCGAATTGATCAGGCCCACCGCATCGCGCGCGACCTGAATGGTGCGCCACGGGGAAGTGAAGGGTGCGCGGGTCTTGACCTTCGGCCCGCCCGACCAATTGCGCAGCCGCGCTTCGAAGTTGCCAGCGCGCAAGGCACCCAGCGACATCGCCGAATAATCGACCAGCGCGGCTTCGTGGATGGCAAAGTGGATGCCCGCCGGATTGCGAAACGTGGCCGGCGTGTGCGCGTCATCAACCTGGCCCGCCGTGCCGGTGCGGGTGACGTATTCATAGCGGTTGAACTCGTCGCTTGGCGTGTACCACATGGTGGTCTGCTCACCCACGCCGAACTGGGTCAGTTCTTCGACAATGGCGATATCGCCTTGCAGCGCCGCCTGCTCGGCCAGCTCGTATCGAAAGCCGATCCCGCTATCAAAGGCGCGAAACCGCACGGTAATCTGCCGCGCCGGGCCGGTGGTTGCCGCGAAGGTCACGGCGAGTTCATTATGCCGATCCCGCACCACGCGGCGCTCACCCCAGGGCTGTTCCCACGCCGTATCCTTGGCCGCGCGGGCCGAGGCGGTGATCGCAAGATCGCGTTCAAACCCGTGATGTTCGGCAAACAGCATCCCGAGGCGCGATGGCGCGATGGCCCCCTCACCGTCATAGTTGACCGCATAGGTCGCAAACCCCGCATCATCGCTGACTGTCACGGTAATCCTGCCATCGGGTGAGGCCAGCATCAGCGTTTCGGCGGAAAGCGGCGCGCCAATGCCAAACATCAGCGCCGCCAGCGCGGCCCATTTCGTCCATATCCGCATCATGCCCTGCCTCATTTGGTTTCGCTGAAAATCCTGTAGCCCCACGGCGCGAGGTCGATCGTCTCACCGCCCGCAAACGCCGCCGCTTCGCCGCTGAGTGCATCGACGTAGCGGCCATGATGGCGCGCGTGATCGAACGACACGGCCTGCGCACGCGGGGAAAGGTTGAACACCGCGAACACCCGCTCTCCCGCCTGCCCGCGGGTGAAGGCAAACACGTCGTTAGCCGCGTTGCTCGGCACCTCGACCATGCCTGCGCCGAACCGCCCATTGTGGAGCGCGGGCATTTCAGTCTTGAGCGCGATCAGGCGACGAAACAGGCCATCATAACGCCCCGGCCGCCAAGTGATCGGGTCTTTCTCAAAGAAGGCCAGTTGGCGATCCAGATCGGCCTCCTGCCCATTGTAGATCAGCGGCAAGCCGATGCCCACAAACGACAGCGCAATCACGGCTTCGTAGGCCGGGCCGTAGATATCAGCCGCCACCGCGTCCCACGAATTCTGATCGTGGTTATCGGTATAGGTCATGCGCATCGCGGCGTGCGGCCAGCTTTCGGCCTGTTCGGCGTAATAACTGCGGATCGCGCTCGCCCCGCTGCCGTCCTTGGCAAGGCGCTGCATCGCCTCTTTCCATTTCCACGCATAGGTCGCATCGAACGCGCGGGCGTGAAGATCGCGCTGTTCCCATTCGGCCAGCATGAAGACCGGCTTGACCTTGTCGAGTTCAGCGCGCGCGGTCTCCCAGAAATCGAGCGGGACGTATCCGGCCACGTCGGCGCGGTAGCCATCGATCCCGAATTCGCGCACCCAATAGACCAGGCTTTCAGTCATGTATTGGCGCAAGGCCGGTTGGCTGAAATCGAAATCGGCGACGTCCGACCAATCGGTGCCCACCGGCGACATCAACGCGCCTTCGGGGCTGCGGGTGTACCATTCGGGGTGTGTTTGGGTAAGCGGGTTGTCGAATGCCGAGTGGTTCGCGACCCAATCGAGGATCACCTTCATCCCCAGCCGGTGCGCTTCATCGACAAACGCGCGAAACTCCGCCTCGGTGCCCAGTTCGGGATTGACTGCGCGGTAATCGCGCACCGCATAGGGACTACCCAGCGTGCCCTTGCGGTGCAGTTCACCAATCGGGTGGATCGGCATCAGCCAGATGATGTCGACGCCCATATCGGCGAGGCGCGGCAGGTGTTTTTGCGCGGCGGCAAAGGTGCCCTCAGCGGTGAATTGGCGGGTGTTGAGTTGATACAGCACCGCATCGCGCGTCCAATCGGCGTTCTCGATTGCGACCAGCGGCTGCGGGTTGTAGTCGGGCTGCGCCAGCGCGGGGGCGGCGGTGAACCCACCGGACATGAAGGCGGCAATCAGGCCGAATGCAAGGCGCATCATGCTGCCTCCACCACCGCCGCCGGTTGGGGCGCGGCCCCTTCGCCATCGGTCACAAACAACGTCGCAATCGCCGCCAGCACAAAACTGACCGCCGCGATCACCATCGCGTAGATCGGCTCCCCGCCGAACAGGTTGGTGACAAGGAAGCCCAGCACCGTCGCCGCGAGCAGTTGCGGCACCACGATGAAGATGTTGAACACCCCCATGTAAATGCCCATTTTCTCCGCCGGAACGCAGCCCGCCAGGATCGCATAGGGCAGCGACACGATCGACGCCCAGGCAATCCCCACCCCAATCATCGCCACCCAAAGCAGCGCCGGATCGCGGATCAGCAGCATCGCGGCAAAGCCCGCCGCGCCCAACAGCAGATTGATCGCGTGCAGCCGTCGCCGGTCAATCCGCGCAGCGATCCAGATAAAGCCCAGCGCGGCGGCCGCCGCCAGCCCGTTGCGCACCGATCCCAGCAGGCTCCACCAATCGGCGGCATCCTGGTAGCCGCGCGTCGCGGGATCGGGCGCGGCAAAGTGATATTCGGCGACTGCGGGGGTGCCGTAAATCCACATCGCAAACATCGCGAACCAGCTAAAAAACTGCACCACGGCGAGTTGCTGCATGGTCTTGGGCATGGCGAAGAGATCACTCACCACTTCCATGAAGCCGCTGTTATTGCGCCTGCCCGAACGCAGCACGCTGGCGACCAGTTGCACCGCGCCGAACCCGGCGATCAGCGCAGCGAGCACATAAAGCTCCTGCGCGATATCGATCCCGCCCAGAAACGCCGGGCGCGCGCCGCTGCGGGCCAGCGCGACAAACCCGGCCACCCCCACCCCGGCGATGATCCAGATGATCGCGCCCTTGCGGA